>Ga0129297_10001510_pt1 | contig 11790 bp, 10 predicted proteins | sample I18A1metaG_FD_94708 | JGI IMG/M metagenome (GOLD analysis project Ga0129297, IMG submission 94708) | Lake sediment bacterial and archeal communities from Gulf of Boni, Indonesia to study Microbial Dark Matter (Phase II) - ​I18A1 metaG | ecosystem: Environmental > Aquatic > Freshwater > Lake >... | reverse complement strand
CTTTATGGACTGCGCGAGCGCTTCCATGCCGTACGAACCCGTCTTCAGCGTGATGCGCTTGAAGCCCAGGCCCCGCAGGTACTTGATGGCCTTCATGAAGTCCTTGCTCACCTCCTCGGCGGTGTCGAGGTTGGTGTAGCCGAGCCGGCTGTGGCGCGCGAAGGACTTGATGGCGCCGTTCTTGAACGCTTCCTGCACCTCGGGCTTCATGGGATCGGGGTCGACGATATAACCGCGGTTCTTGAGGAAGAGCGCGTATTCCAGGTCGGCAACCTGTATCTCGCCGCCTATGTTCTTCGCGCCCTGCCCCCACTTGAGCTCAAGCACGACTTTGTCGCCGTACTTCCCGATGATGTATTCGGCCACGCCGTTGCGGGTGTCCTCTACGTTCATCTGTACTATGATTGCGCCGTAACCGTCAAAGTAGCGGAGGTACACGTCGATCCTGCGATCGAGCTCCGGGGCGCTTTCGATCTTCCCGTCTTTAAGGATGGATTTCTTGTCCACGCCCACGACGTTTTCACCGATAACTATCGGGTAGCCCACGAGCGCCGCGCCCACCGCGAATGATTCCCAGTACTTGGCGGCGATGAAGGTCGAACCGAGCGCGCCGGTCATTATTGGGACGCGGTACCTGGTTTTAACGCCGGTGCCGAATTCGCCTTCAAGCTTCACGTTCGGGAATACACAGTCATCGGCTTCGTTCGAGAGCCCCTTGGCCAGGCCGTTCGCGCCATAATGGTAGCCGTTGATCCTGAGCGCGTTATAGTTTACTCCTACATGCGTGGTATTCGCACTGCCGGCAGTTATCGCGCCAAAATCACGCGGGTAAAGCAGCTTCCTCCCTTTCATGCACGAAAGCCATGTCTCGCATTTCCCTTTGCAATCCGCCCTGCACAGCGTGCAAAGCCCCGACTCGGCCGGGTTGCCCCGGTTGACAGTCGCCAGAACATCATTAGATTTAGACCATTCAAACATGCCACTCCTCCAGGAATAGATTTATTCGATCAATTTATGCAGTCAATTGACCATGGTACCGGCCTCATCCCAGGGACAGGAAAAGCATACAGGCCGCCAATGCCCCTGATGCGCTGACGTTTATTAACCACGTATGCTATCCTAGCTGTATAGTTAGAATTAGTATGGATGAAGCACAACTCATTAAATAAGCATTACTGATTTATGTAATAGTATTAATTGTGTTAACAGGTAAATAGGTATTAATTTAACATGTTTGTAACATTAATTGAGATCTGAGCGGGGTATTGACGTGACCGGTCTAAAGTTCACCGGTTTGTCGGAAAGAATGTTTAGTACGACTGACTTTTCCTGAAAATTGGGCTACAACCATCCATCTATCGTCAGCCCCAAGCGGGACCTGTGAGAACAACGGCAAAGCAGTATCAGATGGGTCCGATTAAACCAGGGGCGGATGGATGCTCTCCCGGCCGCCCCCGGGCTTGCTTAGTCGATCACCACAGGAAGTAGCACCTCCGCCATCACGCAGACCTGGACGTCTTTTCCGGTATGGTCGTGCGCATCGTGGATGATGAACACGCCGTTGTGCTTGCGCACCACGTTGTCCACGACGGCAAGCCCCAGGCCAAAGCCGAACTTTTCGATCTTCGCCGCGGACTCGTCGGGCGGGAGCAGCCGGAAGAACGGTTCCACGACCAGCTTTTCGTACTCCGCGGGGATGCCGCCGTAGGGCTCCTCCGGGACGTCGTTCTTGATGGAAAGCCAGAAGTATCCCTCGCTCACGTGGGCGAAGATGTTGATGCTGGTATCCCTCTTCGCGTACTTGTAGGCGTTGATTAAAAGCTCCTCGATCATGATCCTGATTTTTTCGAAGTTCACCATGAGCTGATACTGCGCCTTCAGCTCGGGAAAGGTCACCGAAAGGCCCTTCCTGCTCATGTAGGGAATGACCTCTTTCAACATGCCCGGCAGCGCCTCGAGCAGGGCCGCGCTGGAGGTGCGCTCGAGCGGAAAGCTGCTCTCCATGATCTGCGTCACCGCCTGCAGGCCGTCGAGCTGGAGGCGGCAGTACTCGTTGTTCTCGAGGAGCACGTCGACGAGGTCCTTGGTGACCACGTAGTTGTCGCCCTCGTGGACCTTCGTCTCCTTGATCACGTCGATGATCGTCACGAGCGTACCGAACCCGGCGCCCTGCGAAAGGGAGGTCTTCAGGTTGTACACGGACTTTGTTTCCGCGTAATCCTTCGCCGAGACCCTGCGGCTCTCCTTGTAGTTGAGCCATTCGATCTGGCTCTGCAGCTTCTTGCCCGTATTGAGCGACTGCTGGCGCTCCAGGTCGCGGAGGTACCTGTATTCAGATGCCTTCATGAGCGTCTGCTGGAAAATCTCGGGGTCGATGGGCTTGATGATGTAATCGAACACGCCCATCTTCATGATCTCGATGATGGTCGCCGGCGTGTCCAGCGCCGTTTCCACGAGGATCACCGCCTCCGGCTCGATCTGCTTCAGGTTTTCAATGAACGTGCGTCCGTCCATCACCGGCATCATGAGGTCGACGATGAAGAGGGAGTACTGTTTCGATTCGAGCATCTGCAGACCCAGGCTTCCGTTCGCGGCGGTGGCGCTCTCGATTCCCATGCTCTTGCATATTCCCTGCAGAAGCACCTGGGTCTCCCTGGTATCCTCGACGATCAGGACCGGCTCTTTGGGCTTATGCAGAAACAGCGGCCTCGTCTGCTTTGTCATTCCTTCCGGCTTTTCGCTCATGTTCTTTCCCTCCAGTTGAATTCCATTAACCGGCGAGGGGGAGGCGAACCGTGAACACGGCCCCCTGCCCCTCCTTGCTTGCAACTCGAATGGTCCCGCCGTGCGCCTGGACAATCTTCAGCGAGATGGTGAGACCAAGGCCCGTTCCCTGGGTCTCCCTGCTCATAGCGTTGTTCACCTGGGTGAACTTCTCGAAGATGGACTCGAGGTGTTCCTCGGGTATCCCGATGCCGGTGTCGGCGACGTCCACCTCGATCCAGGAATCCTTCATCCTCGCGTCCACATGGATGCTCCCCCCCTGCGGCGTAAACTTCACCGCGTTGGAGAGAAGGTTGATGAACACCTGCTGCAGACGCTTCTTCTCCCCCGGCACGAGCACGTCCTTCGCAACGCCCCACTTGTTTTTTATCGAGACCCCCTTTTCCTTCGCCTGCACGCCGAGCATTTCCGTCGAGACCGAAACGATCTCGTAGAGGTTCTGGAGCTTGCGCTCGAATTCCATTTTCCCGGCCTCGATCTTCGAGAGGTCCAGGATGTCGTTGAATATGCGAAGAAGGTGCTGGCCCGACGAGAGCACGCTGTCCAGGTATGTCTGGAAGTCCGCGTTATCCGTCTGCATGCGCATGAGCTTGGACAGGCCGATGATCGAGTTGAGCGGCGTCCGCAACTCGTGGCTCATGTTCGCGAGAAACTCGCTCTTCGCCCGGTTGGCGATTTCGGCGGACTCCTTGGCGATTCTAAGCTTTTCGTTCGCGACCGTAAGGTCCTCGGTGCGCTCGTTCACCAGCTCTTCCAGGTGATCGCGGTGACGCACCAGCTCCGCCTCCTGGCGCGTGCGCTCGCTTATGTCCCGAATGGTGACCACCCCCCCCACGACGATGTCCTTGTCGTCGCGAATGAGCGCGGTGTTGAACTCCACGTCCTTCCTGCCCCCTGCGCGGTCCATGAGCTCGAAGGAGGCAGTGAAGAGGGCGTTGCTGTTACGCGGGATGGAGAAGCCGTTCCTCCTGCGCGCGTCCGCCGAGATGCTGGGCGTGATAATGTTGAACACCTCGTTCAGCGAGCGTCCCGTCGCCTCGTCGGCGCGCCAGCCCGTGATGAGCTCGGCGGGCGTGTTCATGAAGATCACCCTGTTCTCCGTGTTAGTCGCGATCACGGCGTCCCCGATGCTCTTGAGCGTGGTCGCGAACCATTGTTCGCTTTCGCGAAGCCGGTTCTCCATGTCGTGCTTGTACACGGCCATCTCGATCGCGATGCGCAGCTCCTTTTCGCTGAAGGGCTTCAGGAGGTAGCCGTACGGGGCGGTGAGCTTTGCCCGCTGGAGGGTGGACTCGTCCGAAAGGGCCGTCACGAAGATAACCGGGATGGAGAGGCGCGCCTGGATCTGCTCGGCCGCCTCGATCCCGTCCATCCGGCCGGCGAGTATCATGTCCATGAGCACCAGGGTGGGCTTGAGCTGCTCGGCCTTCGCGATCGCATCCTCACCGGACGCGCAGACGCCCGCCACCTTGTAATTGAGGTTTTCAAGAATGTACTGTATGTTCCGCGCGACGATTATCTCGTCCTCGACCACCAGGACCCTTGATTCAGGCATTTCCCGCCCCCTGGCCCTGCGTCGGTCGAACGGCGTCGACGAAACGGTGCGCGCGCAGCTGCGCGCTTTCCTCCTCCGCGCGCGTGCGCGCGATGATGCCGGTGATGATCGTCCCCATGATCCTGAGCTGCCTGATCTCCTCCTGTCCCCACTTGCGCTCTTCCCGCACGGTGCTGAATCCCATGAAACCCAGGAAGTCGTTCCTCAGGGAGAGCGGGACCGCGAGCACGGACTTTGCGCCCAGGGACTCATAATAGGCCTTTTCCGCCGCCGCCTCCGCCGGGAGGTCCCCCACGCGGTGTATGCATATCATTTCGAAGCGCGAGAATTTCCCGAGCGTCCACTTGAACGGGGCCAGGGGAAGCCCCGCGGCGGAACCATGCTCCCCGGTTTCACGGTGCCACGCATGCGCCTCCTCGATCGAGCCGCCGTCGGGCGCAAGAAGGTTCAGATAGCACGAATCCGCGCCGAACGTTTCTCCCAGCGCCTGGAGCGCGCGACCAAGCTCTTTCTTGATTTCACCCGGCTTCACCTCCACGAAGCGCGAGGAGATGGTGGCCACGAGGTCTTCCATGTCCAGTCTAAACAGGAGGCTCTGCTCCGCGTTCTTTCGCTCGGTGATGTCGCGCCCCACAAGCTGGTACTCCACGATTCTCTCCTGGTCCTGCGAGATGGCGCGGTAGGTCCACTGCTGCCAGCGCTGCGATCCACCGGGAAGGTTCACGCGGTGCTCTACCGTGCACACGGGGTTGCCCGCGTGAAGGGAGGCGAGCTGCGACTCCAGGCAGGGCCCCTCGGCGGGAGCGACGTCGCCCGTGAAGCTGCGGCCTATGAGCTGGTCCGCGGACTTGCCGAAAAACCTGCAGAAGGCCCCGTTCACGAAGGTGAGGGTGCTGTCGGGCAGGCAGCGGCAGATGAGCTCGGTCTGGTCCTCGACGATGGCGCGATACCGCGCTTCGCTCTGTGCGAGCCGTTTCTCCAGGCGGTGTCGCTGAAGCGCGGTCTCGATGGCGGTGTAGAGCTGCTCCCTGCTCACGGGCTTGATTACGTACCCGTAGGCCTCGCTGTGGATCGCGCGCCTGATGGTGGGGAGATCGGTGTGCACGCTGGAGAATATGATGGGTACATCCGTCCGGGCGCGCATGCGCCCCGCGGTCTCGATCCCGTCCAGCTCGCCCTGGAGCTCGATGTCCATGATGACGAGATCGGGCCTGAGCGCCGTGAGACGACGCAGCGCCTCCTCGCCGGTTGGCGCGATTCCCGCGACGGTGTAATCCAGCCCCTGCAGGACGCGCGACAACTCTCCCGCGATCAGCTTCTCGTCTTCAACGATCAGAATTCTGGCGCCTGGCATTATGGGTCACTTTAGGACAACAGGAATTGACCATCACCCTACTTTATAATGGCGCGAAAGTCAATAGAAATTGACAGCGAAAATGGTTTGACGCATACTCGGGATATGAGAGGCTTTCCCGCCTTCGGGCGGGGGACATGAAATGGCGGACACGTTGCAGGACATTGTACAGAACAAGAAGGCTCGGTTCGAGTACGAGATACTCGAGACCTTCGAGGCGGGGATCGTGCTCGTGGGCACCGAGGTGAAGTCCGTCCGCCAGAAGAAGGTGAGCATCAACGAGGCCTACGCCCGCATCTGGAAGGGCGAGGCATACCTTACCGGCATGAACATCTCGATCTACGAGATGGGAAACCGGTTCAACCACGAGCCGGTGCGCGACCGCAAGCTTCTCCTCCACGCGAAGGAGATCAGGCGCCTCACCGGCAAGCTCCAGGAGCGCGGGTTCACCATGGTCCCCCTCAAGCTCTACTTCAAGAACGGGAAGGTAAAAGTGCTCCTGGGCCTGGCCAAGGGCAAGGCCCAGTACGACAAGCGCTCCTCCATCAAGAAGCGCGAGGCGAACCGGGAGATGGAACGGGAGCTCAGGAAGCACCGCTGAACCGGAAGGCCGCGGGGCGTGCGGCTTAAGCAAATCGGCCCCCGGCTGTATATTCCTTGACCACCAGGGGATTCCATGCTCATTATGAACAAGCGTGCCGCACGGATGCGATTGCGCATTCCCTAAATTTCGGCGCCGGGGGACCATATGCCGGACAAGCAGACCGCAGCAAAAAACACTCCAAGAAAGGTGAGTCCGTATACCGCCTCGTTCATGGAGCGCTCGATGGAGCGCGCCTACCTGGTCCATGAATACGGGCGTGTGGGAAAGTACCTGAGGATTTTCCTGGCGGCCGGCGCTTTCCTCTACTTCGCCTTCATCATCCCGGACTATCTCACCCTGGAAAGGGGCGCTTCCCTTTACGCCGTGCTTGCGCTGCGCGCCCTCTTCGTGCTCGTCACGCTCGTTACGCTGTCCGCGCTTAATAACGAGAAGAACCTTCCCCGCATGCACTGGTGGATGAGCGCGTATACCGTCCTGAACTCGCTCAATTTCGTGGGAATCCTTTGGCTGTACCGGAGCGAGAACCACTACCTGCAGGCCTTCAGCGTGATCCTGGTGGTGCTCGCGATCTTTCTCATCCCGAACCGCTGGGTGCTGTCGACCGCGGCCGCGGCGCTGGTCATCGCGAGCTACGTCGCGCTGCTCGCCGCCCACGCGGCGAACCTGACCGGCATGGAGAGCGTCGCGGTGGCGCTGTACCTGTTCATCACGGTGGCGATAGGCGCATTTTCGTCGCTTCGCCGGGACTATTCCATGCGCATCCAGTACCTGGCTACGCGCGACCTTGAGCGCATGACGGTCACCGACGCGCTCACCGGCATCGCCAACCGGAAGAGGTTCGACGAGGACCTGTCGCGCTGGATCATGCTCGCCTTCCGGTATCACGGCCCCTTCAGCCTGGTGCTCCTGGACCTCGACGATTTCAAAACCGTCAACGACCGGTTCGGCCACTACGCGGGCGACGCCGTGCTCACGGGGATAAGCATGCTCGTGACCACGATGATCCGCGAGATGGACCTCTTCGCGCGATGGGGCGGGGAGGAGTTCGTCCTGCTCCTGCCCCAGACGGAGCGTGAGCATGCCGCTGTACTTGCAGACCGCATCCGAGCCAGGATCGCCGAGCACCAGTTTCCCGGGATTGGCCGCGTGACCTGCAGCTTTGGCGTCACGGAATACATACCCGAGGATTCGGTCGAGAGCATCTTCATCCGCGTGGACGGCCTCATGTACCGCGCGAAGTCGCAGGGGAAGAACCGCGTGGTGAGCGGGTAGCACGGTACCGCGACGGCGGCATCCCGCAGGCGCGCGCAAAGGCCTTCGAGAAATGGTACTCGTCGCAGAAGCGCAGGAGCGCCGCGATCTCGGCATTTTTCATGTTCGAGCTCTCGAGGATCAGCCTCGCCGAGCGCATTCTCACGTCGTTGACGTACGCGCGCGGCGACATGCCGGTTTCCTCCCTGAAGCCGCGGAAGAAGTCGGTGCGGTTGAGCCCCGACATCGCAACCAGCGTTTCGACGCGAACGTCCCTGTCGAAATCGGCATGTATCCAGTGCACCACCTTCTTCATCGCCGAGCCGCGCTCCCTCCCCGCTCCAGGGGACATCCTCCGGGACGTTACCAGCAGTTGCATGAACAGCGCGTCGATCTGTTCAAGGTATCCCTCCTCCCTGGTGAGCGATTCGGCGATGATCGATTCGCAGAGGCGCTCCGCGTAGGACGAGTCCGTTACGGAATGCAGGCGAAGGGCCTGGAGTCCGATGCCGGCAAGAGGCGCCATGTCGTTGAAGTGCGCGAAGTAGAAGCGCCACCTGCGCCCCGGGCGGCACCGGTAGCGGCAGGGAATCCCGCCATCGACCGCGAGCAGGGTGTTGCCAGCGGGAAGGAAATGGCACCAGTCCTTGTCCGCGCCGCAGATCACCTCGCCCTCGCCGTCGCGCGTGATGAATAGTCCGGGACGGGAGAAGCCCCGCGGGTGAAAGACCTCATAGCTCCCGTCGACGTCAACCTTCCAGAGCGAATGCACGAGGCCGCCGGGCGCTGAGGCGCCCTCGTCGCCGACGGGATAGGAAAGGTTCAGGAAGGTAGTGCTCATGCTTTGCTCACGGGGGAAACGCCACAGCGCCCCCTTCCAACGGGCGCTTATTCCGTACGAAAATACAAGCATTTTTACGATATTCCATCAAATCGGCAACCCTACCTTATTATTTTACAAGAAACAGGCATAACTATACACGTCACGGAGGTCCACATGGAAATGACGCCCAGGGAGCGCTTCACGGCCACGGTACGCCTTGAGCCCGTGGACCGCTACTACCGCTGGGAGGGGATGGGCTTCTGGCCGGAAACGATCGCGCGCTGGCACGGCGAGTGCCTTCCCGCCGAGATCAACGACCCGGCGTTCGCCTATTTCTATCACGGCTTTGACCCGCAGTCGCACATTGACTTTGGCTCGTGGCAGCACCCGGGATTTTTCCCGCTCTTCGAGGAGGAGGTGCTGGAGCGCCGCGGGGCGCACCTCGTCAAGCGCGACATGACCGGTTCCATCATCGAGGTGCACGCGGACGGTGCGAGCGCGATCCCGCGCTACCTGGACTTCCCGGTGAAGGACCGCGCGGGATGGCTCTCCGTGAAGGATCGGCTCGATCCCGCAAGCGCCGGGAGGGTCGACCAGTTCCAGCCCTTCATCCAGCTCGCGCTCGACCAGCCCTGGCCGCTCTTCGTGAGGATCACGGGCATCTTCGCCACCTACCGCTTTCTCTTTGGCGTCGAGGGGATGATGTACGCGCTCTGCGACAGGCCGGAGCTCATGCACGAGATCGCCGCGCACTGGCTCGTCATGTGGAAGTCCGTCATTCGGCAGCTCTGCGAGCGAAGGCGGCCGGAAATCGTGGACCTGCACGAGGACATGTGCGGCAAGAACGGCCCCATGATAAGCCCGGCCATGGTGGACGAGTTCATGATGCCGTACTACCGCGAGCTCGTGGGCTTTTTCCGCGGGGAGCTTGGAATCCCGGCGGTGAGCGTGGACACGGACGGCGACATGACCATGCTCATTCCGCAATTCGCCGGCGCCGGGATAAACTTCCTGTGGCCCTTCGAGGTGCAGGCGGGCATGGACGTCACGAAGGTGCGGCGCGACTGGCCGCGCATCGCGCTCATGGGCGGGATAGACAAGATCGCCCTGGCGCAGGGAAAGGACGCGATCAGGAAGGAGGTGGAGCGCGTGGTCCCCTTCATGCTCGAACACTGCGGGTACATTCCTTCGACCGACCACAATGTTCCGCCGGATGTTTCGTATGAGGATTTTCTTTTCTTCCGCGATTTGGTGAGGGGGATGGGATAGGGGCGAGGGTTCGATTACCATCCAGGAAATTGCTTCCTCGGCGAGGTTAAAGCGTCCTGACATAAATCAGCTTCCTGGAAGCAAGCTCCTGCTTAAAGATGCCCTTCCCCGGCAAAAAGCACCCAGGCAGAGGGCTTAAATTGTAATGGGATGCCACGAAATGATAGTGGAATGTCGTAATCTTGAATAAGACCCATAGCTTTGGCGTGCAACCGTACTTATTCGGCAGAAGTGTTAATCCAGCGTTCGCGATTCCGATCGATAATTACCAGATTGTTCGAAAATTGATCTTGTTCATGTATTCGAAGGAACGGCAGCAAGCGTTCGGCAATTCTATCAATCGTGGGCGGATGGATTTTTATTCGTATAACGCCGGGGTGTGTTTTGAGCGGTAACACGGTCCAGTCGCCAAAATGGTCATCATGCGTGATTAATGTTCGTTTTTCAGCGATGACGTATTCTAAGATCTGTTCGTCGTCGGCACGCGTCTGAACATTTGATCGAGGTAAAGACGCATGGACTATTGTACGGCCGTTTCAGCGAACTCGGTATGTTCAATCGATGCGGATGCGTATTGCAGCGACGCCCGGATGTCCGTTTCCGTGAGCTCGGGGTAACCTTCCAGTATGGAAACCCAGCTTTCCCCTTCCGCCAGATGCGAAATAATAATGGAAACCGGAATCCGGGTTCCTTTGATTACCGGTTTGCCGCCACATACGCGGGGATTGAGCTCAATACGGTCAAGGTACATTTGAGGTAACTCCTCATTTCATGAGTAACCATAAGTAATGTTGACTGATATATTAGAATACTTCCCGTAGCGGGGCTCGTCAAGCAAATCTAAAAAATTAATATCCAGGAATCTGCGTCCTCTTCGCGGGAGAAGCTCGCCCACATAACGATTGATATCGGAAGCACCCTCCACCGAAAAGTCAATGTGTTCGGGTCAAAAGGCTCCCGGGGAAAGGCTTAAAATTTAGCTATGTATATGTTGATGGGTTTGATTTTGAAAAAAAGCAGGATAAAAAGCGAACTGAAAGAGAAATACAAAAAAGATGTAGGCTTTCCATTCCTGATTCTTGACGGGGATAAAGTGATTGTCGGTGTTACCGAAGATGGATATAAAAAATATTTTATAGAGAGATGAAAAAAATGAAAGCTAAATCCTATGATGACGTCTCTCTTTTTATCTCAATGGTGCCGGGAAGAATAAATGGAGACTCAATAGAGATAATGAACACATGGAGATGATCACCGAAGGGCTGATGAAAAACTACAACAGGTACGGTAATTTTTCATGTCCATGCCGCGATGCAGAGGGTGTTCGCGAGAAGGATAAGGATATGATCTGCCCATGCGATTACTGTGTCCCGGACCAGAAAGAGTTCGGACACTGTTACTGCGGCCTTTATCTAACCGAGGAGTTTTATAATACAGGAAAAGAGCCGGCAGGTATTCCCGAGAGAAGAAAAAGCTGAATAAACAAAGCCCTTACCTGTTGACAAACATATCACTCTCTAGCTCCCGCACCCCCGGAGGGGGCAAAGAAAAAGCTGCTAAATATGATTTTGAAATGAATTCATTTGGTAATAGCATTTAAAAAATACACTTTGTAGTGCCTTACCCCCCTCTGGGGGTGCGGGAGCTGTAAATTTATCTCAAATTTTGTATAGCTACGTGAGATGTGGGTACAGGTCATCCTCGATGAGAGGGGGGAGATAGTAAAAACCAGTAATGCTCTTTTTTACCACTAAATAATTTTAAAGGTTGCATATTATAACGGTTTTACTTTATAATTGTATTTCATGTAGTTAATTTATCTGCAGAATATTATAAAGCAACTCAGTAAAGAACATGTGAAAATTTTTACGAAATATTTTACTATGATTCTTTGCTGGTTGTTTATTTGAAGTACGGTGTATATAATCAAGTTGTCTAAAATGGCCAATTTGTTTTAACAATAAACTTAATTTTTTATTAATTAAATTAAAGGAGATATCATTTTGTTTGAAGAATTTAAAAATTCCATGATATTCTCATTAATTACTTGAGTTAGGCGATTTTTCGTAAGGAAAAAGACAACAGGGCAAAAAATGGTATTAATTTTCCGCCCCATTGTGAATAGTCTCGTAAAAACGAGTAACCAATGG
>Ga0129297_10001509_pt1 | contig 11792 bp, 11 predicted proteins | sample I18A1metaG_FD_94708 | JGI IMG/M metagenome (GOLD analysis project Ga0129297, IMG submission 94708) | Lake sediment bacterial and archeal communities from Gulf of Boni, Indonesia to study Microbial Dark Matter (Phase II) - ​I18A1 metaG | ecosystem: Environmental > Aquatic > Freshwater > Lake >... | reverse complement strand
GCCGAACTCTTTCCGATACTTGAGCGTCTCCAGCGCACGACGCGCGCTATGAAGGTCGAAGGCGATCTCGGTCGGGTGCACCTCCAGTGCGAACTTGACACCCACTTTACCGAACTCATCCAGGATCGGGTTCCACTTGGCGGCGAAGAACTGGAAGCCCTCCTCGATAGCCTGCGGCGGAATGGCAGGAAAGCTATAAATCAGATGCCAGATCGAGGAGCCGGTGAAGCCATTGACGACACTGACGCCCAGTCTCTTGGCGGCGTGCGCTGTGCGCATCACCTCCTCGATGGCCCAGGCGCGCTTTTCCTCCGGCTTGCCGCGATACTGGCCGGAACCCAGTCATCGGTGCGGTAATCGTTCGGATCGCAGACGCATTGCCCCACAAGGTGTGTGCTGATGGCCCAGACGTTCAAGCCATTCTTGGCGAGCAACTCGCGCTTCTTGTCGCAGTAACTGGCGTCGGAAAGGGCCTGATCTACTTCAAAGTGATCCCCCCAGCAGGCCAACTCTAGCCCATCATAGCCCCACGATTTCGCCTTTTTCGCCAGTTCAGCGAGAGACAAGTCTGCCCATTGCCCGGTGAACAAGGTGACAGGTCGTGCCATTGTGACATACCTCCTTGAAGTGTTGTTCGTCACCTTCCCGCAGTCTCCGAGCTTGCGGGAAGGTAAGCGAGCTTATCGTTTCCAGACGGCGGGCACCCACTTCTGTTTGCTGCGGGCGCTCTCCACAACCTTCTCGATGAAAAAGACCCCTTTCGCGCCATCGTAGACCGTCGGAAAGTCCAGCTCCAGCTCGGTGGGCTGGCGTTTCAGTAGCTTGGCGCGCATGGTGTCTGTGGCGTTCGTGTAGATGTTGGCGAAAGCCTCGATGAACGCTTCCGGGTGTCCGGCAGGGATGCGGGTGGCCCGCTTCGCCGCCTCGCAGAGATAGCCGTTCCCCCGTTTGTAGACCTGCTCAGACCCATCGGGCGGACGGAAATAGAGGTAATTGGGATGCTCCTGGTGCCACTCCAACGCTCCCTGGGTGCCATAGACGCGGATGCGGAGATTGTTCTCCTCGCCGGGGCACACCTGAGAAGCCCAGAGAATGCCGCGCGCGCCGTTGCTATAGTGGATCAGGACGTTCACGTCGTCATCCAGGAGGCGGCCTGGCACAAAGGTGGTCAGATCAGCGCACACCTCGGCTATCTCCAGGCCGCTGATATAGGACGCCAGGTTCTCGCAGTGAGAGCCGATGTCCCCCAGACAGCCGGCGATGCCTGCTCGCTTGGGATCCGTGCGCCAGGCAGCCTGCTTCTGCCCGGTATCCTCCAACTTGGTCAGCAGCCAGCCTTGGGGATATTCGACGACGACCTTTTGTATCTTGCCCAGCTTGCCGGTCTGCACCATGTGCCGCGCTTGCTTGACCATCGGGTACCCGGTATAGTTGTGGGTCAAAGCGAAGACAGCCCCCGTTTTCTCCACCAGAGCCATCAATTGCCTGGCTTCATCTGACGACAAGACCATTGGCTTGTCCAACACGACGTTGAAACCTGCCTCCAGGAAAGTCTTGGCGACGGGGAAGTGCATGTAGTTGGGCGTGACGATACTCACAAAGTCAATGCGCTCCCCCGACGGCAGCTTGCTCTCCTTTTCCGCCATCTCCCGATAGGAGCCGTAATTGCGCGCCTCGGGCAGGTACCAATCGCGACCGGAGGCTTTGGCCTTTTCTGGATCGGAGGAAAGCGCACCGGCAACCAACTCCACGCCACCATCCATGATCGCTGCGCGGCGATGCACCGCACCGATGAAGGCGTCTCGCCCTCCTCCGACCATGCCCATCTTGAGCTTACGATCTAGTAACGCCTTTTCTTCTTTGCCTCTGACCATCTTCGTCCCTCCCTTTATGATTTACCAACCACACAGCCACACTGCTGCTTCAGCGAGGTTTTGAACGGTGCCCATCCTATATTAACACAAGGTTGGCCCTTTGTCAAAATCGGGCATATTGATAGAATCATCAAAGCATGATATAATGGCGTCATTCTTGGCAACAATGCAAGGGCACGAGTTGGAGGGTCAGGGGAATAGCTTGAAGCTGCAAGAATATCAGGCCAAAAAGATTGTTGCCCTTTATGGCATCCCGCTCCCTGAAGGAGAAATAGTGGCTACACCGCAGGATGCGCGTCGAGTGGCGGCGCGACTGGGCGGCAAGGTGGTCATCAAGGCGCAAGTCCCCGTTGGCGGACGCGACAAGGCAGGTGGCATCGCGCTGGTGGACGGGCCTGACGCTGCGGAGGCGGCAGCGCGCTATATATTGGGGATGCAGATCAAAGGGCTTGTCGTGCGCGAGTTGCTGGTGGAGGAGGCTGTCGCCGTCGCGCAGGAGCTTTATCTCGGCCTCGTGGTGGATCGAGGCTCCCGACGGATAGTCATGATGGCTTCCGCTGAGGGTGGGGTAGATATCGAAGAGGTCGCGCGCCGTGCTCCCACCAGCCTGGTTCGAGTCTCCCTGGACCCTTTCTTGGGCTTGCGCCCTTATCAAATCCGAGAGCTGGCTGCTGGCATCGGCTTACCGCCCTCGCTTTTCACCGCATTCTCCGCCCTGGCGCAGGGCCTGTACGATTGTTTCCCGGCCTCCGATGCCACCCTCGTGGAGATCAATCCCCTGGCCGTGACCCAAGCCGGCCAACTGATCGCTCTGGATGCCAAGATATTGCTGGACGATAACGCTTTCTATCGTCATCCCGACTGGGCAGCTCTGAGCGATGAGCATCAGGATGACCCTCGCGAGCGTGAGGCGAGGGAAGCCGGCCTGAGCTATGTCAAGCTCGATGGGGAGATCGGCTGCATGGTGAACGGCGCGGGATTGGCGATGGCTACGATGGATATCATCCAGCATCATGGCGGCCGTCCGGCCAACTTTTTGGACATCGGCGGCGGCGCTAGAGCGGAGAGAGTTGCCGCCGCCCTGCGTATTATCCTGGCTGACGAAAACGTTCGCGCCGTGCTCATTAACATCTTTGGCGGCCTCACTCGCTGCGATGAAGTCGCTAGAGGCATCCTTTCCGTGCTGTCTGAAATCCAGCCGCGCGTCCCGATTATTGTGCGGTTAGTGGGAACCAACGAGGAGGAGGGACAGCGCATTCTCGCCCGGGCCAATGTCACGATCGCTGAATCCTTAGCCGGAGCCGCACAGAAGGCGGTTAAAGCTGTGCGGGGCGTACTGAAGGCGGGGCTTCCATGAGCATTCTGGTGGGAAATGAGACACGGGTGCTCGTGCAGGGGATCACGGGACGGGAAGGGTCCTTTCACACGCGCCAGATGCTCGAATATGGCACGCGCGTCGTGGCTGGCGTGACGCCTGGCAAGGACGGGCAGAGGGTGGAAGGAGTGCCCGTTTTCGACACGGTCGGAGAGGCCGTGCGCGCTACGGGTGCGAACGTTTCTGCCATCTATGTTCCTCCTCGCTTCGCACCGGATGCTCTCTACGAAGCCGCTGATGCGGGCATCCCTTTGCTGGTCTGCATTACTGAGGGGATACCTGTCTTGGATATGATCCGTGTATGCCGCTATCTGGAGATCAAGGGGGTGCGGCTCATCGGCCCCAATTCCCCCGGTTTGATCTCGCCAGGCAAAGCCAAAGTGGGGATCATGCCTGGCCATATTCACAAGCCTGGCCCCATAGGCGTGATCTCTCGCAGCGGCACCCTGACATACGAGGTGGTTTGGGCGCTCACCTCTCGCGGCCTGGGACAGTCTACCTGCATCGGCCTGGGAGGCGATCCGGTCATTGGCTCAAGTTTTACGGACATCCTTTCCCTCCTTCAGGAGGATTCTGAGACTGAAGCCATCGTCCTGATTGGAGAGATCGGGGGGAAGGATGAGGAACGGGCGGCGGCCTACATCCGCGCCAGGATGTCCAAGCCGGTCGTGGCCTTCATCGCTGGCCTGACTGCACCGCCCGAAAAGCGAATGGGCCATGCCGGAGCGATTATTTCCGGGGGGCAAGGCTCAGCACAGGAGAAAATCGCCGCGCTGAAAGAGGCCAGCGTGCACATCGCCGCTCATCCGGAGGAGATACCGGATTTGCTGAAGTCGTAGGGCGATCACACGGGATCGCCCTTACACTGCTGATGTTATCATAGATTGGCGGAGCATTGAGATGAATCCCGATTCTGGGCTGGGCTTATCCGATCTGCAGGCTATTCTTTTTGATTTCGACGGCACCTTGGTGGAACTGCGCATAGATTTTGATGCCATGAAGCGCCGCGTGCGCGAGGTGGCACTGGCGTTGGGCGCGGACTTGACGGGCTGCGAGCGTCTGTACACCTTGGAGTTGATCGAGCGAGTTTCCAGCGAACTTGAACGCCGAGACCCGGAACTCGCAGAACGCTTTCGACAACAGGCTGAGACGGCGGTGATTGACGAAGACATGAAGGGGGCTGCGGAAGCAGAAGTTTACCCTGGCGTGCCGGAGTTGCTGCACATGTTACATGATCGCAACGTCCGCGTCGGCATTGTGACGCGCAACTGCCGCCAGGCGGTGGAGCAGATCATCGCGCGGAGCGATTTGCCTTATGATGTCCTCTTGACACGGGACGATGTGCCTCGCGTCAAGCCCGATCCGCTGCATCTGGAGATCGCATTGCGTGCTCTGCACGCTTCGCCATCGCGCACCCTCATGGTTGGTGATCACCTCGCCGATATTGAGGCGGGTCAGGCGGTGGGTGCCTGGACGGTGGGCATCCTCAACAGCAACCGCCCCCCGGATTACTTCGCGGCTGTTCATCCTGATGCGATCCTCTCCAGCGTGGTGGATATCCTAGTCTACTTGGCGGCTCATCCTTTGCGGAGAAGTTGATATTTCACTTTCTAGTTGACAGATAATAGGGTCGGGGTTATAATCTGCTGCGTCTGACGAATCCATTGCTTTGGGGGAAGAATAGTTTATGCAGCGACGCGATCTGATTTTTTTGGGGGTCATCCTGGTGATTGTGATTGCAGCGGTCTGGGTTGATTCGCCCACCAACACAGGCCTTCATATCTCTTTGGGGCCGGTGAAGATTGATCGCGAGATCAAAGTGCATCAGGGCCTTGACCTTCAGGGTGGAGTGCAGGTGCTCCTGGCAGCGGATTTGCCAGCCGGAGAGTCGGTTAGCGCAGATGCCATGGACGCGGCGCGTGGCATTATCGAGAATCGTGTGAACGGTCTGGGTGTGACGGAGCCACTGGTGCAGGCGGTAGGCAGTAATCGCATCGCGGTCGAGTTGCCAGGTATCAAGGACCCGGAACAGGCGATCGCTACACTGCGCCAAACAGGGCTTTTGGAGTTTATTGAGGCAGGATTCGCCCCTATAAACGTGGGGACAAAAGTCAAGACTAGCTATAGCGTAGCCGGAGTGTTAGGTCCCCTTCCCACGCCTACCCTGCCCCCCAAAGCGACGACAGAGGCTTCGCCAACAGCCAAAGCGATGACTCCTGAAGTGACGATCAAGAGTCCCATTACCCCTGCGGCGACTATCACCAATACTCAAAGTGTGACCGCGACCCAGCCGGTTACGCCGACCGCGGCGACGAAACCGCCGGAAAAGATCTATCCTACGGTACTCACGGGGAGACACCTGAAAAGCGCGGCCATAGGCTTTGATGAGAATACGAAGCAACCGGAAGTGGACCTCGAGTTCACGGATGAGGGCGCCAAGATCTTTGCGGATTACACGGCCAAGAATGTGGGCCGATACCTGGCCATTGCGTTGGATCAAGAGGTCATCTCCACGCCAGTGATCCAGACGGCTATCCCCAATGGCAGGGCGCGTATCACAGGCCGCTTTACACTGCCCGAAGTGAAGAGTATCGTCATCCAGTTGAAATACGGTGCCTTGCCGATCCCCTTGAAAGTCATAGAGCGACGCACCGTCGGCCCCACACTGGGGCAAGATTCCGTGCAGAAAAGCATTAAGGCGGGCACGATCGGCCTGGTCATCGTTCTGATTTTCATGCTCACCTATTATCGCCTGCCAGGCTTCCTGGCGGATTTGGCGCTCCTGATCTATGCCCTGATCACCTTTGCACTATTCAAGCTCATCCCGGTCACCTTGACTTTGCCGGGCATCGCTGGCTTTCTGTTGTCGGTGGGGACGGCTGTGGATGCCAACATCCTCATCTTTGAGCGCATGAAGGAGGAATTGCGCAGGGGTCGCTCGTTGGGGCGTGCCATCGAAGCCGGTTTTGACCGCGCCTGGACATCCATCTGGGATTCTAACCTGGCGGCCTTTATCACCTGTGCTATCCTTTGGTTCTTTGGCAGCACCTTTGGAGCCAGCATTGTCAAGGGGTTCGCTGTGACGCTGTTCATCGGTGTAGCGGTCAGCATGTTTTCCGCCATCACCATAACGCGCACTTTCCTCCGCGCCGTGTTTCGCTTCGCGGGGGAGGGTTTGCTCGCAAAGAAATGGCTGCTAGGCATCTAATCTAAACTTGGAGGCTTGCATGTTCGATATCGTTGGCAAACGCCGCTGGTATTTTGCTATCTCGTCGCTGTTGATTCTGTTGGGACTGGTGGCCATGATCGTGTCCATGATTCGTTATGGCTCGCCAGTTCGCTTGAGCATTGATTTCACCAGCGGGTCGTTGCTCGAGCTTCAATTCAATCAACCTGTCCCCCCAGCCGAAGTGCGTCAGGTTTTCGTTGACCAGGGGCTGGTGAATATCTCTGTGCAGTCAGTGGGCGATGGTAGGAGTGTGATTATCCGTTCTAAGGAACTCGAAGTAGAAATCAAAAAGGTTATTGAGGATTCTCTGCGGGCCAAGTTTGGTGATCTGACCGAGCTGCGATTTGAGTCTGTTGGCCCTACGGTTGGCCGGGAGGTGACGCGAAGCGCGTTCCTGGCAGTGGCCGCCGCGGCTGTGGCGATCCTGTTCTTTATCGCTTTTGCTTTCCGCAAAGTGCCCAATTCCTTTCGCTTTGGGGTATGCGCTATCTTGGCTGTGTTGAACAACGTGTGGGTCTCCGTTGGCCTCTTCTCGCTTTGGGGACTTTTGTTCGGCTGGGAAGTTGACGCACTCTTTCTGACAGCGATCCTGACGGTCATCGGCTTTTCGGTGTCGGATACGATCGTTGTGTTCGACCGCATCCGCGAGAACATCCCCAAACGGCGGGGAGAGCCTTTTGAAGTCGTCGTCAATCGCAGTCTGCTGGAGACTTTGCATCGGTCGCTGGCGACACAGTTGAACGCGATGTTTGTCCTCGTCGCCATCCTTTTCTTCGGCGGAGCGACTATCAAGCGATTTGTGCTCACGATGCTCCTTGGCTTCGTCACTGGCACCTACTCTTCGATCTTCAACGCTGTACCTTTGCTGGTCGTTTGGGAAACGGGCGGGCTGGCCAGGATTTTGCGGCGCAAAGGCCTGATGCAGGCATAGAGGTGAACTTTGGCACAAATGTCTAAAAGGGTTCTGGTTGTTGATGACGAACCTTACATCGGTTATCTGGTCAAGATGGTGTTGAGCCGGCGAGGCTATGAAGTTGTGCTGGCCCTAAATGGTGAGGAGGCGCTGACCATCAGCCAGGAGAGGGGTTTCGACCTGTTTCTCCTGGATGTCGCCATGCCCAGGATGGGTGGTGTCGAGCTTTGCCGTCGGCTGAGAAATCTTCCCCATGCTGCCCAGACACCTGTGGTGATGTTGACAGCGCGGGGCGATGAGAGAACCAAAGTTGAAGCGCTCGAAGCAGGGGCCGCGGAGTTTATGACCAAGCCTTTCAGCCCTAAAGCGCTGCAAAAGCGGGTGGAGGAGATCATCGGCGATCCCCTCAAGGAGTTGTAAGTGCAACAGGCAGAATTCTACAGAGAACACGTTGTAGTTGAGGAGATCCCTCTCGATACGGTGGAACTGGTTGCGCTCGTCAAGAGCTTTTCCAGCCTATGCGACATCTGTTTTTCCTTATTAGGACCTCGCGGGGAGCCCCTGTTCATTCATTGCCCTGTCGGGGCCGAATGTCTGACCTCATTGCTGGCTTTGCCTCCCACAGAAGAGTTGCAGGTGGAATACTGTCCCAAAGGGGCTTTGCGGGTGATAGCTTCTGTCCAGTTGGCTGGACAGACTTGCTGTTACCTGATGGGAGGGGTGCCGGCTGCGCCTGGAGATCGTTCAGCGGAGGCCCGGCTGCGGGATAGCATCGAGCAACTGCGGCAGGTCGTCAAACTGCTTCTTCGCCAGACTTTACAGTTGGAGGGCCTGGGGCGCGAAACTTTGCTGCGGTACGAGGAGCTTAACCTCCTTTACGAGATGGGCGAGTCCATTATCTCGGACATGACCATAGACGAGATCATGGCCCACATGCTGGAGAGGGCTGTGGAGATCACCGAAGCCCAGGGAGGAGCTATTGTGTTGCTGGGCGCCGCTGGCTCCGAGGATGATCTGACGGCGCAAGTGGCTTTGGGTTGGGGCAGCGAGTACGTTACGAAAGGGAAGACGTTTCGTATCGGTGAGGGAGCTTTGGGGCAGGCTATCGCGCAACGTCGCCCCCAAATGCTGGCAGAAGCCCTCGACGACCAACTATATGGCTCCAAGGGCCAGCCGCTCAAGCTGGAATCCGTGCTTTGCATCCCCTTGTCCACCACTGCGCGCCTGGTGGGAAGCATGATCCTAGTGAACAAAGGTTCGGGAGGCTACTTTACCGCGGGCGATGAAAAGCTGAGCCTGGCTATCGCTTCGCAAGCGGCCATCGCCATCGAAAACAACCGCCTGCAGCAGCGCATCCGTGAAGAGGAACGCATCGGCGCAGACTTGCAGCGTTATGTATCCCCCAACGTCGTGCGCGCTGTCCTGGAGGGCGGAGGCCTGCAACAGTTGATCGGGGATCGCTGGAAGGCCACGATCCTCTTTGTGGACATCCGCGATTTCAGCATCGTTGTGGAGCAGACGCCTCCCAACGTGATGATCACTGTGCTCAATGAGTATTTTCGAGAGATGAGCGAGATCATCTTCCGCTACCAAGGCGCGATTGACGAGTTTGCGGGCGACCAACTGCTGGCCATTTTCGGGATTCCCCTGGTGACGCCAAAAGGGGCGGAGAATGCGGTGCGGGCCGCCGTGGAAATCGTGCGGAGGATGGAGCAGCTTTGCGCCGATTGGCAACGTCGCGGCTTGCCGGTGTTCAAGGTAGGGTTAGGTTTGAACACGGGCTGGGTTGCTGTAGGCAACATTGGTTCCGAGAAACGGATGGAACTGACGGTCATCGGGCCTCCTGTAGTGATCGCCTCGCGGGTCGAAGACCTGAACAAGCTGTTTGGGACGCAAATCCTGGTGACGCAGGATACTTTGGACGAGGTGCGAGACATCGTGTTGTATCGTGAGCGGGGGGAGGTGATGCTGAGGGGTATCAGCCGCCCGATCTCTTTATATGAGATAACGGGGCTGCGGGATGCGCAAGCTCAGCGCTGAACTGCAAAGCGCACCTGTAAAAGGTGCGACTACTGGCGTTATTCGGCAACGGGTAGTCGCAGGCTTCACGCCTGCGTGTCGCACACCGACGTGCACCTGTAAAGGGTGCGGCTACCGGCGACCACTGTGATCGGCCCAGCAGTTGGTGATGCTGGGTTTTCTGTTTTATAGGAGCATAGAACAATGGGATTGATTCTGGTGCGTTATGGCGAGATCGCCCTGAAAGGGGGCAACCGGCGCTACTTCCTCAAAAGGCTGCGCGACAATATCCGGGACGGCTTGAAAAAGAACGGCATTCAGGGCGCCATGCAAAGCGCTCAGGGCCGCCTTTATGTGGAAACAGACCAGGTCGAAGACGCGCTTTCCTGCCTCAGCAGGGTTTTTGGCATCGTATCGCTCAGCCCGGCGGTGATCGTCCCCTCTGAGCTTGGGGCTATCCAAACAGCAGCTCTGGAATGGGCGCGGCAGGTGGGACTTGGCCCTTCCAAATCCTTTCGGATCCGCGCCAGGCGTGCGGATAAAACCTTCCCCGTCATTTCCCCCCAAATCGAACGCGAAGTGGGACAATCCATCCGCGAAGCTAGCGGTAGCCGTGTGGACCTCTCGGAGGCGGCGGATTTGACGATTGACATCGAGGTGCGTCCAGAGGGCACTTTCGTCTATGGGGGAACCATCGCCGGCCCTGGTGGATTGCCGCTGGGCATCGGCGGGCGCGCTGTGGCTCTCATCTCAGGAGGGATTGATTCGCCTGTCGCCGCCTGGCTGATGATGAAACGCGGTTGCAGCATCATCCCCCTTCACTTCAGACAGAGCGAGGTCGAGGCGAGCAAAGCCCTGGACAATTGCCGGATTCTGGAAAGCTACGCCTATGGCCAGGAAATCCGCCCTATCGTCCTGGAGCACGAGCAGGTCTTCGGCGACACCTTTCGCAAGCTGCATCATATCGGCGCAGAGCGGTGGATCTGCGTTTTCTGTAAGCGTACCCTATTGCTGAGAGCTGCCGAAATCGCGCAGGAACATGGGGCGCGGGCGATCATCACGGGAGAGAGCCTGGGCCAGGTGGCCAGCCAGACCCTGGCGAATATGGAGGCTATCTCCTACCGCGTTCCCAAGCCGATCCTGCGCCCTCTGATCGGCCTGGACAAGGTGGAGATCGCTGCTTTGGCCAGGCGAATCGGAACCTTTGCCATTTCCACCCGGGACTCTGCCCCTTGCCCCTACTTGCCGCAGTATCCGCTCACTAAAGCGGAGATGGGAGAGTTTCTTCGCGTGCTGACGGAGCTTGAGGAGAGTGGAGATGTTCATGAGAGCATTGGTTTATGATGGTGGCCTGCGTCTGGCGACAGATCACCTCATGCCGGCCCCGCCGCCAGGCGAAGCTTTAATCAGAGTGAGCCTGGCAGGCATCTGCAACACGGATTTGGAGATCACCCGCGGCTATATGGGCTTCCAGGGCGTTCTGGGGCACGAATTCGTCGGACAGGTGGAGGCGTGCGTCGAGCCTGCCTGGATTGGGCAAAGGGTCGTCGGCGAGATCAATTGCTACTGCGGGGAGTGCGCTTACTGTCGGCAAGGGTTTCTGACGCATTGTCCTGAGCGCAGCACCCTCGGCATCTGGAAGCGGGATGGCTCCTTGGCCGATTATTGCTCTCTGCCCTTGCCTAACCTGCATGTCGTGCCGCCGGAAATAAGCGATGAGGAAGCGGTTTTCACCGAGCCTCTGGCGGCGGCCCTGGAAATCCTAGAGCAACTGCATATCAGGCCCATGGAGCGAGTTGTCGTCCTAGGAGATGGCAAGCTGGGGCTTTTGGTGGCCCAGGTCTTGAGCCTGGTCGGGTGTGACCTGACCTGCCTGGGCCACCATGAAAAGAAGCTTGCCATCTTGCGCCGGCGAGGCATTGACGCGCGGCTGGCCGATCAGGTTGCTGGCCTCAAAGCAGATTGCGTTGTAGAATGCACGGGGCGACCTGAGGGCTTTGCGGCGGCACGCGCGCTTCTGCGGCCACGTGGGCGGCTCGTGCTCAAAAGCACCTATCATGGGGAAGTAACTGCCGACCTCACCGGCCTGGTGGTGGATGAGATCGCGCTTGTCGGCTCCCGCTGCGGGCCTTTCGCTCCCGCCCTCCGCCTGCTCCAGCGCGACCTCGTGGATGTAGCTTCCATGATAGATAGCGTTTATACTTTGGATCAAGGGCTGGCAGCTTTCGAGCGGGCCAAGGCCCGAGGGGCATTGAAGGTTCTGGTGAGCGCGGAGTGAACTTGTTGCCACGTTCAAACGTCATAACGTTGGAACATTGAACTCTGGCGATTGGGAGAGTCAAGACTATGAAAATGAGGGCCGGTTTTTGCGCAGCTATTGCT
>Ga0129297_10001506_pt1 | contig 11801 bp, 14 predicted proteins | sample I18A1metaG_FD_94708 | JGI IMG/M metagenome (GOLD analysis project Ga0129297, IMG submission 94708) | Lake sediment bacterial and archeal communities from Gulf of Boni, Indonesia to study Microbial Dark Matter (Phase II) - ​I18A1 metaG | ecosystem: Environmental > Aquatic > Freshwater > Lake >... | reverse complement strand
GAGCAAGCTCGCAGAAATGCCGAAATATATCTTACATGGGATTATATGGACGTTTACATTGCCACTTCAATGAGAAATAGATGGGAATTTGAAGAAACTTTTGATTTCGTAGAAAGAGTTTTCAATGATATGCGTCTAAGAAAGTTGAATCTTCGTGTCTTTGACCCAACTCAATCAAAATGTGGCAATCCAAAAGATAAAGGACTGATTGAGGGTTTGATGTTGAAAAGAGCGTTGTGCGCTATATATCTGGCGCAAGAAAGTGATACAATGGGTAAAGATTGCGAACTTGCGGCAACCCTGGCACAAAGTAAACCTGTGGTTGCGTATGTACCTCAATACAACCCTGATGAATATGCACAAAAGATAGATGATTATCCTTTAGATTTTTTCAAGAAAAGGTTGCTCATTCTAGATGCTGAAGAAATATTTGAGGATCCTGAGTGTGTAAAAAGACTTAAACGGTATGACCCTAAGTTTGAAAAGAAAATTGAGAAGTTTCTTAGTAAATTGGTTAAATACTCTAGTAGACAGCGCTTTTCCTTATGGATCAAAAAAGAAAGAGCGTTTAAGCAGAGTTACCGAGATTTTCAAGAAGTTTGTAAAATTCTAGCGATAGCAGAATGCTATAATTTTGATAGAAGAGCGGACTTATTAAAAAGGCATCCCCTATCTATGCAGGTAGACTTACAATCAGGCGTAGCAAACGGTGTTTTAGTTATAAGAAGCCATGAAGAATGCGTTGAGTTACTATACAGAATCTTGACCAATCAAATGAAGTTTACAATCAAACATATAAGATATGCAGATGAAGTCAGATGCCAGCAAGAAGGGTACACAATTCTTGAAGAAGACGTTTCTAGATCCCCGTTCAGGGTAGTTACCGATCAAGAGAGATTAACCAACTCATTTTGGAACTTATTTACCTAATTGGTGCACTTTTATGATGACCCCAAAACGTGTACCTTTATATGACCCAAAAATATTACATAATGCGACATGAGAGGTAAGAAAAATGTTATACAAGCATTTTAGATATTATAAAGATTACCCTCCTCCATCAGCGCTCACTTGGGAAGAGAAAAATCCCACTGACTACCTTTATCATGAGACCGAAGCAGTCAAACGGTTAGAGAAAACGGTTGAAGAGTTGCGAAAACTAGCCGAGAGAGAAAGCAAAAAAGGCATCGTTAAGCGTTAGGAAACGAGTGCAAACTCTGTTAGCATCATCCCTTTGTCCTCGCTTTCAAGAATTACTTTCTTCTGTTCTTTTGAAGCCTATATGCGACTCATCCATTTATTCCGGTTATGAGACAGTTGCGTTATGCATTGGCCTATTGTGAGGTTACTTGGAAAACTGAGACGCCATTCTTGTCACATGCTTCAGCGATGTCTCCATCAACTTCCTCGCAAACTATTCCAAGCCTCACCTTTTCATCAGGATGGGCGTTCTTGTAAAGAACCGAATACACGATAACTTCACCTAGAGCCTCGTAGTTTAGTCGCTTCTTCGTTTCCAATATCCATGTTTCGCTCACCGAACGGCATACTGCATCTATGGGTTTTCTCCAGTCGAATACAGCCTTTCTCCCTTCGATCTCCTCTTCAAAGATCCTTCTGCCTATTCGAACTTCTCTCTCGAATTTTCCTTTCAAAACACCCGATTTGATAAAACGATCCAGTATACTAGCTTCTGTCTTCCTCGCGGCCTCAACTTCCTTGCAAAGCTCTTGAATCAATGTTAGGCCTTTATCGAGCAAAGCTCTCAGAAAACCAATTGTGTGGTCATCATATATTTCTTGAACCTATCTGAATACGTAGTATACCATTCAACAAGACCATTTCTAGTTATAGCTATATTTCCCGCTATGTAGTAGTGGCCGCTTCTGCTTCTCAGTGCATCTCTGATCGAAATACCCATACGCTGTGACAATATTTTTGACCTTGGCTTGAACTCTTTCTCATAAATCTCTTTTTCATGTTCTTCATCAACGACATTCCCATAGTCAGTTCTCTTCATACGTAGCTCAATGATTTCTACAGTTACACCTAATCCCTTCACTTGCTCTAATAACGATAGAATTGTCGCTTGCTCCTGTTTATCGTAGTGCGGAGAGTAATAATGGATTGCATATTGCGATTGCAAATCATTCAACTCTATCATAGGGTTAACATGTCAACAAAGACAAATACATTCTCGATTATGCTGTCTTCCAGTGGAGCTGCTCTGTTTGATTGACTTGAGTAGAGCTCGACTTCATTTTTCTTCTGATAATACAGTTTGTATGACAGGTCTCGGTTTGTGAGGGTTACACGTGCTAACCGCGAGAAGCTGAAGGAGCTCAAGAAGAGCTTCAACGTTCGCAGCCACAATGCGGTTTTAAGCTTTCTCTTAAAGAATCAAGGTCAAGATTATCCGGAAGCCTCAAGCGAGAACATCATGAGCAATAGCATTCCATGATATTGACTGGGCTTCCTGGAAGTGGATTGATCTACTGCTACAGCTTGTCAACTAACGAACTGTGTCGCAAGGCTGGAAAGAGCTTAGACTAAGCTCGCGGGCTATGGCAGTAATCTTTTGAATCCTTGGTAATCCCTTCTAAATCTCAAATCAGTGAGTTGTCTAGTGTAGCTCTTCGAATGGGCCGCCAGCAAAATCAGTAATTTAGCATCTGTCTTTTGAATTCCAAAAGATATTACTGGAAACCAACCTAGTATATCTGCGAGCCAACACTCGCATTCGTTGGGCATGCCGAGAACGTATTTAGGATAGTAATGACAGTAGAAATGCACCACTACCGATCTGCCCTTGAAGCCGAGCTTGCTGGCAAGTTTCTGCAGTTGCTTGAACTTAGTATATGAATCTGGGTCTATCCTCGGTTCGCATTCAATCCAGTAGCCAACGTCATCTTTCTGTGCGACAACGTCGATTCTCTTGCCAGCTACGCGCCTCTCGAGCCTGATGTGAACAGGCGAAAAATTGCTGTCCAAGAGAAGCTTTACGACGATCACTTTCAGCAGCCAATGTGAGAAAGACTCGTTCTTGCTCCATCGAACGACGACGTTCCCTTTCCTAGATTTGACCGTCACCGACAATTTTCCATGTCTAAACTCTTGCGGCTTGGACATCAGCGCGCTTACCTTCTGGGAGTCCAATATGGGCCTCTATTCTTAATAGTTCAATTTACAATCAAAAACCTCTTTACCAACTAACTCTTCTTTCTCATATTATTTCAGAGGAATTTTCTATTTCTAGTGTACTTCCTCCAATTGGTCTTAAAGTGCTCTCGTCGAGAAGTATATCGTCTTTCATGCAGTACCAACCCGCCGCTACAAGCCTCATTCTGATTTTGCATTTTGGGCAAGTTGGTTCATACACTACTGAACCCTCCTGTAACCACAGTTACCGCAGAATCTGTCCTGTGATCCTACTTTTGATCCGCATCTAGGGCATATGTTATACCTCATTTCAACGCTTTGTTGGACTGCTAACTGCTGTCCGCAATTTGAACAGTAGGATGCGTACTCATCATTCAAACTCCCGCATCGCGTGCATCTTACCATAATCCTATGCTGCTCGGACACGGGAAATGTTGCTTGAGGTTGTTGCACAATCACTGTCTCTTTCTTGCCTCCTCCTACAAAGAAGAAGACTGCTCCAATGAAGATCAACGGGATTCCTATTATCGCACCTATCAAAGTAAGGCTAAGCAGGATTCCGACAACAATAAGAACTACTCCAAGAGCTTTCCGGATAGCTGGAAACTTCACCAAAATCAGTATCGCTAGAAAACAGATAAAAATTGCTAGAATAATCTCCCAAGGCCCTATAAAAGGCATCAGAACACCTCAGACATAGCGAATCCTCAAAATCGCGAAAGAAAATGTACGCAATATCTCCCCTACCGCATGTTCAGTGATTTATGATCAAAGAACCACAGTTGCTGCAAAATCTATCTTTTGAACCCACTCTTCCTCCGCAGAAAGGACAGAACTGCCTGCCTTTCGGTAGGGTAGTGTACATAGGCCTCTGTTTACTTGGATATGCTATTGGGCGGTGACTCGGTTCTTGAGGAGTGGCAATGCCAGAGACCCTCTTTCTTCCTCTAGTTCTTGTTAGTGCTATACCCAAGAATGCAATTGTCGCAAGTACAACCAATATGATAAAGATAAACGGGAAAGAGCTTTGCTCGTTTTCAGGCTGAGAGGGCTGCGAAGGGTATTGAGATATCGTCGGCGTAGGCGTTGACGGCGGAGGCGTTGTAATCACGACTGTCACGCTCGTCTGATGTGTCTTTCCACCTCCCTGACCTACAATTGAGATGGTGTGGCTCCCTTCTGGAGCCGACAACGTTATACTCAGCCTCATGGCAGACGATGTCGGCGGAACCGATGAGGTCGAACTGAAAGTTGCGAGACAGCCCGCAGGCACTCCGACCGCTTCAAGAGAAACTGTAGAATCAAATTCATCAATCGGACTTAGACTTATCGTAACATCGCCGGAGTCACCTTGTCTGATATTGATAGTCGAAGTGGAAGCGGATATTGTAAAGTCTGGGATTATCACCCGAGAAGAGATTGAAGGTTGTCCCGTGGGGAGATTGAATCCGAGGCTCGGCTCCCAAGGCAATTTGAGCACGCTTGCAATTTTCGTGAATATGCTACCGACCACCCCATCGTTGTAGAGTTTGTCTTTGAAATCGATGTGCAGTGTCAATGAGTATTTGTATGTGAAAGCCAATGACGCCGTTTGTCCCCGTTGCGCCGTTGGACTTACGCTCACAGAAAATGGCTGTGATCTACCTGACCACGCATCTAGCGAAGTCATAGAAGTAGAAATTGGACCGTTTGTTCCTATGTCAACAAGAAGTTGATTGATCAAGTACATTTCAGTGTTTTCTCGAACCAGGTCATAGGCAATATTTGCTATCACCTCTCCAGCGCCAGGCGCGACTGTATCAGCAGCCAAATCTGAAACAGCAGCGACCACAAGTGCGGCAATAGGCGTTAGATCCACCTGCCTTAAATAATCCTGGAAGATCGGCATAACTGGATCGAGCGAGAATGAGGTCCCTCCCACTGTGAAAATTGCGCCGGTCCCGAAGCCCATGCCTATATCCACTGAGAACGATTCGCCGGGCATTATCTTGTTTGGAAGGCCTCTGAAAGAGAGTGCCATGGGTACTTGTACAGCAACCGCAAAGCTGCCGTGTTCAAAACTGTAGGACTTTGACCAGCTAAACGTTGGAGAGTCATTCAAATCTTGGGTAATTCTTGATATCGCCTGAACTTGAATAGGAAGGGTGATGGGAAACAACAAGACCAAGAAGAGAAAAACTAAGCTTCTCTTCATGAGAACGACACGACATCCCTTTCTATTGTCGCCTATAAAAAGATATACACTGGCGTTTAAAAATTCATTTCAATCTTGCCCCACATTTAACACAATAATTTATCGCATATGCAGGGTAAGATTTTGGCTTCCAAGAGAAGAAGATCCGGTTAGTTTACTTCAGGAAGTTTTAGCGCTATTCGATCCTTTTTGCTTGCTTCAGTCTTTCAATAGAGTCCTTCAATTCTTCAATTGAGACGCTTAGGTCTCTCGATGCTTGAGTCCAAGAGATTACGCCTTCATGATCAAGAATGTACAGATAGACTTTATCGTCCAATGACATGAGACTTTCTGCAGGAGTTATCTTGACTTCAGGAAGTTTCTTCTCTTTAGGAGTCGGTGGAACCTCTGGCATTGCAAGAGGAGTTTTCGGGACTTGTGGAGGTGACGGAGGCATCGGCTTGACTCGCCTACGTGGAGAAGGAGGAACGCCTCGTCTACTTCTTGTAAAGTATAACGCACCGATAGCAAAAACGCACAAAGCTATGATAGAGACGAGTATCCAAAAGATAGGGAATCCTATGATACCAGGCGGAGGAAGTGGAGTTATCTGCGTTTTCTCTTCTGTACCGAATGATGTGGTCTCGCTTGTAGACACTTTATGACTTACATACTCTATCTTCAGTCTTGGCCTGTACGACGAGTCTGATGCTTCATTTGAGTAGAATGAAACATGATTAGGCTCGGATGAAAAACTGATTTGAAGTATTTCCGATAGCTTCCCGCCTCTCGCGTTTCTGACATCGCTCATCAAGTCCCAAGAGTACCATGTATTCGCGCCACTCACATAGGCGCTGCTGGTTGAGGTCGGATTGTATTCTGGAGCGTTGGCATAGGTTATCTCACGTTCATTCCAAGCGTTATATGGACAATAGTAGATTGAAATCTGTGAGGGTATGGTTAAGCTCATCGAGTACAGCTCTAACTTCGCAGAAGTTATCTCGACGTTCGAGGGAATATTGGACAAGTCAAACTTGATGTAAACCAATATCTTCACGTCGACGTCTCTTGACCTATAGTTGGCCAAGAGGAGTTTGTCAGATCCCCTGTTGATGTAAGGATACAAAGAGCTTACGTAGGCATCATCAATCGGACTCAGACTAGTTACCTCAGCTCTTGCCGATGTGAGATACGAGAAACTGAGAACTATTAGCAATATTTGAAGAAATACTGTTGCGGACGAAGCCCCCTTTATCAAGATCTATCCTCCCGTCAGCCATATGCGGACAAATCGAAAACCCAACCTTTGGGCATGACAGTCGACACTGTTATTACCGATATCATTAGAATATAAACGAATATTATAAGAAATTCATAGACGTGAGTCATTTGAAGAAAATTGTTCTCAAGTACGACGGGAAATGCATCAAGTGCGACCGAACGATATCGGCGGGAGAAGAAGCCTATTGCGAAAAGGACAAAGGTGTTCGGCACCTTGAGTATGACAGCCGTAGGGACAAGATGCATCAGCTCGCTTTTCTGGTACTCTCAAAGCTTCAAGCAGGTATTTCTAGTCAGCCATATCGGCGGACTGGATGAACAGGTCAAACACATCATCAGGCTAGAGAATGGAGAAGTCATCGAGAACCTCTAACAGACTGTCTCGTCCTCGTATGAAAAATAGACAGGGTATGAACTAAGAGTATGGAGCCGGGTGTGGGAGTCGAACTTCAAGTTCAGAACCTATCCTAACGTTCACTTGGAACTAAATCGTCAGTTATTATGCGTAGCAAGCATGAACATAGTTTTCGTTGAAGCAGCAAATGGCTCTATTTGAAAACAAAAACTGCCTCCCGTAAGATGCAATTCCTAATATTCTGATATAGCATGTATTCCCGCCAATTTTTCAATTCTCTAATGCGACTACTCCACTGTCTAAGATCCTTTTCACTTGGGAAACTTTCTCTAAATGCGTCCCCAAATATCTCGGTCCCACTTTTGGTGGTTAGATATAAGAAGCAAATGTTGAGAAAACGCATTTCAGTAACTAGTGCGCAGGCCAAGTCTCTGGTCTCTTTTTCGCTCATGGAAAAGATTTTGACTGGAACTTCCCGCTTATGGTCATTGAGTAACAGAACGACGCGTCCATCATCGGAAACAGAAAACTCGACACAAAAAATCTTCTTCACCGGTCTTCGAACAAAAACAATCTCCTCTAACGCGGTATTCAGAAACGTATACAATGATGACAAAGGAGAACGACTCGGTAATTTTTCCTCATCAAGAAGACAGAAAATCCTCTCTTTTATCCTTCGAGGAACGGATATCCCGTAGTACATTGTCTCGAAGACTGGCTGGTCCTCGTGCAAATAGCGTGACTCGACACAATCACAAAAATCCTTCCTCAAATTTCTCGTTTTCACAAAAAGCATTTGAAGCAAATGTTCTGATGTCCCAAAATCGACTGGGCAAAGGTTGCTTAGCGGAAACGTCCAGTGAAGACGAAACGTTGGCGGTAACCCCAAGCGGCTCAAGTTCCTGATTTTTCCGCAAACTTGCTTTAGAGCTGAAAATGATGACGATTTTGATTGAAAACAGCCCTCAAGAAAGTAATCATCAAGGCGGAAACCGTCAATTCTGGGAATCGCAGCTTCGCTTTCATTGATCGTCGGTCGTCCCCAGTCTTGGAATTCGTCCGAGAGGACAAGTATCGCAGACAACATATTCTTGGAAAAATCGATTTTGTTGGTAAATGTGGAGCCGTGAAACGCTATGGCCCGCAAGACTTCAGAGTAACGCCTGTAACAGTTCTTCTTCGCAATAAGATATGAAAAGAATTCGGCAGCGCTTAGTAATCCATGATCGAGTTTTTTCAGTTGATTTCTAACAAGATTTTTGCTGACTCCCAGTAGAGAACTAAGAATATCTACGTTGGGAATAAGTTTTGGTATAGGATAAGGCGGCAATCTTTTTGCCGAAAGATAGCACCTTTTCATCGCCATTACAGTCGACTCAAGAATACGTGTTGACTCTGACAAGGGATAAGCGACATCGTGGAAGAGGCAAGCAAGAACAAGTCGATTAAGGACGTCGTTTGGCAACGAAAACGGAGCCTTTCTGCCTAGTGCCCTGGCAAATAATGCAACCCTCAGAGCATGATCTAAATGATCTCGATAAAACTTGTTTTCTAATCCTCTGGTGCTTTCAAGGAGTTGTTCAAATTGCGACAAGGTTGCACCTATTCTATTTGCACGTATCCTGCCTGTTACGCTGCAATCTGAAGCCAGCAGACGAAGGATGAGATGTGATATTAATCTAGCCGCCAAGGTCTTCTTTAGGCGGAAGTCCCCAGTTCCGGCCCATTCCTCGAAAAGCTCTTTGTCCGTGGATTCCCACAGGCCCAATTCAAGAAGTTGCGAATCGAAGGTAGCTGCACGGATGAATGAGTCGAAAACCATAAAAGGATTCCTGAAGCTATTGATTTGTCCAGATAGTTTAAAGTTTTCGCAGGTATCAAGTCATGGGACACCGTAGAGAAATCTTTCGTCCTCGGACCAGCCGTCAAGTCAGAGTGAGAATGGAGAATGCGCTTAAACGTGACGATTTTGGCAAAGTAGCAAAACTTGCTGCATTCCAATACTCAGCCAGAAATAGAGCTGATGACTTCGCTATCGCTTTGGTTTCAGCAGCTGAAGCAATAGCACTTGGCAGACAAGTGAAATGGGAAAGGACTAATGACGAATTAGTGGCCGCAGGAATTGCCATAGCTGAAAAGCGCTTTGAATCTCGATTAGGCAAGTACCGTAAAGACATCGTGTCGGAAATAGTCGAGAACTCCGTCAAGGAAGCCCGAAAGGGAGTAACGGAGCCGCGATGACAAGCGGCGATGAACTTCGCTGGCTGAAAGCTATTTCAAGAGAGTTTCTTGATGGATTCTGGAAGACAGATCTATACAATGATGTCAAAGACAACATTATGTTTCGTGATGGAAAGCGTAGATCGCAGCCCAGGACTGAGGAGGAACGAAAAGCTCTGCATGATGAAATAGACCAGGTCATGGAAGACCTTGCTGACGAAATAGTCGAAGCCTTGAAAGACAAAGGAATAAGATCCCCAGAGGACGTCCGCGACAATGGCGAAGTGGTAAGAGAGATAATTTATCAGCAGTTTGGAGCCTTTAGGAGAAGAGCTTGGGAACTTGTTAAGAGTGAATTCCCTTCTAAAGGCGTATAATCTAGCCGACCCTTCGCGTCTATTCTTTTGGCTCAGAGCAAAAGATTCCAAAGGTACGCACTTTCCTTTGGCAGTTGATGAGTTGTATTCGGACTTCTTCAGAACTATTGTTGCCCTTCACATAATTGAACTGGACTGGCCAGAGGAACGTACACTGATAGTCGAGACTAATTTCGAGAAAGAGTTCTGTTCAATAGTGGACGACCTCGAGTCGATTTTTCGCTACTTGACGAAAAATCCAATTGAGATCAGGGTACAAGGTAAACCCAGACAAGGAGAACAAGGCGGCCTAGACGAGCGTCCAATGCGTGCAACTTTGACTCTTTTTTCTGCCGGATTGGATAGTATGTGTTGTGCTGCAAAATTGAAAGCCGAAAATAGGAGACCCATTTTGATCCACATTATAACAGACAATATTACGTTTCACGGTGTCCAAGAGATTTCCAAATCGCGATTCTTTGAACAGTTTGACCTTTTTTGTATTGACGCAACAACTAAAGCGCTTAGAGGCGGGTTCTCCAATACTAGGGGATTAGTCTTCTACTCTGCTGCCTATGCAATTGCGGCATCTTTGGGATCACGCTCAATCACGTTAGGAGAAAACGGCTCCCAAATGCTTGACATAATGCTGGGGCAAAATGTTTATTATAACTCCCAATCTACGAAGAATACTAATCCGGATTTCATATTGAAATGTCAAGGACTATTCTCGACTCTTGATGAAAAAGAGTTTCATATAGAATGTGCTTTTAAAGATGCGACCCGTGCAGAAGTTCTTGCTCAGTTCTTTAACAAGATTCCATGGGAAAAGTCCTGGTCTTGTTTTACCAGGAGAGGTCGATCGCAAATGTGTGGCTTATGTTATAATTGCTTTGTTAGACGAATGTCAATGCTTGCAGCAGGAATAGAAGAGAATGCAAAAACCTACGAAAATAACCCATTCTTGATACGTCCTTCACCCGTAACCGAAGGATACAAGAAAAAGGAAAATATCATATACTATCTCCTGACCTTCTATGCCAACGTATTAACGAACGACGTCAACGCAAAGTCAAAACTCGAAATCTTGACTGGAAATTTCTTTAAGGATCCAGTAGAGTTGGCCACAAGATTTGCGCAGGATATCTACCTCGCTATCCTGACATGGAGCTCCAGGGTAAACGAAATTGATCTTAGTGGAATTGGGAAAAAAGCAGTTGAATTGCTCGGAAAGTTGCCGACCGAAGATTTGTATCAGAGAGAAAAACATTTAATGACTCTGAGAAACCAAAATTGTCGTTGAAGACGGTCTCAGAGTAGTTACTCAATTGCAACTCTTGTCCAAGGCGAGCAGGGTCTCTGGTCTAGTGGAATCGGTTCAGAAAAAGATTTCACATCATCGAGGTGCCAAGCGTAACAACACCATTTTGGAGACAGCGCTTGTAGGTCTACCAGGGGTTCGCCGACAGGAGCATCAGCAGTCAAAAACTCAAGATCACCTATTCTCGTCTTCACAGCATTCTTGCCTATTTTCTTGATTTCAAAGGCTGTAACCAGCTTGGATTGCGTCAGCCGCGCTGATGCCAACAAGACCCCTCGAGGAAATGATTTCGCAGCTCCGTTCAATGTCTCGTCACTAGTCTCGATAGGCTTGCCTCTTGAGGCCGCTATAAGAATATCACCCCTTTTGCGAGTGCTGTAAGACCGAAATTCCCATCGTTTTTTCCCGAACGCTATCAATGACGCGTAAGGTTGCCTGACAATCAGGCAAGGCACATATCTTTTCAAGAGCATCGCCCACAAGGCAAGTTAATTTCTTGAGATTTCTTTGCTAATATGTCTTCTGTCATAAGAACAGAGTCTGGTGGTTTGGATGGGACCCCTAGTTGTCGGTAGATTGGATTAGTGATCAAATTCAAAGAATTGCATGTTATTATCACTAACTCAATCCCTGAGAAAAAGTGCAACCTTATGAATTTGAGACTTGTGGAATTCAGGGTTTGGTTGACCGTGTTTTACTCTTGGAGATTATGGCTTTGTCTTGGTCGAGACCATACCATTTTACTTCGTAGCCTAAGGCTTCAAGCACTTGGTTTGGTGCTCCTATGCCTATCTCTTGCATGAGCTCTGTCACTGTCGAGAGGCTTGCTTCTCCAAGTTGACTCAGTCTCCTGTCGATATCATCCAGCTTCTTCTCAGAGACTAAGACGTCGCCGATCAGCCTATATCCTTTCACCGGAGCTGTCTGAAGCCTACG
>Ga0129297_10001505_pt1 | contig 11801 bp, 14 predicted proteins | sample I18A1metaG_FD_94708 | JGI IMG/M metagenome (GOLD analysis project Ga0129297, IMG submission 94708) | Lake sediment bacterial and archeal communities from Gulf of Boni, Indonesia to study Microbial Dark Matter (Phase II) - ​I18A1 metaG | ecosystem: Environmental > Aquatic > Freshwater > Lake >... | reverse complement strand
TGTGAAGGAGTCTAACGTTGTCAAGCTCTGCGCTCACCTGAGGAAGGTTCGCTTTCTATTCCGGAATGACCGGTACGAGTTTCTCAGGTGCGAGCGTTGCGGGCAGATCGTCCGCCTACCCGTATAGCCACAATTCAGTCTTTCAGGGGAAGGCGTATTAGGGTACGCGGCCCCGGCTTTCATTGGCGACAGGTTTGGTAGAGGTCGAACTGGCTGACCTCAAGAAGCTCGGTAAGGACATTTCAGAAATTCTGCAGCAGAAACTTCGAGTTGAAATCAAGGTCAAGGGTGGAACACTACTGGTGCCAGATTCAGCAGCCGGTCGGCCGGTGAGCGTGAAGGATGTGAAGGCCCAGGTGAAGCATGCGCTGCACAACTTGGGGCTTTCAGATGAATACCGGGTCCTGACTGAACATCACAAGGTCAGGATCGTTAAGATTGAAGAGAAGGCAAGGCCTCCAGCAGAGAGGGAGCCATCGGCACCCCCTCCGTCCCAGTCGCTGCCCTACTTCTTCCCTGGGTGAGCAGTGCCCGCTCGTCGCCACGATAAGCCTCCGGGCGAAGCCGAACTCGGTGAGTGCTAGCCGAGCTTATGCCCGTTTCGAGATCATTTCCGGCTTTGTTCGGAGGTCTTTGATGGTGATCCGTTTCGCGCCCTTCTCCACCAGTTCCTGCAGGGCCCTCTCTGAATCATGAGGTTTCACGTTCACGCCTTTCGAGGCATCGTCTAGGTGAAAGACCTCGAAACCATGCTTCAAGCCGTCAAGCACCGTTTCCTTAACGCAGTAGTCGGTCGCGAGTCCGCCAACGAGGAGCTTCTTGATTCCGCGCTGGTGAAGTTTCTCCGCTAAGTCAGTGCCCTGAAAGAAGGAATACGCCTCGTCCTTCTTGTCCGCCTTCGAAACGATCTCGCCCTCGGGGGGCACGTGAAGGTCAGGGTGGAACTTCGCGCCCTCACTCCCTTGGACGCAGTGTGGCGGCCAAGGGCCGCCTTGCTGCTTGAAGGAGCTGTGGTCGGGTGGATGCCAGTCCCTCGTGAAAATTATTGGGCCACCAGCAGCCTGGAATTTCTCTATGTACTTGTTGAGGGCCGGGACGACCCTATCGCCCTCCGCGACAGGTAGAGTTCCGCCTGGGCAGAAGTCCCTCTGAACATCAACAACCACCAGCGCAGTGTGCCTGTCAACTTCAGCCGGCAAGCTCGGTCCCGAATATTCGCGGTGCAAATGGCGTTGAGATAAGCGTTGCCCTAAAGTGGCACGCGAGAACTAGAGTCTCAGGACTTTGAAGACGGCGGGGGCGATCAAGACGGTTGTCAAGCCGCGAGCTAGGGAATTGAGGAAACTTGAACCCAGCTGCGTAGTAGGCAGCACAGGCCCCAGCGCAAGGACGACTACTCCTGTTATCGCTCCGCCTATGACTACTCGAACAATCCTGTGTGATATGCGTGGGTCGATCTGGAATCTCACATACCTGTCTTCTGCAATGGCTCCGAGCGCAAAACCAAACAAGTAGCCGCCAATCTGGCCGGGGTTCACAGGCCCAACAGCACCAAGCACTACGGCCACAACGAGTGGGGCGACTGACACGAAAGCGAAGGCCACTTGCGGCACAAGCTCTATTTTACCCGTCCCGCGAGGAATTCGGTTGAGGGTTACCCATCCTAGTCCAGCGATAGCAAGCCCGACCAACCAGCCACCAATGGCCTGTGCCGGATAATGGGCGCCGAGGTAGAACCGTGAAAAACCTACCGCAAGCACAATCACACTCCCGAGCGCGGCCAGGCTTCTCTTCCTGAAGTCTAACCAAAGCCATCCCCAGAAAGTTGCCGAGTCCTGTGCGTGGCCGCTCGGAAAACCATAGCTAGTTTCATTCTTGTCGACTAGGCGGAGATCAACGGGCGGCCTAGCCCAAGGCACGAGCAATTTCAGGAAGAAGTTCACGTAGGCCCCAAGAAACAGCACGTACGTCACCAGCCTGCCCCGCCGCTTGTCAAAACACCAATACACAACTGCACTCAGCCCCACGAGCACAGCCTCGTTGCCCAGCAATGTCACGGCCACAAAGATCGGGTCGAACCCGGGAGAGAAAACACGCTGAAGCCACTCAATCAGCAGCGTCCCGAAAAGCAGCTCAGCAAGGGTCAACGGTGCGACTTCCTTTCATGAATCCTACCTGAATCGGAAATCTTATTTACTGATTGGGTTACTCCCCACAAAACCGGGTTTACGAGAGGTGAAAAATTGAAAGGCAGTACCATCGGGCTTGTCGCAGTCGCGGTGGTCCTCACCATCGTGATATTCTTCTCGCAGCGCATGGTCTTTCCGCCGACTGACAACCCGCCCATGTCGCTTCTTCCAGCATTCATCTTTCTAGGGTTCTGGGACGCTCTTGCATTCGGTGTCGGCATTGCCCTCCTAGCGTACTTAGGTATGAATTACTCCAAATGGCCTAAGGAGATCCGTACATCGCTTCTCGTACTATTCTTCCTCGCCATATGGTTCACGGCGTTGAACTGGATTCATGACGGGTTGCATGAGGCCGGAGCGGCTCCGCCCAACTTCGCCGCGTTGGCCGTAGTGGAGTTCTTATTCCATTTCCCGTGGCTGATATTCGGACTCGCTCTTGCGTTCGTGACCGTTAGACTGGCGAAGAACTACAAGAAATAGATCCGGGATACGCCACCGGATCTCTCTTCTATTTTTTACACTGCAGTCTAGCAACACTACCACACAACGAGCCGACCGAGGTTTTCCTCCGCGGCCGAGCCAAGTATTACGCAACCCTCTCCATAATTTACACGAACGGTCTTGGGCTGTTGAAAGAGTTATATGATGGGCTCCATTCGCGGGCGAGACATGGGACTCAAGGTCTATCAAGTGGACGCTTTCACCGAGCGCCCATTCGCAGGAAACCCCGCCGGGGTCTGCACATTATCAGAAAAGCCGTCTGACGTTTGGATGCAGAATGTGGCGCGTGAAATGAACCTCTCTGAGACGGCGTTCCTCCAGAAGCAGGAGGATGGTTACGGTCTACGCTGGTTCACGCCGGTGGCTGAAGTCGACTTATGCGGTCACGCAACCTTAGCAAGCGCCCACGTACTCTGGGAGACCGAGCAACTCAGACCGACGGAGCAGGCACGGTTTCACACGCGCAGCGGTCTCCTCACTGCGGACCGGAAGGATGAATGGATTGAACTCAATTTCCCTGCCCTACCGGACAGAAAGACAGCCATCCCAGCGGGGCTGTCGAGAGCTTTGGGTGCCAAGCCGAAGTATTTGGGTAAGAATCGGATGGACTATGTTGCCGAGCTCGATTCGGAGAAGACCGTTCGCAAAATCAAACCGAATTTCTCCCTGCTCGCAGCGCTCCCGATTCGAGGCTTGATAGTGACGGCCCGCGCAACCACTGAACCCTACGACTTCGTTTCCCGCTTCTTCGCACCGAGAGTTGGTATCACCGAGGACCCTGTGACGGGTTCCTCCTTCTGCTGCCTCGGTCCCTACTGGCAGAAGCGGTTGGGGAAGAGTGAGATGTTGGCTTATCAGGCGTCTACACGTGGCGGAGTAGTTCGCGTTCGAGCAGCCGATAGGAGGGTGTTCATCGGTGGGAAGGCTGTTACTGTTCTACGAGGGGAACTCGACGATAAAGCATCATGATGAATCCGCTTGAAAGCAGAGTGACATCGAATCTCGTTTCCGGATTTCCTCTGCAGATTCGAAAAATACTTGAAAATGTGTTCGCCTTGCCAAAGCTCTGTCAAAATTGAAACGTAAACTGAGAACACGGATAATACGTGGGCTGCGCGCATTGCAAGAAACCCCATACGAACCAGAACCGCGCGCTGACATGGTCAGGTTGAGGGGAACCAGAACGTCCTAACTTATCGCCAGCGTCCAACAACTTACAAGTTGCAGCTGATCATCTGGCCGAGTCGGAAAGCATATCGTGGGTTCAAATCCCACCGGCCCCACCATATCATGGGTTTAACAACCAATTTTTGACCATGTTTCTTTCATTTTGAGCCGCTTTTGGCAGAAGAAAGTTTTTGATCGTAGTTCGGGTATGCTCGTAGCGCTTCATGCGACTTTCTAATCGACTCTGAAGTGCTCAGTCCAAAGCTCCGTCTTCATGGATCCCGGAACGAACAGATGAAGGGGGCATACCATGATCTTGGAGAGTTCAGGATCATCGCGAATAGTCTTTGACATTCTATCAATGGCTTCTTGGTTCTCATATTCGTCTATCCACATCCAAACCTCCTCGTCCGGTCTTTCTGATTCATTTTTCTTGAGAACGCGCGACCTTAAGTAATGGAATTTCGCGCGATGGTTTCTCTGATAAGCCAAGTGTTCCTCCCAGAACTCAACGTGTTGCTTGCTCTTCGCTACGGGAACACGCCACTGAGCGATCTCACACAGCAACGATTTCACTCACTCCATCTGTTTGGGTACTTTTAGCAAGCAGTTAACACTTGTCATTCCATATGACATCGTTGTGTGTGAGGGTTCTACCTACCCTCCTCTTGAATGCGGCACGTGACTACAGTGCAACGAGCATGCCACGAGGCGACGAGCGGTAACGGGATCATATCACATTACTGACATTCGGATGTCAAATGCTGAGGCAATGACATTTGCGTCGGCCGACGCAACCCTGAGTTCAACTTCTTTCGATTCATGACTATAATGGAACCCTACTTCTGAGAATTTGTTTCGATTCGTGACAGTTGAAACCAGTTTCTTCTTGAGAGTTTGTCAAATCAATGGGCCATGTCGGCACAAGCATCAAACGATGTTGCAAACAGGCGAATAACGGCTGAGAAATCGGTAACTACGTTCGTGGAAATCTCCTTGGTTGAGAATCTTTCACTTATTGATTATGCGGACGGCAAAGTCATTTGCGCGCTTGGATGAGCAAGAGCCCCTCTTTTGCTAAGGCTTTTGAACGCTCGACAGTCAGACCCGCGCGTCGCAAATTCTCAAGCACCTGCTCTTGCGTGAATCGTGTATAGTCAGGTTTGTGCATGGCTCCTCTCAGATCGACGACTGCACTCCCGAGACTTGGCGCAATCTCCTCGGTTATGATATTGCCCACGATGAAGAGTCGTCCCTCCGCATTCAAACTCATCGCAAGCTTGGTTAGAATCGCCTCATCGTGAAACCAAGTGTCGCAATCCATCACTGCATCAAACCCTTTGGGTAATTCATCACGCAAAATATCTGCGACGGGATAGTAGACAATTCGCTCTGCCAACCCATTCTCTGCGGCGATCTCCCGCCCTGCCGCGCACACATTCGGAATATCGACAACTGTAGCCGTCAGGTCTGGATAGCGACGGAGCAGCGCCAGCGAGACAACCCCCGAGCCACCGCCCACATCGATCAAACGGCGTACGCCGGTCAGGTCAATAGTCGCAGCCAGTTCGTTTGCTAGGGATTGATGGATTTCATAGAGCATCCGTGTGAAACCACGCGCGCGCTCAGGATTCTCTCTCATTTGTTGCACATAGTCTGGATATGCGAGACCTTGAAGGGTCCAAGCCGAATCGGATTTTTGAATGTGCGTGGCTAGGTCATTTGCAACCATGAAATACTCACGTTCGCCTCTCGCCAACAGTGCCCATGTTTCTTGGCTGTGCGCGTCGATCATTGTCGTGCGCCCAACAGCAGACACAGAATACAAGTCGCCTTGTTTTTCCAGCAGACCGAGCTGACTCAGAGTTCCGAGCCAATATCGGCATCGTATGAGCGGAATTCCCAGGTTGTGGGCGATGGCGTTCTCGCTCTGGGGCTGGTCAGCCAATTTCCAGAACAGCCCCAGTTCTAGCGCCGCGCCGAGGGCGGCGGAGGAAAGATACGCTCGCAACTGATCACGCACATCGGTATAAGTCGCTACTTTCATTGACATACCTCCTTTGATGCGTGGGTCTGCGATAGGTCATTCCTTAATCGTTATTGATGTGCCTTGCGAAAACGCTCGAGGTTTCTTATCGCTCAATGCGTTAGCTGTCATGAGCGGTTGCCAAGACGGCAAATAGCCCGGAGCCCCACATCTCAGATCATCAAGACATGGTGGTTTCATTCTGTGTGTGTGCGCCCACCACAAATGCTCGGTGCTGCAGTCCGCTAAAGGAAAGGAATGATCCTAGGAACCTGTTTTGCGTACTTTACGTATTCCTCGCCGAAAATCGCTCTAAGCTCCTTCTCCTCGAAGGGAGCAACCACATAGTTGAACCATAGTAAGAGGAGTATGGTCGAGAGAAGCAGGAAACTGTAATCGAGTAACAGCCACCAACCGATAAGTAGCAACACAACACCTGAATATAGTGGGTGTCTGACGTACTTGTACGGGCCTCTCACCACAAGAGGTTCTGTCCTACCTGATCGCTCCTGCAGATCGACCCTTCTCCTAGCCTTCGAGAAACTCACATACGTCGAAACCAGCATGTCCATAGGCCGCCTGAAATGGAAGATCCAGCGAAAGAATAGCGCACCCGAAAGAAGTGTCAGCGCGCCAATTAAACGAATGAAGAGGGGTAAGTTGAACCGCGAAGGAATTCGAAAGCCAACTGTCAGCAGGTAACCTACCGTCAAGAATGCAGCCAGAACCAGGAGAACAATGATCGGAACTAGGATGATAGCTCTGACACTTGTTCTCAACGCGCTTCAACCCCCGACGATACAATGCCCAAGACGAATCATCAGTACATTCTCCGAAGGATTTAGAGGTACTTGACGGGGCCAGATGGCATACGCTGATTTAGCAATTCGAGTTCCGCACGTGATCTAGGGTTGGTGACCCAGTGGTCAATAGTCCCACAGTTCATGAGGGCAAATCCCACCGGCCCCACCATGAAATTCATTGATTGCTAAATCAGCGCAACGCTTCCCTACCTTACTAGTGCATATCGCGTTCGAGAAATTGACTAGTGCTTTGCGAGTTCCTTGAGAATGTCTAGGTAACGGTGCACGATCTCTTCTACGAGATCTGCTTGGACTTGCTTCGAAGCCATGACTCTAACGCCTTTCTAGACAAGTCACCTTTTGCCACTCTGAGCATTAAGGGTACCGACTCATCCTTGCCCGCCAACAGCTCTATCCCTTCGGTTCGAAGAATCAAAGCGCCAAGAGCAAAGGCTAGTCTCTTGTTTCCATTAACCAAAGGATGTTTCGTGGCTATCCCATGAATCGCATAAGCGGCCTTAGAAAAGACATCTCCCCGTATCGAATCCAAAGATTCCAGAACGTAATGCAATGTCCCTTCGCTTACAAAGCCGTATTCTCCGCCAGTTTCTCGTAAAATCGTCCGGTACAGTCTTAGAACTTCATCAAAGGAGAGACGTGAGCTTCTGGAGTCTTTTCCCATGCTTTCATCCAATTGGGCTGGTTTCGCCGCGTATACCATTTATGGTTTAACCATTCTTCTGGTTCCCTCGTCAACGGAATCACTGATAGTGAGTCCCATTATTGCAGACTCATTGAATGAGCGCAGCGTATTGGCCCCACGATATTGGTGGGTACAAATCCCACCGGCCCCATCACGCTCCTGTCCCCTGATGGCGTTTGGTTCAAGAAGATGCGATCCTCCAGCGGCGTTCCTTCGGACAGTATGCGGGAGAAACGACTATAAGCCCATATGTACATTTCTCCTTGGGAAATCGTTTGGCAGGGTTGAGGCTGCAACTGAGAAGCGACCTTGAAAGACGCTTCCGCGAGACGGCCATGAGGCGTTTTGGGTTTGGAAAGGGCGCTCTCACGCGCGCTGCGGAACAAGCCATCGAAAAATGGCTCAGTTCAGGGAAGGAGAGTGTTCGATTCGATGGTGATCCTGTGAAGGCTATAGAAGGCATCCTCGCGAATGTGAGATTGAACTCGGTCGAATTGCAGCATTCCGCGAAACGAACCTGGGCCTTGAAGGTCTCACGGAATGTTCCTGGTCGACACTAACATCTTCTTGGAAGTCATGCTTGCACGAGCCAAACGAAGGGCATGCATCGCTTTTCTGGAATCTGTAAGAATTGGTAGGGAGAAGGCTGCCGTCACAGACTTCACGATCTACTCAATAATGATCATACTAGACGGTCACGGTAAGCTTCGAGAGCTCAATAGGTTTCTGCGGAGTCTGTCCGCATACAAGGGCCTGACGCTCTATGCAGTCTCTCTTGAGGATAAGCTGCAAGCTGTCGAACTAGCAGAGAATAACGAATTCGATATTGATGATGCAGTTCAGTATGCAAGCGCCAGAACCGTTAGAGCCAATGCCATAGTCTCCCTCGACAAGCATTTCGACGGCCACGACATCCCGAGGAGAGATCCCAGCAGCTTCGCATCCTAGGTACACACTTCATGGTAACTCATCAATGAGACCGAGATCTTTGTTGGACGATACTGAATGGCCGTCGATCTAGTTTCGCAGGAGCACGCGACAATAATGCGACCGAGTGCCGGCGCCGTCCCGACCCGATGAAGGCTTCTTCTGCTAAGGATTTGGCATCGGTCTGTTAATCTGAACTTATGGTTCCATGTAGATCGGCCCCAGCACATGAGTGAAATAGGTCCTGAGGATCTGCCTAAGTGACTGCTTTCATGATCCAGTTGTACGGAGGCCTTATGTACAACCCCGGCTCAATGTTGTACCGAGGCCCAATGTCGGAAGAAACCGTGCTTGTTACGAGGAAGGGCCAGGTGACTATACCTGCTAACCACAGAAGAAGATTCGGGATTAGGGAGGGAATGCGTGTGCTTGTGAAGGAAACTCGCGAAGGCATATTGATCAAGCCCATAACGCCAATCGAAGACTTGGCGGGAATCGATGCGGACAAGATGAACTTGCATGAGATGAGGAAGAAGCTAGACGACATTAGGGCCCGCGACAGGTACTGACATGACGCGCACAGTCGACACGCGTTTCTTTTTGACACACTTCATGGCCGATACGGCCCAAGTGAAAGCCAAGACATCGAGAAAAATGGTTGAGCTGCAAAAAGAAACGGCAATAGTTCCGACCATTGTGCTACATGAGATATTCAAATTCGCACATGACAACGTTAGCAAGGATGCTGCATATCTCCGGGTCAACTCGATGCTGTCCGCACAGTTTGAGATTGTTGAACTGACGTCCAAGATTGCGGTTACCTCTGCGTTGCTGAGGTGTCGATACCGAAGCCTACCTACCGCGGATTCTATTGTGGCAGCAACGAGCATAGAGACAAAGTCGAGGCGAGTCGTGTCAGACGATCCCCACTTCAAGGAAATTGAAGACATTCGTTGCGAATGGCTTTAATGGCTCGATAACGCGGGTCAAAGCCGCTTTAGACTTACAGGAATCCCAGCGCGCCACTCACATCATGTCATCGCGACTGGTCTTAGTGCCGTTAGTCCTGTGATTTGTGGGGACGTGTCCCACTGGCCCCACCAAGAATTTTCGATCCGTTTCGAACTTGCCCATCGATGAAGTATGCGCTATGCAGGCCGCGGCCGACTGCGGTGGATAGCTCATCGTGAGCACCGTATGATGTTGGAGTGATTTTGCATGCAAAAGATATTAAATGGTCCCAAGCTATTCTGAGGGGTCGGTTCGTTTGGCAAGATCGGTTAGGGTTCAGGATCGCACGTATCGGAGACTCTCTCAGGCTTCGGGTCGACTTCAAGCGATTTTGGGACGACCGGTTTCCCTCGATGAGGCAATCTGGTTTCTGTTGAAAGCGCCAAAGGAGGAAGGCAGGATAAGTGACTTAGCAGGAAGCTGGGACATGTCAGAGTCCCAGGCAAGAGAGTTTGACAGAGTGCTGCGGGAAGGTTGGAAACGCTGGAAGCTTCAACAATCTGCTTAGATACATCCGTCCTAATCGATAATTTACGAGGAAGAGAACAGACTGTCGAGTTCATCAAGAGATTCGAAGAGGCCGGAACAACCCTCTCAACAACTACGATAAACTCTTTCGAACTGTACTACGGTGCGTACAGGAGCAGGAGACGAGAGAAGAATCTGGGAGCAACAAAGGCTCTCCTGACCCGACTCGTTGTACTAGATCTAACCGATGAATCGTCAAAAGAAGCTGGTCGAATTTTAGCCTTGCTTGAAGGGAAGGGAGATTTGATTGGTTTCCGGGACGTTCTGATAGCTGCCATAGCAATTACTGCCAGGGTTACATTGGCTACCCGTGATATTGAGCACTTCTCAAGGGTCCCTGAGCTGGAGGTGCTGAAAGCACCATAGTGGATCTGCTCACTCTGGACGGTTGACTGTCGGATGAAATGCTCATCAGCCTAGGGATGGAAGAGAGGGAAAGGTTTCGAGCTCTTGATGCTGAGGGTTCGAATCGCTCTCGAATGAAGGTCCAGATGGAGAGCTCCTGAACCCACCATGTCGTGGGTTCGTATCCCACTGCCCCCACCACATTCTGGCTATTTGCAAATCGAGAAGCGGTACTTGGGTAACGGTATTAGGATAGGACGAGGTAGGTTGATGGATGCGGAGGGTGAGGCGTCGCAGGGTTGGCCAAATTGGGTGCCAAATCGTCTCACCCACGTAAGAAAAGTTGCGGGGGTTGCCAAACCTCCAGCTTTCGCTGGAGGGGTGAAGCCAGGTCAAAGGCGCAGAGCACTCGCATGCGCGGAGGGCTTAGGACCCTGTCCCGTAGGGGTTCAGGGGTTCGAATCCCCTCCCCCGCACCAAAATTGCCGCGCGTATCCTTGAGAAAGTATATGGATTTTCGCGGGCTACTGGTTTTGATTCCGTGGCTCGTTGACGCTTCTGTGTTCTTCACGGTTTGTAGATTCACTTCGGTACGGTACTAGATCTTTTCATCAGAGTTATGAGAATCTCGACGACCCCTGCGTCCTTAGCCCTACTGTCGAGGTAGGCATAGTCCAATTTACCCTTCTGTCGACTTAGCACAGAGATGACATCCTGTTCATCCTGAACTCCTCTGTCCTTTCTGGCCATCTTGTTGACAATGAAATCTTCGGGACCTATGGCAAACATCTCGAATTCATCGTCAAACGGTCGTACCCTTATCCGTCTTCTTAGGAGCTCTTTGTCGAAGACAACGCCGTCAGGTTTGGTCCAAATTTCGATCTCAAGCATGTTCTTGAGATCCGTGACAAAGAAAAGTGGTGCATCTGGCTGCGGATTGGATGGCAACTGATAGCCTAGTTTGCTCAAATGGGCTTGAAGTTTGACGATGTCACCGTGTTTCGCCGCGATGGCTACGTCTACGTCTTGAGTTGCGCGGATCTGCCCATAGGCAGGGAGAGCGTGCCCTCCAATCAGCATGTAAGGAATTGACCGCTCAATGAGAATTCTTGTGAGCTTCCGCAGTCCTTGCGATATTCCGGGCAAGTTTGTTTATCTCTTGAAACCGAGCGTACGGCGAGATCTGTTGGTCAGCAAGTCTCTGTGCGAGGTCGGCCTGATGGACGGCTTTCTTGACGTCGTTATCGTTGCTCTGCAGAGGCAAATTCAAGAGTTGTCGGTACCTCTCGACAAACTGCTCGCCGAGAGGTGTTGGTCGCAGCAACTGCCGTGGTCTCCCTCGGCTATGTTCTTTGAAGATTTCCTGCAGCAAGAGGCCGCATTCCTCTAGTTCCCTGATTAGTGCGATTGTGTTCTCATGATTCCTGCCTGTTTTCTTGACAAGTTCAGATGTTGCCAATGCGGTCTCACTACAATATGAAAGTACCATTGCCGCGCGGTCGAGCTGCAACATTCTGGTCACTACTATTTATTCCCGTTTCGGGAATTTATTATTCCTTCTACACGTATTTAAAGCCGTCTTGAGCAAGACGGCCGCCGAT
>Ga0129297_10001504_pt1 | contig 11801 bp, 13 predicted proteins | sample I18A1metaG_FD_94708 | JGI IMG/M metagenome (GOLD analysis project Ga0129297, IMG submission 94708) | Lake sediment bacterial and archeal communities from Gulf of Boni, Indonesia to study Microbial Dark Matter (Phase II) - ​I18A1 metaG | ecosystem: Environmental > Aquatic > Freshwater > Lake >... | reverse complement strand
TCTAGGAGCTCTTCCAATCCATCGTACTCCAAATCCATTTCTAACCCTCCGTAGATGTGTAGAACGCATCTACACTATAAAAGGATTACTAGACTAATCGACTGCCACAAGTCATCACGATGAGACAGCCATTGCGCGGGATCGTAGCCCTTCCCATTCTAGCCATAGGTCTTCTCGCCACGACCCTACGACTGGGCCTCCGACACTATGCCTCTAAGTCTGTACCTCATGCCTAGCTATCAAGCCTCTTAGCGCTCGCCATTCCTGCGTCATCCAAGTCAAGCGTGAACGCGCAAACCCACGCTAATCACAAGATGCAATCGCTTGCGCCTCGGCGAAGCGTTATAGGAGGGTCCCATCGAAGTCTCACAGGTCTGAGGAAGTTGGCTAGATCCGTCCTAGTCCACGAGTGGGTAGGACTACTCATCGTAGTGATTGCTCTTGCGAGTCTAGCTGGCACTGTATGGAGCGTCGTCCAGAACGCCTACTTCTATGAATGCCCCGCTCCACTGCCCGATATTCCCGAGGAAGAGCGCGCCCTAATCAGATGCCCAACTCTCATGGAAAGAGTGGGCTGGAATATCCCAGGACTCTTCGTGGGTTGCGCCATTCTGATATTCGGGCTCTGGACCTACAGAAGGGGCAAGGAAGGCGTCCCACTGATCTCCATAAGATCCGTTTGTAGCGCGGATCTCAGCTGAGTCACCGAGTGAGCTCGAACCTAAGAGTTCTCTTGGCTGTCCAACAATCACCGACTAAGCGTAGTGGTATTATGTCGGAAGTTCTTATGAGGTAGCTCCACATTCAACGGCGAAGCGCATGACTTCGAAGACGATTGAGTTAGGAGAGCTTCCCCATTGGGATCTCTCCAATGTATACCCTGGCCTCGAATCTGAGGAGTTCAAAAACGCCGTTACGAACCTGAAGTCTCAACTTGACGAGTTCGACGCGTTTCTGGACGCGAATAAAGTGGCTCGCTCGAGTTTCGACGCAGTAAGGGCTTCCAGTAATGTCTACTTGAAGAATGCTATCGACGGTTACCTCAATCAGATGAACACAGCCCTACGCTTGTATCAAACATTGGATGCCTATGTCACATCCTTCGTCACAACAGATTCGTACAACAACACGGCAAAGCGACTAGCCTCCGAGCTCGAGATGCTTATGGTTCGATTGCGCAAACAGGAGGTGCGCTTTCAGGGCTGGCTTGGACAGGTGGCTGACAAGCTCACATCCGTTCTAACACAGGATGGTCCAGCAAGGGAGCATGTGTTCTACCTGCGCGAGACGGTCGATCAGAGCCGCTACCTGATGAGCGAGGTCGAAGAATCGCTGGCCGCTGAACTTACATTGAGTGGAGGCAACGCATGGGGCAAACTGCAAGGAACTGTCTGTTCTCAGCTTACAGTGAACTTTGAGCTGGATGGCAAAGTCAGGAAGATGCCCATCACAGAATTGCAGAATCTAAAGCACCATCCTGACGAAGAAGTGCGTCGACGAGCATACGAGGCGGAGTTGAGGGCTTGGGAAAGCGTCCGTGAACCCTTAGCTGCCGCTCTCAACGGTGTCAAGGGCCACTCGAATACCGTGGAAAAACGTCGGGGCCGAGTCGATGCGCTCCATGCTTCACTCGACCATTCCCGCATCGACCGAGAGATTCTACAAACGTTGCTTACGGCGATGCAGGAGTCCTTTCCAATGTTTCGTCGCTATTTGCGAGCAAAAGCAAGGCGGCTGGGACATGATGCCTTGCCTTGGTGGGATCTCTTCGCACCCGTAGCCAAGAATGAGCGTCGCTATTCTTGGAAGGAGGGTATGCGTCTCATCATATCCCAGTTCCGCACATTCAGCGATAGACTCGCAGGTCTAGCGCAACGCGCCTCCGATCACCGTTGGATTGACGCTGAACCACGCGACGGGAAAAGAGGAGGGGCGTTCTGTATAGAGGTACCGGCTGTGGATGAGTCGCGCGTACTGTGCAATTTTGACGGTTCATTAGACCAGGTTTCAACGGTCGCCCATGAGCTCGGCCACGCCTTCCATAACGAATGTCAAGTCGGAAAGACTATGCTGCGGACACGCACTCCCATGACCCTAGCCGAGACTGCATCGATCTTCAATGAAACGATCATCACCAACGCTGCACTGGAGCAAGCCTCAAGTCAAGAGGAGGAACTGGCCATCTTGGAGACTTGGCTTATCGGCTCGACACAGGTTATCGTCGACATAACATCACGCTTCCTATTCGAGAAAGAAATCTTCGAACGACGTGAAAAATCAGAGCTGTCCGCGGATGATTTCTGCGAGATTATGCTCCGCTACCAGAAGGCGACTTATGGGGACGGGTTGGATGACCGATATCTCGACAAGTACATGTGGGCTTGGAAACCTCATTACTATTCGCCAGACTTTGCGTTCTACAACTATCCATATGCCTTCGGCCTACTCTTCGGGCTGGGACTGTATGCAATCTACCACGAACGCGGTCCATCCTTCATTCAAGACTATGAAGCACTTCTAGCAAGCACCGGAGAAGCAACCCCCGCTGAATTAGCAGCACGTTTCAGTATCGACATACGGAAACGAGATTTCTGGCAAGGCAGCCTGAAATTGATTGAACAACGCATCGCACGCTACCTTGAACTCTAGGCCCTTTTGGATCGCCTAACGGACGAAGCGAAAACGGTTCAAGAAAACCAGTTTCACGGAGTGGAAGAAAAACCAGAAGCGCAGAACAGAACCACAGCGTAATGGTCAAGTTTGAAGAGTGCTGCGATAGGGGTCATGGCCTCAATGAAGATGGGCGAGAGGAACGAACCCGCGATACTTGCTGTCATCAAGTAGCCCAATCCTTCTCTGCGGCGCTCTACGGAATACATGTCCATTATGGCTATGCGGCTCTGCTGAGTAACACCTGACCCAAAGCCGAAAACAAGCAACCCTAACCAGAAGAGTTCAAGACGAACCCATACAACAGCCAAACCCATCATCAACAAGGCCAAGCAGCCAACAGCGATTCCAATTAGGAGCACGCTCTTCCTGCCAATTCGGTCCATCAACCCCCCAGTCCGGTATACTATCAGAACCCGTCCTCCCCAGACTTCAGCAGTCGCCAAACCCGCGAGAGTGGCCGAATCTGTCAACGTGAAAATCACAAGGGCTGCAAGTATGAACGCGGCCTGGCTGACACACGCGTAAATTGCCTCACTCGAGAGTAAGTGGATTGTGTTGCGTTTCACGACCAGTGGAGTCGGCGCTCTGTTTGAGTGCTTCACGCGATCACCACGTATCCGTCGATTCATGTAACTTGTATCTCGAGGTCACAGAGGCAGCTTGGCGTGGAGGCTGAAACTATCTGAGGCATAATACTTTGACTATGGTCTGCAAACTAGCTTGGGTCTTACATTTTCTACGCTAGATACTTCTGCTCCAGATAGTTGACCAGATGTCGCGGGATGTATTCTTCACCAAGCACCCTTCTTTGGAGCTCCTTGGATGAGTATGCGGCGCCGTGTTGGTGTATCTTCTCTCCCAGCCATTGCTTCACAAGGTCGAACCTGCCCTTTCCGACAGAGTCCCTTAGGTCGATATCTCTCTGGATACGGTAGTATTGCATTCCTGCTATTACATTACCAAGCGAGTAAGTCGGGAAGTAACCGAAGCCGCCACCGCTCCAGTGTACATCCTGCAACGCTCCTTCAGCGTCATTCGTCGGTCTCACTCCAACATATTCCTCCATCATATCATTCCAAAGGGAGGGCACATCGGAAACGGCTACATCACCACCGATGAGTTTTTTCTCCAACTCGTATCGGAGGATTATGTGGAAGTTGTATGTCAACTCATCAGCATCTACTCGGATTAGGCTTGGTTTTACGACGTTAAAGTATCTGTAGACATCATCTTCTGTATAACCTGCCAAGAATGGCAGATTCTTCTTGAGTATTGGGTAAACATGTTTCGTGAACTCTCTGCTTCTTCCGATGAAGTTCTCCCAGAACCTTGATTGAGATTCGTGGATTCCGAGGGACGCGGCTCTGGTAAGCGGCGTGTATTCGAGCGACGGATCCATTTGCAGCTCGTAGATTGCATGACCGCATTCGTGGATTACGGAGAACAAGGATTCTTTGAAGTCCTTTCCTTCATACCTGGTGGTTATTCTCACATCCTGAATTGAGGTGCTGTTCGTGAAGGGGTGAGTGGATACGTCCATCCTGAACGTTGTCTTCGGCATCCCGAGTAGGACCAGGGCCTCTTCGTTCACACGTCTCATGGCATCGACTTCATAGGCCACGGACTCCAGTGGATGACTGCTTGGAAACCTGTTCTCCGAAAGGACTCTATTGAGAATTCGTTTCAGACTGGGAACGAGCTCTGAGAAGACTCTGTCGACATCGGTGACGGTTAGGCCTTCCTCGAATCTGTCGAGAAGCGCATTGTAACGATGTCCAACATATCCAAGTTTCTCCGCCTCTTCCTTCTTTAGCTCAACTATCTTCTCCAAATAGTTCCTGAACATCGGGAAGTCAGATTTCTTCCTAGCCTCCCTCCAAACTACAGTGGCTTCCGTGGTTGTTCTCTGCAGCTCCTCCAACAGCCTTGGCGGAACCTTCGTGTAGTAGTCCGCATCTCGCTTGACTACTCTTAATACGCCCTTCTCAAAGTCGCTAAGATCCTCCAGTTTCTCCGCCTTCGCGATCAGAGCGGCCGCTTGGGTTACGCGTTCTTGTTTCATCAGGGCGATCTGAGCTTGCGCAAAACCTCTGGGCTTCGCAGCATCGGTGGGCATGTAAGTTTCCATGTCCCACTCTAGAAGTGACGAGGCATGCTCTAACGCCCAGATGGGCCTGTATCTCTCCAGTATCTCCTGTACAACCGCATTTTTGAACATGAAGTGGGAAGGCTGTGCATCACCAAATATAACTCGTTTGGGGAGATTGAGGAACGAACGTGACCATGACGTATGTGGACAGTACGCGGATGAGACAGAGTTCTACGCATAGCTCAGATGAACTAGGTTGCTCGTCCACCATTGGATGGGACCTGCCGCAGCAGCGATGGCCCCAATCGTACTAGCAATAGGATTCATAGAACATCTCCTCTACGGTGCCGTCCTCGGCACGACGATCGCAGCTGGCGTAAAGTACCTGATGCTTCTCAAGCAGCTCAACCCGCGGCTTTCCTTTGACTAGATACCTCGCTACAAGACTTCGTCCTCAATCTAGTATGCTCTGGTGTTGATAAAGAGCCGATAAGAGCTAGGTTGAGAGACTTGGTAGAAAAGTAGAACTTTCTCCAAATGATCTTAAATCCTATCGAAGGCGTATGCCGTCTCACTTCAATAGGTTGATGGGTATATGGAGGTGACTGGGTTGGCGAAGAAGCGCAAAGTTAAGATGAAGATCGCAGGAGAAGACGTTCGAGCTGAGAGTGCAGCTACAGAATACCAAGCATAAGCGACTTCTCCTCTTCGGCCAGGGGAGCGGCTCAGGAGTACTGGGCGTAACCTGTTCCTGACCTCCCATCCAATCTCCTTCTTACCTGTAGATGTTTCAAATATTTGGTCAGACCAGTATGTCTGCCAGAGGCAGGCTACCTTCCTCCTGCAGTAAGATCTTCGAGCTGAATGCTTTGAGTCTTGAGACTTACAGCAAGAAAAGACGTTTCCAGAGGACCGATGAACCATCGCCTCATCTCAGGAAGGAGGGTAGGAATCGCTTCGTGGTTCAGGAACATCATGCAAGGCGTCTTCACTGGGACTTTAGACTCGAACTCGACGGTGTATTGAAGAGTTGGGCCCTACCCAAAGGGCCTCCCGAGGAGCCAGGTGTCAGGCGGCTCGCTGTCGAGGTTGAGGATCATCCCGTTGATTACATCAAGTTTGAGGGGGAGATTCCGGAAGGGGAGTACGGAGCAGGAACTGTAAAGATCTGGGACAAAGGGACCTTCAAATTGAAACGGAGAACCGAAGATATCTATGAATTCGCACTTAGAGGAAAGCGACTGATGGGAAAGTATACTCTCTTTCGAATGAAAACAAACAATTGGTTGATGCTCAAGTCAAGAGAGCAGAGATAGTTATTCGAAGAGCTCTTCACAGGAATTTCCTGAACTCTGTAGCGGTGTTGGCTGATTTACCGGTCTCATCATGTTTGAAATATACGAAGCAGTCGGTGGCTTCATCAGCGAATTTCGTGATTTCCTGGGCCCAAGCTCTGAGGTCATCTGTGGAATAGGGATCTCGCAGAGAAAGTCTATCCAACGATTGCAGCAGTCTCCAATAGAGCAGACCAGAAGGTAGGCCGTGTTTACATTGACTTTCTACAGAATGGTTTGGAGAAGATTATTACTGCACCATTCAGCATTCGAGCACTTCCTCAAGCGCCCGTGTCATTTCCATTAGGAGTTAGACAGCTCGACGACTCAAAATTGAAATCCGAAAGCCTCACGCTACGAACAGCCAGGAGGAAATTAGGAATTATTCGGCACATACTCTCGCTCAGTGGACTCTCGCAAGAGTTGGATTCAGCTTTCAAGAAGCTTGGCATCAGGACATAACGCGAGACCAGAAAGGCAATCAACTAATCGACTGTCTAAGATCTGACGTGCTGAGATATTTCGGCGGAAACGGCATGGTTCAGTCGCACAACATCCTCAGTTTTGAGCTCAAGTAGTTTGTCTCTTGAGCCTCCCCCGCAGAAGACTGTCTCGTACCTTAACAGTTCACCATCGACAACTACACTCATGGCTGTCTTGTGGTGAACTGATGGAGTTGCGCCTGGAGGGTACCCACTGATAGCTTCGGCCTCATCGGATCCTAGAAGCTGGATGTTTCGCGCGTTCAATACTCGCGCTACTCTCTGAAGATCCACCCTCTTGTCTCCAGGCACTACAAGCAGTACATACCTTCCGTCCGAAGTCTTGCAAATCAGATTCTTCGTGATTCTGCACAGTTCGATTCCTGTTGCGGCCGAAGCATCAGCGGTGTGAATCGTTTCTTTCTTCCCAAGGAATCGATGCCAAACATCTGCATCCTTAAGCCAAGCCTCAAGTTCCAACAATTATTGTTTCCGCCATGACGCATTCGTGAGCGATGTCCAATATGCATACATAAAACGACATAAAGCCGTCTGTCGAATTAGCGGTGTTGATCCATCAAGCAGCAACAAAGACGAAGGATGAGTCTAAATGAGGACGGAGGATGTCTGTGCCTGTGGAAGTGGTAAGAGACCCCTAGGTGTGTGTACCGTTTGTGGAAAGAAATACTGCGCTGACTGCAGATTCGTACATGAATACACACCCCCACCAATGAACACAGCAGACTTCCTCTATTCGATACTGAAGAAGAAGCAATAGCATTCATTATCCTTTCAAATTCGGCTCTCCTTAATCAAGGCCGGTCCGGAGCAGTAAGACCTGTGATAGCTCAATGATGTTGACATCGACAACAGCGAACGTACGGCGTAAGCCTCGCCTGATCTTTGATGGCATCTGTAACCTCTGCACAGCTGCCGTCAGATTTCTCCTTATCGTGGACAGGAGCGACTAATCGAATACGTCCCGTTCCAGCAATTGGATTCTGAGATTCGAAGCCAGTACGGGTTGACGCCTGAGATCCTGCAAGGGCGCATGTATCTAATCCGACGCGACGGTTCGCTCGTTCTCGGTTCTTTGGCGATCTCGGAGGTCTGTAGAGTTTTCTCACCTTTCGGTTTCGTCTGCAAGATCTCCAGTACTCCGCAAGCTCGTCAAATCTACAACTGGACAGCACGACGGCGTTACCGGCTATTCGGTGCAGGGATACGTGCTGCATCATCGGGAATGTCAAGTGACTCAGGACAATCTCAGTGAAAGAACTGATGAGAATCTGATTTCTGCTTGGTAGAGTTGAGCCTCTATGATGAGGGCTTGATCACCAGTTCAATGGAGTCCGGATCTGAGAGGAATAGCTGACTGTGTTCTTGAGCCTGAAGGAAAGGTGTTCCGGTCAGTCTGAGGGCTAGCTCATGTAGATTCTCTTGCGAGGCTCTTATTATGAAGTATTCCAGACCGATAGCGGTCTTTGGTTTTCCTGGTCCACCGAGGCTCTCCCAGGTATTGATTCCAAGGTGGTGATGGTATCTGCCTGCTGAGAGGAACGCAGCACTACCCCAGTAGCTCATCAAGTCGAATCCGAGTATATCCCGATAGAAAAGAATGGACCTGTCAATGTCTGCTACCTTGAGATGGATGTGTCCTATTTTCGCATCGTCCGGTAATGGCTCCAGACTGCCTGGGGGCACTTGAGGCGATTCTTTGATCAATGAGTCTATGTCGAGGGGTTCGGTACTCATCTTCAAGCGGCCATCTTCGTCAAACTTCCATTCGCTTCTCGGTCTGTCCACATAGATCTCTATGCCGTTCCCTTCTGGATCCGTCAGATAGAGTGCTTCACTGACCAGATGGTCAGCGAATCCCTCGAAGGTTACGCCCCTATTTCTGAGGGCAAGATACGCGGCGGCTAGAGTCCTTCTGTCTGGCAGAAGGATGGCGTAATGATAAAGGCCTGCAGCATCCTCAGGAGCTACTTCCGCTTTCGCGTCGTGATACAGGACCAGAAGTGGCTCAGAGGATGACCCTGCCGTTCTTAGCTCGACTAGACCGTCGTGGGGGCGCAGCATCTTGAGGCCTAGGTCTTTGACGTAGAACGAGAGCATCAAGTCTAGGTCTCCCACCCTCAATGAGACCGGTCCCAGCTCAGTGCAGGAATGGAGTTTGAAGCTTTCCTGAGACAGGAGATGTATTGCCCCCAGTGATTTGCTACAACTACTACTAGAAACTGACTAGTACGGAGTAGCGAGTCATTTAAGCCGAGAGCTACGGTCATGCAAAGGATACCGCTGAATGCACACGTGAGGAAGTACCTTGAACAGACGTCCAATGTCTATTTCTGGACTGCTTTTCTCAGACGCTTCATCTGCGCCATGCTGAGAACTTTCTGGTAGCCCTTCTCTTCTTGCCGGAGGTCGCGCAATTCCAAGTAGCCAGCCTTCTCCGCCTTTCTCAGCAGTTCGAGACCCTTCTCGGTTCTGACGATCACCGTGGAGTAACCATTCGGGCATCCTACTCCACCAACAGAGATGTCTGCAAACTCAGCGGTGAAATCATCGCAGTGCCTGCAGCTCTCACGGACAAACTCGTCAATTTCCTTTAATGGGACGCGCAGAACCTCTGTCTCGCCTGAAAGGGCGATGAAGGACCCTCGCTTTATGCCGACCTTCGTTATATTCGAGGGGTCTATTCTCTTACTTGCGAGATACTCTTCCACAAGTCTTCCGTAGCTGTAACTCTCCATACAGAAGAGTCCAATCGTCAGTTCCATGGCTTCAGCTAAACGACGATTGCCAAGCGGAGATGTCTGAATTCTCCTGACTGCTCTAACTTGGCAAGGTGTTCCAACCAATCCCACTCGGGTCTTGCCATACTCATCGAGCGCTGAACGGACGCCGAGTAAAGTGGGGCTTGGAGTGTACTTTGTCCCCGCATTCTCTATGAGTTGCTCAGAGTTCGTGACTACAACTGGGTGCGCCCGCCATCGTGAATCTCTGCGAGCGGCTACGGCTGCGTCGATCAGTTTGTTGTCAAGTGCATAGGCTAAGAGAGCTGTCACAACTCCGCCATCTTGGGCACGATCCTGAATTTCCTTCCTTAAAGCGCGGCCAACAAATGCTCCTCTCGTAATCCCGAGCAGTTCGTCAGGTTCCCTAGTGCGGCCATGCAAGAAGAGTTCGACGTCGTCACGAGAGAATTCAACGGTGGGGCACTGATAGTAACATACCTCGCAAATAGAACAGGCTCCGACGAGTGTTGGTTGCTCGCCAACAGGCCAGAGCACGCTCACGGGACACGCGGCCATACAGGCACCGCAGAAGGAACAGAGGTTCGGTCGAACAACTTGAGTGACAAGATTGCCGAACAGCCGCGGTTTCTCAAGCATCCGTCATACTCTCTGTGAGTTCCGTCCTGCAAGCGGCAAACGCGAACCAATAACAAAAGAGATTGCGGCTGGTTTCCAGTCTTGAGATGCACGAAACGCATCGCATGCTAGAGTCGAATACTCAGCGAAAGTCGAAACTCAAAGTAGAACGGAAGCCCGCGACTAGCCCTTAGGACAGTAGATCTCCTGTCCCTAACGTGCCTCGCACGATGCAGTCTAAGCTGATATCGAACGCAGGTAGGAAGTGATGATTTTTCTTTCGGCCCTTCTTAGCATCTCACCGAGCGCTGAAGGCGAAACTTCCAAAGACTTTGACAGCTCATGAAGGCCCGCGCGTCTGGGATACTCATAGAAACCTGAGGCAAAGGCATATTCCACAATGCGCCGCTGTCGTGGTGTCAGTTTTCCAACGTCTGAAATTCGAGCAACTCGGACTATTTCTGTTTCGATGCCGTGTGTTTTGAGTTTCCCCAAGAGCTTGCGCAGTGAATTGTTTCGGGTCATCGCGAGGACCCAGTCAACTGTGCCGTCAGGTTTACTGGGAGATGCGAGTGGACAAGTTAGACAGAAACAGTTCACATCTGTGATTATCTTGCACATGGTCGAATCGGTCGTCCCCACAACCCCGAGAATTCTTCCCCGCTTAGTTTTCACAATATGCGCGTCTCTCACATCCTCGTCGTCTTGAATGAACTCAACTACTTGCTGAAGGAGTTCAGGGCGTCCATTGATTTCAATTAGCTGTTGAATTCCACCATTGTCTGAGGGTCGACAATCTATCACTCGGACAGATGCAGAAAACTTCTCGGACACTCGTGTTGTCCAACTCTTGGGAAGCTTGACTGATAGAACGACTTCCCTCATCGGCTCAGCGAGAGACAAAGTTTCACAGTAATTGCTGTAAGTCCGTACCCTAAAACGCTGCCTATCCCTTACCAGTGCGGGGAAACTATTAGCCGTTCCGTCTCCAATCCCATCTCAGAGGGAGCACCTTAGGTATGCGTTCTCACCGTGGAAGTCGTTCCTCGGTGGTTGTGGCCGCGCGTGATATGTCACCACTTTCGTCGGCCTTAGCTTGGGTACAGCATCTCACGGGCGCGAATAAGATTGCGATGGCTCGCAAGATTGGATTCGCGGTAGGACTAGACCTTGCGTCTAGGAGGCCTCCATGCGCAGATATTCATTCCGAAGTCTCCTCACTATTTCGTAGGCTCAATCTAGGAAAGGTGATTCTGCGCGAATGGGAACCATTGGTTTTCGTAACACGTTCTGGTTTCCAGACTGAAAGTCTAGAAGCAGCATTTGGTGAAGGGCTCTTAGAGGGCCTTGTCCGCGGACGAAAGAAGGAACGAGTTTTCGTGAGCCATTCCATTCCCTTAGAGAGACCGCGCATTCGTAGTCAGACAGGCTTACGTGGTAGATCTCGGAGGGTTATACAAGAGTGACGTATAGGCGTCCGCAAAGACCTCCGCAGACTCTTCTCTCCTCCCGGATTGTACGCGAACCCATCAATAAGGCGTCATTTCCCAAACCGATGGGACGTGTGTACATAATTCCAGAAAGGTGCAAGCAGTGCACGTTCTGTTGGGAATATTGTCCAGAGGAGGTCTTGGAGATCTCTGAGGCACTTAACAGCCAGGGATATCATTACCCAGAGGTGAAACAGGGAAAAGAGTCTGCCTGCGTCAAATGCGGAATGTGTGAATGGATCTGCCCTGAGTTCGCGATCTACACAGTGGAGGTACGGAAGGAAGAATGACAGGTGAACCGCGGGTGGGCGAGTTCTTCATGGCTGGCAACTATGCCTGCGCCGAAGGAGCAATTG
>Ga0129297_10001503_pt1 | contig 11804 bp, 11 predicted proteins | sample I18A1metaG_FD_94708 | JGI IMG/M metagenome (GOLD analysis project Ga0129297, IMG submission 94708) | Lake sediment bacterial and archeal communities from Gulf of Boni, Indonesia to study Microbial Dark Matter (Phase II) - ​I18A1 metaG | ecosystem: Environmental > Aquatic > Freshwater > Lake >... | reverse complement strand
GTCGTTTTGGCTTCAGCTGGAACCATTGTCTGACTTTTCAAAGAGCGTGACTACGTCGATTATTTCTGAGTCCAAGAAATCTATTTACGCCTCAATTGGTTTTGGGCAACAGGCCGTCAACACATGACACAACATTAACTTATGATATGTATGGCACAGCTCATAACAATCACCAACTATTGGTAACGTACCTAACAGATTTCGCTTAACGTTCTTTTACAATAGAATATCCGGCAACCTGGCCAGTCTCACCGACCCGAAAGGCAACACCACCACCTTCGCCTACGACAAGGCCGGGCGGAAGGCCAGGGAAACCCGGCCCATGGGGCAGGCGACCGACTACACCTACTACCCGAACGGCCTGCTCAACACGGTGAAGGACGCCAAGGACCAGACCACCACCTACAGCTACGATGGTGCGGGCAGGCTTACCGGAGTCCTCTACGCCGACGGGAAGACGGACACCTTCGGCTACGATGCCGCCGGGAACATGACCAGCTACGCCAAGATCGGCGTCAGCGGCACGATCGCCTACGACGAGCTGCACCGCAAGACCGCCGAGACCGTCAACTACGGCACGTTCAGCAAGACCTTCTCCTACACCTACGACGCGAGCGGCAACAAGCAGAGCTTCACCACCCCGGAGGGGGCGGTCTACAGCTACGGCTACGCCAAGAACAACCAGCCGACGAGCATCATCTACCATGTCGGCCAGGACCCGGCGGTCGAGAAGCAGATCACCTTCGCCTACGACCGTGGCCGGCTTGCGCAGACCACCTTCCCGGGCGGCATCACTAGTGACTACGGCTACAACGACGCCTCGTGGCTGAGCGGCATAACCACGAAGACGGGGGCCGCCACCCTGGCGAGCAGCCAGTACGACTTCGACAACGTGGGGAACATCACCGCCAACACCACCGAGGCGGGGGGCCACGGTTACGGCTACGACCCCACCTACCAGGTCACCAGCGCCACCCACCCGGCACTGCCTGCCGAGAGCTTCAGCTACGATGCCGTGGGGAACCGCACCATGAGCGGCTACAGCCACGACGCCAACAACGGGATGCTCACCGGCGGGGGGGCCACCTTCGGCCTTGACGCCAACGGCAACACCGTGACGAAAACGGTCGGCAATGCGATAACGACCTACGGCTACAACTCGGCCGACCGGCTGGCCAGCGTCCAGCTCCCCGGCGGCACAATCGCCACCTACACCTACGACCCCTTCGGCCGCAGGATCAGGAAGACCGTCACCCCGACCCAGGGGGAAGCTGACGTCACCTATTACCTCTACTCCGACGAAGGGCTGATCGGCGAGTACGACGCGGGCGGGAACCTGAAGAAGGGGTACGGCTGGAAACCGGACGGCATCTGGGGGACCGGGCCGCTCTTCATGACGCAAAACGGCAGCTACTACTTCTACCACAACGACCACCTCGGCACGCCGCAGAAGATGACCGATGAGGCGGGCACAATAGTCTGGAGCGCCACCTACAGCGCCTTCGGCAAGGCCACGGTGGCTGCAGGGTCAATTGAGAACAACCTGCGATTCCCGGGCCAGTACGCAGATGCGGAGACCAACCTTCACTACAACTGGAACAGGTACTATGATCCGGGGGTGGGGAGGTATGTGGAGAAAGATCCAATCGGCTTTGCGGCGGGAGAGGTGAATCTTCATCGGTATGTCCAAAACAATTCTTTGAATATATCCGACCCAGAAGGTTTGATTGCTCCACAGTTAATAGGTGGTGCTATCGGTGCAATTTATGGCGTTTATACTGCCCACAATAATGGCACGAGTATGGTTCAAGGGCTCTTGATTGGAGGGCTTACAGGTGTCTTGTCCACATTACCAATCCCAGGTGTAAATATGGTAGTTTCTGGTGCTTTAATGGGAGGATTGTCAGGTGGGGTATCTAATATCGCTGGCCAAAGACTTGATCCATGCAAGAAACCTTTCGATTTCAAGGCACTGCGTAATTCAGTCTTTGCTGGTGCACTGGGAGGTGCAGTTGGCGGTAAGATGGCAAGCTTTAAGGTCAAACAAGTTTATTATGGGCCATTGTTAAGTAGCGCGAAAGCTAGACCATTATTCACACCATATGGACAGAATGTTGTCAGTGCATCAGTAGGCGGAATAACTGCTGCTTGGCTAGATTCATTGTTTCAATGATGCTCATATTATTGGAGGAATTTTGAAAAACAAATATCTTTTTACACAGATCTCTGCACCATTTATTGTTTTTGCCACATGTTTGATTGTCGTTAAAATTGTTACGACCTTTTTTGAAGGTTGGTTTCAACCCAAAAATATAGTTCATGTTTTAATCCTTGGAATATTAATTTTTACATTCAGCGCTCTGAACCTAGCTATTTGGAAAAAGATATTAGTACTTGTGAGCCTATTGTCTCCAGAAGAAGCAAAAGGATATCCTTTTTCAAAACCATGGGAGCGGGATCAACAATGAAAGTTAAGTCAATAGTAGAACTGATTAGCGTCATTCTTCCGCTGACGCCAGTTGTGACATATACTGTCGCAACATAATTATAACTTTCATGGCATCTTACATCGGGAGGATCGCCATGAAGATGAACCGTATTCAGTTTCAGCCGGGCCTGAGTTTGAATCAGTTTCTTGCCCAATACGTCACTCAAGAACAGTGTGAGAGAGTTCTCGAGGTGTCCCGGTGGCCCGAGGGTTTTGCGTGCCCAAGATGCAACAGCAGCCGTTTTAGCAGCTACCGTCGTGGCCGGCGGGTTAAAGTGTTCCAGTGCAGCGACTGTAGAACTCAAACTACGCTGACAGAAGGAACGATCTTTCACTCGTCAAAGCTGCCCTTGACCATCTGGTTCCAGGCAATGTTCTTTTTGACCCAGAACAAGAACAACGTCGCCATCCCGGAACTCAGGCGCCTGATCGGGATCAGTTACCGTGCGGCCTGGCGACTCAAGCATAAGCTCATGCAGGTCATGTATGAGCGGGAGCAGTCCACCGTGCTGTCGGAGCGTATCGAGGTTGATGATGCTTACCTCGGCGGTGAACTCCCCGGCGGCAAAGTCGGCCGCGGCTCTGAAAACAAAGTGCCTTTCGTTGCGGCGGTTCAGACGAACAAGCAGGGCCATCCGCTCTACGCCGTGTTCTCAATCGTAAAGAGCTTCTGCTACGAAGAGATAGAACGGTGGGCCAGGTGTTCCCTCGCGCCGTCTTCGCTGGTGGTTTCAGATGGTCTCTGGTGCTTCCAGGCAGTCGAGACGGCCGGTTGCTTTCATCAGAGAGAAGTTGTTGGTAAAGAGCGAAAAAGCACCAGCATGGAATGTTTCAGGTGGATCAACACGGTACTTGGCAATCTGAAGAATGCCATTACCGGAACCTACCATGCCTTTGATTTCGAGAAATACGCTCATCGGTACCTGGGCGAGTTTCAGTATCGGTTTAACCGCCGCTTCGACTTGGCTGGCATGTTCAGGCGGCTCATATACGCCACAGCCAAAGCGGATAAAGTCACAGAACAAAAATTACGCATAGCGGAAGATCGACGCTAATCAGGATAGTAGATGGGAGGCTTGTCTCCAAATATCTAAGCTGAGTGAAAAGATGATAGGTGTAGTTCAGACCTAAACAAATTTATGCAAATGCACACTGTTTGTTCCAACAACCCATTCACGGCGGAGACATGAGCATCGATCTTCAGACAATCCTTCCCAACGTATCCAGCTCCCTGGACGGAACCGGCTTCCTCTTCGGCGCCGGAACGTCGCTGGAGGCCGGCTATCCCCTCATGCCGGGGCTTACGCGGCAGGTGACAGGTTTGCTCTCGGCCGGAGAACGGGCGACTCTGGACGGGATTCTGGCTGCGGACGGCATCGTTTACGACGATGCTCTGGCCGCCCCCAACATCGAGGAGCTGTCGGACCTGGTGATCGCCCATGCCATCAACACGGGCGATCCGCACAGCCGCGCCCTTGAGGGGAGGCTGAGGGAACTGATCGTGGAGTGCCTGCTCGCGGTGGCCGACCCGGTGCTGGACAATCACTGCCGCTTCTTCGCCGCGCTCAGGGCCCGCACCTTCGGCCGCCCCTGCACGGTCTGGATCTTCACCACCAATTACGACCTGCTCTTCGAGGCGGCAGCGGCGCGGGTGGGGGTGGTGGTGGAGAACGGCTTCTGCGGGGCCACGGAGCGGTTCTTCAGCCCGGCCCGGTTCAACATGGTGTCCGGGGATGTGTCGGGCGACCGGTTCACCCCTGCCGGCCAGCTGACCGTAAAACTCGTCAAGCTCCACGGCTCCATATCGTGGGTCAAGGATGGGACCAGCTTTTTCGAGCGCCATCCCGTGGCCATCGACGGCAGCGGGGAGCGGGTCATGGTGCTGCCGCGGCGCAAAAAGGTGATGGACACCCTGGTCGAGCCGTACAACATGCTCTTCGCCCAGGCCAGCCGCGTGCTGGGGAGCGGCGCTCAATTTCCCGTCAATCTTTATTCACAGCCCTGTCACCTACGACGCAACACAACGCCACATCTTTCCTTCCATAGTTTACCCGTAATTCCATTGTTTAATTGACTGAATTATGTATAATTCAGTCAATTAAATGCCGGAGTTCTTGTCGTGTACATTGTCCAAAAGCACCTTGAAAACCTTGAGAGAGCACTGCTGCCGGGCAAGGCGGTCATAATTTATGGCGCGCGCCGTACCGGAAAAACCACGCTGGTCAAGCGGTTCCTCCAGGATATTGGCGAGCCGTATCTCCTTGTCAGCGGGGAAGACATAACCGTGCAGGGTTACCTTGCCAGCCAGTCGATCGAGAAGCTTTCCGCCTTTGTCGGCGCCAACCGGCTGCTGGTAGTGGACGAGGCCCAGAAGGTTCCGGGGATCGGCGCGAACCTCAAGTTGATAGTCGATCATATTCCCGATATCAGGATCATTGCCACCGGATCGTCATCGTTCGATCTGGCCCGGGCAGTGGGAGAACCGCTTACCGGCCGCAAAACCACCTTGAGGCTCTATCCGCTGTCCCAGTTGGAAATCGGGCAGATCGAGCAGCGCCACCAGACCGACGCCAACCTGGAGAGCCGCCTGATTTACGGCTCGTATCCCGAGGTGGTATTGACCAACGATAACCGGGCTCGCGAGCAGTATCTGAAGGAGATCGTCGCCTCCTATCTCTATAAGGATGTCCTTGAGCTGGATGGTATCCGTCATTCGTCAAAAATCAGCAGGCTGCTCCAGCTGATGGCGTTTCAGGTCGGCAAAGAGGTGTCCTACACCGAGCTCGGCACCAGCCTGGGGATGAGCAAAAACACTATCGAACGCTATCTCGACCTGCTGGAGAAGGCATTCGTGATCCAGAAGCTTGCCGGTTTCAGCCGTAACCTGCGCTCGGAAATAACCAAGAACAGCCGCTACTACTTTCTCGACAACGGGGTGCGTAACGCCCTGATCAATAACTTCAATACACTTGAACTCCGCAATGATGCCGGTGAACTGTGGGAAAACTATCTGGTGATTGAGAGGTTGAAGCGGCAGGAGTATCTGCAGGAGCAGGCCAACAACTACTTTTGGCGTACCTATCGCCAAAAAGAGATCGATCTTGTTGAGGAGCGGGAAGGAAAGCTGTTCGGCTATGAGATGAAATGGGGTGCGTCACAGGCTAAGCCGCCCAGAGAATGGCTGGAAGCATACCCCAATGCGTCTTGGCAGCTTGTCAACCGGCAAAACTATCTGGGGCTGATTACCTGACACCCCCTCGTCGGCCGGGTAGGGAGATAATTTGAGAATGACACAAGGCCCGACGGGAGAATCCCGTCGGGCCTCTTTTTTTATGATGTTGCAATTAATTCGCTGGAGGAGTGATGGTGCCACTGTTGTATGTGAGCGTGATAGGTGCGGTAGCGGCGGTTACCACATTGAAGTTGCTTCCATCGCCAGACTTGATCAGGCTGCTTTTGATGGAGAATTTGCCCGCAAGGTAATATTGCGATACGAACGTCCCGTTGACGTAAGGCGACGGGGCGATGGCCGTCAGCGATGCGCCCATGCCACTCTGCATGCCTATCAGGGCAGTGGAGGTGTACCCGCCCAAGAGAGTCCAGTTGCTGCTTGCATCAAACGGTCCGGACGCGGGGAATGAGGCCGAAGCGGTAAAGGTCGTGCTCCCGTCGAACGACCCGGTGATGGACGCGGGAGGGGTTATGGACGGCAATGCCGTGATGGGAACCATTGTTATGGTAACAGAGTTGTTTCCCGCAACAATGCTGAAATTCTGCTTGGCATAGTTGACCAGTGTATATGGCGAGTTGGGGGAGTCATATCCCGGATAGGTTTTGCCATGGGTGGTGAAATTGGAATAAATCGTGCCGGTCTTGTCGTAGTCGAGAATTTCGAGGATGTAGCCGCTGGCAACGGGCAGGTTGAATGCGGAGGGTGTTCCAACACCCTTCTCATAGTCGTCCTGCGTCACGGAGAAGTTCTGGATCCCGATGGTCGGATTGGTGATGACAACCCTTCTCATGTGCTTTGCGTAGGGTGCGGGGGGGGCAACATACGACATGACCTGCTTGCTTGCCGGTTCTTGAATGTTGATGGTAAGACTAGATGTCTGCCCACCTGTCGTACTGCTTCCCACCTGAGACGTGGTTGTGCTGCTGCCGCCACTACTGCCGCATGCTGCTAACAGTGCCATTGATAACAATAAAGCTAGTTTCTTCATTACAATACCCCCACTGGAGAAATTGACTGACATGGGTCAGTCATAAATACATAAGCAAGCAACCATGGTGGGTCCTGGGACTGTTGTCCCCCCACAGAGCAGTGTGTCAGGAACTGGCATTCGGGAAGTGCGGGCAGGCAGAGGTTACGTGATGGAGTTTATACAATACAAGAAAATTTAAATGCAACAGATTTAATGTTTGTGGGGCAAAAATAGGTTAGGGCAGGGGGGCATTTGATTCATTCATTGACAAGGAAAGGGGGGGGTGACGTCAGCTGTCAATTCCGAGCCGTTTCATCTTTTCCACCAGGGTGGTGCGGTTCATCCGGAGGAGGGCGGCGGTTCTCGCCTTGACGTGGTCGGTGCGGGCCAGGGCCCTGCTGATGATCTGGGCTTCGATCTCGCTGATGGTGGCGGCGAAGTCCAGGCCGCTGGCGTCGTCGAGCTCGTAGGTGAAGGAGAGCCGGTTGCCGTGCTGCTTGCCGATGCTGTCGGGGAGGTCGGCGATGGTGATGCATTCTCCCTCCGTCAGGGCCACCAGCCGCTCCACCGCGTTCTCAAGTTCCCGCACGTTCCCCGGCCAGGGGTACATCTCCAGCGACTCCATGGCCTGGCGGCTGATATGCATCTCCCCCCGGTTCATCTCTTTGCAGTACTTGGCGAGGAAATGCCTCGTCAGGGGGACGATGTCCTCCTTCCGCTCCCGCAGCGGTGGCACGATCAGGGGGATGACGTTGAGGCGGTAGAAGAGGTCCTCGCGGAAACGTCCCTGCTTCACCTCCTCCTCCAGCGACAGGTTGGTGGCGGCGATCACCCGCACATCCAGCTTGACCGTGGAATTGGACCCCACCCGCTCGATCTCCTGTTCCTGAAGCACCCTCAGCAGCTTGATCTGCAGGTGCAGCGGCATGGTGCCGATCTCGTCGAGGAAGATGGTGCCGCGGTTGGCGCTTTCGAACTTGCCGATCTTCTCCCGCACGGCGCCGGTGAACGCCCCCTTGGCGTGGCCGAACAGTTCGCTCTCCAGGAGCGTCTCCGGGATCGCCCCGCAGTGCACGGCCACGAACGGCTTGTCCTGGCGCGGGCTGTTGAAGTGGATCGACTTGGCGACGATCTCCTTGCCGGTGCCCGATTCCCCCATGACGAGCACGGTGGAGTCGGTCTTGATGATCCGCTGCATCAGGCGGAAGACGTTCTGCATCGCCGGCGAATTGCCGATGATGTTGGCAAACCCGTACTTCTCGAAGAGCTGACTCTTCAGGTAGATGTTTTCCGACAGGAGCTCGCGCTTCTCCATGGCCTTGGCCAGGATGATGCGCAGTTCCTCCATGTTGACGGGCTTGGTGATGTAGTCGGACGCCCCCTCCTTCATGGCGCTGACCGCCGTTTCCGCCGAGGCATGGCCGGTGATGAGGATGACCTCGGTGGTGGGGGAGTACTGCTTGATCTGCTTGAGGATGTCGATGCCGCTGCAGTCGGGAAGGCGAAGGTCGGTGATGACGATATCGAACTGCTCCGCGGCCAGCCGCTGGCGCGCCTCGTGGCCGTTGCCGGCGCCGGTGACGGCGTAGCTCCCCTTGAGGAGAAGGATGAGCGCCTGGCGGCTCGCCTCCTCGTCGTCAATGAGCAGGATGCTGGCTTTGTCTTTCATGACACCTCCGACAGGGAAATTATTAGCACGGTTTAGTTCGTGGTGGCAAGTCCGTTAATCCATGTTGACGGGAGGGCGATTGGGGGTAGACTGGTGGAGTATCACTGCTCCGGAGGTTGCCATGCACGAACCCTTTGACATCATCAGACTGGCCTTCCCCCTTGTCATCCTGATCGTCCTGCTTGCCAATGCCCTCAAGATCCTCCCCGAGTACGAGCGGGGGGTGCTGTTCCGCCTGGGGCGGCTGAAGGGGGTGAGGGGGCCGGGGCTCATCTTCATCATCCCCGGCATCGACCGGCTGGTGCGGGTCTCCCTGCGGATCGTCGCCCTCGACGTCCCGTCCCAGGACGTGATCAGCCGCGACAACGCCACGGTCAAGGTCTCGGCGGTGGTCTACTTCCGGGTCATGGAGGCGGAAAAGGCGATCGTCCAGGTGGAGAACTACCTCTATGCCACCAGCCAGCTGGCCCAGACGACCCTGCGCAGCGTCCTCGGCCAGGTGGAGCTGGACGAACTGCTGGCCAACCGGGAGAAGATCAACCAGGAGCTGCAGCAGATCCTCGACGGCCATACCGGCCCCTGGGGGGTGAAGGTCACCACCGTGGAGGTGAAGAACATCGACCTTCCCCAGGAGATGCAGCGGGCCATCGCCAAGCAGGCCGAGGCGGAGCGGGAGCGCCGGGCGAAGATCATCCATGCCGAAGGGGAGATGCAGGCGTCGGAGAAGCTTGCCCAGGCGGCGAAGATCCTCGCCGAGCAGCCCTCATCCCTCCAGCTCCGCTACCTGCAGACCCTGACGGAGATAGCCGCGGAGAAGAACTCCACCACCATTTTCCCGGTACCGGTGGATATCATCAAGATGTTCCTGGACAGGAAGGAGGGGTGACCTGTCCCGCCGGCACTGAGCCGTTGCTCCCTCCCGTCCGTCTGCTATACTTATGTCCTTCAGATACTACCCGCACCAAGGAGGCCCGATGCTATCACCCAACATGTACGCCGCTCTCAACACCCACATGAACACCGAACTCTACTCGGCCTATCTCTACCTGAACATGTCGGCTGCCGCCAATGCCATGGGGCTGAAGGGGACCGCCAACTGGTTCAACGTCCAGTACCAGGAGGAGATGGTCCACTTCATGAAGTTCTACACCTACATCAACAGCCAGGGGGAGCAGGCGACGGTCGGCCAGATGAACGCCCCTTCCAGCCGGTTCCCGTCCTTCCTGGGGATGTTCGAGGAGACCCTGGCCCATGAACAGTACATCACCTCCTGCATCAACCAGCTTACCGAGCTTGCTGTGCAGGAGAAGGATCATGCCACCCAGATCTTTCTCCAGTGGTTCGTCACCGAGCAGATCGAGGAGGAGGAGAACGACCGGGAGATCATCGGCAAGCTGAAGATGATCGGCGACAACGGCTACGGCCAGTTGATGCTGGACAGCGAGCTGGGGACGCGGGTCTTCACCCCCCCGGCCGATCCCCCGGCGTGAAGCTGAAGCTCTGCGCCAACAACCGCCTGACCGTGGAGGCGGCCAAAAGGGTCGGGAAGGAGTTCCCCCGGCTCCCGGTGCACATCGCCTCCTGCCTGCGCAAGTGCGGCCCCTGCCGGGAGATGCTGGTCGCCGTGCTCGACGGTGAGACCATCAGGGCTTCCGATGTCGAGGAGTTGCTGCACCGGCTCCGGCAGACGGTGGCGAGGTAGCTCACAAAAAAAGCCCGGAGCGTGGACTCCGGGCTTTTTGCATCTTCAGGTAACCGTGGCAAGGGCTAGAGGAGGATCTCCACCTTGGCGTCTTTCCGCAGTTTCGTGACGAAATCGAAGACCGCTTTCTGGGTTTTCTGCCCCTTGAGGTAGGTGGCGATCTTTTCTTTTATGTCGTCCAGTTTGGGGGCCTCCCCCCCTGTTTTGTCGGTCAGCTTGATGATGTGGTAGCCGAACTGGGTCTCGACGACATCGCTGATCTCCCCGACCTTCATGGCGAAGGCTGTCTGTTCGAACTGGGGGACCATCTGCCCCTTGCCGAAATACCCCAGATCACCCCCCTGTTCCTTGCTCGGGCAGGTGGAGCTGGCCTTGGCGGCCTCGGCGAAATCCTTCCCGCCCCGGATCTCCTTCAGGAGGGCTTCCGCCTTCTCCCTGGCCTTCTTCTTTTCCTCGGGGGAGGCGGATGAGTCGACGCCGATGAGGATATGGCTGGCTTTTACCTGGGGCTCCTCCTTCAGCTGTTCCTTGTTGTCGTTGTAGAAGGTCTTCACCTCATCGTCACTCACCGTGATGGTCGGGGCGATCTTCTTTTCGATGTAGTTGCTGATCACGATGTCTTTTTTGGTGATGTCCACCAGGTCTTTCTCGGTGACGCCGGCCCCCTTGAGGGCAGCTTCGAATTCGGCCGGAGAGCCGAATTTGCTCTTGTTCTGGGACATCTTGAAATCGACCTGCTTGTCCAGGTCGGCGGGGGGGGTCTTGAGCCCCTCCTGGTACATGAGCTCGGCGAAGATGAGCTGGTCCAGGGCCGCGCTCTCCGCCTGTTTGCGGCTTTCGGGGGTGTTGGCTGCCGGCAGGCGGTTCTGGGCGGTGAGCACGCTCAGGGCCCGGTCGAGTTCTGCCCGGGAGATGGTCGTTGCTCCGATTTTGGCGACGGCGTCGGTCGGTGCCTTGGCCTGCGGTGCTTCCGCCCGCGTCTCTCCCTTCGGTGCGGGTGGTTCCGTGGCGGCAACGGCCATGGTGCCCATGCCGAGGGACAGCATGAGGGTCAGCAATGAGGAACGGAAATTCATCGGAATGTCTCCTTTGATGGATGAAATAACTATCGAAGTCTATCATACATCCCCCGCAACAGGAAAGAGCATACTTGGGTAGGGAGCCTGGGAGCGGGAGATGACCGTTGATGTTAAAACGCAAGTATAATGTTGACAATAATTGCATAATTTGATTCTATGGCCCTGGTTGATAATCTTGTATAACTATCTAAAATAACTGAATTTTTTTAGCATGACTAAAACTTTATCGAGAGTTTAGCTGTTTTATTTTACGTAAAGAACGGGGGCTTACATGGAGAAGAAAAAATTCAGAAAGATAATGGCGGCCAATCGGGGCGAGATCGCCATCCGCATCTTCCGCGCCTGCACCGAGCTGGGAATCGGCACGGTTGCCATCTACTCGGAAGAGGACAAGCTCTCCCTCCACCGCTACAAGGCCGACGAGGCGTACCTGGTGGGGAAGGGGAAGGCACCTATCGACGCCTACCTGGGGATCGACGAGATCATCGCCCTGGCGCTGAAGGCGGACGTTGACGCCATCCACCCTGGCTACGGCTTCCTGGCGGAGAACGCCGAGTTTGCCGAGAAGTGCGAGGCTGCCGGCATCGTCTTCATAGGTCCGACGGCGGAGATGCAGCGGGCCCTGGGTGACAAGGTGGCAGGCCGCAAGGCGGCCATGGCCGCC
>Ga0129297_10001502_pt1 | contig 11808 bp, 10 predicted proteins | sample I18A1metaG_FD_94708 | JGI IMG/M metagenome (GOLD analysis project Ga0129297, IMG submission 94708) | Lake sediment bacterial and archeal communities from Gulf of Boni, Indonesia to study Microbial Dark Matter (Phase II) - ​I18A1 metaG | ecosystem: Environmental > Aquatic > Freshwater > Lake >... | reverse complement strand
CTATGGAGTAAATCCGATATATTCATTATCGGAGGCCATTCAAGGTCAAAAACCATAACCGATGCCCAACTGACGAAACGGGATTTTGTAAAGTTTTGTGGTTCGAGTCTCTTTACGCTCTCCGCCACAGCTCTCTTTGGCTTTCCAGAAACCTCCCAGGCACAATTGGCCAAGAAGGGTCTCATTAAGACAAAGCTCTCTCCCTATTTCACTTCACTGGATGGAGGAGAGATCCAATGCGAACTTTGCCCCAGACGGTGCCGCGTTTCTAAGGGTAAAAGGGTTTTTTGTAGAGTCCGGGAGAATCGGGGAGGGAAATATTACAGCTTAGTCTATGGGAATCCTTGTGCACTTCATTTAGACCCGATTGAGAGGAATCCTTTTTTCCATGTCCTCCCTGCTACTAATTCTTTTTCGATAGCAACTGCGGGGTGCAATTTCCAGTGTAAGTTTTGCCAGAGTTGGGAATTTTCACAAGCCTTTCCGGAGAACATATACAGCTATGATATCTCACCGGAGATAGTGGTGAAGAACGCCAAAGAGATGGGAGCCCGTTCTATCGCCTATACGGACACAGAACCTATCATCTTTTATGAATACATGTTAGATGTTTGCTCCCTTGCAAGAAAGGCCGGACTTCTGAATGTGATCCACTCCAATGGTTTCATCAATGAGGGTCCGCTCCGAAACCTATGTAAAGTAATAGACGCAGCCAATATTGACCTGAAGGGATTTACAGAGACTTTATATCGTGACTTGTGTAGCGGGGAACTACCACCTGTCCTCAAGAGCTTAAAGATCCTCAAGGAGGAAAAAATTCACCTCGAGATCACAAACCTCATGATCCCCACCAAGAATGATGAAATGTCGGCGGTAAGAGAAATGTGCCTCTGGGTGAAGAAGGAATTGGGATCATCCACGCCGATCCATTTCTTTCGCTTCTATCCTCTGTACAAGCTTAGGACCCTTCCTCCCACACCCCTTTCGACACTGGAGAAAGCCCGGGCAGTTGCTTTGTCTTCTGGCCTTCAATATATTTATATGGGGAATATCCCGGGTCATGAGGGGGGACATACTTTCTGTCCGAGGTGCAAAAAAATGGTAATCCAACGGTCGGGGTTCATGCTTGGTGAGATGCATCTGAGGGGTGGAAAGTGTGGGTATTGTGGTAATCCTATACTCGGCATTTGGACATGAGAGGTTCTTTCGATGAGAGAGTTAAAGTTTTACAAAAGCCTTCGATTTAAGATTATCATAGGTCTGGTCAGCCTTCTTACGCTGACCATGACCATTCTCTTCACCATTCAATACTTTAACCATCGAGAAAAAATGATCCACAATCTGCAGGTAAATGTCACTCCCCATCTGACCCAAATGGTTAACGATGTTTTGAAAAGTTCGATGTTATCTAAGAATCAAGGGGAAATGAAATACATCCTAGAGGTAGCGAGTCAATACCCGGATGTAAAGAAGATCTTCATTCTCAACCGGGTTGGCCAAATCATTATTTCCATCGACGATAAAGAGATGGGAAAAATCATCGATATCCATGATCCTACGTGCCAGGTCTGTCATCATCGAACCACCGAGGCACTCAATAAGACAGTCATCTACTCCTCTCTCGAAGGCGAAAAGATATTCAGAAACGTTAACCCGATTTACAATCGGAAAGAATGTTTCTCCTGCCACAACTCGGAACAGAAGATCACCGGAGTCCTTGTCACCGATTTTACCCTGAACAATATTGAGAGTCAGCTCCGGGCAGAGTTAAAGGAGAATATCTTCCTTTTGCTCTTTGCTGTGGGGGTTTCCACCTTTGTCATCGGCATTGCTCTGAATCAATTAGTGATCAAGAAACTCCAGCACTTCGTGGAGACAGTATCCCTTATTGGCCGGGGTGATTTTGAAAGGACCGTTACCTTCAAAGGCGACGACGAAATCAAGAGGTTAGCAGATACTTTTAACTTCATGGCAAGGGCACTGATGGATAAGATGAGATTGGAGCGGAAATATCTCTCCCAAATCATCGAAGCCCAAGAAAATGAAAGAAGACGAATCTCAAGGGAACTCCATGACGAAATTGGTCAGGCCCTAACAGCAATTAAGTTCAATCTGGACATGATCGATAAAGAACTTCCACAAACTTTTCCTGTCGTACGGGGAAGACTGGGAGATGCCAAATCTTTATCAAATCAAACCATCACAGCTATGCGCCAATTATCGATGGATCTGAGGCCCACCATGCTGGATGAGCTCGGCTTGATTCCAACATTGAGATGGTATCTCCAGAATTTCTCTAAACGGCTGGGCATCGACTCTCAATTCCATGCGATTGGGATTGAAGAAAAGTTACCCCCACAAATTGAAACGGCATTTTATCGAATCGTTCAGGAGGCCTTGAACAATATTTCGAAGCATGCGGAGGCTAGTCAGGTCAAAATTTCCCTCGAACAGAGGGATTCGATAATCTACGCTTCTATAATAGATAACGGAAGGGGATTTGATTTGGACAAGGTGTTACATCCAGAGTCCCCAGAGAGGGGCTTTGGGATTATAGGGATGCAGGAGAGGATCTCCCTTCTTGGAGGGAAGATCGATATTCAATCGAGACCGGGTTTTGGGACACGGATCCACATTGAGGTTCCAAATCAAAAAGGAAACGGTAGCGATGAAAAAGATAAGGGTCCTATTAGCTGAAGACCACACAATTGTCCGCCAGGGTCTCTCTGCTCTACTTAAGTCTGAACCTGATATGGAGGTGACTGGGGAGGCTTCTGATGGTTTAGAAGCCATTGAAATGGCAAAAAAAATAATTCCAGATGTGGTGTTAATGGATATTGCGATGCGGAATTTAAACGGTTTGGAGGCCACCCGTAAAATTAAGAAACTCTTTCCCCACATGAAGGTGTTAGTCCTTACGATGTATGACAATGAAGAATGGATCTTTCAAATCCTAAGGGCAGGTGCTTCGGGCTACCTGATCAAAGATTCGGCGATGACAGATCTCACGTCGGCCATTCGTGCAATCCATCAAGGCGATTCCTATCTCAGCCCATCCATTTCGAAAAAGGTAATTGATGAATATATCCGAAAAGCAGAAATGGGCGAGAAAGCTGGACTGGAGGATCTCCTCTCCGATCGGGAGAGGGAGATTTTACAATTGATCGCCGAGGGACATTCCGTTCCCAAGATCGCCTCCCGCCTTTGTATCAGCAAAAAGACCGTTGAAGCCCACAAAGCTCATATCATGGAGAAATTGAATATTCGGGATAAGGTGGGGCTCATTAAATACGCGATCCGAATGGGCCTCACAAAGCTCTAACAAAAAACAAGGGCATCGACCAGAGCGGATAATAAAGACCTTCCAAATCAATCCCTCCAACTTTTAAAACCAAGGATCTAATCAAAATTTAAGTAAAAAGACCCTTAAAAATAGAGTCTTTTTTATTGAAAAATAGATAAATCGACCGATAGACAAGGTATCTTTAAAAAAATAAACTAAAGTCGAAAAGAGATGGAGAAAAAAGTGATGAAAAAGAAGAGATATGCTATGGTAATTGATCTTCGGCGTTGCATCGGCTGCCATAGCTGTTCGGTCGCCTGTAAAGCAGAAAACCGCGTTCCATTAGGTGTTTTTCGCTCATGGGTGAAGATTATTGAGAAAGGTAGATATCCAAATATCACACGCCACTTCCTTCCTTCTCTTTGCAATCAATGCGACCACCCACCCTGTGTCATCAATTGCCCGGTCCAGGCAACCTGGAAACAGGAGGATGGAATCGTCATCATTGATGAACATCGATGTATTGGTTGTAGATATTGTCTCTCAACCTGTCCATACGATGCAAGATATGTGAATCCCCTTATGCCCATTGTCCAAAAATGTTATTTTTGCCATCATCGTATCTATAAAGGCTTAGAGCCTGCATGTGTTGAAGTCTGCCCTGTTAAGGCCAGAATCTTTGGAGACCTGAACAATCCTGAGGAGGAGATCACCAAACTTCTCTCTAAGCATCCCTTCCAGGTTCTTAAACCGGAAATGAACACCCATCCTATGGTCTATTATATAGCTGCTGACTTAGTGGCTTTGGAAGCCCGAGGAGGAGCCCCTTGGATGCGCATGCGCGAATAATATATAACGTGCCCTATTTCATACCTGTAGGATATTTTATTGCTATTTATTTCTACATCACTGGTTTGCATATGGGATTCTATTCCACCTCAGTAATGGCCACTCTCTTGGAAAAGCGGGAGTGGAAGCCTATTGGCAAGATCGGGGCCGTGGGAGCCCTCATCATTTTAGCCATTGCCCCCATTTTTCTCCTTATTGATCTTAATCAGCCCCTTCGGTTCTGGCATCTCTTCTTCTATCTTAATCCCTTTTCAGCCATCAGCTGGGGGACTTTCTTCCTGACCTCCTATCCTCTGATAGGTTTGATATATGCTTGGCATGTACTGAGAGGAAATTCCCGTCCAGCCAAGATATGGGGACTCTTCGGCTTTCCCATTGCTATAAGCGTGCATGGTTATACTGGTTTTATCTTGTCCTTGGCAAAAGGACGCGCCTTTTGGAATACCTCTTTAAATCCTATTCTTTTCTTGGTTTCCGCGATGGTTTCTGGGCTCGCTCTGATTATCATTATTGGCAATCTCCGTTACTATTTTTTCACTAAAAATGAGAATGAGGAACAAAAGGCCACGGATCTGCGTATCATAAATAAATTAGTCACCACGATGATCATTTTCTTGATTATCGAGTTATTTCTGATGGCGAGTGACCTCGCGGTGTTAGCCAACTCCAAGACGGAAGAATACATGACCTTTGAGCTGCTCACCAGAGGGGATTGGGCCCCCCTATTTTTAGGAGTGGAGCTTACCCTGGGAGGGTTGATTCCCTTACTCATGCTCTCTATCAAGCGAATAAGGCTTCACCCTATAGGACAGTGCCTCGTCTGCGTTTTCATCCTCTGTGGAATTCTGGCGATGCGCATCATCATTGTGTTAGGAGGCCAGAGCGTAATGTTACATTGAGCCATCACATTGAGTTATAGGAGGTTTGATGTTTCGCATTACTCGAAGAGGATTTATTAAATGGCTAACAGGGGGAGTGACCCTTTTAGCTTCAGGTTTCTCACTCTACCGGAAACCTGAAGCTTTAGAAAGGGGGAAAAGTGTTTCCCGAACGACAGGCCGAGTGCAAAAGGCCGTTCCCAGTGTCTGCATGATGTGTCCAGCAAGTTGTGGTATTTTAGGGTATCTCGAATATGGAAAGGTCGTCAAGATCGGAGGAAATCCTATCGATCCTAACAGCCGAGGCAGATTATGCGCAAAAGGGATTGCAGGTCTCAATCATCTCTATAACCCTGACCGACTTCTTTATCCTTTAAGGCGGATCGGAAAAAGGGGGGAAGGTCGATGGAAAAGGATATCCTGGGATGAGGCCTTCCATGAGATTGTCCTTATACTTAAGACTTTTCAGTCTGAAAAGCGGCCTCAGGATTTTATCCTCCAGAATACATGGGATATTGGAAGCAAAGGCCTCGTAGAAAGATTCCTATCCGCCTTTGGTGGTCCCACGGTTTTAAATAGTGCGACCTACGAATACCCAAATAGTGTAGTTTCCCTCAAAAACACAATGGGATATGAAGTAGGCCTCCCCGATGTCGCATATTCAAAGTACATCCTCAATTTTGGAGCTAACCCTTATGAAGCCCATTTTCTTTATGTCGCTTTCATCCAGAGGCTGATCGATGCCAGGATAAACCATGGGGCAAAACTGGTCACCTTCGATGTGAGGGTCTCCCAGACCGCAGGAAAGAGTGACGAGTGGTTTCCTATCATTCCGGGAACTGATGGAATGGTTGCTTTGGCGATGGCCAATGTCATCGCCAATGAGGGTCTCTGGGATAAGGAATTCATTGAACGATGGACCAATGCGTCTGCCTCTCGACTCTTACGACACCTCGCCCCTTATACCCCAAAACAGGCTGAAAAATTGAGTGGTGTCAGGGCTTCGGATATTAAACGAATTGCCATGGAGTTTGCCACATCGAAACCAACCGTTGCTATGGCAGGAGGAGGAGCACTCAAGCACATCAATGGAACTTTCAATCAAAAAAGTATCTTCCTGCTCAATGCATTGGTGGGAAATCTCGACGTTAAGGGAGGTTATTGTCTCCCTCGAATTTATATCCTCGATCCACCTGATCCCAAGCCTCCGAGATCATCTAAAGTGGCCCTAGGCCCCCTGAACTTCTTCCTGCAGGTAAAGGGGGGAGAGCGTCGTGTAGGGCTTTATATGACCCACATGGATAATCCGGTTTATGGAGGGCCTGATTCCAGATTCATCTCCCATGCCCTTCAAGATGAGGGAAAAATTCCTTTCTATGTTTCCATCGATCCCTTCCTCCACGAAACCAATATCTATGCAGATCTCATACTGCCTGAGGCTACTTACCTCGAGAGATGGGACCTTCTCTCACCTCCATCGATGGAGATGGTTCCCTTCATTGCCTTGAGACAACCCATTGTCAAACCCATGGGACAATCTCTTCCCTTCTCAGACATTCTGATTGAACTTGCCCATCAAATCGGCGGAGGGATGGATCGTTATTTCAGATTCGGAAAGTCCGAACAGTATATCGAAGCCATGATCAACAAGATTCCTAAGCTGGTCGATGCCGGAGGAATCGATTTTTTGATGGAGAAGGGGATCTGGTTTGATTCCGATCCGAGACCTCAATACCATTCATATATGCGGAAGAAATTGAAGACGCCTTCTGGAAAATTTGAGATCGACCCCTTCCCCACCTATTCACTTATTCCACACCACCAGAGGTTGGGAGATGGCGAATTTCATCTTATCACCTTTCAATGGAACGTTCATGCCTATTCCCAGACTGCCAATTGCAAGTGGCTCACGGAGATTGTCCATCGAAATCCTCTATGGGTCAATGAAGAGACCGCAAGAAGACTGGGTGTAAACAATGGCGCTCGAATCAAGATGACCTCTCCGCTTGGCTCTCTGGTCACTCCTGTTTTTATCACCCAAGGGATTCATCCCCGGGTGGTTGCCCTTTCTGATAGCGTGGGTCGTTGGAATTATGGGCGGATTGTCCAAGGGAAACCCTTTCACAGTGAAGATCCAGAGACAAGGCTGATCTGGTGGGGAAAATACGGGACAGGTGTCCACCCCAACCCTATTATCCCTATCCAGCAAGATCCAATGGGAGGAGGACAAGGTTGGATGGATACGGTGGTAAAGGTTGAAAAGGTCTAAATCCCCCCTCTCCCTTTCATTTCCCCCCAAGGTAACTAAGGGAGAGTCGGGGGATTTAGACAGCCATGAAGATATTATTTTCTAAACAAAAGATAAGGAGGGAACACATTAATGGAAATGATTCGGATGGCATCTTTAATCATTATCTTGGGGCTTGTTGGAATTACTTTATTGGGTCTTGCCATCAAGATCGTCAGACAGTATGAGCGAGGTGTGGTTCTTCGATTCGGCCGACTCATCCGGACGAGAGAACCTGGCTTCAATATGATCATTCCTATTGTTGATCGGATGATCAAGGTTGATCTCCGTGTCATTACCATGGTGGTGGAACCTCAGGTCGTTATTACGAAAGATAACGTGACCATCAAGGTCGATGCGGTCGTCTACTTTATGGTAATTGATCCTGTAAAAGCCGTGATTCAGGTGGCCGACTATATCAAAGCAACCTCGCAGATTGCACTCACTACCCTCCGGAGCGTCTTGGGACAATCTGACCTCGATGAACTCCTCTTTGAGCGGGATAAGATTAACAAGCGTTTGAGGGAAATTATTGATCAACATACAGAACCCTGGGGGGTGATGGTAAGTGTGGTGGAAGTGAAGGATGTCCAGTTGCCTGATCCAATGCAGAGGGCCATGGCAAGACAAGCGGAAGCAGAAAGGGAGAAACGGGCCAAAGTCATCCATGCACAGGGTGAATACCAAGCAGCAGAAACCCTTCGGCAGGCAGCCCACATCATCTCCATTGAGCCTGCTGCCCTCCAGTTACGATATCTTCAGACGCTCACGGAAATCGCTGGTGAGAAGAACAGCACCATTATTCCCATTCCCCTGGAGATTGCCAATACCCTTCACGCCATCAGCCAAAAGGTTGGGGTCCCAGGATTGGTGAAGAGTGAATAATGGAGGGTTAGATTGACGTTCAAGATTCCTCCTCTTCCTTTTTGGGTCTGGACCTTAGGAGGGGTTCTAATTGTACTGGCCGTCAATATGGCTATTACCCTACCGACCTATACCACGACTAAGAAGGAATTCTGTATCACCTGCCATCATCAGCAGAGGGAGTCGTCGTTTTGGGAGCAATCGACCTTGCATCCGAAGATCAGTTGCTCAGAGTGTCATGCGACAGGCCATGCCCTGATGCCGAGCATCAATATCTTTCCGCTTAAAAGTGAAGGGGAACATGCAGGTTTTTCGGCCAAACTCGATCACATCAATCCAAACTGCATACGTTGCCACCAACGTGTTTTTGATATACAGTCAACTTCCCCTAAAATTAATCCTTATAGCATCTGGATCCCTCACCATTTCCATATCCAACAATTGAAAAACTCTTGTACCTCCTGTCACTACAATATTTACCATGACCCCCATGATCCACCTACATTTCGACCTCCGAAAGAGGCTTGTTTCGAATGCCACGAGAGAGAGAAAACCACATGTTCGACTTGCCACCCCAAAGGGGCAATCCCTCTCCCAAAAACGACTGATATCTCCCATTCCGAGTGCAGCAAATGCCACAAGGGGTTTGAAAATGCTAAGATTAAGATTTATGATCTCCCGTTTCCTCACCAGAAACATATTGCAAGGATATTGAACTGTAATGTTTGTCACGCTTTGGGAGACGAACATGGAAAGATCCTTAAGACAAGAGTGGAATGCCTGAGTTGTCACCACAAAACAGCATCGAAATGCACCGATTGCCATGAAACTCAAGCAAAGTTCATCCAGGGAGAATCTATCGTTAAGAAAGACCCTCAACCCGATGTGATGGCCGATGGGGTAAAATGTATTGAATGCCACACCACCATCTCTCAGAGGCACTCCCTGGCGGAGATAAAAAAGACCTGTGTCCAGTGTCATGAAGCCCGATATGAAAAGATGACTGACGAATGGCAAGAGGAGATTTCTGAGAAAATGAAGAAGTTGAAACTCTCCCTTGAAACCTTAAGTTCCCAGAAAAAAATGGCTTCCGACCCGGAAAGAAGGAAAGTTGAAGCCTTAACAAAAGATGTCGAGAGCATTCTGAAAGCGATCGATGAAGACAAGAGCAGAGGGGTTCACAATTTTATCTATGCTCAAAAATTGGCTGCAGAGGCTGAAGAAAAGGTTTTCTCAGTCCAGAGGTCTCTTTCACCATGATTGGGATAAGCAACGTCTTACCGATGCGAAAGGAGGAAAGATGGAAACGAGAGTGTTTAGTAGAAGTTGGGTTTCATCCATCATTGGTTATTCAATTCTTGTCTGGTCGACCGTCTGTTTCGTCGGAACTTGGTTCATCATCATCAAATATGAAATACTCTTTAAAGGATTGATCGCATTAGTGGTGACCTTCTTCTTCGCAGCCGCCATCTGGGCTGTCCCTTTTGCAGGATTAATCCTTTTATCTCTTTGTGTAAGCCCTCCAGAAGAGACATTGCCTTCTGTGATGTTTAAAGACATGATCAAAAAAGGGCTGAGACAAAGTTTGGGATAAATAAGAACAAGGCGATTCATTCAATTCTTGGGGATATATACAAAGGAGGTAAAAAGAAGTGAAAGAAAGCGAATACACTTATCTTTCGGCCTTCATGCAAATTACGAAGGCCATCAGTTCTTCCCTAGATCTTAAACAAGTTCTCAGCCTCATTGTAAAGAAAACTTGTGAGACTACCAGTTCGAAAGGATGCACTTTAATGCTTTTGGATGAGAAAGACCAGAGATTGGAGTTGAAAGCATCCTTCGGATTGAGCGATCAATATCTTGGAAAGGGACCTGTCTCTGCAGATAAGTCGATCTCTGATACACTCAGGGGTGAACCTATCATCATTGAAGATGTCGCCTCAGATCCAAGGGTTCAATATCCTCACGAAGCTAAGAAGGAAGGTATCGCTTCCATTATCTCTATCCCGATCAGTTTAAGGGGTAGGATTATTGGTGTCTTTCGTCTCTACACCTCAGTTCCATGCAAGTTCACCCATGACGATATCCAATTTCTTATCGCCATCGCTGAGCAGAGTGGTATTGCCATCGAAAACGCAAAGATGTATGAACATGTGAAAATGAATTATAAGAAGCTGATGGCTTCTCCTTCTTTGACCGGTAAATAATTCAATCTCCCTCTGTAATCCTTCATTCATACAGGGGTAAGGGATTATGCAACTCACCCATTGCACTCCTGTTAAAATTCCAATTGCCCGTCTCAAACTTTTTTCTTATAATATAAATGATGCGAAAACCCAGTTTTGAGCAGTTCGAAGCGACATCCCTATACTGTCCCCGATGCAGGGCTGCAGTACCAGTAAGAAAGAAACTGCTTTTAGTTTTGCCTGAAGGGGACGAATATGAGTATCTCTGTGCCCGTTGCTCATCCTCTGTTGGCACAAAGATCGAGAAAAATACCCCCCAAATCGAATTCATTATCAAGCCCTGAGAAGTTCCAAGAAGAGAGCTCTGAAAAAACTACTAAAAGCTCTCTTGATTTCACAGATTTCGAAAGATGATTACACAGATTTCTATGATTTTCCAATATGTTTCGTATTTGTGTCATCGTTTACTAATCGGTGTCATCAGAGATTTCTGGACTTTTTCAGAAATCTCAAAAATATAACTTGACAAGACCCGTCATGAAAAACATAATTAAGCGATTAGGTTTTTAAGGACCGTTAGTAGGATATTAATCCTTCCATTTCAAAAGCATCACAAAAGCATTTTAAGGGAAAACGAAGAAATATGTGTACCCTGTTGTTGCATTAAATTTGGCGCTTAGATTCATCAAACCTTTTGCTATCAAGGGACGACTCTTAAATTAATTCAACCGAATCTTTATGCAACAATAGGGTTTATTTAGGGATATCGCCGAAGGGAAGAGACTCTTGAAATGAAGAGGAGGTGAGGAAAAAGGCCCTTATTTTCGAAAGGAAATTTTGGGGTAAGGGGGTTAGTTATCTGAAATGTCTTAAGAAGAAAGGAGAGGCGAAAATGGTACAGAGAAAAGGGTTTCCAATGCCGTTGGAGGTAGAATATCCGAAAGAAATGGAAAATTGGGAGGAGATGTATCCACCCTACTACATTTTTAGCAAGGACAGAAAGGAATGGGAGGAAAAGCACTTCTGGTATCATGACAAAATCCATGCACCTGAGGCGATGTACCCGCTCGATCTTATCTTCCAAGAGGCCTGGCAAATTTCTCTTTCCCAGTATACCACAAGGGTCTTCTGTATCCCACCAGCCCAGGGAGTGGCCCAGAGGATGGTCGGCTGTTATATGTACATCACCCCGGTTGCACCACCCCCGCCAGAGATCATTGGAGAGAAAGCTGGTCTTTTCCAGAAAAGAGTATTTTATGTGTTTGACCATTATGATGAACTCTGGGGGGTGTGGCTTAAGAAGTTCAAAACCCTGGGTGAAGAGATGGCCAAGATAAAAGTCCCAGAAGAATTTCCTAAGTTTGAATCTGATGACACAGTATTACCTGAGCCAAGGGGTTATTACACTTCTTACGAAGTCATCGAAGCCTGGGATAAACTTGTTGATTCAATGATTAAGGG
>Ga0129297_10001501_pt1 | contig 11808 bp, 13 predicted proteins | sample I18A1metaG_FD_94708 | JGI IMG/M metagenome (GOLD analysis project Ga0129297, IMG submission 94708) | Lake sediment bacterial and archeal communities from Gulf of Boni, Indonesia to study Microbial Dark Matter (Phase II) - ​I18A1 metaG | ecosystem: Environmental > Aquatic > Freshwater > Lake >... | reverse complement strand
GTCACGCGCTGCATAGAGCAAGGAGCGCCTGGCGGGGCTTATATGATAGCCACCTGCAACAGTATCTTCAAGGGTATGAACCCTATCTCGGTAGCTGAAATGTTCCGTTATGAGGGAGAGGTAGGCTTCTATTAAGCAGGAATAGAAAATGGCAGAAAATCCCTTTATTGGCACTTGGAGGTGATAGTGAATTGAAAGAATGGGAATGCGTGGAAGTCAAACACCATGAAGATGTCTCTAAGACAATTGACGAATATCAAAGGAAAGTTTGGCGTCTACGCTCCTATCAAACAGTTGGCATGGGTGCAGGACCAATGTCATATGTTGTAAATCATTACTTGCTGTTTGAGAGAGGCGAGTGAGTGAGACGAGCTGTCTCTTAACTTTCCCCTCGCTATTCCTAGGCTAGAGTCCTCAGTAGCCAGTCCACTCAATAACGGCAATTCATCTGATAATTAGAAGCCTCAAAATGAGCTTATTTCGGCTGCTGAAATGGCGGACCGGGCGGAATTCGAACCGCTAGCGGAGAATTTCGCCAGTTCGGAAAATTTGCCTTCTCAAAGGCTTTGAGATAAATGATCTAAAGGTCAGTTTCTCGGTTATCCACACGGCAAACCTAGTCGCGAAACACCTCATCTGTAGTCTTGACAAACTCGTGTGCTTAGGGAAGCACACGAGCGCCTTCTCTCTGCTGATGCGACCTGGATGAACCCAGAAGTCTTTCTTCAGATCAAAGCTCACGTACATTGCGACCTCCTTGAGGTCTTGATATTGTGAGCCCAACTTGTGAAGAGTTCTTGTCCACTTTCTCTTTTTCCTTTGCGCAAAGTACTCTCCAACTGTGGATGCAATCTTAGTCCTGTGATCGCCGAACATTACGTCCCACCACCCCTTGTCAAGTTCAGTTCCACCTGTGTGAATCGAGTACAGTATCAATTTACGTCCCCGCTCCTCCATAGCCAGTATGGACTGCATCACCGCACTCGGGTAGAAATCGCTTCGGAAAGCATTTGCCGCGGACTTCAAGAGTCTGCAGACGTTCTCATGACACAGTATGATACCTCGAGCAATCTCCTTGTAATTCAGCTTCTTCCATTTCATCACAATCGAACCTTCAACAAATCGGATAAAGGGACTACGAATTGTTTATCCTACTAGATTAATCAAGCTTTGAGAAATCGTGAACATCAGACCCACAGCTGCGTAAGCCAGATCAGATGGTGTGACCGCCGGGAATTGAACCTACCTAGGCGAATTTCGTGGACTCAGGTAATGTCATGTCTCCAGTTTTCCGTCATGGAATGAATATTCAAGCTTGGTGTATCTGTAACGATTCGACGGAAGTGAAGAATGCATCCATTACGATTTCGAGAATATCAAAGTATTTATCGACTAGAATGTTGCACCCTACAATGTGATGCGCCGCGTAATTTCGGAGATAGTAAACAGCAAATATTGCACGCATTCGGAAATCTAGAGGGCGGCCATTGTACGTAGCGGTTCCGTCTAGTAAGGCATGAAGAGTTACGTCCGGTGTCCCTTCCTTCAGGTTAGGACATATTTTCTTAAGAAAGTCTTTCAGTCGTGGGCTGTCCTCCTTTGTTGTCCACTTGAGGTGGAAAGCAAGCTGATGAATTGCCTTTCCCATCGTCCTTTGGCTTTCATCGACATTTTTCAAGAAGCGATATTCGAGAATTTGGTCTACTATCAGAGCGATGTTGAAGAACGTACTGCTGACCTTGAGTTTTGAGTAGTCGTTCTTTATCATTTGACTCCTGTTCAATGGATCAAGATGAAATATTTCGTGGAAATTCGCGACAAACAATCTTTTGAAATCTTCCAAAGACTCGGCTTGCAGAAACTTCTGGTCCAAATCCAGTATAGTGAAGTCACTCATCATCCTTTTGTTATAGCTTTCAATAAAGCCCTGTAAGTATCCCCTTAGCATGACAACTACCTCCTTGTGAAGAGGATTGTTGCTGTTATTCACTAGTGATGTCGTCAGATAGGCGGGTCTGTCTTTGAAGTTCTCTTGAACACACAAGAGGTTATTCCTGTCTTCCTCCAAGGCGTTGAAAAAGCATATGTACGCAGACGGGACGTCACCGAGCTGAAGATACGTCTTAGCCATAAGGAAGTATGGAGTGCCTTTGTATACTTTCTCATGATAACCTTCCCACCCCCATACTAGATATATGATTTCCCTCCAAAATCGTTCACTCTTCTTGGGATCGAACGATTCAAATTCCTTATCGAAATGCTTGAAAATCTCATCGGCCAAATTGATCTTTTTCCGTTTTTCAGTCTGAGGTAGCTTAGCAATTGACTTGAGAAGACCACGAATTATATTGCCTTGTTCATAAGTTAGGTCGTGGCAAGCTTGTACTTGCGCCGAGCTTCGGATTTCATTTCTGAGGGTTGTTGAGAGAGGCTGTCCCTTGTATGTGATTGTTTTGACAGAATCGTCTGGATTCCAGGTCACTCTGACTGGACCGCAAACAAGATGAGGTTGAGTGTCTGTCAATGTAGGTTTCTCTCCCTATGAATTTATTCGAATTTGGAATTTACTAAAGGTTCCTTAGGTATTGCTAACGCTAAGGTACTTTTGGAGGCAGAGGTTGTCGAATCTTCAAACAAATGTCCACACGGCTTGCGCACAATCAACCTTGATGTCTGCTCAGCGCGACCTAGGTGTTCTCTGGGCTATGCTGAAAGCACGCAGGATGTCAGCTGCCTTCTTGGAGCGGTCATAGTTAACTTGGCTAGCTTGGTCCCCTCTTGGCGGCAAGATAACAGCCGAATCTTCGCTTCTGGGCTGAACCTTAGGATTCCACACCGGTAGCGACCCGTCGCGAAGGAAAACTTGAAGCATCGGTTCGCCTTCACGTAGAAGACGCTTACCCCTCCTTCTGAGCTGAAATTCATGACATCGAATCAAATTGTTAAAAGGTGTGCACCTGAGTTCCCAGCGATCTTTCACGTAGCCCATTCCTTTGAGAACGTACAAGCGAGGTCTGATGCGGTTTCGCGGTTTACCAACCATGTCTGCCATCTGACTGATATTCGGGGAGCCCAACAATGCTATGCAACGCAGAATTTGGACATCCAAGCTTTCACGTTGAAACTCTTCTGGCAACTTGCAAGTTGACATTGGAGGTCCCCTGAGCCCCTCTGGGCTACCATATGGCAGGATGCTAAATCACCTCGTCTGAATTACGTCTTACTGACATGGACCTATACAATTTCCACCGCAAGAAATAGAGAAGCCGCCGCTGCGTGGCCGTGAAAGGCTCAAAGAACACACCGCTCCAGAGTACAAGCTCGCCACTACAGGCAAGCTATCTGAAACCTCCAAAATCCTAGAATCTCACGAAACCAACGCAGAATAGACAAGGACCGCGCCGAAGAAAGCGAAGCAGAAGACAGATACACTGAACGGGACCAGACACCACTTCCATACATTAGAGATCAACAACAGAAACCGGCACAAGCAACAACCAAACCCCTCGCCAAATGCCACACAGACAACCTAAGAAGCAACAATCAACAACCCATAGACACGTAACCCATCAGAAAATACCTCCAAACCAACAACTCTGTCCACGTGGACGCTCAAAACACCAATAAGAAATTATACGGTGTTTCATGCTTGGGCTTGGAGTTGCAAGCGAGAAGTCTTCACTAGCAGAGTGGTGTATGGATTTGAGTTGCTATCTAGCTTGCTCAGCTTCAGGAGGAACATTCTTTCAAGCAGCCATCAAGGTCTCGCCGTTTCTGCATCTAAGGTCTATTTACAGGCTCAAGCTCCACTAGGTCCCTCTGTATCCGGCATACGTCAAGAACCTACGCCACCGCCATAACACACCGTCTACAGCTCCTGGAAGCGCCATCAATCTATACACCTACACCCTCAACCCCGCCGGTCTAGGGACCAGCGCTAAAGTTTTTGACGGAGAGTTTGGCTCTTGTCGAGGGACTTACACGGCTTATGTCTGTCATTCGTGACACTTTTAAAGACGAGCTACAATATAGGAAAAGTGTTCTCGAAAAGCGTGAGCAGAGACCTCAGAATGTTCGGGGGCGTTGCTAAGGATTGCCACGATATAAGGTGTTCATAGCCTATGGTGGCAAGTATGGTGAAATAGTTGCCCCTTTTGTGGCGAAATGCCTACGAAAACATGGAATGATACCTCGCATAGCGTTTCCGGGAGCAGTAGGCGAAATTCAATTCAATAACCAGGAACAAATATTCAGGGAAGAGGGCCGATGCGATGCTGTGGTCGCAGTTAGCACTAGTGGCTCGCGTCAATGTCTCAAATTCAGGGATGAGGTGCATAAGGCTAGATACGACTTCATACTGCCAGTGGTTGCTTTCATCCAATATAGATCCAGATATCTCGACCTGTTGAGCACTGGAGTTACACGGGTAACTTTTGATCTGAGCCAATATTGGAGAAAGTGCGATAAGCTTGCTTTCAGAGTTCGGAGAGACATTTTGAGCTCGCGCCCAGCCCGTTATGGGCGCCTAGAAAAGAGAGTGGCTAGGAGGGTTTTGTATGGTTGAGTTAAAGTGTATTTTGTCGAAGCGGAGGATAGAGAAATTCAAAGAGAATGTCCGAAGAGAATATGACCAAGACAGTATAATCAAAGCGGCCTTTAGTTGGAGGTACGCCACACCCTCGGACACAATACCACTTGTCCAGATTGGTGCGCGCTTTCTTGCTGAGCCCAACATATTCATTGACTCTTATTCGGCAGGAGGTGTTTATACCGTTCCAGAAATGGTCAACTTAGGAAGAAGCATAGCCCTTGGAGAGCAGAAATACTTGATTGAGATGCTCCAGAGGGGTATCCAGAAAGTATCCGAACAGCAAAGTTTCACCTTTGAAGTCATTTCACGAGCGGTAGAAGACGTAGGTCCCGGTTTCAAACCCAATGCGGCTTTCATACCCTTAGACTTTTTCGTTCCGTTACACACAAGCAAAGAGGCTGAAGGCCGTATTTTGTACGAGGGACACGATTGTTTTCTGCACCTAGGGTCATTCAAACTACGAGTGTTCTGGTCAAGTAACTACGTTCCATTCGGTAGTCTAATATTCGTAGACAAGGAACTCGGAGAATGGATTGTCAAACTAGACCCAAAAGACAAACACTGGGTGACCATTAACATTGAATCAGCTAACGAGAAAGTGGAAGTTGAAGCGAAGACAGTTGCCCGCTATTTGATCTTGGAACCTAAAGCTGGTCTAATTCTCAAAGTGCCACCACCGGAGTAAGCGGTGAAACGTTGCCACACGATAGACAAACAATTCACATTGCCGATAGAACTTTCTCTAGCCAAAACACCCATTGGTAGCGGAGACGTTTGGATATTCGCAAACTCAGACGAATCGGCTCAAAGTGAGATGACTTGATGGATAAGAGAATCTATCTCCTAGCTCTCCTCTCTTGTTCATTATTCATTTCCGTTCTTGCCGCTCAACCGGTTCAAAGAATTACCTGTCAAGCAAGCTACGAGGATGGACTGTCAGTACGTTCTAGCAGTGTATGGATTAGGATAGAAGAACTCAATCTGGAGACTAGACACGCAAAGGTAAAGCTCTTTGCCAACATTGTCGTAGACTTTAATCTAACCCAGCCGTATATCGAATGCCACGTGTATTCGCTGTACAACGACTACGTGGCAGATCTTACTCTGACTCGGCGCGGCATAGGCTACTACGAAATTAGTGATGATATGAAGGAGAAGAGTTGGGACGCGCTCTTTAGGAGCGGCCCCGAAGTCTATCCTTTCGACCGCTATGAGTTCAACGTAACATTCGCTTTCGCGATTCGGCTGGACAACAATACGCTTCCAGAGGATTCTGCTCGGGCGAGCGTTGGTTTGGATTGGCCGGCCCGGGCTCAGTGGGACGGCCCCCTCGACGAGGTGCCTGTTTTTGGACAGGAGTTCGGTTGGCCAAGCATTAGCGTGGCTTTCGCAGTTCAGCGTCCAATTTGGAAGGCGTATGCGACATTGACACCAATCGTATTGATGTTCTTTATTATAGGCTTGTCTACACTTCTTGAGTCAAATCGCAACGATATTGTTTATCGATTTCAGATATATCTATCGGCAATATTGGCGGCGATCGGGTACTATACAATGATACAAAGCAGTATGCCGCCAGGGACTTATTATATTACAACTCCAGAAGCATTGACTTACGGTGTCTTGAGCGCATCGATCTTCTTTTTTGCATCCAGCTTGGTGTCGTATAGGACAGGCGTGAGCCAAGTTCTCTCCGACACAATCGCGATCGCCTTGTCCATGGCAGTCGTGTCTTTCATGATACTTACTTTCTATCTTAGGCCGTACGTCTACTTTGCCAGATATACTTTCGAGAATTTCCTTTGGGCGGAGTGGGTGATATCCGTTATGTTGCTGACGGGTCTTGCTAGCCGCTGCGTTCACCATGTTTTCAAGAATTTTCCCGGAAGATCGCCTCGTCAGATGTGGACTTATGTGCAGAGAGCCCACGAACGTACTCTTGACAACGCAGTTAAAACAATGTATTCGATAGGATTTGCATTGCAGCTTATCTCTCAGTTGGTTTTGACTTATATCGTGTCGATGACCAAAAGAATCGATCTGCTCGGCCCCGTGTGGCAATCGATATTTCAGCTTACTCCTTACAATTTTGAGCTTAGTGTATTAGGACAGTTAGTCGCAATCCTCTGCATCTACTTTGTTTGTTACTACGGGTTCAAGAGAATGGGTGCTCTGACGCTCCGAGATCTTTTTGGGATATCTCTTCTCACGGTGTCGGTTCTTAGCTACATCAATAACCTGTATTTGTTTCCATATCCTCAGCAGCTGGTACTCTGGATTGCTGGCTTTGTTCTCTGTGTAGTAATATGGAGGCTGTTTGAAAGAATAAGACGGCTCCGCGAATCAGAGCGGCGATTGGCAAAAGAATTCGAGAGCGGTTACGACAGGAACTAGAGACATAGAGGCAAACTGGCTCGGGACAATCCTAGCATGTCGTAGGCTAAACCTGAAAGAGGTTCTCTGTGACTATTCTTCCCTCTTTCTCTCTCTTCACGTAGCCCGGCCTAATATCTACGACATCAAGTGCGCACGTCTTTCGTAGAAGAGTCCACACATCTCGCGAGGAGATCTTCTTGCATTCTAGAAACTTGTTGGCGAGAATTCCGCCAGCAACGTCTTGCCTGAACTGGAAGTCAGAGAATGGCACAAGCTTGTAGAAGAGCGGGCCCAGCCGTCTTGTGTTTGGCTTCTCTGAATACTCCCAGATCCCCTGAATGGGAAGCCCTTGTCCTGTCGGCTTCGTGAACTTGCCTCCCCAATTGTAAAGGACAAGGAGGACAAAGATGGGAACCTTTGAGGTTGGATACTCTCTCCTCTCCTCCTCAGTGAAGGAAATCGCATCAGGCGTGTAGGGATCCATTTCTACGCCTCTGGGAGGCGGAATGTAGCCCTGACTCTTCACGTCTACTACGTAATCCGAGCCGCCCTTCTTGACCACGTAGTCAGCATAATTCCAGAGATAGTCGCCAAGCTTCTCCATATACCATTTCCATCCTCTTCTACGTTCGCCGAGGCTCGTGAAAACTCGATGTTGAGCCCTAATGATCTTGTATCCCATTTCTTCGAGAAGGGGTTCGGCGGCAACTTGGAATTTACATCCCCACTCCTTCTGGAGACGTAGCTGGTTTTCGAACTTCTCCACTTCCCTCTCCAATTCTTCTAGCGTGACCACCAAACTCCACCTCTTCATGTTCTTCCTCTAGGTCATGTTTCGACAGCGATAAAGAGGGCTTCTACCCTTCCTGCACTTTGGAAATATAAGCTAGGTAGTTTCGAAAGTCTGGCACGACTTGACTTGATTCTGACATTTTGCAGAGCATCTGCTTGGATTCCGGTTTCATCAACTCCGCTATCAAGTCTTTTGGGGTGACATCTTCCGCATATCCGACATCTCCAACGTTGGATAGCACTTCTTTTTGAATTCTAGACCATTGTTCTTGAGTTATCTCGTCCCACTGCTTGGTCCCGTTGAAATATTCGTCTGGGAGAATCTGCTTCGATCTGGCTAGACCAAGTATATCTCGCACCCATTGGTAGAGAGCGGTTTCAGATCGATACCTCATTAGTGCTTGAAGGTCGGAGTTGGCAACGTTCTCCGCAAAACCTGCGACAATCAGAAAAGGTATTGGCTCGCCTTTTTGCATGCCATCAACGAAGTTGAGTTTCGTGGCGTCTGTGATCCTATATCGGCTAATGGCTCTCAAGCCCGTCTCGGTAATATGGTAGGCACCCGTGTCAGAAGACTTTTCGATCCTGCCCTCTCGTACAAGTCTGTTTAGATGCTTGTATAGAGTTGGTTGCTTAACCTGGGCCCGCTCTCTTAGTACCTTGGCTCTTTTATCTCCATCAGCCAATGAAAGAAGGATCGTTTTCTCAGCCTGAGCTAGATCCCTAGTCTCACTTCTGGGAAGTGGATATGGCTGCTTTTTGGCCCTTGGCATATGAACACCGCCCTCACAAAATGTTAGCACCCTGCTTATATTTAACACTGCACCCCATTGCTTAGCGGTGACAAATATGGCAAATCAGATCGGGATCAGAATGGCTCCTAACGAGATCGCGCTTTTGAAGAAAGTTAGTCACGCTCGTGGCGAGGACCTCAGCGATTTCGTGCGTAGATCCATAAGGACCGAGTTAGCGCGGCTCTCATATCTTTCACCAAATGAGAAGAAGGCGCTGGGAGTTCTGCAGAAAGCTCCGGGGCCGAAACCGTCTGAGCCCGCCTCCTCCTCCAGTCAATCAGTGAGGTGAGCTGAGATATCTAAAGCTCAACATCGGCATGAGGATCGTTCTGATGATGATGAAGAGCCTCCCCGAATAGAGATGCCGGGGCAGGCTTGGCAGTCGGATATCATAGAGCAGATAGAGGTTCCAGGCGCCGGATGCAAGTATGTGATCGATGAGCTGAAACCGGATGGCCTGTGGCTTATGGAAGAAGACATAGAATTTCCAGATCCTGAAGGCAAGGGTGTACTTATTCCACTTAGGCTTGCCCCATGGCCTCTTCCTGGCAGACCTCTTCCGTACGAGAGCGAGTCGGCGCTCTTCTTAGAGATCATCGAGTTCCTTCATCACCACTTAGAGTTGAGGGACAAATCCGCCTACGACGTTCTGGCGTGTTTCATCCTTGTGACGTGGAGGTTCGAGGAGTTCGATGTGGTTCCCTACCTTAACTTCCTCGGGCCCAAGAACACAGGGAAGACTAGGGGGCTTGAACTCGTCGCCTCACTCGCTTACCGCGGATGGCTTATCACACATCCAACTCCAGCCGCGGTTTTCTGGATAGTGGATCGATATCATCCAACCCTCTTAGAGGATAACTACGAGTTCTGGGCGAAGGAGACTAGGCGGGAGCTGGACGGCCTCTTCAACGCAGGCTACAGGAAGGGCGCGGTGGTCCCAAGGCGACCGAGGGAACGAGAATCCGGCTCTGACCTGGACATCTACAACGTCTATTGTCCGAAGGGCCTATCTGGAACTCGCGAGCCGAGTGATGCCCTAGGATCCAGATGTATCAGAATTCGGATGACCAAGACTCGTAAGGCCATGCCCATGCGGGTTGATGGGGCATGGGCTAAGGAGCTTAGGAGTAAGCTGCTCCAGTACCGTTTTAGACACCTCGAAGAGCCTAGGCAAGAGAACAATGAGATCTTGAACAGATACGGTCGAGTTGGAGAGATCTTCCACGCTCTCCTAACAGTCGCTCCTGATGACCAGATTAAGGTGAAGATCGCGGGTTACGCACAAAGCCTCTTCCAAGATCAACTAGAGGAGGAGGCTACAAGCCAGGAGGCTGAAGCTGTCCAAGCAATAGTCACATGTCAAGACGAAGCCCTCGACGGTCGGCTTGCCATTAAGCGCATCGTAGAAGAGCTGAACAAGAATCGCGACGAAAAGGACATGATGAGTCCGGAGAAGGTTGGTTGGATCACAAAACGCCTCGGTTTCAAGAAGTGCAGGATGCCTGACCAGGCAGGTAACTATGCGATACTCTTGGAGAGCAGTCTAGTCGAAAGCTTGCGGGAAGACTACGATATCAAGAAGCACGCGGCGACTGGTTTCTGGAAAAGCGAAAGCAGGGATCTCCAGATGGCAAGATCCCGCCAGAAATGATCAATGATTATTCCCCTCTCATCAGAGATGCACAATCAGCTAAGCCGAGGCCTGTAGGAGAGAAGCAGATCTACAAGCTAATTCACGGTCTATACCACAAGGCAGGGCTCCCAAAGCAGAATCATAATGGAGGATACGACATCCGCGTCCACTCAATCCGCAAGTTCTTCAAGACCCAACTAATGGCTCTAGGTCTTCAGGCGGACTACATGGACTACATGATGGGCCACTCTGTAGACGTTTATCATGACATTCAGTCGAAGGGCGTGGATTTCCTCCGCAACATCTACGCAAATGCGGGGCTTTCCATCAAACCGAGAGTCCATGTCTCAAAGATCGAGATGGTAAAAGAGTTCATTCGCGGACTAGGCATGAATCCTGAAGAGATCTTGATAAGGAAAGCAGTATCAGAACCTCATAGGATCTGTGCAACCAGCCAAGAACAGGAGGAGAACCAGGTCAGAGCTCTCTGTCTGGCTCTAAAGGAGAATCTGAAGGAGGAACTGCTTTCCAGTCTCAAGTCACCTAGCTAATAGCCTCATTAGAAATAACCGCGAAACAAATCAACCTATTTTCGTATCCCGATAAGAGACATCTGCCAGAGTAAGTCCGGTGAAATTTCTTTGGACAGCTTGTTGCAGATACCTACCAGCTCGTTAACGACATCCGCAAGATCTTCGAGTTTCCTTCTCGATTCTCTGATATCATCTCGAATTGTATAGATGCAAAGCTGATGAACGAACTTATTTCGGTCGATCCTTATTCTGTCGATTCTCCGGTATAACTTCAAGCTAACCAAGTCGATGAGAAGCGCGATCTGGATAGAATTGTAGAAACTCAAATCCTCGCAGAAGCTCTCAATGGATCCGACTTCTTTTCCAGAGATAAGTTCGGTCCGATCACATTTCTCCCAAAGCACCTTGACATATATCAACCATTTCAGCAGGTTCTCGATGAAGCTATAGAGCAAGACAATATTGTCGAAATATCTCTCCTTCTTTCTCTTGTTCAGGACAGTATTGACCTCGTCGGCAACCCTTTCAATCAGATAAGCCACGTTGATGCGTTCAGCTGGTTTCTTGCCGCGCGACAATGTCGTATCCTCCATCGCCACACGTTCCGTCTGTCAACTCTATTGGCCCTATAAGAAAATCACTCAAGATAAAGTCGAGGGTATCTACCGCAACAGAATTGGTCATAGACGACTCAGTAATGAGTACTAGTGATCTGCAATTTAGAGTTGTAGATTCCCGAACTCCAGTTGGTAGCATCTAGAGTGGTGGACCGGGCGGGATTTGAACCCGCGACCTTCCGCATGCCAAGCGGACGATTTGGTAACCACCCTCGATTGAGGAGTAGTTCATACCAGACTGATCTACCGGCCCGCGTTCAATGTTAGCAAATATCACTCCTTAAATATATTTCGAGTGTTTGCCTCAAGTTCAGGTACCTGCACTTGTCGCTAACGTCCGGTCCAATGTAAGACGTTCAATATGCAGTGGGCTCAACTTGAAGTGGCCGCAGCTCTCTCTCAGATACTTACGAAGTTTCACAGAGAAACTTGATAGTCAAGCTGATTTCAAAGAAAATCTTAAGTGAGAGCT
>Ga0129297_10001500_pt1 | contig 11809 bp, 9 predicted proteins | sample I18A1metaG_FD_94708 | JGI IMG/M metagenome (GOLD analysis project Ga0129297, IMG submission 94708) | Lake sediment bacterial and archeal communities from Gulf of Boni, Indonesia to study Microbial Dark Matter (Phase II) - ​I18A1 metaG | ecosystem: Environmental > Aquatic > Freshwater > Lake >... | reverse complement strand
TCCCCGACGAGATCGCGATCGCGAACATGCTCAAGCGCTATTACTTTCCTTTTCACGCGTCGGTGGAAAAGGCCCTTGCCTCCGGCAGTACCAGGCTCATCCTGGAATGCCACACCATGATGCCGGTGGGGCCCGAAAACTCGGCCGACAGGGGAAGCCCGCGCCCGCTGTTTGCGGTCCAGAACGTCACCAGGGACGCGGAAGACCGGACGCTCACGGCCCCCGACCGGCTCGCCGTGGCGCTTCTGGAAAGCCTCCAGAAGTCATTCGGCGCGGAGGAGGAGACGGTCGCCGCAAGGTTCGCGCACAATGCCCCGGCCTTCCCCTCCTACATCCTGGGGCGCTACGGCAGGGAGCGCGTCCCCATGCTGCGGCTCTCCGTGTCAAGGTCTCTCTTCATCACCGACCGGTATTTCAGCTACGATCGCATGAAGGTGGACACGGCGCGCCTCGCGGCCATACGAAAGAGAATCGGCGCCGCGGTCGTGCGCTTTTTCGAAAAGAACCTCTAGCGGGCCAGCCCTTATGCTCACCAAATGGCCCCACAGGTGGTTATAAAAAGTGATTGACAAAGAAACGCAAAAGATTTCTTTGTCCAGCAATCAGACGCGCAAACGCCATGAACCCCGTGAAACCGCGTAAAGCGGACGTCCGCTGTTCTATCAGCCGGCAGGCTGAGTGCGGCGTGCAGTATGTCCGCAACGCCCCTCGCAAGAAAAAGGTCTGCGCTTCGAATTCGCGCATCGCTCTCTCGGGACCGCAATCAGTTAAAATATTAAAATAAAGAAGGGAACCATCATGAAAGCATTCCTTCTGTACAGTTATTTCATCATTCTCGTTATACTCAGCATCTACGGCGCGCACCGCTACTACATGATATACCTGTTCCGGAAGTACCGGAACAAGGACATGTCGCCCAAAAAGCAGTGGGACAAGCTCCCCAGGGTCACCATCCAGCTTCCCGTGTTCAACGAGAAGTACGTGGTCGAGCGGCTCATCGACAAGGTGGCCCTCATCCGCTATCCCAGGAAGCTTTTACAGATACAGGTGCTCGACGACTCCACCGACGACACCGACGAGATCGCCCAGGCCAAGTGCCGAGAGATGAAGAAGAAGGGCGTCAACATCGAGTATATCCATCGCACCAACCGCCAGGGCTACAAGGCGGGCGCGCTCGAGAACGGCCTCAAGACCGCGACGGGCGAGTTCGTCGCCGTGTTCGACGCCGACTTCCTGCCCGGCCCCGAGTTCCTCGAGAAGACCATACAGCACTTCACCGACCCGCAGGTGGGAATGGTGCAGGCCCGCTGGGACCACGAGAACCGACGCTACTCGCTCCTCACCGAGTGCCAGAGCATACTCCTTGACGGCCATTTCATGATCGAGCACACCGCGCGCAACCGCAGCGGCCGTTTCTTCAATTTCAACGGGACCGCCGGCATCTGGCGGCGCGCCGCGATAGCCGACGCGGGCGGATGGCAGCACGACACCCTGACCGAGGACCTGGACCTCTCCTACCGCGCGCAGATGAAGGGATGGCGCTTCGTCTACCTTCCCGACGTCACCGTGCCGGCCGAACTTCCCATCGAGATGTCCGCCTTCAAGGCACAGCAGTTCCGCTGGGCCAAGGGCTCCATCCAGACCTTCCAGAAGCTCTACGGGAAGATCCTCAAGTCGGACATGCCGCTGCGCGTGAAGCTGGAATCCTTCTTCCACATGGGCGCGAACTTCGCCTATCTCATGATGGTGGTCCTTTCCATCCTCATGCCCATGAACATCATCGCGCGCTACCACTCGGAGGGGCTCAAGGACCTCGTCTACCTTGACCTTCCCATCTTCTTCTTCGCGACGGTTTCGGTGATGTTCTTCTACCTTTACTCTGAATACATCGTGATAAGCGAAACGATCAGCGTGAAGCACCGCTCGAAGATGAAGCCCGTGCTCTACCTCCCCCTCGTCCTCGCGCTCGGGATAGGGCTGGGCATCAACAACTGCAAGGCGGTGCTCGAGGCGCTGTTCAAGAAGGAGACCCCCTTCGAGCGCACGCCCAAGTACGACGTGTCCGACAAGACCTCCGGCGTCGAGCGCGCGAAGAAGCTCATCACGAACGTGTACCGCATCAGGAAGATCGACTGGGTCTCCATCATCGAGCTCGTGATGGGGCTCTACTTTACCTTCGCGGTCTATTACGCGTACTCCAAGGAAATGTTCACGACCCTTCCCTGGATCATGCTCTTCCAGATAGGCTTCCTGTACACGGCGTTCCTCTCCATGTTCTTCACGCCGCTGTCGGTGCTGCTGAAGCGAAGCGACGTGTAGGGGCGCCATCGCCCGGTTGAAAAAGCTCTCCCCGCGGAGGGCTTTTTTATTGGGGGCCGACGGGCTTACACCACCCGAACGCTCAGCGCGCGGACCGATGGACCGGCAGGCGCTCCGCGCCCCCCGGCGCGCAACCTGACATGATAGGTGTCCACGTGCGCCGAATGATGCGCACCGGTCCCGTTTTATGGTTGAAGTTTTCACCAGCCCCTCTTTACATTTCCTTAACCATTGTACCCAGGAGCGCCGCCCGTGAAGATCACCCTCCGCCTCTGCCTCGCCATGCTCATCATCGCGTGCACTGCGCTGCCCGCGCTCGCCGTGCATTCGAGCTGGGACGACCTGGACGAGGGCGAGTACGAGCTTTTTGGAAGCGAGAAGGTGCAAAAGCTCAAGTTCGACCTGGGTTTCCTGGCACGCTGGGAGGAATGGCCGGACGGCAGCCACAGCGGATGCAATTTTTTCTGGCTCTACAGGAGCTATGATTACCCCAAGTACCGCTCCTCCTGGGTGTTGCCGTTCCGCTATCACCTGGAATCCAAGATCGACAACAGGGAGCGCACCTTCTGGCCAATATTTTTGCGTTACAACCACATTGACGACACCGAGGAGCTTACCTGGGGGCCCGGCCCGTTGTATTACTCCCGCCTCGACAGGAGCGAGCAGCACCGCTCGCTGCTGTACCTCATATGGTGGGGACACCACGCTTACGAAAAACGCCTGGACGAGTACGTCACGGTTTTTCCCCTCATGTACTGGAACAACGATTACACGAGCGAGAGGCAATACGAGAAGATGTTCGTGTCCCCCCTCCTGTACTCCAGCAGCGAGCGTAAGGACTCGAAGGACGGCTACACCCAGGAACGCACAAACCTTTCACTCCTGCATTTCTATTATTCCGACTATGCCGCTTCGGGCGACCTGAAGGAGCGCGTCTGGTGGTTTCCCATCATCCCCCTCGTGCTGCGCTCCTGGAATACCTCGGGCGGCCACCAGAACATATTCTGGGTGATCGACTGGGACTGGGACACCGTGGACGGGAAGGACAGGCTCAACCACTTCTGGTTCTTCCCGCTGCTATTACATAAGCCCGGAGAGGACGGCTACACGCATGTCCTGCCGCCCGTGTACATCAACTCGCGTTACTCCAACGGCGAGCTCTACACGCATTTTCTGCCGCCGCTCCTCTGGTATCACACGAAGAGCATAGAATCATCCTGGGACTACGACCGCGACACGGGCGTGACCGGCTACAGCGAAACGAAGCAGAGCCTTTTCTTCTACCGCTCGTCCACCAGGACCGGCGAAAAGCAGTGGGACGGGGACGTCTTGAAGAGCACGCTGTTCTTCCCCATCATTCCCTTCTACTATTTCAGCTACGACCAGCGCGAGGGGACGCACAACAACCTCGCGTGGATCTTCGACTGGCAGAACCGGCGCGACGGGAGCAACGAGCGCTTCTGGCTCATTCCCTTCTACTTCCAGAAGGACGATTCCTATTTCCACCTCCTGGCGCCGCTGGTGTGGATGAGCTGGTGGGACAACTTCGAAAGCCACACCTTCTCCCCGGTCATGTACCATTACTCCTATAAGCCGGGCGCCCAGGCGGAGATCATGGAGGAGCGCCTCTGGATCCCCATAATCCCGGTGCTCTACTCCTCGTACAGGGCACAGGACGGGGGCGTGTCGCGCAACGTGGCGGTCCTGTACGACTGGCACAAGACGAAGGAGGGAGTCACCGACCGCCGCTGGTTTACGCCCTTCTTCTACTGGCGGGACAATTCCTACTTCCACATCCCGGCGCTCCTCTTCGCGAGCTGGACGGAGGGACGCACCTCTACCTACATGAATCCGCTCTTCTTCAAGGAAACCGTCCGGGCCGGGGCCGTAGAGGAGGCTAAGAGAGGCGAGGACGAAGACGCCGGCCGCATCACGGCCGCACATACGAGCACGAATGAAACCTACCGCCTCTGGGTGCCCATACTCCCGATCCTCTATTCGCACTACTATGACGAGGACGGGGGCGTGTCGCGCAACGCGCTCGTCCTCTTCGACTGGCACAGGACGAGGGAGGGAAAGACCGACCGGTTCTGGGCCGCTCCCTTCTGGTTTCAAAAAAGCGGCGAATACCTGCATGTTCTGCCGCCCCTGTTCATGAGCTGGGACAGCGCGAGCTCCAGCCTCAAGCTTTCAGCCTTTTTCATGGATTACCGCGAGGCGCCTGCGAACGGTGCGGCCACCGGCTTCGAGCGGTTCTGGTTCCCCATCATACCCCTCATCTACTCCTCGCGCCAGGAGGAGAGCGGCGCGAAGGACAAGAACCTGCTGGTGTTGTTTGACTGGGTGACGGACCCGCAGGGGAGCTGGAAAAAATTCCAGCTCTTCCCGCTCGTGTTCTGGGATTTCGAGGACAGGGGCTACCGCGTGGTGGCACCCTTCTACTTCCGGCCATCGGGCAACACCGACGAGAGCGGCTGGTCTTTTGGGCTCTTCCACTACCACAACTGGAGCCCCGGGTACGAGACCTGGTGGGCGCTTCTTTATTACAGGCATATCAATCGGGCGGCGGATTTCTCCACGGAAAACCTGGCCCCGTTCTACTGGAACTTCGAAACGAAGAAGCGTGACTTCACGCTCGTACTTCCGGTCTACCTAGAATACAGGGACAAGAAGACAAAAATCCATGTCAACATCCTGGGCCTCTCGAAGAGCTCCGCGCTCGGCGCGTATCCGAATGTGGGCCTGGGACTGGGATCGAACGCAAGCAACTACTATCTCGACCTCGATCTCTCCTGGCTGTACGACGCGGTGAGCCTCGCCTACCGTACACCCATCCCCTTCACCGAGAAGGCCATGGACGAAGAGACCAGGGCCGAGCTCGACCGCGAGTCGCAGGAAAAGGCGGAGGCAGCGCCCAAGGGCGTGAACCTCATGGCGAAGAGCACGGTGAACCGCGAGGAATCGAACAATTTCTTCGGGTTCAAGTTCCTGTACGGCTGGCTCGCCTACCAGAAGGCGGACGCGCGCACGCACTTTCGCCTGCTGCCGCTTTCATGGCTCACCTGGACGGATACCGACTCGGTAAAGGTCATACTCACGTACATCTCCTACGAATCCAAGGAATTCGAATACGAGGTTCTCTTCCCAATTTACGGGAAGCAGCGGGTGGATAAGAGCTACAAACAGGCATACCTCCTGAACCTCTACTGGACAGAATATGACCAGGAGGAGGACCTGTACGACCGGTCGATAGTGTGGCCGGTGATCAACTGGTACAGCGGCGCAAAAAAATCGGGCTGGAGGGTCTTTCCGCTCTTCTACCACTGGGAGCGCCAGAAGAACGACGAGCGCGTCGCGAAATCGCTCTTCCTGCCGCTCTATTATTCTTCGCGCACCAAGGACGCGGACGGGCACGTGAACGCGAGCTTCAACGTCAGTCCGCTGTGGTATTACAACTATTCGCAGTCGGAAACCTTCGAGGACAAGACCTGGTGGTTCCCCATCCTGCCGCTGGTGTGGTACAGCAGGGGCGAGACGCGTTATGCGACAAACGTCGGCACTCAAAAAGACGGGGAATACTCCCTCTCGTCCGCGTCCTCGTTCGTCCTCCCGCTCTGGTACTGGAGCTCGCGCGACACGCTCCTGGCGAAGGAGGGAGCGACGCGCACGGACTTCGCGCTCTTTGGCCTGCCGCTCCTCTACTATTCGTCCGCGAAGGTGGGGGACGAGGTGCGGGAGCGCTCGTTCTTCTTCGCGGGCTACTACTACACGCGCGACGCGCACATGGCGCACTGGAGCTTCCTGCTGGGGCTCGTGGGCTCGACCGACTACACGGACAAGGGCGCCACGGAAAACGAGCTCCTGTGGGGTCTCTTCAAGACGTATTCATCAAAGGAGAAGAGCAAGTCGCACTTCCTGCCCTTCTACATGTACGAGCGCGCCGGGGGCAAGAGCGACTTCCTGCTGCTGCTGGGCCTCTACCAGCGGACACGCTACGAGGAGAAGGACGACAGCGAGGATTCGTACCTCTTCTGGCTGCTGCACACCGAGATCGAGCACAAGACGCGCAGCGGGTACGTCAACGGGGAATACGCGTCCTACAACGCGCGCGAGCGCTTTACCTGGTTCCTCCCGGCCCTCTACTTCTATTCGAGCACGACGAGCGAGACGCCGGGCCTGGAATATTACGAGTGCAGCCACATAAGCCCGTTCTGGTACAAGGACTACAAGACCGACGCGAACCACGGGTACGACTCGACCTTCTGGTTCCCCATCATACCGCTCATCTACCGGTCCTCGTCCGGGGACGGTTCGCACCTGAACGTGCTGGGGCTCTTCGACTGGTCGAACGACAACAGGAACCAGGTGTACCGACGATGGCTCATTCCCGTACTCCCGATCTGGTACACCTATTCATCGCCCGAGGAACGCACCTGGCTCTTCACTCCCCTCATGCTCTACCGCTCGCATGACAAGACGAGCGACACCGCGCTCACCCTGCTGCACTATACGAGCGAGGACAGGAAAACCGGGGAATCCTCCTGGCATCTCATGCCAGTATATTTCTCCTGGAAAGAAAAGGACGCGACCAGCCGCTTTATCCTTGGCCTCTATCTCCACTCGTCGCCCGATTACTCGCGGCAGAACTTCCTGTACCTGATCGATCACTACCGGCGCGACGATCCCAAATACCCGTCGAGCCACCTGGGCTTCGCCCTCAACACGATCGCCTGGGACACGACCTCATCGGTGTCCGAGTTCAACCTGGTGTGGGGAGCGCTGCTTTCGTACAAGAACTACACGACCTCGCTCTCCGACTGGAGCGTGAACGTGCTCTGGTTCCTCTACCAGGTGGGCAACGACCAGGGACGCTTCTACCATTACGCGACGCCGCTGTGGTACTACTCCGGCGATGCGCGGAGTTACACGCTGCTCATACCTCCGCTCCTCACCTACATGGACAGCGACAGGGAATTCGGGAAGTTACAGATGGGCGTGCTGGGCGCGCTGTGGTACATGAACTACAAGCCGCAGGAGCGGTTCGAAACATTCAACATACTCCTGGGCATCCCCTACTACAAGGTACAGAGACCCGAGCGCGGCTACACCGGGCGGGGAAGCCTGTGGGGCCTGCTCTGGGAATACGAAACCGAAAGCGAGACAGGCTTCAGGAAGTTCTCGCTCCTGAAGTTCCTCTACCGGCGCATAACGATCGACGGGGAGACGTATAACCAGGTGCTGGGAATCAAGTTCTAGGAAGAGGACCCGCGGTGAATTGAAGGCTTTTTCCCGCGGGCGCCATTCAATCGGGGTTGGGGAGATTTGGAACGGCGATGGAGGAGATAAGGATTATAAAGGAGTTCCGATGATGCAAGAGCAGCTTGTGCCCGTCATTTCGGCCGCAGGGAGAAATCCTTTGAATGTCGATGCGGGACAAGATTTCTCCCCCCACACGACGGGGTTCAAAATGACAAAAAGCAAAAACCCAAATCCTTTATCCCCCCATCTCTTCCCATCTCCCTATCTCCCGGTCCTTAATGTACCCCTGCAGGCTGAAAAGCCCCGAATGGGAGGGGGGCCGAATCGCCTACAGGCTTTCCAGGTACTCGTACGCGGAGAGCGCCGCGGTGGCCCCGTCCGCGGTCGCGGCGACGATCTGGCGAATGGAGTCCTTCCTGAGGTCGCCTGCGGCGAAAAGCCCCGGCATGGTCGTACGCATGTGCATGTCCACGATCACCTCGCCGTTTGCCGCGAGTATCCCGCGCGGCAGCCACGCGGTATTGGGCTGGTAGCCCACGAAGATGAACACGCCGTCCACGGCGATCGTCCCCGCCTCCCCCGTCTTTTTATTGGCAGTGCTCACCGACTCCACCCTGAGCTCGCCGTTGATCGAGGTGACCACCGTGTCGAATACGGGAACGATCCTGGGGTTTTCAAGTACGCGCTGTTGTAAAAGCTTCGCGCCGCGAAACTGGTCGCGCCGGTGGACAAGGTATACCTTGCTGGAAAATTTCGTGAGATAAATTGCCTCCTCGAGCGCCGTGTTCCCGCCTCCCACTACCGCCGTGACCTTCTCCCTGAAGAATGCCGCGTCGCAGGTCGCGCAGTACGAGACGCCCCGCCCGGTGAAATCCGCCTCCCCGGGGACGCCCAGCTTCATGAGCGAGGCGCCGGTCGCCGCGATGACGGCGCGCGCGCCCAGCATCTCGCCGCCGGCGAGCGCCACGCGGAAATATTTTTCCGCGTCGTTCCACGCGAAGCCCTCGATCTGGGAGCTCCGGATGTCCGCGCCAAGGCGGCGGGCCTGGTTCTCCATGCGGCTCATGAGCTCCCACCCGGGGACGGGCTCGGCGAACCCGGGATAATTTTCCACCTCGTAGGTGGTCATGACCTGTCCGCCGGGAGCGAGCTTCTCGATGACGGCGAGGTCCATCCCCGCGCGCATCCCGTAGATGGCGGCGGAGAGCCCCGCGGGACCCGCGCCCGCTATGATGAGGTCCTTGATCTTCATGACGATTCTTCCTTTCAGGCTATGTATAAAAACCGGTACATCCTACACGAGAGCCCGGGCGCATCAAGCAGGAAAATTCGCTTAACAATAAATTCACATTTTATTCATGAGCGCCTTATCGGTCCTTCATGCGGCGTGCCGACCTTCTCCGCAAAGAGAGGGTCAAGACCAATGAAATTGCTCGTGATCAGCGACTTGCACATCGGAACGGGGGACAGGCTCGATATCTTTGGCTGGCGGGACGATGAATTTTTAAGCTTTCTCGCGGACTTCAGGGGAGAGCATGGGATCGACGGCATCATCCTGAACGGAGACATCTTCGAGCTTCACAAATACCGGATGGAAGACATCGAGAAGGCGCGTCCGGTCATAGCCCATTATTTCCGCCGCGCGGACGTGGTGTACATCAGGGGAAACCACGACAGGCTCTGCCCGCGCGGAACGGACGAGTACGTAATCGTAAACGCGGCGGGAAAGCGCATCCATTTCGAGCACGGCCATGCGACCGACTTCGTGAACGGGACAATCGCGGGCCGGGTGCTGGCCGGCATGTTCTTTGGTATTCTCAAGCAGGCGGTGAAGATACGGCGTATCCTCACTTTATACTTCAAGGCGATCGAGATCAACGACTCGATCTCCCGCATCCCCAAGCGCTACAACACCTTCAAGTACCTGAACTACGCATTGCGCCTCTTGAAGAAGAACGATCTCGTTATTCTGGGGCACACCCATCACCTGGAGTCGCACAAGACCTACTACCTCAACGACAAGAAACGCTACCTCAACTGCGGCTCGTGCTCGCTGGGGCGCTTCCAGGGAATGGTGATCGACACCGAATCGCTGGGTTACGAAGGGGTTAAGGTCGACCGCGAACAGGCCCTTCTGCGCGTGCGATCGCTTCGCCTCTCCCGTCCGGCTTGACCGCGCCCGGGCACCCAAAACCGCGGAGTGCCCCTCTCATCGCTCCGAGAACCGCTTCCTGGCGGGTTTTTTATTCACATGCCGGAAATAATCCTTGACGAGAATATACCTTTCTTGGTATATTCTATTCTATGAATATTCCCTCCCTGTCCCCCCTCTCACCCGCGACGGCGCTGCGCATCGAGGCTCCACGGAGGCTCAGTTTTGGCATGCGCGACTGCCTGAAGGCCTTCCATTCGTGGTTCCGCGCTTTTAAACGGACCCACATGATCGAGCCCGGCCTTTATTACACGGGCGAGCGGTACGACATCGCCGCGCCGCTCCTTGTCACGTGCAACTACCACCTGACCGTGCTTTCGCTCTGGCGCTGCCTTCGCGGCAGGAACGTGCGCATTCTCGTCATCGACACCGACGGCATCAACGTCTGGTGCTCGAGCGGCAAGGGCCGATTCTCGGCCGCCGCGATCATGCAGCAGGTTGCGCGCTACGGGAAGGGCATGCTCACGCGCGGCGAGAAGATCGATCTCATCCTCCCCAAGCTCTCGCTCTCGGGTGTCAAGCTTTCGGACCTGCGCAAACAGGGCGTGCGTCCCGTCGTAGGGCCGGTGTATGCGAGCGCGCTTCCGGCATTCCTGGACGGAACCGCGTCGCGCGACACGGCCGCGGACATATTCTGGTTTTCGCTAAAGGACAGGCTCTTTACGCTGACGCCCTCGCTCGTGCAGTTCGCGAAGTACTTCATATGGGCCGCGGCCGGGCTCTTCCTGTGGGACCTGCTCTTTCCCACCGGGATTCACTGGCAGGTCGTTCCCGCGGCGCTCGGGTATGGGCTTGCGTACATATTACTGTTTCCGCTCCTCCCCACCAAAAAATTCGCGGTAAAGGGAATAGCGCTTTTTGCAATCGTGTGGGCGGCGTCGTCCGCCTGGGTGCTCTTTCAAGGCACGGAATCACTCGCGAGTGAACCGTACCGCTACCTGTTCGGGACGTTTTTCGTGTTCGGGACGGCGCTCTTCTTTTCGCTTTACTACACGGGAAACAGCGGCGTGAGCAATTATTCGCTGGTGAAGCGCGAGATCATCACCTGGCTGCCGGTAAGCGCGCTCTCGTATGCCGCCGCGGTCGTCTCCATCATACTCGCGGGGGTAATGTCATGATACGCTTCGACGATTCCAGGTGCACGGGCTGCGGCGTGTGCGTAAAGGTATGCCCCCGGGGGGCGCTGGGCATGCGCGAAAAAAACGCGTACTGCATATCGTACGAAACCTGCCTGGAGTGCGGGGCGTGCATGCTCAACTGCGAACCCGGCGCGGTGTACGTCACCAAGGGGACGGGCTGCCTTGGCGCCATCATCCGCGAGGACATATTGAAAACCGCGCCACGGGGCGCCGGCTGCGGCTGCGGAACGCCCTCGTCCTCCGCGGGAGGGTGCTGCTGATGAAAAAAAAAGACGACCCGCACGAGCGCACCGCGCGCGTGTTCTCCGCGCTCGCGAACCCCACGCGCCTCAAGATCCTGGACGCGCTCGTCGCCAACTGCCGCGCGGCGGAAGGAAATGCATGCTCCGTCTGCGAGATCAACGCGAAGGTGGCGCTCCCCCAGCCCTACATCAGCAAGCACCTTAAAATTTTAAAGGACGCCGGCATTCTCACCTACACGCGCAAGGGAAACCGCATACTCTATTCCTTCACCACGTCGGCGCTTTTTGCCGACATCGCCGGGCTCCTCGCCCGCTACACGGGCTGCTGCACGCCTCGCGAACGGGCCAGGAATCTTTAGCGCCTATTAACTTTTTCTTTACTTATCTTCCCGGGCCTGATAGGCTTAATCAAGGTCATATAGAATTATAATCCCGGAAGGATATACGAATCATGAGAAAACTCAGCATTCGCGCACGCCTCATCCTGGTAGTAAGCCTCCTGCTAGCCATCTTTGTAGTGAACCACGCACCGCCTGAAGGCGGTGGCTTCGTGTCCGGCTAAAGCCGGCTAAAGCTCATCATCCGTTTTAAATTCGGTATCTGTGGGCTCTTTGCCTTGATCTTCTATGTATTTTATG
>Ga0129297_10001499_pt1 | contig 11812 bp, 7 predicted proteins | sample I18A1metaG_FD_94708 | JGI IMG/M metagenome (GOLD analysis project Ga0129297, IMG submission 94708) | Lake sediment bacterial and archeal communities from Gulf of Boni, Indonesia to study Microbial Dark Matter (Phase II) - ​I18A1 metaG | ecosystem: Environmental > Aquatic > Freshwater > Lake >... | reverse complement strand
CACATCCCCCGCGTCGACATCCGCGAAACTCACCGTCCCGCTTTCACTCAGATCCTGAGCCGAAGCGTCCGCGGCTTCCACGAAACCGGCCGGTGCCGAAACCGTCACCGTCGGTGCGTCGTTGACCGGCGTGACATCGATGGTCAGCGTGTTGGCTGTCGGATCGAGGTCGGTCCCGCCGTTCGCCGTCCCGCCATCGTCCCGCACCTGGAAGGTAAAACTCGCGTAACCGGTCCCGTTGGCATCGGCCACCGGGACAAAGGTCAGGTTCCCCGCCGTGATGTCCGCCACCGTGACAAAGTCGCCCGCCGCGACCGCCACACCGCTCAAGAGCAGGCTGCCGGCACCGGGCAACGTCGTGATCTGCACGGCCAGAAGGTTGTTCCCTGGAACATTGCCGGGATCGGCAAACCCGAAGTCGGCCACGATAAAGGTGTACGCCGTATCCTCGGGAGTCGTGACCGTGTTGTCGGCCCCTTCCGGAGCGACGTTCACCGGCGTCAGGTCGACAACATAGGTTTCACTGTCGGTTCCGGTTGTACTCGGGTTGCCAGCGGAATCCGGGGCCGTCGTAATGCTCGCCGCGACCGTCCTAAGAGGATCGGCCGCCAGATCACTTCCGGCGACAAGCACGCTGAACGTCCTGCCGGCGGTCACAACCGCGGCATATTCCGTCCCGTTGACGGTCAGGCGGACAATATCGCCGGGAACGGCATCACCGCCGACCCTCCCGCTGATCGCCACGTTGCCGCTTACTTCGATGCTGTTTACCACCCCGTCTCCGGAAACCGGGTCAAACGTAACGGTAGGCACCGGAGCGTCCAGGTCGACCCGGTAATCTTCAGTGTCGGTGGCCGTACCGGCGACACTGGCATCAATCACCCTGTCACTGTCTGCAGCCAGATCTGCACCCGAAACATCAATACTGAACCGGCCATCATCACCAACCGCCCCTGAGAAAACCTTGCCGTTAATCGTCAGGGAGACCGGGTCGCCGACCAAAACACTGCCGGTGACGAAACCGGTGATGGCGACGGTACCCCCGGACTCGGCGATATTGATGGTATCGTCGGCGGTGATGTTCGCGTCGAGGACGATCCTCGGATCTTCCGGTGGAGGAGGGACCTGCTGGCCGGAAGTATAGGTCGAAGGCCGCGGGGTGATGGTCGGCATCACCGGGTCTTCGGTTTCAACGACTTCGCCACCACTGCCGGGTCCGTACCCCGGGCCTTTACCGGCCGCGGCAGGAACGGTCGAAACCTGATTGTCCAGCTGCGGGTCGGCCGGGTTCTCCGAATTTTCAGGCTGGCTCGCCTGCGCATCACCCAGCCCCTGTGGGACCGGCTCTTCCTCAAGGGTCTTGGGTGCGTCGACATTGCCGCTGACAACCCGCAGGCTTCCGGACTTAGCCGGGTTGCTGAGGCCAACCATTTTGAACAGATCGGCAAGGGTGCTTTTGTCACCGTTGCTGAAGAGGACAGCATGGGGGGTGGTGCTGATGGCATCGAGGGCGCCGTTGGGGATGATGACGAAGGTCCCGTCGGCGAAGCTGAGAACCAGATCGACGTCTGCGACGTCAACGGCCTCGAGCTGGGCCTGGCCGCCGGTAACGATGACCGTGCCATCCGGCGTGATGACCGCGACCCGCAATTCTTTCCCCTGGGTCGGATCCTGACTCGGTGAGTTCACCTTTTTGCTGTCAGCTTCGTTTGCCATAACAACCTCCGGCACCTGCCCTGGCTACACCTATGCTGCTTGTAAAAACCCAAACAATCTTTTAATTATCGCGCAGTTCCATGGCCGCACGCAATCTGGCCTGTTCAGTGATCTGCGCGGTCAGAAGCTTCTGCGTTTCCTTGGCGTCCGCCGCCATATGGATCATCAACTCGGCGATCTGCTCGCGGACCTCAACGCTCCCTTTCCCCATGGTCTGGGCCAGGGCATCGAACTGCCGGCCAAGCTGCTGGAGTTCGCTGCGGAGGTTGCTGCTCGCCTCGCCCTGGGCCGCAAGGGAACGCAGCAACTCTTCCCTCTGCTGCCGGGAGGCCTCGCTGTCGGCGGCGAGCGTGCGCTGCTGCAGACGGGCGGCCTCGGCCAGGCGCTCCTCGATCCTGCAGGTGTCGAGCGACTCGCGCAGGCGTCTTTGTTCATCGATTTGGGCAGCCAGCAGCTTATGCGACTCCTTCGCGTCGGCCGTCAGGTGCACGGCCAACTCCGACAACTGGTTGCTCGCCTCGCTGTCGCGCTTTTCCAGAAGATGCAGCAACCCGCTGAGCTGGCTGCTCAACTGCTGCAATTCGCTGCGCAAGCCGTTGCTTGCCTCGGTCTGCATGCTGAGGGTGCGCAGCATGTCAGCGCGCTGCTTCTGGAAATCTTCCACTTCGGCGGCAAGGGTGCGCTGCTGCAGGCGGGCCGCTTCGGCCAGACGCTCTTCGATGCGAATCAGGACCTTGTACTCTTCACCGGTGCCGAACCCGCCCGGGAAGCCGGCCAGCCCGCCCCCCGCAGCCGCGGCCGCAGCAGGGCTGCTGCTTTCGATGGCCAGAGCGATCTCGATGTGACGGGCAACCTCGGAGCTGAGGGTGGAAAAGATATCACCCTCCAGGCGCCGGATGCCGACCATCATCAGGCCGAGAACGATCGACCCCAACAGACCGAACATGGAGGCCGAGAAGGCAATCCCCATCGACTGCATCGGCGCCTTCATGCGCTCAATCATGGTGCGGAAAACCTGGATCGGGTCGACCGTCTTCATGTCCAGATCGGCAAAGCTGCTGATCAGCACGGAGATGTCATTCAGGGTGGCGAGCAGGCCGATGAAGGTGCCAAGCAGACCCATGCCGACCAGCAGGCCGGTCAGATATTGCGGCAGGGCGTTGCGGCGGGTCAGGCGTGCCCGGGTATTGCCCATCTCGTGTTCGATAGCCGCCTGCTCCTGGCGGGAAATCGCCCGGCCGGCCGAAGTCGCCAGCATCTGCAGCAGGCAGGCGATATCCGTCGTAAAGCGCTTGGCAAGTTCCTGCAGGGTCGTCGGATTGGCGTTTGCGCGCACCGCCTCAGAGTAGGCCACCAGGGTCCTGCTCTCCCGCACCAGGCGCCGGGCATTGATCAGGATGAAGATGCCGCCCGACAAGATGATCACGAAGATGGCATAGTTGATCTGCGGATGGGGGTTCCGCGTGATCGTCCCCTTGATCGATTCCATGAAGAACGTCGAACCGAGCAGCAGCAAAACGTACGGCATCGAGATGAACACGTAGTACAGTCTGAGGTTCTTGAACATGAGGCCTCTCGCTAGAGAATTTTATGAAAAAAACATCTTTGTTCTAGATAGTTATCGTCGCATTACCCTGCCCGGAACGCCCCGTCACGAAATTTGAGGAGGGGCGAAAGGAGATACGACAGGATGGTGCGTTTGCCGACGGCGATGTCCGCCGTCGCCGCCATCCCCGGAACCAGCACCCCGGGCTTGCGGGCGCGCTCCTCGAGCCTGGCCATGTCCACCTCGACATTCACCCGGTAAAAGCGGTTCCCCTTCTCGTCGCTGAGCGTATCGGCGCTCACATCGGTGACATGCCCCTCGAAGGTGCCGTAGGTGGCATAGTCGTAGGCACCGATGCGCACCCGCGCCGACAGTCCCCGGCGCAAGTTGGCCCGATCGTTCGGATTGGCGCGGGTCTGGATCACCAGACGCTGGTCGCTCGGGGTGATCTCCAGCAACACCTCGCTGGGGCGCACCACGGCACCGATGGTGGTCACGTTCAGCTTGTTGATGAGGCCATCGACCGGACTGCGCACCACGTTGCGGTCGAGACGATCGACGTTGGTACCGATTTCGTGGCTCAACTTCTCGAGTTCCTCGCGCACCTGGGTCAGGAGGGCCGAAGCCTCGGCGCGGAAGCGGGCGACCGCCTCGTTGACCCTGGCCTCGGTTTCCTGTTGCGCGGCTTGCAGGCGCGGCGCCGAATTGGTCGCCTCGGCGATCTGCGACTTGAGCCGCTGGATGCGCATCTGCGTATCCAGGACCTCGAGCTCCGAGGCCGCGTTGTTGCGGTGCAGATCTTCGATCACCCGGTAGTGCTTTTGCGCCAGGGCCAACTCAGCATTGAGATTCTGCAGCTTCGAACTAATTTCCGTCAGTTCGTTGCTCTTTTGCAGGTTCTGCGCGCGCAAGACCCTGATTTCCTCTGCCAGCTGCGACCGCCGCGCCTGGAACGCCGAGGTCTCCACCCGGATGACGTTGACATCCTGCAACTCCTTGGGAAAGGCGATGCCACCGGCGCCATTGACCTCGGCCAGCAGACGGGCCTCGCGCCCCCGCAGGGCATCCAGTTGCGACTGCTCCTGCCCCAGGTTGGAACGGGCCTGCACGTCCGACAGCTCCATCAGCGGCTGGCCGGCGGTCACAACCTGGCCTTCCTCGATCAGGATCTTGCGAATGATTCCCCCCTCGAGATGCTGGATGATCTGTGACTTGCCGGCCGGAATGATCTGCCCCTCGGTACGGACGATCACGTCGACACTGGCAAAGCCGGCCCACAGCAGCAGACACAGGCAACTCGCCAGCAGCACCACCACGAAAGTGCGCTGCGGAGAGAGGCCGGCGAAGCGACTCATCGTCCTGCCGTATGAAGGGGCCGGTCCGACGTTCATCAATAGCTTCTGACCTTGACCACGGAGGCGTTCGCTTTACTGCTCCCCTCAACCTCGCTCACATTGATCCGGTCCTTGGGCAGATTCAGCTCCAGAAGCAGGTTGCGCACCGCCATGGCACGGTAGAAACCCATCCGCTTGGCCTCGGTGAAGCCCGGCGGCACTTCCACGAAAATATTGGCTTTGCCGGCGGCAACCACCGGCTTCAGCGCCTCCAGAACCTGCTCGCGCTCCGCCGGGGTGAAGGCGACCGCGTCGTCCCTGAAACGCACCTGCACCTCGGCATCATCCGCCAGCATCCGGTTCACCCCCGCCTGCGGCTTCGCTACCACCGAAGTCACCTCGACTTCTTTGGCCTGGACCCCGGCCTTGTCATCGCGCTGCGCAACAATTGCACTCAGGCGTGCGATTTCGCGCTTCAGTTCGAGGTTTTCACGCGCGGGATCGACCGGCGCGGTGACCGCTGCCTGCTTGAGTTCGGACGGCTTGCTCGGTCCCCCCTTGCTGGCCCGTCCCAGTTCGAGGGCGAACATGAAGACCGCCACCGTCATGATCGTCAGCAGAAACAGCAGGTTCAGCACCAGGTTGGTTACGGCATCGACGTACCCGGGCCAGAAAGTATCCGAGCCGTCGCTATCGCCCTCGCGTCCACTCCCACCAGCCATGAGGAAACTCCAGGTTAAGGTTAAGGTTAAGGTTTAGTGCCGAAAGCCTGGCTCAGGCGCTGCAGCTGCGCCGCCGGCAGGTCCCTGCGCGCAACCAGGAGTTCCCGGCGGCCCGCAGGATCGGGCTGGGGCAAGGTCTGCAGCAGAGCATAATCACCGGCCAGCAGATCACCGCGCTCCCCAACCGGAATTACCACCAGGTCGACGGCACCCAATCCCCGGAACCATTGGACCAGGGCGCCTTCGTTAGGGAAGAGCTGAACCTTGACCGGTTGTCCAAGCTTGCCTTCCACTTCCAGTACGAACTGATCGACCTTCGCCTGGTCGCCGGTATCGATCAGGCCGAGGGAGAGCTGTCCGGAGCCGGAGGAGGTTACGGATACGGCCGCTTGAGGCGAACGGGCGGCTATGCCCCGGGCCGGGTCCGCCACGGCACCCCGGTCGTCGGCAGAACCTGCGGTTTCTGCGGAGTTTTTCACAGCAAAAGCAGTGCCAGTTTGCGGGATGATGTCCAGCCACAAGGGGGCATAGGCATCATCCAGGGAACGACCGGCAGTGCCCGCGGTTTGAGGCGTTCCGCCAGAGGTCGCAACCGCAACAGGTTCCGGCGCTTTGACCGCAACAGGTTCCGGCGCTTTGACCGCAACAGGTTCCGGCGCTTTGACCGCAACAGGTTCCGGCGCTTTGACCACAACAGGTTCCGGCGCTTTGACCACAACAGGTTCCACCGGCGCACTGCTTTCCCGAGAAGAAGATGTCTCTCGAGCGGGGACCACCGCGACGGGCGTGGCAGGAGGCGCTGTTGCCGCTGCTTGACTGACGGCGACCGGAGGTTTTGGGGGAACATCCACCTTGGCTGGCAGCGGTGATTTCTCAGGACGCTCGGCAGGAGCCGGGGATTGCGGTATGGCCGACAATTCGACCGACTTTTCCGGGACCGTTGCAGCGGGCACATCCTCCCTGACCAGCGCAGCGTCTTGCACGGGAACTGCAGCGGGGGTTCCGGTCGTCAGGCGCACCAGTTGGGCCATGGTGTACATCTCGAGGATGTGCAGATCGACCAGGCGCGAACGGGCCTGATAGAAGCGGTCGTAGACATCGAGCAGATCGAGCAGCGACTGGTTGCCGGAAAGCATCCGCTTGGACATGGCCTCGACGGCGACGGAAATCGACTTCAACTCCTTGTAACCCGACTTGATGCGCTCCCGGGTGATGGCCAGGGTCGAATAGTTGGCCGACAAGGCCTGAACCACCCGCCGGCGCTCGTCATCAAGACGATATTGCAACTCCTTGTGCCGCGCCGTGCGCTCCAGGTAGTACTGGTAATCGCGGCCGCCGTTCAGCGGGCTCCAGGAGAGAACCAGCATGCCGCGCTTGTCGCGTTGACCATCGGACTCGGTATCGCCGCCGGCATGCTGTGAATAGGTGTCGGTATACTCGGCATCGAGGCGCGGCAGGAACTGGCTTTTGGCGACTTTCTTGTCGATCTCGGCCGCCCTGGTCTCCGCTGTCAGCCCGGTAACTTCCGGATTGGACTGCATCGCGGTGGCGACCGCGGCATTGAAAGTCCCGGGCAGGTTGTCGGCGCCGATATCGCTGAATTCGGGGAGCCGGACCCGGCCCGGCACCAGGTTGGTCAGGCGGACGAAATCGATGCCGGCCGCCTCGTGGGCCGCTTCCTGCTCGAGACGGAACGACAGGGTTTCCTGGCTGCGCGCACGCACGCGGGCCATGTCGGAAACGCTGGCGGCGCCACCCTTGGCACGTTTTTCGATATAGCTGAGCAGGTCGGCCAGCTGTTTTTCGAAGTCCCTGGTCAGATCGGTTTGCAGTCGCGTGGAAACCAGGCTGAGATAGGCGTTGGTGGTCGCCAGATAGGCATCGCCGTCGCTGACCCGATAGTTCTCGTGACTGGCCTGCTCGATGACCTGACGCCGCCGCCAGTCGAGATAGCCGGGCAGATCGAACAGCGGCTGGCGCAGCGTCCAGGCGACGTCGGTGCGGTCGTGAGTATCTTTGGGGATGGGATTCCCCTCATCATCCAACTCGACCGAAGGCGCCGAGGTCTCCGTGCCGTAATTGGCGCGCAGGGTCACCGAGGGGAGCAACAACCCCAGAGCCTGACCGGTACGAGCCCTGGCCTGGTCGGTCCGCGCCGCCGCCGACAGGCTTTCCCGGCTGAAACTACGCCCGGCACGAATCGACCTGGCAAGGTCGGTTTCTCCCGCCTGGCTGGCAAACTCCTCGCCAACCACCTGGCTTTCGTCCATGCTTTTGACGAATTGCCAGTCGACATTCTCCAACACGGTGATCTCGGCCTTGCCAATCAAACCGACCAGGCTTTGCTTTTCTGGAACCGGCGCCCCGGGGTTCTGGAGGAAGCCTGTCCCTTCCGAACCGGAAGGCGAAACCGCAGGCTGTTCCCCCGCAGGGAGTTGCGGCTCTGCGGGAACGGCCAGAGTGGGCACCTCGGGTTGGATTTCATTTGCGGCAAGAACGAAAATTGGCGTTGAAACGACGTGCAAAAAACAAGCGATCAGTAACATCCGCCAGCTAAATCGGTGAGTCACAAACCTTCCCCTTCATCCCCTGAATTTGTTCACGACAAGGCTCTGCTGAACCCAAGAACAACCTGTGTCACTTCCGACTCAATAATGCGGCTTCCCGACACAGTCGACCACAACAGGCTTTTGGCGGTCCGCGGTAGCGATATCGCTTTAATCCCGCAGAAAACCTTACATTTCCCCCGCCTTCTCCTCCATGCGAAGCAATAAGCACAAAAAGACATAAAAAGGCATGCAAGAAATAGACCGCTGCACAGGCATTTCTCCTCCCGATAAATCGCTCGACAAATCCTCCAACATTCATCTAACAGGCCGACATTGCGGGCAAAATGACCCCCAGCCAATCCCGCTGTTGACACAGCCACCGGAATCTGGATAAGGTGCCTGCAACGATGGGACAAAGAGGTGGTCATGTGCCTGAATGACGGACATTTTTTGCTGGTCGAGAACAACCGGGAGACCCACCTGGATGACATTGCCGCCATTCTGCCAGGCGCCGGCAAATTGCGCCTGGTCGATGTCCTCGGCAAGCAGCGGGAGATCATTGGCAGCATCCAGGAAATCGATCTGCTGAATAAGAGGATTGTGGTTGGCTGAGCTAGTCAAGTCGTCGAGTTGTTAAGTCGTTAAGTTGTTAAGTGGCCCAACTCAACGACTCTACAGCTTAATCACTTAACAAGGTTTTCATTTGCAACAAACCCGCTGGGGGAGTGAGCCTACTCACTGAGAGCTCCATACTGGATGGAGCGACCCCTTGAACCTGATCCGGATCATGCCGGCGGAGGGAAGCGGCGAACAGGGCGCCCTAAAGGACCGCCGCGTCGCCATTTCCGGCCGCGGCGGTTTGTTGTTTTAACATCAAAATCATTCTCTCTCAGAGCACACAGAGACCAAAGAGAAAACCATGCTTTTGATTTTAAACCTAGAGAAAGATTCTCCTCTGCGTTCTCGAGTGAGCGCAGCGAACGGGCGAGAGACGAATTAAACCATGATCAACGGCCTTTACTTCATCACCCCGAGCGGCTCCGAACAGCAAGTTCTTGCCGCGACCCGCGCCGCCCTGCTGGGTGGGGCGCGGGTGGTGCAGTACCGCGACAAGGAACGGCCATACCAACGACAGGTTGAATTGGGACGGCAGATCGCGGAGTTGTGCCGCGATGCCGGAGCGATCTTCCTGGTCAACGACTCCCCGGCGTTGGCCCGCGATTGCAGTGCCGACGGAGTTCATCTCGGCCAGGGGGACGGCAGTGTGGCTGAGGCGCGCGCCCTTCTCGGTGACGGCAAACTGATCGGCATCTCGACCCGTACGGTCGCGCAGGCCAAAAAGGCGGAGGCGGACGGCGCCGACTACATCGGCCTCGGCGCGATGTTCCCGACCGGCTCCAAGGATGACGCGAAACTGGTCGGCATCTCGCGGCTGCGCGAGTTACGCCAGGCGGTCAGACTGCCGATCGTCGCCATCGGCGGTATCAACTACGCCAACGCCGCGGAGGTCATCGATGCCGGAGCCGACGCGTTGGCGACCATCTCGGCGGTAGCCGCCGACCCGCAGCCGGTCCTGGCGGCCCGCGAGTTGGCGCTGCTTTTCAACCGGCGCCAGCCGGCAGGACAGACCCGGGTCCTCACCATAGCCGGCTCCGATTCCGGCGGCGGCGCCGGCATCCAGGCCGATCTTAAAACCATCGCCCTGCTCGGCTCCTACGGGATGAGCGCGATTACCGTTTTGACCGCCCAGAACACCCGCGGCGTACATGGGGTCTATCCGGCTCCCGCGGAGTTTGTCCGGCAGCAGACCGAGCTGGTGCTGGATGACATCGGTGCCGACACGCTGAAAACCGGAATGCTCTACTCCTCCGAAATCGTTACCTGCGTGGCGAAACTGTTGGGGCGCAACGGTCTGGCAGCGGTGGTCGATCCGGTGATGATTGCCAAAGGCGGTGCTCCGCTGCTGCGCGAGGAGGCGATGACGGCGGTCCGCGAACAACTGCTGCCACGCACCTTCCTGCTGACGCCCAACCTCCCCGAGGCGGAAGCGCTGACCGGGATGAAGATCGCAACCCTGGCGGAGATGCTGGAGGCGGGACAGCGGCTACGGCAGATGGGGGCACGGCATGTGCTGGTCAAAGGGGGACATCGCGAGAGTGGCGACGCCACCGACCTGCTGGTCGGCAGCAACGGCATCATCGAACTGCCCGGTGAACGCATCGTCACAACCAGCACCCACGGCACCGGCTGCAGTTACGCCGCAGCTCTAGCCACCCTGCTGGCACAGGGCCACCCCCTGCCGATGGCCGCGCAGAGGGGCAAACAATTCATCGGGGCCGCCATCTGCAACGCCTCGCCACTGGGGCACGGCCACGGCCCGATTAATCATGCAGCGGGAGCGAGGGCTCTTGTGAGCCCTTGCGTTGAGTCGGGAAGTCGTCGAGCAGTCAAGTCGTAACCTCTCAACAATTCAACAATTAGACCACTCAACCACTCAACGAATTAACCACTCAACAGAGGTTCACCGATGACCACACTCGAAGCCGCCCGCCAGGGCATTGTGACCGATTTGATGAAGCAAGCCGCGGCGACGGAAGGGATTGCCGCCGAGACCCTGCGCCAGCGCATTGCCGACGGCACCGCCATCATCTGCCGCAACAACCGGCACACCCACGGCACACCTCTGGCCGTGGGGCTGGGGCTGCGCACCAAGGTCAACGCCAACATCGGTACCAGCAAGGACGATAGGAGCATGGACAAAGAACGGGAGAAGGCCCGCGTGGCGGTGGCTGCCGGTGCCGATGCCATCATGGATCGGTCCACCGGCGGGCCGATCGATGAGATTCGCCGCGCGGTCATCAACGAGACCAACGCCTGCGTCGGCAGCGTGCCGCTCTACCAGGCCGCTGTCGATACGGTGATGCGCAAACAGAAGGCGATGGTCGACATGACCGCCGACGAGATTTTCGAGGGGATCGTCAAGCACCTCGATGACGGCGTCGACTTCATCACCGTCCACTGCGGGGTTATTCGCTCGACCGTCGAACGCATGGACCGTGAAGGGCGGATCATGGAGGTCGTATCGCGTGGCGGCTCCTTCACCGTCGAATGGATGACCCACAACGGCCAGGAAAACCCGCTTTACGAACAGTACGACCGTCTTCTCGAAATTGTCCGCCCCTACGACGCCGTGCTCTCCCTCGGCGACGGCTTCCGCCCCGGATGTCTCGCTGATGCCACCGACCGGGCGCAGATTCACGAACTGATCATCCTCGGCGAGTTGACCGAACGCGCCTGGAAGGCCGGGGTGCAGGTGATGATCGAGGGACCGGGCCATGTACCGCTCAACCAGATCCAGGCCAACATCCAGTTGCAGAAGCGCCTCTGCCACGGCGCACCATTTTATGTGCTCGGCCCGCTGGTCACCGACATCGCCCCCGGCTACGACCACATCACCTGCGCCATCGGCGGGGCCCTCGCCGCCAGCGCCGGCGCCGACTTTCTCTGCTATGTCACCCCCAGCGAGCACCTGCGCTTGCCGACGGTGGAGGACGTGCACGAGGGGGTTATCGCCAGCCGCATCGCCGCCCACGCCGCCGACATCGTCAAGGGTGTGCCCGGAGCCATCGAGAAGGACATCGCCATGGCGCGTTGCCGGAAAAAACTCGACTGGGAGGGGCAGTTCGCCCTGGCCCTCGACCCGGCCAAGGCCCGCCGCCTGCGCGCCGAATCGGGGGTCGACGAGGAACACGGCGCCTGTACCATGTGCGGGGCGTTCTGTGCCTACAAGGTGATGAATGAGCGGGGAGAGAAAAAGGCGGGTTGAGTGGTTGAGTGGTTGAGTGGTTGAGTGGTTGAGTGGTTGAGTGGTTGAGTGGTTGAGTGGTTGAGTGGTTGAGTGGTTGAGTGGTTGAGTGGGTGAGTGGTTGAGTGGGTGAGTGGTTG
>Ga0129297_10001496_pt1 | contig 11819 bp, 8 predicted proteins | sample I18A1metaG_FD_94708 | JGI IMG/M metagenome (GOLD analysis project Ga0129297, IMG submission 94708) | Lake sediment bacterial and archeal communities from Gulf of Boni, Indonesia to study Microbial Dark Matter (Phase II) - ​I18A1 metaG | ecosystem: Environmental > Aquatic > Freshwater > Lake >... | reverse complement strand
GAGTATCAGTGCCCGGGAGTGGTTCATGGGGTGGATTTGGCCTCTGGGGCCGGTGCAGGCGATGCCCGGATTGGTGAAAAAGAAAGATGAAGGCTAAAATTCAGTGTTATCCACAGGTTATCCACAGGGAACGAGAGGGGCGAGGAAAAAACAGGATCGAGGTAAAAGGAACGCGGAAAGAAAACTGTTTGCCTGACATGTTCGTATTCCTCGCACCTCGTTCCGTTATCCTTCCTCCCTCTTGTCCCGTTCGATGGAGGCGTAGGCCGAGTGCTTGTGGATCGATTCGAAATTCTCCGCCTCGACGCTGAACCAGGAGATGTTCCCCATGGCCAGGAACCGCTCGGTGACCTCCCTGACGATATCCTCCACGAATTTCGGGTTCTCGTAGGCCCTCTCCGTGACATGCTTCTCGTCGACCCGCTTCAGGAGGGAGTAGACCGGGCTGGAGCCGCACTCTTCCACGATGCTGACCAGGTCCTCGATCCAGACGAACTCCCGGTAGCGGACCCTGACCGTGATGATGGACCGCTGGTTGTGGGCGCCGTAGGCGGAGAGCTCCTTGCTGCAGGGGCAGAGGGAGGTGACCGGGATCCTGATGCCGAGGACGAAGTCGAAGCTCTCCGCCAGGCTGGCGTTGAAGGAGCAGGTGTACTCCATGAGGCCCCGCGCCCGGGAGACCGGCGCCCGCTTCTCGATGAAGTAGGGGAACTCCATCTCCAGGTGGGCGGTGGAGGCACCCAGCTTCTTCTTCATATCCCCCAGGATCGTCTCCAGCTTGTCCAGGGCGATCTCTTCCCGGTAGGTGTTGAGGATCTCCACGAAGCGGCTCATGTGGGTCCCCTTGAACTGGTGGGGGAGATCCACGTACATGTTGATCCGGGCGACCGTGTGCTGGAACTTCTTCTGCTTGTCCATGACCACGACCGGGTAGGAGATGTCCTTCACCCCGACCTTGTCGATGGGGATGTTGCGGGTGTCGCGGGAGGTCTGCATGTCCGGCATCTGGCCGGCAGGGCTCTTATTCATGTCGTTCACCGCTCGCATACCCCACCGGGTCCGCCATCCCCGCCTCGGCGAACCCCTTCAGGCGCAGGCGGCAGGAGTCGCACCGGCCGCAGGAGAGCCCCTCCGGCGTCGGGTCGTAACAGGAGTGGGTGAGGCCGTAGTCGACCCCCAGTTGGACCCCCTTGCGGATGATCTGGGCCTTGGTGAGGGAGATGAGGGGGGTGTGGATCCGGAAGTGTCGCCCCTCGACCCCGGCCTTGGTGGCAAGGTTTGCCATGGCCTCGAAGGCGGCGATGTACTCCGGCCGGCAGTCGGGATAGCCGGAGTAGTCCAGGGCGTTGACGCCGATGTAGATGTCGAAGGCGCCGAGTACCTCGGCCCAGCCGAGGGCGAAGGAGAGGAAAATGGTGTTCCTCGCCGGCACGTAGGTGACCGGGATGTCGTCGCCGACCCCCTCCTTGGGGACGCTGATGTCGTCGGTCAGGGCGCTGCCCCCGACCTTGCGGTAGTCGAAATCCACCACCAGGTGGTCGACCGCCCCCATCCGGCGGGCGTGGGCGCGGGCAAGTTCCAGCTCCACCGAGTGCCGCTGGCCGTAGGCAAAGCTGATGGCATAGGGGGAGAAACCGTCGGCTGAGGCGATCGCCAGGCAGGTGGTGGAGTCGAGGCCGCCGCTATAGAGAACTACCGCTTTTGGCTGCATATTCTGTCCTGTTTCATTCGGAAGGTGAGGGTGACGTTTTCCGGTAGGGATAGCTCTTCAGGTCGATCTTCATGTGCCGGGTAAGCTCGTAGAGGGGCCTGAAATCGTCGTCGCTGGTGGCGATGAACCTGGTGGCGCCGAACCTGGCAAGCACCCCGGCCGCTTCCGGGTCTTTGTGCATGGCGAGGAGGGCATGTCTCAGCTTTTCCCGTGTCAAGAGGTCCAGCCCCTTGCGCACCGCCAGGGTGTTGTCGGGGACCCCTTTTTTCGGGCTCTCGGCGACAATCTCCACGAGGGTGTCGAAGACCCGGTTCTCCCGTCGGAATTTCCTGACCACCGTGTCCTTGGCACCGCCGATGTCCGCCTGGTGATGGAGAACCGCGTTGATGGCCGCCTCGTGGCTGGCTGCCCAGTAGATTTTCAGCTCCTTGTCGAGGTTGATGCCGTGGGAGAGGAGGTAGTCCTTCTGGGCGAGGTACCCCGCCATGGTGGCGGGATCGACCAGGGCGATGGTCTTACCCCTCATGTCGGCCGGCTTCCTGATGCCGCTGTCTTTCCTGATGAAGATCATGCCCGTATAGGTCGACTTCCCCCCCGGCTGCACCGGCCTGACAAGGGGGACGATCCCCAGCCTGGCCCTGGTCATGCCATAGACAAAGCTGCCGAAGAAGCCGGCGTCAATGTTTCCGTCGCGCATCTCCTCGTACAGCTGGCCGTAGTTGGAGAGCGGCTTTATCTCGATGGCCATGCCGGTCTTCTTCTCCAGGTACCTGCCGAGGGGGGTGAAGCGTTCCATCTGCTTCACCAGGTTCATCTCGGGGATCACCGCGATGATCAGCTTGCCGTTCGGGGCGGCGACGGCGCTGACCGGCAGCAGGCAGAGTACCACTGCCAGCAGCGTCACGGAGATTCTGGCACGATAGCCCATGGCCTGTCTCCTCTAGAAGAGCGATAGCTTGACGTATCGCTTGGGATTTTCCTTGATGTCCTTGATCAGGGTGTCGATGCTGTCCAGCATGGTCAGCAGCTTGTCGTAGGCCTCGTGGTCGTTGAGGACCCGCCCCGCGGTCCCCTCCCTGCCGTGGAGCCTGGTGCCGACCTCCTCGAAGGCCTTGACGGCGCTGTCGGCGCGGGTCACCAGGGCGACGCCCCGGTCGTACAGTTCCCTGTCCGTCAGGAGCTTGCCGATGGTGTTGTCCTTGGAGGTGAGGATCTTTTTCAGCTCCCGCATGTCGTCGGCCGCCAGGGAGCTCTTGTCCGCCAGCCTGACCATCTTGTCGTACAGCTCCCGGTCCCGCACCAGCCGGCCGAGGGTGCCGTCAGCCGACTGGATGTCCCTGAGGGTGGCATCGGCCCGGTTGAGGATGGCGATGATCCTGTCGTAGGGCTCGCTGCTGCGCATCAGTTTGCCGAGGGAGCCCTCCCCCCGGTTGATGGTGTCGGCCAGGACCCTCAGTTCGACGGAGAGGCCGGCAAGGTTGTCGTAGAGCTTCTGGTCGGTGGTCAGCTTGCCGAGGGAGCCTTCCCCACGGTCGACCTTCGCCATGATGCTGTTGAGCCGGTCGAAGGATGCGCCCGCCTTCTGCATGACGTCGTCGATGCGGGTGACGCTTTCGCCGCTCACCTTGGCCGGCGGGTGTTCAGAGTAAAACCTGCTGGGGGTAATGTCAACGTACTTCTCCCCCATGAGCCCGCGGGTCTTGATGGTGACCCGGGAGTCGTTGCCGATTTTCTTCAGGGCGCTCTTGCTCACCTGGAGGGCGACCTCCACCTGGTTGCTGGTTTCGGGGTTCTCGAACCGGATGTCGGTCACCAGCCCCACGTCCACGCCGGCCAGCCAGACCGGAGCCCCCACCTTCAGCCCCGCGACGTCGGTCATGGTCAGGGAGAGGGTCCCTTTCGGGACGAACATCTTGGTTTTGTCCCCCATCATCAGGACTCCGCCGGCAAAGAGGAGGAGTGCGACGACGATGAAGATGCCGGTCTTTACCTGGGACCAGTGCAGGTTGTCGCTTCGTTTCATATGTTGTTATCCTGTCGGTTCGCGTACTTGAAGAGCGATACGGGGGTGGGTGAGAAGAATTCGGCGATCTCGGCGCAGGGGACCGCCTCCATCTCCTGCCGCGTCCCCTCGAAAACCAGCCTGCCGTCGTGGATGAAGGAGAACCGGTTGGAAACGGCGAAGGCCGTCGGCATGTCGTGGGTCACCATCAGGGTCGTCTTCCCTTCATGCTGCAGCCGCAGCATGAGCTGCTGGATGTTGTAGACGCCGATGGGGTCGAGGCCGGTGGTCGGCTCGTCGAAGAAGATGTACTCCGGGTCCGCGGCGAGTGCCCGGGCAATGGCGACCCGCTTCTTCATGCCGCCGGAGAGCTCGGCCGGGTAGAGGTCGATGGCCTGCTCCAGGCCGACGAAACCGAGCTTCTCCAGGGCGACCCGCTCGATCTCCTCCTCGCTCAGCACCCCCTCCTCCAGCAGACGGTACCCCACGTTTTCCCCCACGGTCATGGAGTCGAACAGGGCCCCCCCCTGGAACACGATGGAGATCCGCTTCCGCGCCGTGATCAGCTCCCGTTCCCCCATGGCGCAGATGCTGGCGCCGTCGATGGTGATGTCCCCCGAGTCGGGGCGCAGCAGGCCGAGGATGAGCTTCAGGATGGTGGTCTTCCCCACGCCGCTCACCCCCAGGATGGTCCGGTTGACCCCCGGTTCCAGCCAGAGGTCGAAATCCCTCAGGATGGTCCGCCCCCCGATCGAGTAACAGACCCTGTCCATCCGTATGCCGTGCTGGGTTTCCTCGGGCATGGCTCCTTACCTGAAGACGATGAAGATCTTGGTCATGAAGAAATCCGACACCAGGATGAAGACCGACGACACCACCACGGTCCGCTTGACCGATATCCCCACCCCCTCGGCCCCCCCGGCGACGCTCAGGCCGACCCGGCAGGCGACCATGACGATGATCAGGCCGAAGAAGGCCGGCTTGGCGACCCCCTCGATCAGGTCCTGGAAGAACATGAACTGGGGGAGGGATTTCCAGTACATGAGGGGGCTGATGTGGTAGCCGGCGGCGATGAGGTAGCCGCCGATGAGGGCGACGGTGTCGGCCACGACCGCCAGGAGCGGCATGGCGATCAGCATCGCCTTCAGGCGGCTGGTGACGAGCCTCTTGACGATGTCGGTCCCCTCGACCCGCATGGCGTCCACCTGTTCGGTGACCACCATGGTGCCGAGCTCCGCGGTGATGGCCGAGCCGACCCTGCCGGCCACCATCAGGGAGGCGAGGACCGGACCCAGCTCCTTCACCATGGTGACGGCGACCATCCCCCCCACGTAGCTGGTGGCGGCGAAAGGCTTCAGCTGGATCAGAGCCTGGAGCGCCATGACCATCCCGGTGAAGAGACCGGTCAGGCAGACGATGAAGAGGGAATCGACCCCGATCTTGTCCAGCTGGCTGACAAACTCCCGGTAATAGAAGGGCCGGGAGAACATGCTCCTCACCGCCCTGACGGTGAGACGGAACACGGCCTGGAGTTCGGCCAGGAATACGAGGATTTTCTGTTCGGCGAATCTGGCTGGCATGGTATCCGCTACTGCAGGGCTTCCGCCAGCACCTGGCGGACATCATTGACATGGATGAAGGTGAGCTCCCGGCGCACCTCGTCGGGGATGTCATCCAGATCGTTCACGTTGCGCTCCGGGATGATGAGCTTGGTCACCCCGGCCCGCCGTGCCGCCAGGACCTTCTCCTTCAGGCCGCCGATGGCCAGGACCCGGCCGGTGAGGCTGATCTCGCCGGTCATGGCCGTATCCCGGCGCGCAGGGCGGCCGGTGAGGAGCGACACCAGTGCCGTTGCCATGGTGATCCCCGCTGACGGCCCGTCCTTGGGGATGCTCCCCGCCGGGACATGGATATGGATGGTGGTGTCGTCGAAGGCATCCTCGGGGATCCCCAGGTCGGCGCGGTTCGCCTGGGCAAAGGAGAGGGCGGCCCGGGCCGACTCCTTCATGACGTCTCCCAGTGAGCCGGTGAGGATCAGCTCCCCCTTCCCCTTCATCCGGGTCGCCTCGACGAAGATGATATCCCCGCCGGTTTCGGTCCAGGCCAGGCCGGTGACCACCCCGACCCGGTCCTCTTCAGCCGCCACCTCGTTGAAGAACTTGGGGTGGCCGAGGAACTCCTCCACCAGCTCGGGGGTGATGGGTGTGCGCAGCTTCTTCCCCTGGGTGATCTCCTTGGCCAGCTTGCGGCAGACGGTACCGATGCTCCGCTGCAGGTTGCGTACCCCCGCCTCACGGGTATACTCGCCGATAATCCGCTCCAGGGCGCTCCGCTCGAACTCGGGCGGGGTCTTGGCCAGGCCGTTCTCCTCGACCTCCCGGGGGATGAGGTAGCGGTTGGCGATGTGCTCCTTCTCCTCGGCCGTGTAGCCGGAGAGGGTGATGATCTCCATGCGGTCCTTCAGGGCCGGCGGGATCGGGTCGAGCTGGTTGGCGGTGGTGATGAACATCACGCTTCGCAGGTCGAAGGGGACGTCCAGGTAGTGGTCGGTGAAGGTGTTGTTCTGTTCCGGGTCGAGCACCTCCAGGAGGGCGCTGGCCGGGTCGCCGCGGAAATCCAGGCCGATCTTGTCAACCTCGTCCAGCATGAACACCGGGTTGTTGGCCCCGCAGCGGTAGATCTCCTGGATGATCCTTCCCGGCAGCGCACCGATGTAGGTGCGGCGGTGGCCGCGGATCTCCGCCTCGTCGCGCATGCCGCCGAGGGAGATCCGGATGAACTTGCGCCCCAGGGTCCGGGCGATGGAGCGGCCGAGGCTGGTCTTCCCCACCCCCGGCGGGCCGACGAAGCAGAGGATCGGCCCCTTCATGTCCTCTTTCAGGGTGCGGACCGCCAGGTACTCCAGGATCCGCTCCTTGACCTTTATCAGGTTGTAGTGGTCCTCGTTGAGTATCTGTTCCGCCTGGTTGATGTCACGGTTGTCGGTCGTGCCGACCAGCCACGGCATGCCGGCCAGGTAGTCCAGGTAGGTCCGGGAGACGGTGTACTCGGGGGAGGCGGCGTTGATCCGCTCCAGGCGCTTGAGCTCCTTGTCGGCAATGATCCGCACGTCGTCGGGGAGTTTCGCCGCGGCCAGCTTCTTCTTCAGCTCGTTGAGCTCCGTCTCCGGCTGCTCCTCGTCCCCCAGCTCCTCCTTGATCTGCTTCATCTGCTCCCGGAGGAGGTACTCCTTCTGGGTCTTGCCGACCCGCTTGGAGACCTCGGCCTGGACCTCCCCCTTGATCTGCAGCCGCTGCACCTCGCTGGTGAGGCTGGAGTAAACCTTCTTGATCCGCTCGATGGGGTCGATGGTCTCCAGGAGCTCCTGCTGCTCATCCAGGGAGAGGTTGATGTAGATGGTCACCAGGTCGGAGAGCCGGGCCGGGTTGTCGATGTAGTCGATCATCTTCATCACGTCGTCGGGGAGCGGACGGCCGTAGGAGAGGGAGATCTTCAGCAGGGCGGAGAGGCTGGAGACCAGGGCGTCGGAGACGATGGTCTTTTCGACGAACTCCCGGATCGGCTCGATCCTGACCAGGGGGAACGGCTTCTCGACGGTCACCTCCAGGAGCCGCACCCGGGAGACCCCCTCCAGGGTGACCTTGGTGGTCTCGTCCGCCAGGCGGGCCAGCTTGGTGACGCGACAGACGGTCCCCACCTCGTGGATCGATTCGGCAACGGTCGGCCCCCCCTCCTTCCTCACCTTGAAGAGGGCGATCAGGTTGTTGTAGCTGACCGCCTCCTCGAACAGGGGGAGCTCCCGTTCCTTCAGGTAAATCGTGAAGAGCATGTACGGGAAGGCCACCATCTCCCGCAACGGATAGAGGGGGACGATCTCGGGGATGTGGATGGTGTCGGGCATGGGCGCGGTCCTCGGTGTTGGTGAGCGTGCAGGGTCCCGTAAAGATTAACCTTTAGGGGGAGGAGTGTCAACTGTAAGGGAGGCGGGGGCAGGCAGAGTGTTGCTACGGACTCGAATTTTCCATGCCGGGTGTTGTATCCCGCGTAAAACGACGGTCCGGCGGAAGTGATCCGCCGGACCGTCGTGCCGGTGCTGTCGGGTAGTACGTACCCTATTCTAAGATCAGGTTGCTGACGGTCGCCGTCCCTTTTTCGATGGTCAGCGTCCCCAGGATGGTCGTGTAGCCGGTGATGCTGGCAAAGTCATCACTGTAACCACCATCCAGGGTGAAGGCGATATCCCTGGTGAGCAGCAGGTTCTCGCCGAAGGAGAAGACCTTGGTTTTGAGGGTTTCGTCGGCGCCGGCATGGTCGTAGGCATCTTGCAGGGAGGCATAGTCGACCGGCGTCGTACCGCCGATCCTGACCCGGGGGACCGTGTCAAAGGTCGCAGAGACGCCACTGGCTCCGTTCATGGTAACGGTGCAGTTACCGCTGCCACTGCAGGGGACTCCCCATCCTGTGAAGGTCGATTTCCAGTCAGGAGTGGCCGCCAGAGTTACCGGAGTGCCGTAGTCGAAGCTGTTGGAACAGCCTGAAGTGGAGTCGCTGGCGCAGGAGATCAGCCCCGCCGGTTCCGGGAGGGCGCTGTTTACCGATCCGCCGCCGCTGCCGAACAGTGAGACAGTGAGAAGGTACTGGTCGATGGCGAAGTTCGCGGTTATCGCCATGCTGGAGGTCACACCCGTGACAGTCAGGGGATTGGCCGTGGTGGTGGCGAAGCCGCCCGACCCGGTCCAGTTCACGAAGTGGTAGCCCGTGCTAGGTGTAGCGCTAACCGCGCTGGCACTACCGCCATAATCAACAGTCTGTGGCGTAGCGCCGCTGAGCGAGCCATGAGGGTCTGCTGCGAAAACCAGGGTTGACAATTGATTGTAGATGATGAACGCATCCGGGTTGCCGATCCTGGTCAGGGGTGGGGTGGCAAGGTTAGCTCCCCCAAAATACCCCCCCAGATGGATGTTGCCAGAACCGTCAACAGCGATACCCAAGCCATACGTGGATGCACCGGTGCCTCCGTAGTTTTTGGCCCAGACGGTTGCGCCGCTGCTGCTAAGCTTGAGCGCAAATGTATCGTAGGTGCCGATTTTCGTCAGGGGCGGGGTTGTGAGGTTGGCAGCCTGAAAATGCCCCTCAACATAAACATTCCCGAGACCGTCGACGGCAATGCCGATGCCATACGTACTCGCACCACTGCCACCGAAGTTCCTGGCCCAGGTGGTTGCACCGGTACTGTCGAGCTTGAAGACAAAGGCGTCTTGACCGCCTATTGCTGTTAAAGCCGGGGTGGTGAGGTTAAAAGGCAGAGAATATCCCACCAGATATACGTTTCCGGACCCGTCAACGGTGATGCCGCGACCATAGGCATACGCACCGATGCCGCCGAAGTTCTTGGCCCAGGTAGTTGCACCACCGCTGTCGAGCTTGAAGGCAAAAGAATCAGTGCCACCAATCTTTGTCAGGGCCGGGGTGGTGAGGTTGGCATTAGAAAAATATCCTCCCAGATAGACATTCCCGTATCCGTCAACGGCGATGCCCCGACCATAGGCATACGCACCGATGCCGCCGAAGTTCTTGGCCCAGGTAGTTGCACCACCGCTGTCGAGCTTGAAGGCAAAGACATCAACGGTGCCGACTTTCGTCAGGGGCGGGCTGGTGAGGTTGGCACCTTGAAAATCCCCCCCCAGATAAACGCTCCCCGAACCGTCAACGGCGATACTAACGCCAGTCACCACAGCACCATAGCCGCCGTAGTTCCTTGTCCAGACAGTTGTGCCGGAGCTATTGAGCTTGAAGGCAAAGACATCCTGTGTGCCGATCTTCGCCAGGGCCGGGGTGGTGAGGTCAGCCCCAGTAAATTGTCCCCCCAGATAGACATTCCCCGAACCGTCAACGGCAATACCGATGCCATACACAGTCGCACTGCTGCCGCCGAAGTTCTTCGCCCAAAGCACCGTCCCAGAGGAATCCTGCTTGGCAACAAAGGTATCCTGGCTGCCGATCCTGGACAGAGTAATGTTGCCGAGTGTCAGTGTGGCGCCGCTAAAAGACCCGGCCAGATAGGTGTTTCCCGAAGCGTCCGCCGCAGTTGCAGAAACACGTGAATTCCCACCGGGTATAAGACCTCCGAAGTTCTTTGCCCAGATGATGGTGCTGGTTGGACTCAGTTTGAAGGCAAAGGCATCCTGGCTGCCGATTCTCGTCAGGCTCGGACTGGTGAGGTTGTTCCAGAAAAAGCCCCCTCCCACATAGACGTTACCACTCCCGTCAACAGCTATACTCATGCAAATGGCACCCGCACCACTGCCCCCGAAGTTCTTTGCCCAAGTGACGGCACCGGTGGAACTGAGCTTGAAGGCAAAGGCGTCGGTGTCGCCGATCTTTGTCACGGAAGGGGTGGTGAGACTGGCATTACTAAAGTCTCCCCCCAGATAGACGTTGCCACTCCCGTCAACAGCTATGCTCCGTCCCGTAGCACTCGCCCCGCTACCTCCGAAGTTCTTTGCCCAGGTGACGGCGCCGGTTGTGTCCAGCTTGAAAGCAAAGGCATCAGAGTCGCCGATCTTCGTTACGGCCGGGGCGGTGAGATTGGCGTTGATGAAGTACCCCCCCAGATAGACGTAGCCGCTGCCATCCACGGCAATGCACTGGCCATACACAGATGCCCCACTGCCGCCGAAGTTCTTTGCCCAGGTGACGGCGCCGGATGAGTTAAGTTTGAAGGCAAACGCATCCTGAGTGCCGACCATCATCAAGAATGGAGCGGTGAGGCTGGCACCGAAAAAATAGCCTCCCAGATAGACGTTGCCGCTTCCGTCCACTGCAATGCCCTGGCCATACACAGATGCCCCACTGCCGCCGAAGTTCTTTGCCCAGGTGACGGCACCGTTGCTATCCAACTTGAAGACAAAGACATCCTGGACACCGGTTTTCGTTAAGGTGGGGGTGGTGAGGTTGGCAACTTGAAAATACCCCCCCAAGTAGACGTAGCCGCTCCCATCTACGGTGATACCGGTGCAATAGGTTCGTGCGCCACTACCGCCGAAATTCTTGGCCCAACTGGTGACACCGCTGGAGTCGAGTTTGAGAGCGAAGGAATCATACTCTCCGATCTTTGTCAGGGCCGGGATGGTAAGGTTGGCATTAAGAAAATACCCCCCCAGGTAGACGTTGCCGCTCCCGTCCACAGCGATGCTCAAACCAACAACGGACGCCCCGCTGCCACCGAAGTTCTTCGCCCAGAGGACCGTGCCCGAGGCGTCCAGCTTGGCCACAAAGGCGTCCTGAGTGCCGATTTTGGTCAGGGTCACGTTGCCGAGGGTGAAGGTTGTACCATCAAAATTCCCTATGAGATAGCGGTTCCCTGCGGTATCTCGTGTCGTTGCCTGAATAGAAGCATTTGCCCCCGTTAGACCGCCGTAGTTGGTGGCCCAATCAGCAGCCGAAGCTCTGTCGGCAAGCGACAGCAGGAGAAGCAGCGAGAGAAGCGGGATATATCGAAGAAATGACCGGGTACAAAACTGAAAGGTGCTCATCACTCAATTCCTCCCCATAACAAAACTCACAACAAAAAAGCCCGCCTCCGGTCAGACCGAAGGCGGGCGCATAGACGTTCCGGGGGCAGGTGGTGGCCGTGGGATGCGGGCGGAATATGGGGTCTCTTCGGCAGCTGGGCTGTCCTGGCCCCCTCTCTCTATCTCTCTCCCACGAGGGGAGAGAGGATTCAATTCACTCCTCCTTCGGAGAAGTGGAGAAAGGCTAGACTGGGACCCCTGGCTTTGCGTCTCCGGGTCGCCCCGGGTTTGCTCTTGTCGGAGAAAAAATAGCCAGCAAAAACCTATCTTTTTATCATTAGAAAGTCAATATAAAGCTTTCTGTCGTGGCCATCCCGTTAACCGGCTGCCTGCAGCTCCTCCCACTCCCCGTAGAGCCCTTCCAGTCGGGACTCGGCGGCGGCGTGCTCCGATCCCAGCTGCTGCAGGAGGGCGTAGTCGCCGGCGTTCGCCGGGTCGGCCAGCTTCTCCTCGATGGCCGCCAGCTCCTTTTCGGCCTTCTCGATGGCTGCCTCCACATCGGTGATCTTCTTCTGCCGGGCCCGCTCATCCT
>Ga0129297_10001495_pt1 | contig 11821 bp, 10 predicted proteins | sample I18A1metaG_FD_94708 | JGI IMG/M metagenome (GOLD analysis project Ga0129297, IMG submission 94708) | Lake sediment bacterial and archeal communities from Gulf of Boni, Indonesia to study Microbial Dark Matter (Phase II) - ​I18A1 metaG | ecosystem: Environmental > Aquatic > Freshwater > Lake >... | reverse complement strand
GTGCATGGGCGAGACCTCGGCCCTCCTCCTCCTGGCCGGGGGAGCGTTCCTCATTTACAGACGCGTCATCACCTGGCACATACCGCTCAGTTTCATCGCGACCGTTGCCGCATTCGCGGCGGCGTATTACGGGGCGACCGGTTTCCCCCATGCCGGACGCGCGGTGCTTTTCCACGTGCTCTCCGGCGGCCTGATCCTTGGCGCGCTCTTCATGGCAACGGACACCGTCACCTCACCGGTCACGGCGCGCGGCCGGATCGTCATGGGAATCGGGTGCGGCATCATCACCTGTGCCATCCGGTTCTGGAGCGGCTACCCGGAGGGAGTAATGTACGCGATACTGCTCATGAACGCGGCGGTGCCGCTCATCGACCGGCTCACAAGACCAAAGGTGTTCGGCGCGGCAAAAAACAGCGGGCGGTAATTACGATACGCGCCGCCAGTAACGGGAGCATTATGGACGGGATATGGAACTGACCACTTTCATGATGATCATCGTCGCAATGGTGTTCATCAACAATTGCCTGGTTTCCAGGATGCTGGGGATCCGTCCGCTCGCGTGCTTATCGCGCCGGCCGGACTCGGCGGCCGGCGTGGGGCTCGCAGTGATCATAACGATGGGCGTGTCGTCCCTTTTAATGTCCGTCATCTACACGTACGCGCTCGTCCCCCTGGATGTCACCTACCTTGCCGCCATCGTATTCCTGCTTCTCATCGTTGGGTTTGTCCTGGTCGCCCGGACGGTGATGAAAAAGGCCTCACCGGATCTCTACCGGTCGATCGATACCTTCCTCCCGATCATCACCACGGGCGGCGCCATGATCGGCGTCGTATTGCTCACGATCGATTCCGGATTCGCGCACGCGGACCCGGGACTGTTGAATGCGCTGGGCCATGGAACCGGGGCGGGGGCGGGGTACGCACTCACGCTCGTGCTCATGGAGGAAATCCGCGATCGCCTTGAGCTCGCCAGCGTCCCCGAAATTCTCAAGGGAATTCCCATCACCTTCGTGGTCGCCGGCATCATGGCGCTCGCTGTGATGGGTTTTTCCGGAACGAGGATTTAGCGAGGGACAACTCGAAGAAGAATGCTTTGCATGGGTACGCCCTTTAAGGGAGATGTGGGGATTGAAGAGATGGATGGGATAGAGGATTTGTCCAGCACACAGGTTAAACAAATCCTCCGTCTCTATCTCTTCAATCGCCGTTAATCCTTTATCTCTTCATCCCCCTTGAAAAGCGCCTTCACGATAATGCTCTGAACTGCCTAATTCTATACCATCATCTTCTTGATTTCACGCTTCAGGATCTTGCCCACGCCGCTCGTGGGCAGCTGGTCCATGAACTCGATCACCTTGGGGACCTTGTACGGAGCGACGTTTTCCTTGAGGAACTGGAGAATCTTCTCCTTTTCCGCCTGCCCTTTTTCTATGCCGGGACGAAGCACGATCGCGCATCCCACGCGCTCGGAACCGGGACGCTCGGGATCGGGAAGGCCAATGGACGCACCCAGCTCCACGTCGGGATGCTTGGACAGCACGTCGTCAAGCTCCTTGGTAAATACCTTGAAACCGGACACGATCACCATGTCCTTCACCCGGTCCATAATGTAGAAGTACCCGTCCTCGTCCATCTTCGCCACGTCCCCGGTGTACATCCACCCGTCGCGGACCGCGTTCGTCGTTTCCTCGGGCTTTTCGAAATACCCGTCCATGAGCTGCGGTCCCCGTATGACGATCTCACCCGACTCGCCCAGCTTCGCGGGCTGTCCGGTCTCGGGGTCGATCAGCTTCACGTCGGTATCCGAAATCGGCAGGCCGATCGACCCGGCTTTTTTCTTCCCATAGCGCGGGTTGGTGATCATCACGGGGCTCATCTCGGTCATGCCGTAGAGCTCTATGAAATTCCCCTCCCCTATGATCGACTCGAGGTCCTTGATGTTCTCCGCCGGGAACGGCGCCGCGGCCGAAAGGCACCAGTTGAGATGATCCTTGAGCTGGAGGCTGCGGAAGTCGGGCCTTTTTAAAAGCTCAAAGTAGACCGTGGGCACGTTCACCATGAGCGTAGGCCTGTATGTCTTGAGCGCGTTGATGAGAAAATGGGAATCGCGCGGGTTGGGCACGCAGATGAGCGTGGTCCCCTTTGTAATAGTGAAGCCGCCCAGGGCGAGCCCCGCGATGTGGAAGAGCGGGAAAGCGGACAGCGCGATGTCCTCGGCCTTGATATCAAGCCAGGTGAGCACCTGCTGGCGGTTGCTCATGTAGCTCTTCTGGGTGAGCACGGCGCCCTTGGCCGGTCCCGTGGTGCCGCCCGTGTACATCATGAACATCATGTCGTTCCAGCCGCGCTTCACCATTACCGGGGCGGACGGCATTCCCTTCACCGCGTCCATGAAGCGGACCACGGTCTTCCCCTGGAGCGGCGTCACCGGGGCGGTGGGAATCTTTTTTAGAAGCGTCCCGAGTACCCGTTTCACGCCTGGCAGGAAATCCGCGATTCCCGACACCACCACCGTGGAGAACTTCGCCTTCGCGGCGACCTCCGCGACCTTCGAATAGAGTACGTCGACGGTAAACACGAATTTGGTACCGGAATCGTTCAGCTGGTGCTCCATCTCGTGCGCGGAGAGCAGGGGCGAAAGACCGGTTGATACGCACCCCGCCTTCTGTACCGCGATGACGGCGAGGTAATGGGCCGGGATGTTGGGCAGGTGCAGTCCCACTACGTCGTTGGGCTTGAGGCCGCTCTTGATGAGGAAGGCGGCGAGCCTGTTGGAGATCTCGTCCACCTGGGTATAGGAGAGCTTCGCTCCCATGTAGATGAGCGCAGTCTTGTTGGGGTACTTTTTCACCGTTTCGTCGAATTGTTCGGCGAAGGTCTTTTCTTCGTATTGAAGCGTCGGGGCGACATTCTTGTCAAAGCTTTTAAGCCATGGTTTGTCCGCGTACACGTCACTCATCGTGGAACCTCCCAATATGTTTTTATAATGATATGTCTGGCGTGCGAGGCCTTGCGTGGCGCAGGGCATGTGATCCATGGTGACAGAGCCTCGTTTCCGGCGGGAGGCGCATGTCCGCGCACACCCGTGGAATGCCGCCTTCACCGTGGATTATGCCATATTACACTATTGTTGTCAATGACGATTATTTTTTTGATCCGCCGGCATGCGGGGTCAGAGCACTATCTCGTCGCCCGCCTTGAGCTCGCGGTAGGCGACGGGAAACTCGCTTCTGAACCGGGACAGCGCCCAATCCGAGCTGTCATGCGGCGAAAGCGCGAGAATTTCAAGATCAAGCGACTTTAACAAAACGATCGCGCGCTCGACCTCGGAGGCGCGCAGGCCCTTCCACGGCGGAAGGTCGCTGCCCACGAGCTTCTGCACGTTTATGGGCCCCACCTTGATCCTGCCTCCCTTCACCGGGAAGTGCAGTCCCCCGACCACTGCGAACACCGGCTCCCTGAAGAGCATCCGGGCGCGCTCGATGATGCGCTCGATGGTCTGGTGCCCGCACCCGATCACGAGGGCGATGCCCTTCCCCTTCACGTGCACGGCGAGCGCCTGCTCGCGTACCGGTCCCATGAGGAAGAGCTCGCGCGGAATGGCGCCGATGCTCGCGACGCCGGGCGCGAGCACCCTGGGCCAGCTTACCACCTGCACGACCGGCCCCGGGTTATGTGCCGACGGTGCGACCTCCACCGGAGCAAATACCGGTACCCGGCCCAGTTTCACCTTCCCCCGGGAGACGCTGAAGGTGCGATCACGGTGCTCGCGCATGCCGCCCAGGTGATCCGGGTGGGCATGGCTGATGAAGATCATGTCGAGCGCCGAGGGATCAACCCCCAGGATCTGCATGTTGTGCAGGAGCGGCGAGGGATGTTCTTTGGCGTGGTTATACCCCAGGTCCACGAGTATGCGCTTTGTCCCCGCCTTCACGAGGTAGGAAACGCCCGGCTCCCTTTTCAGGTCGCCCCGGGCGGCATGGAAATCAAGGAGCGGCATGATGGAGCAGCGGTCCACCGACCCGTACCCGGGAAGCGGCTCCACGCTCGTGTTCCGTATTTCGCTGAGCGCGCGCTTCCTGCCGCGCGCGAGAACAACGAGCTTGATGCACGTTAAAACGGCCAATAGTCCCAGCACGCCACCCGCGAAATACGCTGCTATCATCGCTATCCTCCACCATGCTCGTTCCACACGGCACCGCGGCCGGCCGCCGCCAAAAATTATTTGCCTTGCATTATCAGGGCTGGTTAGCTATATACAATTGTTTTTTCCCGGAACGCGGATTTTTCACGTGCCTGTTCCGGAACATGCACGCGGCCAGGAGGCGTCTTTTGGCGATTACATTCGACGGGTTTCCCAGGGAATTCATACGCTTCTTCCGGGAACTGGGCGGCAACAACAGCAAGGCGTGGTTCGAACGGCACCGCCATGAATACGAAAGCTTCGTGATGGAGCCGGCGCGAAGCTTCGTAAGGGAGATGGGGCACGCACTCGCGGCGATCTCCCCCGGCATCATCGCCGACCCCCGGGTGAACCAGTCCATTTTCAAGATACACCGCGACGTCCGATTCAGCAGGGACAAGACCCCTCTCAAAACGCACCTTGGCATCTGGTTCTGGGAGGGAGAGAGGACGCGCATGGAATGCTCGGGCTACTACCTCCAGGTCGAGGCGGGGGGCGTCATGCTCGGCACGGGCGTGTACGAGTTTTCAAGGGACACGCTGCAGGAATTCCGGGAATCGCTCGTGCATTCCGTCCACGGCCCGGCATTCACCGCGGCCGTGAAAAAGGTGCGGAAAAAGGGCTACGAGATGGGGGGCGAACATTACAAAAAGATTCCCCGCGGCTACGACCAAGCCCATCCCAATGCGGAGTTTTTCCTGTACAACGGGTTGTACGCCGGATACAGCGGCAAGGTTCCCGGAGAGTTTTTTACCGGGGATTTCGTACGCTTCTGCCTGGCGCGCTACCGCGAGATGGCGCCCGTTCACGAATGGCTGGTGCAGATGATCCGCCGTGCGGACGCGCGCAACAGGACCCGGGCCGCGGGCAGCATCGACGCGCGGGGGCGACGCAAATAGAATACTTCATACGGGAGAAAACGCAATGACCACAGAGTTCAAAGAAACCACGCCGCCTGAAATCGCAGACAACCCCTTCACGCTCATCGGCTCGGACTGGATGCTCGTTACCGCGGGAACGCCGGACGCGTACAACACCATGACGGCGTCGTGGGGCGGCATGGGCGTGCTCTGGAACAAGAACGTGTGCTTCTGCTTCATCCGGCCCTCGCGCTATACCTTCGAGTTCATGGAGCGCTCCGGCAGCTACACGCTCTCATTCTTCGACGAGTCCTACCGGAAGATGCTCAACTTCTGCGGATCGCGCTCGGGGCGGGACGTGAACAAGGCGACCGCGACAGGCATAAGCCCCGTGAGCACCCCCTCCGGGATCGTGTACTTCGCCGAGGCCCGCCTTGTGCTCGAGTGCCGCAAGATCTATTTCCAGGACATGGATCCCGCGATGTTCCTCTCGCCGGATATCGAAAAAAACTATCCGCAGAAGGACTATCACCGCATGTACATCGGCGAGATCGTGCGCTGCCTCAAAAAATAGGTCCCGCGCGGGGGGCGCCGGCAGGTCCCAGGTATTCCGGATGAGGGGGGACCGAATCGCTTCACGGCCCTTCGACGGTACGCGCGTCACATCGGTTGCTGTTTGATCGCCGCACCGTGCGGGAGAATCGGCGCAGTGGAGCTGAAAAACCCGTCGGCCCCCTCGTCTCTCGGCACGAAACACAATTCGCATGGTGTTTCGGTTTCGATTTCTTCAAGGGGGCAAAGCAGCTTCGCGGATCGCGGCATGATTGAAGATTAAGGGCTCCTCATTCTTGAAATGCATTCATTTTCATGCCACGGATCGACACGGATTTTCGCGGATATTCCTCTCTCAAATCCATCCGTGTGAATCCGCGTAAATCGCGACTTGTTGCTTTTCTCTCTTTGTCATTTCGAACCCGGTCTTTCAGGGTGAGAAATCTTTATCCCGTTAAGCTTAAGATTTCTCCCTGCGTCGAAATGAAAGTTTTACAGCAACTTTATTGGCCGATTTTCTGCTTTCAGTAAATTGAACGTAGTACGGAGATAATAACTGGAAACATGAAAATACAAGGGAGAACTGAAAGGAGGGAAAAGTAATGTGGTCAGGGGCGGAATCGAACCGTCGACACGAGGATTTTCAGTCCTCTGCTCTACCGACTGAGCTACCTGACCACGTGAGAATGGATACCCTTATAAAAAGGACGCGGCAAAAGTCAATGATATTTTTCGCGGCACTTTTCATTATTTTTTTTGCGGCGTCCGCTGGCCCCGGCGAAGAATGGATCTATTACCTGCAGAAGGCGGACAAGCAGTTCGCCGCGGAGCGCTGGGACTTTGCCCGTGAAAACTACGAGCGCGCGCTTGACCGCCGCCCCGACCTGACCGCGGCGATGAACAGGCTCGCCCGGATCTGCATAATCAAGAACGACAGGCGCAGGGCGCTCGAGTACTACGCACGCTCGATCGCGGTCAATCCCTCCCAGGCCGACGTGCAGAACGACGCGGCGGAGCTCAACGAGTTCTTTGGCTACTACGACGCCGCGCTCGCGGGCTACCTCGCCGCCGTCCAGGCCGACGGTATGCACCTGCGTGCCCGGATCAACCTCGTGCGCTATTACACGGACAGGCGCGACTACGCGAAGGCCGACGAGCATTTCGAGGCGTGCGCGCGCCTGGGCAAGGCCGAGGGCGACAGGCTCGTCTCCCAGGGCGCGGAAGAAGAGAAGAAGGGCGACCGCGCGCGCGCACGGGAGCTCTACCGCGAGGCCGTGAAGAAAAGCCCGGCGCACCTTGACGCCTATTTCCGCCTGGTCGAGCTCTACCGCAAGGAGGGCGACGCCGACGCCGCGATCGCGACGGTGGAGCAGGTGAAGAAGATCAGGCCGGATTACGAAAAGGCCTACGTGTACGCGGGTCACCTCTACTTCGCCCAGCGCTTTTCGCAACGCCGCAAGTACATGCTCGAGCAGACGGTCCTCAACCTGGAAAAGGCGCTGGACCTGAACCCGGGCAACAGGGAGACCTGCTACCTGCTTTCCGACGTGTACCGGTTCATGGGAGACGACGTGAAGGCCGCGAAGCTACTGGAAAAAGCGGAAAAGCAACCCCCGACGGAAAAACCGGAAAAATAACGCTCCGGGAAGTCAGGCATACCTTTACGAAATTTAACAATGAAAATGCAGTCGCGGATATGCACGGATCAGCGCGGATATTACAAATCCTAAGTTTTTATACTGCTATCAATCAGGGGTATCCTGGTAGTGGAGTGCAATGATCCGTCCCGGAATCCTGTGTTAGGCCTGTCCTGAGCCTGTCGAAGGCCTGGTCGAAACGAGCCTCCAGGTACTTCGGCCTCCCTTCGAGAGCCTCAGGGGGCGACCAGTCGCTCGTTGAGCAGTTCGACAGGCTCACTGCAGGCCTGTCGAAACGAGCTCTTTACCCACAGGCCCTGTCGAAGGAGCCTGCCCTGAGTGGTTCGACGGGTTTGTCCTGAGCTTGTCGAAGGGCCTGCCCTGAGCTTGTCGAAGGGCTCACCACAGGCTTGTCGAAGGAGCCTGCCCTGAGCCTGTCGAAGGGTCAGCGTATCATGCGTGCGCGGCGCTTTTTGAGCGGGTAGATGGTATCGTTCACGTCCACGCGCCCCATGTCCGCCGCGACCTGCGGCTTCACCGCCGACACGATCGTATCGGCGTCGGTGATGGTGAACAGCACCTTGCGCTTCATGTTGGTCTTGTCCGATGACGCGGACGGCTCGTAGCGGTACGAAACCAGGTAGTCTCCCTGCTTGAGCCCGTCAAAAAGCCCAAGGTTGACGACAGCGGAATCCTCGTTCATCTTGAGCACCCTGCCCTCGTACGGGATCGAACCGTAAATGCGGTTCGCCGCGCGCACCGCGAGCCTCGAGAGGTTGTCCTTGCCTGATTCCCTAAGCGAAAACTCGTCGATAATGACGCCGGTCTTGAAGTCCATTATGCGGAAATTCCCGGTGATGAAGCCGTCTCCCTCCCGGTAGCTCCCGAACACGACGTAGCGCAGGCCCTTGATGTCGCTCTTGCGCACCATGCGCGAGAGCTTTTCGAGGTTGTCGCCGGTGAAGCTTTCGGCATCTTTCAAATCCTTCACGATCTCCAGGCGGCGCTTGATCCTGACCGCGTCTTGGCGGCCAAGCTGCCCCAGCGCGAAGCTCAGGTAGTTGGCGAGCGACTCCCCGAGGTCCGGGTGGGCGGTGAGCTCGCCGTTGGGCGAAAGGTTCAGGACCAGGACGCCCGGCACGTCGCGCGTAACGGGATCCTCGGCGAAGCCTTCCTTGAAATAGAGCCTGTCCCTGCGCTTGATCACCGCGATGTGGAGCTGGTCCTCGAAGGCCCCCTCCGGGAACATCTTCGCGAGCTCCTTAATCTCGTCCACATAAAACTGGTAGTAGTTCATCGTCGCGTAATAGTCGCGCAGCTTTTCCCGCGCCTCCCGGTTCATGGGGTTCAGGTAGAGCGCGCGCCTCAGGTGCATAACGCCCTCGTCGCTCAGGTTCTCCTTCATCTTCCTGGCCGAGCGCTTCACATGCTCGTTCGAATACGCCACCCTCTGCGGGTTGCCGATCTTGTAGCCGCCCATCACCAGGAAGTCTTCGATCCTGGACTGCAGCGCGTCGTCCGAGGGCATGCGCTCGAGCGCCTTGAGGAACGATGAAAGCGCATTGGCATTGTCGCCGGCCTTCTCGTACGAGAGGGCCAGGTTGTACATGGTCACCGCGTTTTCAGGCCAGGCGGAAAGCACCCTCTGGTAATACTGCTGCGCCTTGTCGTATTTCCCGCGCATGTAGGAGATATAGCCCATGTAGCGGTTGGCCTGCAAGTGTTCGGGGCTTCGCGAGAGCGCGCGGTTGAACTGGGCGACGGCGTCGTCCAGGTAATCCCTGTCCTCGTTCCTGGCATAGAACTTGAAAAAGATGCGCCCCGCGCTCGCGTATCCCTCGGGCGAGTCGCGGTCGGCGTCAATGGCCTTGTCGATGAATTTCTTCGCCTCGGAGAGCCTGCCGTCGCCGATCTTGATCTCCGCGGCAAGGAGGAGCGAGCGCACGTGGTAGGGGTTTATGCGCAGGATGTCCTCGAGCTTGCGCTTCGCCCAGATGCGGCGGTCCATCTGGTAGTACACGAATGCGGTCCCGTACTGCGCCTCCAGGTTGTCGGCGGCGAGCGATTCCACCTTTTCGAAGAACTTGAGCGCCTCGGTGTAATTGCCCAGGCGTATCATGGAGAACCCCATGCCCGTCATCGCGTCCTGGTTGTCCCTGTCAAGCCCCAGCACCTCGGTGAAGAGCTTCTGCGCCTCCTCCCATGCCTCGGTGGCGAGGTAGGCCTGGCCCAGGCCCAGGAGCGCCTCCTTGAAGCGCGCGTTCTGCTTGAGCGCGTTCTTGTAGTTTATGACGGCGCGGTAGATGTCGCCCTTGTCCAGGTACTCCTTCGCGGTCTTGTTGTAATAGATCGCGTTCTTCTCCGCGGCCTGGAAGGGAGCCTCAGCCGCGAGCACGAGCGCGGCGACGAGCGCGGCGGTGACGGCACGGCGTATGGTCCGATTGGCGTTCATGCGCATTTTCCGAACATTTTCCTTGAGCGATCCGGTAACTTGCGCCGATTATCTACTTTATTATGTCGCATGTCAACAACTATTCACCACTATCTTTCGAAGATTTACGCCATTCCGGGCTATTTCTAATTGACCACGGAACCGATTTTGCTACTCTGCGGCATTGGGACGATTGGTGCCATGAAAATACGCACATCCTACATCGCGGCGGCGGGAATAGTGATCCTCGCGGCCGGGCTTTTTCTTTTTTTCAACTCGCCTCCCTCCCTCATGCAGGACGAGGTGTTCTACGTCAAGGACGGTGAAGCGATCACGCACGTCGCCACGAGGCTGGCGCACCGGAACCTGGTCGCGAGCGAAAAGTTCTTCTCCCTGCTCGCATGGATAGGCGCCCAGGACGGGATACGCATGGGCAAGTACCGCATCCGCGCGGGAACGTCGACGCTCGGCATACTCTCCATGCTCATGCGCGGCGACGTCATCCGCCACAAGATCACCTTTCCCGAGGGATTCAACCTGCACGCGATCGCGGACCGGCTCGCGCGCAACGAGGTGACGCCCCAGGCGGAATTCCTGCATTACGCGTCCGACCGCGCCTTCCTGGACTCGCTCAGGATCGGCGCGCCCTCCGCGGAGGGGTACCTCTTCCCCGACACCTACATCTTCGCCGAGGAGGCCGACCCTCGCGACATCATCAGGGCCATGAACGCCCGCTTCGTGACCGTCCTGGACGGGATCGACCTCGCCCCGCTCAAGAGGATGAAGCTCTCCCTGCACGAGCTCCTCACCCTGGCATCGCTGGTCGAAAAGGAGGCGCGCGTGGGCAGGGAGCGCGCGTACGTCTCCGCGGTGTTTCACAACCGGATACGCAAGGGCATGAAGCTCGACTGCGACCCCACGGTGCGTTACGCCGTTAAAAAATACGGATCGGAGCGCATCACCTTCGCGGACCTGGCCGTGAATTCGCCCTACAACACCTACGTGACGCAGGGCCTGCCCCCCACGCCCATCTGCTCGCCGGGCCGGGAGTCCATCATCGCCGCCCTCCACCCGGCGGACGCCGACTACCTCTACTTCGTCGCGCGCAACGACGGCTCGCATTATTTCTCAAAGTCGTACGAGGACCACTCGCGCGCCGTGGACTTCTACCAGAAGGGCCTCAAGAACGGCTTCACCGACAGGCAAAGGCTTGACTAGTCCATAAAATGAATTTGACAAATCGATTTTACTGATTATATTTTATCTTGTTATCCTAATAGATTCGCTTCCAGGGATAATCGTCAGAAGCGGGAGGTAGTATATGTCGAAAATTTCAGTCGATCTCTCAGCACTCCACGAAGAGGCACAGCGGGAGATCATGGATTTCTATGAGTTTTTGAAAGGCAAATACGCTGCAGAGATGGCACGTGACGTGAATTTTTCACGCCTTGTTCCCCGGGAAATCGAACCCTTCCCCATGCCCGGAAGAGACGAGCTCCATGACAGAAAAAGCTTTCTTTGATACAAACATACTGGTTTATTCATTACCCCTTTTTGTAAGTCTATGGAATTTTTCCGACAATCAATCCAGGTTTTCACTCACGGTAATAGATAAAAAATGGCAGCGCTTAATAACGAAAAACGCCCGGCAAGGGAATTTCCCGTCCTCGTCTCCCCTGCGGGAAACCTCGACAAGCTCAGGGCCGCCGTGCGCTACGGCGCGCACGAGGTGTACTTTGGCGGCGAGGGATTCAACCTGCGAAGCCAGGCGGGGAACGTGGGATCGGGCGAGCTCGCGGAATCGTGCGACTTCGCACGCGCGCACAACGCGAAGACCGTGTTTTTACTTAACGCATTCCTCCACGAGCACGAGATTTCTGCCGCCCGCGCGTACATGCGCGAGGTCGCGGCGTTTCCCTTCGACGCGCTCATGATCTCCGATCCGGGCATGCTCATGCTCGTCCGCGAGGAGGGCATAACGGCCCCCCTGCACCTCTCCACGCAGATGTCCACGCTCAACCACCTGGCCGTGAAGTTCTGGACCGGCATGGGGGTCACACGCATCGTCCTCGCGCGCGAGGTCACGCTCGACGAGGTGAAGCGGATCCGGGAGCATACGGACACGGAACTGGAAATGTTCGTGCACGGAGCGCTCTGC
>Ga0129297_10001494_pt1 | contig 11823 bp, 15 predicted proteins | sample I18A1metaG_FD_94708 | JGI IMG/M metagenome (GOLD analysis project Ga0129297, IMG submission 94708) | Lake sediment bacterial and archeal communities from Gulf of Boni, Indonesia to study Microbial Dark Matter (Phase II) - ​I18A1 metaG | ecosystem: Environmental > Aquatic > Freshwater > Lake >... | reverse complement strand
GCTGAATCGCGAACGTGGATCTTTGGAATGTACTCCAGAGCCTCTTCGACCGGTCTCACTATGCTTCTAATAGGGGTCTCGTCTCCTTCCATGAGCTTTGCGTTGGCGTCGACGAGCTCATGCAAGGTGTGCAAGCTAGAAGATTCTGTGAACGGTCCTGAACGCGTTCTCCTGAGTTCCTGCATGTGCGCGCCTATGCCTAGAACTTCGCCGATGTCAGAGCACAACTTGCGTATGTAAGTTCCGGCCTGGCAGCCGACTCTGAATAGCACTCGGTTTCCATCTCTCTCTAGGAAGTCGAGGTAGTAGATGGTTCTCTTTCGTGACTCACGTTTGACCGAAGCGCGCAGAGGAGGCTTCTGGTATATTTCCCCGGTGAACTCATGGAGTACCGTCGATAGCTGTTCATCAGAGATCTCGTCGTGGAGTAGCATTAGGCATACGTATTCCTTGCCTGAATGGAGAAAGGATTGCACAACTTTTGTTGCGTCTTCGAAGGCGACGGGGAGCACGCCGGTTACTATGGGATCTTCCCAGCAGGGGATGCTTCTAGGGTCCCACCGTGGCCCGCGTGCTTGACGGCGAGTATGTTCTTCGTCCACGCTGTGACTTCGTGGCTGGATGGTCCAGCGGGCTTGTCAAGGTTTACTATGCCGAGACGAATGTGGTCACGGATGGGGCGCTCATGTGGGTTGTATCCGTAGGCTTGGTCAGTGGATTCCTCGCATCTTCTCACGACTGTGCGTTTTGTTTCCCAGGGAGGTTCTGTCCTCAAACAGTAGCACCGACTCAGAAGAGCGTTCCCCGACATATTAAGGCGGGCGCAGAATCCTAGTCAGTCTATGCGCGGATCGCATAGCTTCGAGAGTACGTAGCTTGGAGTAGATCCTGTAAGTAGGAGATGTCGATCAGGGCTTGACCTCAGCTTTCATGAAGCTTGTCTTCTTGGCTTTGTCGAGCGCCTTTGCTACTTCCTCGTCTGAGGCGCCCTTCTTTATCTCAACTCTCTCTGGAGTGGCCTCTATGTGCTGGATGTTTACGCGTCGTCTCTTGACTCCAGTGGTCTTGGGAGGGCCGGTGACCAGCGCGAAGTTCTTGTCTATGATGTCTAGGACTACGCATTTCATTCCGGCCTCTCTTCCTGATAGCTTGACACAGATTCTTCCAACATCAAAGCCTGCCATTTTGAGGTCACCAGACTGGCGGGTCTGCTTAGATGAATGTGATCTACTAATAAGTCTACCACAATCGAGCGTCTACAACTGAGCTTTCTTGGCTATGTCTTACGCATGCGCAGCATCCCGTGGATTCTCGAAATGAGCTCGGAGCTTGCTTCTTCCACTGACCGCTTCCCTGTATCCAAGATGAGGTTGTAGAGCGATAGATCATCTATGTCGATTCCATAGTATCGCTTGTATCTGTCGCGTTGTATTCGCTCACGGTCCTTCGTCTGCCTTTTTGCAGTCTCGTAGTCCACGTGATCTCTGCGTGCGATCCTCGCAAATCTGACCTCATCCGGAGCATTTAGGTAAATGCGTACCTGTGCGATATCCTTGGCCATCCACGCGGCGAGCTGTCCTTCGACTACAACGTTCCCTTTCTTCGCTTCTTCAGCGCTTCTTTGGTCTATCAGATGATCGATGTCTGGTTCCTCTGCCGCTCTTTTTCCTAGTTCTTCAAGGGGGATGTCCTTCTCTCTCGCTAGGTCTCTGAACAACTGTCCTGCGGAGACGTATCGAATTCCGAACTCTTTTGCGATGATCCTTGCGTACGTGGACTTTCCTGTTCCGTGTGGTCCTCCAATAGTGACTACGATGCCCATCTTAGGGGGAGCCCCGGACTTTGGCGACTAGGAGGCTCTTGAGGCATGACCCACAGATACTCCCACCGTAGGCTCTAGACGGGGCTCTTGAGCTTCGTGGAACACTGTGCGGTTTTGCAGAGGCGGTTCCATGAAGAACTTCACCGCAGACGCGGCATCGACCCTTGCCACTTTTTCTTCTGCGATAACTGACTGAGTACCTGCCGCCAGGCAGCCTAACCGTCATCCTGCGCGCGGATCTGGACCTTCCTGATCGTTCAGGCAAATCAAACATCCTCCGGGTTTATTCCAAGCAACTTCGTCAGTGGAAGACTGATTGTGAACGAACAGATCAGATACCAGTAGAAGAACGATAGCTGTTCTCCAGCGACCGGGAGGGGTATCGGCGAAAATGCGACGATGCTCTCCCCAAAAAAGCCGCTGAGCACAATCCAGACTACATAGAACGGTATGAGGAAGATGAAGCTCACCTTCATCCTGTCGAAGGCCACCTTACTCTGCAGCTTCATCATGGCCTGCTGCTTCTTCGTGAGCTTGGCAAGACGTTGCTTGTCATTGCTCTTTCGAGCTTCGTTGAACTCCTTCCTCCATGCGTTGACCTCTCTGGTCACTTGTGCGGCTCTCTTGACATCCACAAGCAGTCGATTGGCTCCAGTTGATATCAGGGCAAGTGACCCTGCGATGACGACGGTCAACAGTGTTGAGGCAGGAATCGCCTCGTAGGGTTGAAGGGCGGCCATCAGCAGATTCCAGATAGTATCGATCGGTTCCATGCACTATTCCCCTAGGAACGCTCTCGCCGCCGGGTACAACTCCGTAATTCTCTCTCTTACCAAGATCTGGTAGTACTGCTCTATGATACCAACAGTCAGAAGTATGCCTGTTCCGGAACCGAACGCTCCCAAGAAGTCTGCTGACGCTGCAATCACGCCGATTATGATGGCGCCCACTATTGTCACGACAGGGATGTACCTCTGAAGAAGCTGCCTGATTGGCACTTGCGAGCGTCTGAAGCCCTCTATCTGCATTCCAGAGTCCAAGAGTTGCTTTGAGACTGTGTTTGGGTCCATTCCGCCGACCTCAACCCATGTGACAGCGAAGAAGACGCAGAACACCACGAGCAAGACTGCGTAGACAGCTGCCCTTGCCGGATCCGCCATCACGCCTGCAAGACTGTTCGGAGGCACCACGTAGTAGACGAGCCCGCCCGTCGGTTGATACTGCTGCCCCGTCGTTGTGAATTGCCCTATGAGGTTCAGCCAGAAACTTGAGTTTCCTTGATTATACCGGGACCAGATTATCTGAGATATGAAATATATATTGCCGAAGAGCGCGGCGGCGAAGATCACCGGTATGTTGGACACGTACAGGAGCTTGATCGGGAATTTCCCCTTGAATCCGCGGTACCTTGCATATGAGACAGGTATCTCAACCCTCATCCCGTTGAAGTAGAATATGACTGCGAAAACTATGAGTGTGGTGAAGAACGCGATCATGTCAGGAAGCCCCTGAGAGCGATAGAAGATGTCTCCCAACGCGTCTCCTCTCGCTATCCCCTGACCGAAGGCGATCAAGGCTCCGTAGAGTTTTCCGTCACCCATCGGCCCCATAGGAGACATCGAGTCCCACCAGATTGCCTGAGCCACTCCGGCTGCAATGAACAGGCTGATGCCGCTCCCTAGACCCCAACCTTTCTGTAACATCTCGTCAAGAAGCAACACAATGATTCCGGCTACGACCAGCTGACATAGGATTACGATCTGCGTTTCGACTGTTATTTGGCCGTATGTGCCTCCCAGAAGGTAAGCTGAGGCTTCAAAGATCGTCATTACCACAGCTAGAATCTTGCTGGCGCTAGTGAACATGGACCTGTCTTCCGGATTCGTCATGTCAATGTTGACCATTCTCGAGCCTGCGAGTACCTGGAGTATCAATCCTGCCGTGACAATGGGCCCTATGCCCAACTCCATAAGTGTGCCACGATTTGATGCAAAGATCACCCTGAGAGCTCCCAAGGGGTCCTGCTGTGACATCCCTTGAGTTCCAAACAATGGCACATGTGACATGACAAAGTAGACTATCAGTGCCATCGCGGTCCAGAATATCTTCTCGTTGAAGGCAACCTTGCGATCCGGTTTGGAGATGTTGGGGAAGAACCTTGCGAGTGGCTTGAAGATCTCTATGAATCGCACCATAGCCGTTCGCTCCTAAGCTGTCGCCTTCTCAATTCGGCCACCGGCTGCCTCGATCTTTGCAGCGGCAGTCTTGGAGAACTTGTCGATTCTCACCAAGACGGGGGTTCGAATTGTGCCAGAGCCTAGGAGCTTAGTGTATCCGAGTGATACCAAATCGATGAGCTTCTTTCCTTCATGCTCAGAGACTGAATGTGCACACCTGAGATCAGATATCAGATCCTCCAGCTGACCAACACTCGCAATGATCCTATGCTTCTTGGCAAGTTTGGGCAGGAGACCCTTTCTTCTGTCCTCGATCCCGTACCTGATCACGGAGCTTTTCTTGTGCCTCAGTTTCCCAACATTGCCGTGACCACCAAGCATTCCGCTACCTCTGTGCTGTCCGGAGGTACCCCAGCCGTGGGTCCTACTGGCCCGCAGCTTCCTGACTCTTCTCTTACGAGTTGCCATCTACTGGTCCTCCGACAGCTTAGCCTTTCGAACCTCTGCTACAGCAGTTCGAGGCACTCAGACCCAAAGCTGTTTAGATAAAGGTTTTGCGAATGATACGACTCAGAACGGTGCCCGCGCTCAGGAGATCCCTCGCTGATATCGCGTTCCGCGCGCGCCTTTCCTACGACAGCATTTGAATCCTGAATCGCAAGGATTGCAGGTCATTCACCTTGGACCCGCTCGTCAGAGATACAAGTGAGCGGTTCTAGAGCCTCATCTACTTGGCGAGCTTATGATGGAGCTTCTCGATCATGTCCTTTGTCATCACTGGGAGTGGAAACACTGGCTTCCAGCCCCAGTCGTGCCTAGCCGAAGAATCATCTAGGGATCTAGGCCAAGAGTCAGCTATTGCTTGCCTATAGTCCGGCTTGTAGTCGCAAATGAACTTCGGGATGACCTTTCTTATTGATTCAGCGAGCTCGCCGGCCGAGAAACTCATCGAGTGAACATTGTAGACTCGATGCGCCAATCGGGAGTTCTCAGCGCACGCAAGATCGATGAGCGCCTTCACGGTATCGGGCATGTACATCATGGGCAGAACCGTGTCCTCTCTCACAAAGCATGTGTAATGTTTGCCTTGCACAGCTGCATAGTACATTTCAACAGAGTAGTCCGTAGTGCCGCCACCGGGCATAGTCTCGCTGCTTATGACTCCTGGAAGTCGGACGCATCGGAAGTCCACACAGTACTTGTCATAATAGTATCGGCCGAGCAGCTCGCCGCATACTTTCGTCACGCCATACATGGTACTGGGCAGGAGCACTGTATCGTTTGGCACATTGTCACGCGGGACGCCAGCTCCAAAGGCTGCAATGGAACTCGCGGTGATGATGCGCTCCAACTTGTGCTTACGCGCTATTTCCAGGACGTTGTAGAGACCGCCCATGTTGACCTCGTAGCACAGCCGCGGATTCATCTCACCAACGGCCGAGAGGATTGAAGCCATGTGATAGATCGTGTCGATCTGATTGTCGACGACAATTCGGGCTATTTGCTCGCGATCTTCCACATTCAGGTAGGCGAATGGGCCGGAATCGTAGAACTCTACTGTTGGCTTCGTCGCGTGGCCTGCAGCAATCACGGAGTCTCTCCCGTACTTCTTCCGAAGCGCTTGGACTAGCTCAGTGCCTATCTGCCCAACGGCTCCCGTAACAAGTATCTTGCTCATATGATCTCACACCTCATGTGGCCAACGTCTGGGTCTGTCGATTCGGACGAATTGAAAGAAAGAGGAGGCTATGCTCATGATCGGCCGTCTGCGATACCCGCGCCATGAGAAGAATCGAACTTGCATCGACTGACCCTTGCCTTTAGATCGATGTTTGACAGTGGAGGAGCGTCTGTTCTTATGCTTTCTCCACGACATCTCTTCTTTCAGAACGTTCCCAAGTCGAAAGCCTATTATCCGCCATGCTGGTGCAGCATCGTGTTCTCGTATGTTCTCTCATGTGAGTTGAGGGTCGATGTCGAAAGGGAAACTTGACTTTCTTCGTGAAGAATATGAGAGTCTGCAAGCGGCGGGACTAGATTGGAAGCTTAGGACTCTTGAGGGGAGCAGCGCGCCCCATTGCGTTGTCGACGGCAAGAAGGTGCTCATGCTCTGCTCCAACAACTATCTGAACCTTACGAATCATCCGAGGCTCAAGGAGGCTGCAAGAAGAGCCATCGACACACACGGTGTTGGCTCAGGTTCGGTGAGGCCAATAGCAGGCAACATGGACCTGCATCTCCAACTTGAGAGGAGACTCGCTGCCTTCAAGCATGCGGAGGCTGCCCTCGTCTATTCGACCGGGTTTGCTGCAAATGCAGGCCTCATCCCTCAGCTTGCAGGTGAGGGGGATCTGATAATCAGTGACGAGCTCAACCATGGAAGTATCATAGACGGCGTGCGACTGAGCCGGGCGGAAAGAGCCGTCTACAAGCACTGTGACGTCGGCGATCTCGAAAGAGTCCTCCGCAACTCGCGAGGAAAGTATAGACGAATCCTCATAATCTCTGACGGCGTCTTCAGTATGGATGGCGATATCGCGCCCTTTGACAAGATTGTGAAAGCCGCCTTGGAGTTTGGGGCGATAACGTATGTAGATGACGCCCACGGAGACGGAGTGCTTGGGGAAAAGGGAAGGGGGATCGCATCTCATTTTGGCATAGAAGGGGATATCGATGTCGAGATGGGCACATTCTCGAAGGCCTTCGGGGTTGTGGGAGGATATGTTTCGGGAAATGAAGATCTGAGGAAGTTCGCCTTTAACAAGTCGCGGACGTGGCTGCTAAGTGGGTCTCATCCTCCCCCAGTCACGGCAGCATGCATCGCCTCTCTGGATGTGGTGGAGAACGAGCCGGAGCACTTGGAGAACTTGTGGCGGAACACAGCGTATTTCAAGAAGAGCCTGAAGCAAATGGGCTTTGACATAGGCAATAGCGAGACACCGATTACGCCGGTCATCGTCGGGGAAAGCCCTGTGGCGCAGCAGATGAGCGTCATGCTTTACGACGAAGGAGTGTTCGCTCTGCCAATCGTGTTTCCGATGGTGGCGCGCGACAAGGCAAGGATTCGGACGATGATGAATGCTGGTCACGCCAGAGCCGATTTGGATGTCGCACTCGCCGCCTTCGAGAAGATCGGTCGCAAGCTCAGAGTTCTGTGAGGGCCTGTCTACCTAACCCAGTCAGAGTATGTCACGGTTCTGTAGGTGTTCCGAAGCGCTTCATAGACTGCCAGAGCTGTCGAGGCGAGTGTGCTAGTTGATCCGTACGTGCGAGTCCAGCAGTCTCTTACGCCTGCTAGGTTGAGCACGGACTTCGGTATCTCTCCGCCGACGAGTCCGAGTCCTCGTGGGCCGGGCATAATCTCAACGCGTACACTACCGCACTTTCCCGTCACTCTGAACGGTAGGGAGTGCGACTGTCCGCAACGGCATTCCCAGCTCCCGCATCCGCGTCTGACCGGGACTATGTTCAGCTTCGCCTGGATTGTTGCTTTGTCAATTGCCGTTCTAACCTGCTTTGCTTTTCCGTCTCCGACGCCTAAGTAGCCATTGTTGTTGCCTACCGCGACCACGGCTCTGAATCTCGACTTCTCTCCGGCGTCTGTCTGTTTCTGGACGAAGCCTATTCCAAGGACTTCCTGCTTCAGATCCGGGAGTAGGACATCGATGATCTCTGGCTCCATCACTCGCAGGCCTTGAGTGAAAACATCGTCAAGCGACAGGACTTGGCCGGACTGTACCATCTTGCCCAGTTTGGTTCTGGGGACCCATCCAGCCTCCTGCTGTCTGGTTGGCGCATATGCCATCGTCTACCGTCTCCTAGATAGTTTGCGTGCCTCGATGTATTCGTTAAGGTGTGAGGAGGTTCTGAAGGATCCTCCTTTGGCCATGAGTAACAGTTTCCTATACGTTCCTGTCGATATCATGCGCTTGTTTCTCAACTCTCGCAAACGTTCACGGATTGCGCGTATCCGAAGCGCCCAGGCTGTCTTTCGTGCAAGATGTGGTCCTCTTCTTGATCCTGGTCCTGTGCGTCTTCCTGCGGCCTTCTTCGATCTAACTCGTCGTGTTCTACCTCGGCTCGTCCCAGTCTTCGGCAACGCTCGAATAGCGCCTTCGTGGATGAGCTTCCGGATTTCCGTTCTGGTAATGGCTGAACTGATTGCGTCAATGTCCTCAGGGTCCAACCATACCCTGTTCTCGCCAACTTTCATGATCTCTGCGGCAATGCGCCGTTGAGCTCGTACACTCATTTGGTTTCCCCTTCGCTGGCGCTTTCTCCGGTCTCAGGCTTGCTAGATTCTGTCTCTTTCACGATCAGTTCTTCTGTCGGGGCGGGTTCGGCCTTCTTCGGGCCGGGGTTTGCCACTTCTAGTTGCAGGGTTTGGGCACGTTCCATTATCACGATCCGTCTTCTTTCCCCGATGGAGCCGCTGATCTTCACGATCTGAGTCTTCGGGTCGATCTTGTCAAGGTCATCCGGGTGTTGGACTATGACTTCACGAAGCCCTGACGGGTGAAGGCCCCGTGTCTTTCGCGCGCTTCTGTACCCGATCTTCACGGGTTTCGGCCAGCCTCTTTGCCCGAGTCTCATCTTACTGGTCTTGCCGCGAGGGCGTCTCCACCGTTCCTTGACTCTGACCAGGCGCCAGCTTTCCTGTCTGACGAAAGTCGGTGCTCGGCGGCTCTTCTTGGGCAATCTACATTCCTTCCGTCCGTTCGAAGACGTAGATTCCGTCGAGGAATACTCGTTGGTCTTTGTCCTTGATCTTCGTCGACTGTTCAATGTTGGCTGCGGTCTGACTTACCTGTTCAAGATTGATGCCCTGGATGACCACTTCGTCGCCTGACGCCTTGACTTTTGAATCTCCAACGATTCGTGCGATTCGGGGAGTCTTTTCTCCTGTGAAGTTCTCTATGAGGAGTTTCTTCTCTTTTTCAACGACCTTTAGCGTAACAGGAAAGTGAGCATGTACTACCTTCATCTTGAATGTGAATCCTTTCGTGACGCCTTTGATCATATTGCGGATTCTGGCAGCGGCTGTCCCGACCATTGCCACGTCGGATTTCCGGGGCCACGAAGATGTGATGCGAACCCGGTCTTTGCCGAGCTCCAGCGCGCATGGGATATGTGAGAGATCTTCTTCCAGCTTGCCTTTGGGGCCGGAAACTCGGATCTTGCGGTTTGCTATCTCAACTGAGACCCCTTGAGGGATCTCCACGATTCGTTCGGCAAGTTGTGTTTGGGGCATTCTTGGTCATCTACATGTACTTCTTGAATCCGAGGCTGGAAGCCAGTTCTCTGAAGCATTGTCTGCATAGGTTGAGTTGGTACTTGCGTATGACGGCGCCGTATTGCCCGCAGCGCCTGCATGCACGACTTCCTTTGCCGTATTTCTTCTTTCGGGGGGCTTTCTTCTTTGCCAACTCTATGAGGCTCCTAGAATCTCCGCGCCGAACGTTGTTCTGACATAGTTGATGGCTTCCTGTTTGGTGACCAGATGCTTTCTTCCGATCTTGCTCTGCCTGGTTCTCCTACGCTTGACACGGAACCCGGGTCGCTCCATGGTCACGATCACGTCGAACCCCACTATGCCCAGCTCTGGTACGTATTTTGTGCCAGGCATTTCGATGTGCTCCTTGACTCCGAACGCGAAATTGCCTTGTCTGTCAAAGTTGGATTCTGACAGACGATTGCCAACGGCCTCCAATGCTCTTCTCATGAACTGAGCCGCATTTTCTCCTCGCAGAGTGACCTTGCATGCGATGGGTTCTCCTTCTCGTATCCCGAAGTCTTTCACTGTTCGTCTGGCTCGCTGAGAGGAAGGCTTCTGTCCTGTGAGCTCGTTCAGGATCTTCCTCGCTTTCTCAAGGGCTTCACCTGACTGACCCACACTGATGTGAACCGTCACTTTCTCAATCTTGACTTTCCTCATCGGGTGGATACTGGTTTGCGCTTCCACGACTGGTTGCATCCTTAGGCGCCCCCTTGAATCTTGATTACCGGTCTTTGCCCTCCAATGACGAAGACATAGTCTGCTATGGTCTCAAATCGTTCTCCGGATGGATCCTCAATCAGCGCGGCAGCTTTTTTCGCTGCAGTGCTTGGTTCAATTTTCAGGATCTTGCCGTGACGGCCAATGTTCCTTCCTGAAGTGACTATGGCGTAGGCTCCTTCTGCGAATTTCAGATGTTCCAGTATCTTCTGGTCCGGCATGCTGATCCTCAACGTGTCCCTAGTCTTGTAAGCGTCCTCTCTAGGGTTCCGCGCGTCCTGTACTGACACGATGATGTTCCTGCCGTCGTGCAGATTCAGTTGCACCGCACCTTTCTTGATCGTCGACTTGTCTTCGATCCTGCAGAGCTTGGCTCTGCCTTCGTCCTTTGGTATTCGCAAGGCTGTCAGGCCTTTTCCGACTGCAGGCAGGATTCGGTATGTCATGTCCGCGTCGGGCAGCTCGATTAGATCCATCAGCCCAGCAGGGAACTTGTGATCGCGTCTCACTTTCCCATCGACGAGTACTCTCTTCTGGGCAAGGATGATCTTGCTCTCGCGGGCGTTCTTCGCCAGTCCGAGAACATCGCGCAGCAGAACCGAGAGGGGCAAACATGCCCGTTGAGGGTGAGGGCCAGGTCTAGGCTTCGGTGCCCAGTGAAACTCCTTAGGGTGGATGAGCCACGAACGCGAGGCTTTCTCTCTCTTTAGATGCTTCCTTCCGCCTTTCCTCCCCAAAACTACTCAGCCTCGCTCTTCTCTGCAGACGCCTTCGCCTGCTTCAGTGAATCAGAGCGCCACTTGTCATCCAGATTCAGTTTCGTAATCATCACTTTTGTGCAGTGCACAGAGACCTTCTCTGAAGTCCCAGCCACCTTCTCACGGGTAACACCTTCCACGAACAACCTCTGTCTGCCCGTGTCGATGTCTGTTACTTTCCCCTCGACCCCCGAGAAATCGCCACGGTTGATCTTGACGGTGTCACCTGCCCTCACGGGAAGTGTTCGTCTCCCGTACGTGGCCCTCAAGTCAGCAGACAATGGCGCAGCAAGTAGCTTATGCTTCTTCCACACGTGTGCCGTGTATCGCATGATCCTCTGCTTGCCTGGTCGCGATGATATTGTTGCTGGCATGAAGTGTCACACTACTATGTTTGCGATGTTCGCTACTCTAGGCCACCTCTCAGCAGCCTCACGCGCAACTGGGCCTCTGATCTCAGTTCCTTTGAGTTCGCCCTCCGGTGTCATGATGACCGCAGCGTTGTCCTCAAACTGGACTCTGACACCATCAGGGCGATTGAAGGGTCTTCTCTGGCGAACGACCACGGCTGGAAACATTTGCCGTCTGAGCTCAGGGGTTCCCTTCGACACAGAGACCATGATCATGTCTCCGACGCATGCGGCCGGAACTCGCCTCAGCCTTCCCCTGTAGCCCATGACGTTGATCACCTTCAGTTGCTTGGCGCCGGTGTTGTCAGCACAGAAGATTCTGCTTCCCAAGGGCAGTCCACGTGCTACATGTGGTCTGTATTCCACCATTCCTTTTGCGCTGACTGCTCTCGTTCTCGGCGCTGGCAAGTCATATCATCTCGGAGTTTCGGCAAAGAGGCAATGTACTGTTCTTTAATGTTTTGATGATCCTGCCCCTATGCGCCCGGCAGCATCTTTTCGATTGCAACGAATGAAACCTCCTTGCTGATCGGTCTGCATTCAACTATTCTCACTCGGTCGCCATCTTTGAGTTCAAGGCAGGGTGGATTGTGTGCAAGAATTCTACTCTTCCTGCGTTCGTAGCGCATGTATTTGTTTGTGTAGTGCAGGTGCCCTCTCT
>Ga0129297_10001493_pt1 | contig 11825 bp, 10 predicted proteins | sample I18A1metaG_FD_94708 | JGI IMG/M metagenome (GOLD analysis project Ga0129297, IMG submission 94708) | Lake sediment bacterial and archeal communities from Gulf of Boni, Indonesia to study Microbial Dark Matter (Phase II) - ​I18A1 metaG | ecosystem: Environmental > Aquatic > Freshwater > Lake >... | reverse complement strand
TGAGCCGCTTGCTCTAGCTCTATGATGTCGCTGGAGAGCAGGATGCCCCTGACGAGGCTCTCCCGAAAAATGTCGAACTGGGTCCAGTAGCTTATTCCGGAATGCGGTTTGAATGGGACAAGGTTCACCCCCGACTCCTTGAAGCCGCAGATCAACGCTCTGCATAACGTGGTCTTCCCTGCGTTATGGGATTGAAGACCGACAATCAGGATTCTTCTGCTGGATCTCAACCCACACCCCTCCTCAGCCGAGACCAGACTTTCTTGATAATGATTCCTACGTCGCTCCCTCATTCCCTTTTGAAAGAATACAGCATCAACCATCTGGAGACGTAGTTGCGGAAGACCAGGATTCTTTTGAGACCACCCTGAAGTGAACGAGCACCAAGTGAAGCGGCCATGAAGCATAGGCGTCCCTTTGGCCGTCGGCATCATCCCTGGGCTGCAGTGATGCTGTTACAAGTGCACCATTTCTCATGAGAATAGCCAAAAGCCAAGAGGCAATATCAGCTGGCCGAACAAAGCGAGGCCATGCAATCTCAGGAGTTGGACCGGACGTTCAACGCCTTCTCCCAGCACCCTGCCTGACAGTTTTAAACGTGGGTTTGTAGGCCGTAGCGCACACCGAGCCTCACAGGAAACATGAGGCGTGTTCGGCGTGAAAAACGGGAAGTCGGGTCTGTGTGTCGGCGTGTTTTGGGGTTAGTTTGAGCATTGGACGCTGATTCGCCGCGATCCGTCAGAATTTTTTCCGTGCGGTCCTTCACGTACCGATCTTGGGGGTGTCAGAGGACCGCACATGCTCGTTCGAGCAGAAAGGCGTGAATGCTCAAGTGTCTGTAGACGTAAGCCAGCTGGACGCTAGCGGGACCCGAACGGCATCAGCTTCGGGCGCCATACTTGCTATAGGATCAGTTTGCCGACGGAGACGAGGTCCTTCATCGTTACGATGCCCACAAGAACGCCTTTGTCAACGATCGGTAGGTGGCGTATCTGGTTACGCCTCATGTGCGCGTAGGCTTCCTCTATTGGCGCCTCAGGATTACACGTCACTGGGGGGCTCTTCATAATGTCCTTGACGAGTGTACGGTTCGGGTCGTGTCCATTCGCGGCGCACCTCACCATGTCGCTCTCCGTCACTATGCCGACAACTTTCTCTTGGTCAACCACGACCACACAACCGATCTTCCTCTCAAGCATCGTCTTTGCCGCCGTGACCAGATGGTCTTCAGGCTTGGCTGTGGCCACGTGCCTGGTCATGATCTCCTCGACCCGATCGAGGATCTTTGGGAACATTTTCCGACCGCAACACTGAGGGTTCAAGGCTATATGATAAATGTGTTACCGAGGTCAGGATGCTCGGCGGCCGTTAGATTCACCAAGACGTCATAGCTCACTGGGCACGCAGACCTTTGTCTTCGAGATAGTCCTCCGCGTCCATGGCTGCACGGCATCCATCCCCTGCTGCCGTCGCCGCTTGCCTGTAATGGAAGTCAACCACGTCGCCTGCGGCGAAGACGCCTTCCACACTAGTGGCCGTTCCTTTCCCCGTGACGATGTACCCTTTCTGGTCCAACTCGATCTGGTCTTGGAATATTGCGGTGTTCGGCTGGTGCCCTATCGCGACGAATACGCCGTCGCACTTCAGCACATCTTGCTTGCCCGTCTTCAGGTTCCTGACACGGACGCCTTCGACCTTCTGCTGGCCCAGAATGTCCTCGACAACCGAATCCCAGAGGAACGATATCTTCGGATTCCTGAAGGCACGTTCCTGTAGGATTTTGCTGGCACGAAGCTGGTTGCGCCGGTGGACTACCGCGGCATGGTTCACGAACTTTGTGAGAAAGATCGTGTCTTCCATGGCCACATCGCCACCTCCCACGGTGACGGTGTCCTTCCCTCGGAAGAAGAATCCGTCACAGGTGGCGCAGCTTGACACGCCCTTGCCGCGTAGGCGCCTTTCGGACTCCAGCCCGAGCCATTTTGCGGAAGCGCCGGTTGCGATAATCACGGCATTTGCCTCGAATGTCCCGCCATTTGTTTTGATCTTGAAGGGGCGCGTCTTGAAATCAACTCCTATCCCGTCGTCCTGTACGAACTCGGCGCCGAATCGCTCTGCCTGCTTCCTCATCCGCTGGATGAGGTCAGGGCCGAGAATGGGTTGCTCGAAACCTGGAAAGTTCTCCACCTCAGTGGTCAACATGAGCTGGCCGCCAGGTACTGCTCCAGCGATGACAAGTGTCTTCAATAGTGCCCGGCCACAATAGACCGCTGCCGTCAGCCCGGCAGGCCCAGAACCGATCACAACGACATCGCAGACCACTAGATTCACCGCTACCGAGGTTCGAAAGGATTTGACGAAAATAGGTTTTAAGATCAGAGGATGTCTACTTGAGGTTTCGCGGTTCTGAGACGTTCCCACAGCCCAGCAGCGGCTTCTTGGGCTTTCCTTTGGGCTTCCTTCTCGTTTACCGTGAGGATTGCTCGCTCTTTCACGACGATTCTCCCGTCAACCATTACCGTGTTGACATCGTCTCCATCTATCGAATTGATCAGATGTCCAACAACACTGTCTGAGCTAAGTGGAGTGGGAAGAATCTCCGGTTTGATCAGAATGAGGTCAGCTCTCTTTCCAACTTCGATGGAGCCCAATTCCTTACCCAAACTGTAGAGTTCGGCACCTCTGATAGTTGCCATCTCGAGGATCCTGTATGGGTCGATTACGTTTGGGTCTCTTGAGACGAGCCGGTGGAGCAAGTAGGCAGCTCGCATGTTTTCGAACCCGTCAAAGATGTAGCCGTCATTGCCTAGCCCGACGGTGATCCCCTTTCTGAGCATGTTTGGCACCGGAGCGGCTCCCACAGCGTTGAGCATGTTACTCATGGGATTGTGGGCGATCTTTGCTTTTGACGCAGCCACAATGTCTAGCTCAGTATCGTTGACGTGGACGCAATGAGCAAGAACAACATCGGGAGCCAAGAGACCAACGTCACGCAGTCTCTCAACCGTACGTTTCCCATAGCGCACCATGTTGTGCTGAAGATCGCCAAGACCCTCCGAGGTATGAATTGTCACGGGGACACCCAGCTCACTCGCCACTCTACGGACTGACTGGATTAGTTCGTCCGTGACCGTGAATGAGGCGTGCAGACTGAAGAGTGGCATGACTTTCGATCGTTGCTCCTGGCGAGTTCGTTTCGCGAAGCGTACATTCTCTTGGACGCCTCTCTCTCCTTCTCCTTTGGAATGCCTCTCCGTCGCCTCGAAGGCAATGAGGCCTCGGATTCCGACCTCATCTACCGCCTTGGCGATCCTATCTAGGACGCCTTCGATCGAATTCGGTCCAGAGTAAGTATCGGCAAACATTGTCGTGCCTGTCTTGAGAAACTCCAGGCATCCGATGAGAGCGCTCGCGTACGCATCTTCAAACGTCAGATTCTCATCAACTGGCCACCAGATGCGTTGAAGGATCTGAGTGAAATCGGACGGGGGGACAATGTCCAGTTTGGCTCCGCGCAGGAGCATGCCGTACAGATGAGTGTGACTACAGACAAGACCCGGCATAACAATGCCGCCCGATGCATCGACAGTCTCATTGGTCTTCCAATCTCTAGTTATGTCAGCGGTCTTTCCGACCGCTTGGAACCTTCCATCGTCAACGACTATCGAGTGATCGGAGAGTATTCTTTGATCCGGATCCATGGTAAGGATTATCCCGTCTTTCACCAGAATCGAGGTCATGCTGCTGCCCCCTGTCAAGCAGTCTGAGATGACATGCTAAAGATCTTAACCTTGACAACAGCAAAGAGACACCCTTGACAGCTGGAGGCGCTAGCTCAGCAGGGCTATCCAGCAGAGGAGCATAGTAGGTGGACGGGCCACGTCATCTCTTCTCATCAAGAATGGCACCGTAGTCATGGACGGGAAGACCGTCCGGGCAGATATCCTCAGTCAAAACGGAAAGATAGCCAAGATCGCCAAGAGGATCAGCGCACAAACAGATGAGGTCATCGATGCGCATGGAAAGTTTGTACTACCTGGCGTTGTGGACGCTCACGCTCACATAGACGATCCTCAGTACAGGAAGCGTGAAGATTTCAGGAGCGGGACACATGCAGCAGCCGCTGGGGGTGTCGCCACCGTTGTCGACATGGTTCTCAGTACCCCCGTCGACAACTCTGAAGCAGCAAGAGAGAAGATCGGTAGGGGAACTCAGCAAGCAGTCGTCGATTTCTCTCTCCATGCGGGCATGATGAAGCAAGCGAACATAGGAAACGTCGAGGCTCTAGTCCAGCTCGGGATTTGTTCTTTCAAGGCCTTCATGTGCGCTCCCTACTACATTGATCACCCGACCCTGCTAGCTCTCATGAAGAACACTGTTCGATTTCGGGCAATCGCGAATGTTCATGCGGAGGATGAGGAGCTCAGCCAGAAGCTCACATTCGAGCTGAAGAGGGCGCGAAGGGTCGATCCGATCGCGCACAATGAATGCAAACCTAACGCCGTGGAGGAGAAGGCAATCAGCGACGCGATAGGACTTGCACGCACCGCTCGAAGCAAGCTGCACATCTCACATATGTCCACGAGCGAAGGTGCACGTCTGGTTGCCAAAGCCAAGCAGGAAAAGGTAGATGTCTCAGTTGAGACATGCCCACACTACCTGACGCTTACTAGGGCGGATGTGCTGAAGCTCGGGCCTTACCTGAAGATGAATCCGCCCCTCAAGACCGAAGCTGATGTTGCAGCTCTCTGGCGTGCACTGTCTGACGGGACGGTCGACATGATATCTTCCGAACATGCCCCGGGAGAGGCGGACGAGAAGGATGTTGGCTGGGAGAACATCTGGGACGCTTGGGGCGGAGTCCCTAGCATCGAAACGATGCTACCCATCGTCCTAAGCGAAGGGGTCAACAAGAACCGAATTACGATACAACAGGCCACTAGGCTTCTGTCCTTGAATCCCGCCAAGAGATTCGGACTCTACCCCAGAAAGGGTCGCATACGAGTTGGCGCCGACGCTGACTTCACGATCGTCGATCTGTCAGCGGAGAGGAAAGTGAGTGCGAGTAACCTGCACTACAAGGTCGGCTGGACCCCATACGAAGGGTGGACCCTGAAGGGGTGGCCGACGGCCACAATAGTCCGCGGACGAGTCGTAATGAAGGACGGCGAGATCTTGGCGAAAGAAGGATCAGCACAGTTCGTTCCAATGAAGATGCGAGAGTGATGAGCGCGTGATATCACTAATCGTTCTCGCAGCTGGCAAGTCCACTAGGATGAAGGAGAACAAGCTAGTTGTCAATGTCGACGGAGAGACACTGATCGAGCGGGTGGTGAATACTGCCATCAGATCAAATGCCGACGAAGTCGTCGTGGTCCTGGGGTACGAGGCAGAGAAGATCAGGGAAAAGATTGCGCGGCTCAGATGCAAGATCGTGGTCAACAATAGGTACGAGAAGGGACAGAGCGGGAGTGTCAAGGTGGGACTATCGGCAATTTCCCCCGAGGCCGAAGCTATGATGGTTTTCCCAGCTGACGTGGCCCTGATAGACGCACCATCTATCAACAGAGTCATAGACGAGTATAGCGGAACCAAGAGCAGAATAGTAATCGCTTCACATCAGCATCAGAGCGGACATCCGATCCTCCTAGACAGGACACTGTTTCCCGAAGTCTCGGAGATAGATGAGGACACATTTGGCCTTAAGGCAGTAATCAACCGACACAGAGCGCAGGTCAAGTATGTCGATGTCGGTAGCGACAATGTGTTGATCGACATCGACACTCAAGAGGAATTCAACAAGTACTTCCCGAATCCCGCTTAATCACGCCAATCAAGTTAACGCGCTCGTCCATTGAAAGCGTGCTGCTGATTCGTCACGCACTTCACTTAAATCAGGCGCGGCGATTAGCCCTCTGCGTGGTCGGTCTCAACTCACCAATTAGCGGGAGGAGATCAGAACGCGCGAACTCTTCGAAACGATCAGCAGATTGACCAGAGAAGGAAAGACGTTCGCGGTCGCCACCATAACCGGACATACTGGCTCTGTGCCGAGGCGCGTTGCAAAGATGATCATACAGCCCGATGGCACGACAGTCGGCACAGTCGGCGGAGGATGTGTTGAGACCGAAGTCGTAGCTCAGGCTCGTAAACTGCTCAAAGAAGGAGTGAAGGGAGTACACGTCAAGAGCTACGATCTGATTGAAGAAGACTTTGGTGGTGTCGGAATGAACTGTGGAGGCAAGATCGACGTGGCAATCGAGATCATCGAACCGACACCCAAGCTCCTGATCATCGGAAGCGGTCATCTGGGTCAAGCTCTGAGTCGAATTGGGAAGATGCTTGAGTTCGATATCGTCGTGCTAGATCCTATGGCAAAGAGGGAGAGCTTTCCCGAGGCGTTGGAAGTCCTTACCGACTTCGTTGAAACCGGCTTCTCAAAGGTGAACGTCGATCCGTCCACGTACGTCGTGATCTTGACTAGGCACAAGGATGATGTCCCCGCACTGAAGGCTTCACTCAAGACGAACGCGGCATACATCGGAATGATAGCTAGCCGAAGGCGCGTTGCGCTCGTTTTCAGTCAGCTGCTCAAGGAAGGATTCGCTGAGGAACAGGTGGCGCGCGTATACTCCCCAGTCGGCCTTGACATAGGAGCTGAGACGCCTGAGGAGATAGCTGTGAGCATCCTGGCGGAGATAATCAAGATCAGACGCCTCGGCAAGGAGCACGAGGCCTCCTCGAAGAAGATTTCATCCCACATCCTCAAAGCGCTCAGCAAGTAGATGTGGGGCGAATCACTCGGCCTTCTAGCGCCCTGCTCTCTTTCCGTGAGGTAGATCCGAAGGTCACAGGCGAGATGCTCAACGAAAGTCTGGACGTGCCAAGCAAGGCCTGGGACGCCACATGGTGGCTCGAAGCATTCGATCCATGGAGCTTCGGCTGGAGATGGGAGGGCCCATGGCCTATCCAGGCCACGAACGATCGGATTCGCAACGGTCCGCCAAAAACCTAGAATGAAGAATGCACATCACTGTTGAAGACTTGGCGAATCCGTTTGAGCATCGGCACATTCGTGGACAAGAAACATCAACCGACAGTGGAAGAGATCTCCGCCTCGATCGGCGCCAAGAGGAGATTTTGGGAGAAACTAATTCGGTTCATCGCGGAGAACTATCGAGTCCGGAGTGACTTCACGTTCTATGGCAAGAACTACGGATGGGCTATGCGTTTTCGGAAAGGAGGAAAGGCATTACTATCCATGTATCCTGGAAAGGGGAGCTTCACCGTACAGATGGTTCTTGGTCAAGTCCAAGCCAAGGAAGCCTCCAATCTCAAGCTTGGCAAGAGTGTGAGGATGGTTCTCCAAAACGCACGCCAGTTTCCCGAAGGGCGTTGGCTGTTCATACGAATGGAATCTGCAGAGGATCTTGCCGATGTTCAACAGCTGCTCCTCATCAAATCACGCCCATTGAAGAACAAGTGAGAACAGCCGCCAGCCAAGAGGGCAAGATCTACCGGGTGCATTTACGCAGTGCGGGTGAACGTTTGCTCCGACCGGCGAGGCAGGAGCGCAACAAGTCCCGTTGAGAGTCCGGATACTACAGCGAGAATAAGGAAAGTCGTGGGCAAGAGGGAGAGGTTGTTTCCGACGAAGAGACCCACTATCAGCGGCCCGACGGCGCTGCCGCCTAGCACTCCGACGCCCCATACGATCGAATTCGACAATGACAAGAACTCTGCTGGAACAGCGTCGGCCACAACTGAGAGGAATACTGGATAGCCACTGTACGCGAAAAACCCGAACAGTGCCAGAAAGGCTACCGCTAGAACCGGGTTCGACAGCACGTGAAGGTAGAAGATGATTGCCAAGCTTTGACCAGCAGTGTTCACGCCGAGCGACGCGGTTCTGTGCAGGTCTGAGAATTGGCCGAAGATCACCTGCCCCGGGACGCTCAGGACGATCGCGATCATCATTATCACGCCCACGCCGAAACTGAAGGAGTACCGCTGGACCTCCACTATGAAGACTGAGAGGAAGCTCACGACGCCTTGACCGAACAAACTTCGGAACAGCCCTATCGTCATCAATACCAGAACGCTGGTCTTCGCTGATCGACCAAGAGTACTAATCTTCCTCGACCCACTCTCACCCGTATTGCGTGCCTCTGTACATTTCACTGACCTGTGAGGAAAGTTGTCTCGGGCACTTTCAAACGGGAAGAGTCCAATCAGAGCCACGGGAAGAAGACCGAAGAGTCCCAGCGCGATGACTCCGTAATCCAGATTGAGGGCAGTAACCAAGATGACGACGAGGCTAGGGTAGAGGGCCCGCCCCAGGCTACCCAATGCTCCGTTTAGTCCCAGCGCTTTTCCGAGCTTGGTTGGCGGGTAGGCTTGGCTGAGCACGGTTCCACCTACTGGATGGCATACACTGGACCCAAGGCCGCCAAGTGTCGCGAACAGAAGAAGCGCAGGGTAGACGTGCAAAGGCAACCAAGACCGGACCATGCCAGTGGTAACCGACCAGCCAGTCCCAACGACCCCGATTGCCATCATCACGAGACCGGCTGCAAGGAGAATGTTGTTCCGTTTCAGTCGGTCAGAGAGGTGGCCGACCGCCGGGCTTCCGACTACCGAGGTAATGTTCCACATTGCCGCGACGACTCCGAGTTCGGGCGGGGCCAATGCGAATAGCGTGAGCAACAGGGGAAAGATGGACAGGGGCACCATTGCCACGCCATCATTCACGAAGTGAGTCAGTGATGTGAGGATGAGCGCTCGTCTCTGGAGCGGCGTCTCGTAGAACAAGTCTTCGCTACCTGGTCTCCTGCTTTGATTCGTTGAACCCGATCAATACGGTACCTAGGTTAGGGTCGTCGGGATTCCACCCCGCCTTCTTTGCGAATTCAAAATGTACGGGAACCGTCATTGTGACCGAGACAACGTCTTGAACACCCGGGACTTCTTCAAGCTCGGGGAATGGTAGACCTTTGTAGACAAGTTTCAGAGGCTTTCCTCTAGCCCGCATGAGTGCATCGCGGTAGAGAGCCACGCTCTTGCCGAGGAAGAGAACATTCGGGTCCTCTGAAAGCTTCTCCGCTCGGCCAGGTTCCCAGACTTCCTCACCCACGATGTCTTCCTCATCGCTGATGACGATGATAGGACCCGGCGGATGCCTGAGAGCCGGGGAGTGAGATATGATGATGGCGTGCTGGCGGGCTAGGACATCCCGGATTCCCTCATTCACGATCTCTAATCCTGGAATTCCGAGGCGAAGGTTCGCTTCCGTCTCCAGTCGCTGTAGCGAATCTCTCTCCTCATCGGGGAGAACCGAGACCGCTACGACTCCAGGGGTCTCCATCAACCGTTTGAGGACAGACTCGACTGGATCCATGGAACGGCCCTCTCAGTCCAGCCTAGCCAATTCTGTACCTAGGATGATCTTTCGGGATCTGGATCCTCTTCTCTATCGGGATTTGACTGTACGCGGCGTCAACCATTGCCACCGCGGGAAAAACTAGCCTCGCATCATCGATCGGCCCATAGAGCACAAAATCAGCGCCTACCGCTGCAGTGGCGGCGCTCACTGAAGCAAGGATTGGCTTTACGGCGTGTTCACCCATCTTGGTCTTCAGTCCCCTCCAAAGAGCGACCGCGTTGTGAGCACCGCAACCAACCGGGAAGCCCATCTCATCCTTCAGTTCGAACAACGCCCGAAGAGCTTGGCCGAGCGTGGGCAGGTCCAGCACGCATGTATCGATGAGGGGTTTCGTGATTCCGAAGTCCTCCCTCTTGCTTACGAGCTCTCTGATGGCAGTGGTCCGACCGGCTGTGCTGAAGTCCTTCATGTTATACGCAAGAAAAACTGCGGTGTCGATGCCGGATGACTGAACCATTTTGAGTTCGTCGGGTTTGCTGCTTGGATTGATTGAGTTGTAGATCATTCGGTCGAGGATTCCCTGCTCCTTTGCGTATGAAAGTCCCGTTGCTCTGATCTCGGCGGACGGGCCGTCAATCATGACGGGAGCCTTAGTATGGTCTACCACAAATTCGAGATGGCTCTTCATCGCGGGAACACTTGCACCTACAACGTCTACCATGCATGGGTTTCCAGTCTTGTCAGACATCTCATCCTGGGTCTTCAGAAGCTCCTCGGCGGCGTCTTCGTCGAAGGTTCCGGCATTCTCATCTATCACAACTTTGTGGTGATGATAGAAGAGTGTTCCAACCAGCACGACAGGACGCTGCCCGGGAACACCTCCGGCCTTCACCCCTCCAATCTGGAAGATCTTCTGTTCAGCTTTGAAATTCCACAACTACACCAACATCCCAGTTCGAACCAGTCGTTCCCCCTACGCGCCGGAGCGCTTCGATAAAGCATTTCCTGAATATCAAGAACGGTCCTGAGAGCGGACCTGAGTGATTCACTGTTGGTCGTCTTTGATTGCGAAGAGGACTTTCTCAGCCGTGAGAGGGATACTGAATATTCTTGAGCCCGTAGCGTGTGCAACTGCATTCGCAAGGGCAGCGGCCGGTAGATCTACAGGTGGTTCTCCCATGGCCTTTGCTCCGAACGGTCCGATTGGTCCTGGGTATTCGACGATGATTGTCTGAATCTCCGGTATGTCAAGCGAGGTTGGAATATAGTAGTCCCCCAGAGTAGGGTTGGCAACAATTCCGTCGACGTGAATGAGCTGTTCCATCAGGCCATATCCCAATGCTTGGATAGCTCCGCCTTCGATCTGGCCTTCAAGGGAGAGCGGATTGATTGCCTTCCCGACATCGTAGGCCACGGTGATCTTAAGCGGTTTGACAACTCCCAGCTCTGTGTCGACCTCAACCTCGGCTACGACTGCGCCGTATGTATACTGCTGATATGTCGTTCCCTGGCTCTTCTCGGGATCGAACTCGCATTTTGGTGCACCGTAGAAGCCAGTCTCGGTCAAGCTCACATGTCTCTTGTAGCACTCTTCAACAAGTTTCTGGAAAGTGATGGATCGTCGCCGGTCATCCGAGTGAGACACTAGGCCGTCCCTGATTGTCAGCTTGGAGGGATCGCATCCCAGAAGGTTCCCTCCGACGGCCAGTATCTTCTCCTTCAATTTCTGCGCCGCCAGCTGAGTAGCCCTTCCCCCTATCACGATAATGCGCGACGCCACTGTCGGACCTGTTTCGCGACATGAAGCCGTGTCCGCGCTGCCGAGCTCGAATAGATCAATCGGGAGACCCAGCGCCTCAGCGGCTATCTGAGCCAGCCCCGACGTTGCGCCGGTACCATACTCGGTTAGAGCGGTTCTGACCACTACCCTTGCGTCTGGCTTGATGAGCACGTGCACGACAGCGTAGTCATTGCCTTCCGGTCCAAGGCTATTTCCGTGATACATCAGAGCGAGGCCGATCCCTCGTCGGAACGGGCCCCGGTCACGCCTGAACTCGAGCCCCTTTGCGCGCCAGTTGCTTGCCTCCGTTGCTCGTTTGGCACATTCTTCAAGCCCGCATGATTCGTCGACCAGTTGGCTGGTTGCTGTCAGGGTTCCTGGTCTCAGAATGTTCTTCAGTCTGAGATCGAGCGGGTCCATGTCAAGCTTCTTTGCGAGCTCATCCATCTGGCATTCAGCTGCAAAATGCACCTGTGGGCTTCCGAATCCTCTGAAGGAGCCAGCCATCGTGTTGTTCGTGTAGATACAGTAGGCGTCGGTCTTCACGTGCGGAACCACATATGGCCCTGTTGCGTGAAAACATGCCCGGATGATTACCAGAGGTCCCAGCGAGGCGTACGCGCCTGTGTCCGAGACGACTAACGCCTCAGACGCGGTCAGGCG
>Ga0129297_10001492_pt1 | contig 11830 bp, 9 predicted proteins | sample I18A1metaG_FD_94708 | JGI IMG/M metagenome (GOLD analysis project Ga0129297, IMG submission 94708) | Lake sediment bacterial and archeal communities from Gulf of Boni, Indonesia to study Microbial Dark Matter (Phase II) - ​I18A1 metaG | ecosystem: Environmental > Aquatic > Freshwater > Lake >... | reverse complement strand
GTCGAATCAGATAGGCGCCGACGGTTACGCAGCTGACGGTCCGGCAGCGGTAAATCTAGTGAAACAGCTATTGGGCGTAGGATGAGCGATTTGACTTAGTGAGGCTTGTCGCCAGTAGTGTCATGGCATGATAGTCACAGTGCCATATTCCACCAAGCGACTCGAGTGCGAAATTCCCCCGGGCAATCTCTTGGGGGTATACGAGCCGAAGGAACTGCCGGCAGCCCAAGAACAGGAGGAAATTCTGCGCGCAATTAGCAATCCCGTCGGACAGCGCTCGATAAGAAGGATGGCAAGCGCAGCTGACAGAGTGGTTATAGTAGCGGATGACATTACCCGCAAGACCCCTGTCAAGAGTATACTGCCAGCCATCCTCGACGAACTGAATCTTGCGGGCATATCGGATGATAGAATAGATGTTGTCGTCGCTCTCGGCACCCATCTTCCCATGAGCGAAGAAGACAATGTTGAGAGATTTGGGAAGGCGATAGTTGAGCGCGTGAGAATCAGAAATCATAACTGCCATGATGAGAAATCCCTGCATCTGCTTGGGCGCACACCGACTGGAATTCCTGTCTGGATCAACAAGCAAGTATTGGAGGCGGATGTGAAAATCGGCGTAGGCACCATCTTTCCGCACCGGGTTGCGGGCTTCAGCGGGGGCTCGAAGATCATAATGCCCGGAGTGTGCGGTGCGCAGACAATTGGTATTACCCATGTGAATTCGGCAAGGTTCACTTCTGAAGCGATACTAGGCATCCGCGATAATCTCATCAGACGCGACATGGACTATATCGCGGAGAAGGTTGGTCTAACTGCGATATTCAACACCGCATTGAACAAGGAGGGAAAGGTTGCCAGGGCCTTCTGTGGGGATTTCAGAAGAGCTTTTCAAGAGGGTGCTAATTTTGAAAGTCGGTTCGTAGAGATCAAGGTTCCGAATCGTTCGGATATTGTGATAACGGATTCCCATCCGTACGAATCTGACTTTTGGTCTTCTGGCGAGAAAGGACTGACCGCCGGGGAGATCGCAGTTAGAAACGGCGGGACCGTCATTTTCGCTCACCCGTGCTATAAGGGTCTTATGGCTGGGAGGGCCGAGGAGGAATTCCTGAGTCTGGTGAGAGAAACGCCCGATAGAATTCTCCATCGGGTAGAAACAGGGGAAGTGCAAGATCTCGTCGCTGCGGCAACCGCGGCAATTATCGGCCAGGTTAGGATGAAAGCGAACGTCATAATGGTCTCTGAAGGGATAACTACCGAGGTAGCTTCTAGCTTGGGATTCAGGCTAAGCCGATCGTTGGACGACGCTGTCGAAATGGCCCTCAGGACGCATGGAAGTGATGCTCAAGTATGCGTATTGAGGCACGGAGCGCACATAGTACCTAGAATAGCAGAGCCATGATTATGAATCCGCAACGCACATCGCTTGACAGCATGTCTTACGCATTCCGATCCGTCAGAACGCGATGGACAGAGTAACACCGGTCACGTATCCGCAAGGGGTCTCATCACAGATTCAATCCTGCTCAATACATCATCCAGATCGCGATTGGTATGAGAATAGCTGATGCCATGGTGAAATAGGAAGTCGGGCATAAGCAGGACTTTCTTCTTCAGGAGACTTCTCTGCAGCCTCGAGTACTTCCCTTTATCAGATCTTGCAGCAGTCCTGTAGTCTATGACTTCTTCCGGATTGAAGTATATTTGAAATTGTCCTCCGATGCCCTGCATTGTTGCCTGTACGTGACAGTCTTGGGCTATTTGACTGAATTGTCTGATTAGATCGTCAGTTTGACGCTGCAAGCCGTCTTGGACCTTCCCGGTCCTCAGTATCTCCAGAGTCGCCTCCGATGCCGCAAGGGAGGCCTGACTTGCATTGTATGTTCCTGCGTAGGATACCCTGCCGCCCGGCCTTGTTACCTCAAGGATGTCTCTTCTCCCTGCTATCGCGCTCAGGGGATATCCGTTTGCGATAGCCTTGGCGTATATGGCTAGGTCAGGAGTAACACCGTAGCGCTCTTGAGCCCCTCCAGGGGCCAACCTGAAACCTGTTAGGACCTCATCGAATATCAGTAGTACATCATTGTCTTCTGTTATTTCTCTAACCGCGTTCAAATATCCCTGCTTGGGTAGGACGCATCCCATGTTGAACACCACGGGCTCCATCAATACTGCGGCGATCTCCTTGCTACGTTTCTTAATTATGCGCTCTGCAGCTTCCGCGTTATTGAAGGGCATAACAATGGTCGACTCATAAGCCGCTTTCAGCAGGCCACCGCTTGCAGGGACCGTGCTAGGCGCTTCGGGATCGCCTGCCTCGTCTGGTTCAGGATGAACGCTCACGAGAGTACAGTCCGACCACCCGTTGTATCCCCCTTCAATCTTTATGATTCTCTGTCTGCCTGAGAACTCTCTCGCCATCATGATTGCTTTCATCGCGGCCTCCGTTCCTGTATTCGACAGGCGGACAGACTCGGCCCATTTCAAGACGTCAAGCAGTCTCTTGACCACTCGGACACTAAGTTCTGTTTCAACACCGCTCGCAAGTCCGCTCTGAAGGCACCTAACCACTGACTCGGTTACAGCGGGGTAACCGTGTCCAAGAATAGAGGCTCCGAAGTTCATAATGCAATCTACGTACTCGTTCCCATCAATGTCGAATAACCTTGATCCTTGACCCTTGGAGAAAAAGATCGGATGCTCAAAGAAACGCCTGTAATTCGAGTGGACGCCTCCGGCTGTGAGAAGATTGATCTCATCATAGACTTGTTTAGATCGATCCAGCATCATCGCACTACTCCTGAAGTTCTCGGGGGTACGGCACCGGGTGGTCACTTCTGAGTCGAAAGGATAACGTTGCGCGCCTCGTCGACCTTCGCGACATACGACGGCGGGACTAGTATCGTCGAATCAAATTCCTCCACTATAGCGGGCCCTCGGATGAGTTCGTTGACTGAAAGAGTATCACGTTCGTATATGCTGCATTCCACGAATCTATTCGTCTCTCTGAAAAAAACAGGGCGCGTGCCTTTGAAGGCCTTGGGTCCCTGCTTCTCTTGCAGTCTTCTTGCCAAGCCGAGCAAGTCCACGCCTTCGATCTTCCCGACCACTATTGAGCGCAGATTTATGATTTCGTGAAAAACCTCTGGTGAGGAAAATCCGTAGAGTCTTGCATGCTCTTGATCGAACCTTTTTCGCACTTCCTTTATGTCCATCTCTGCTCCAGTCGGGATGTTGATCTCGTAGTTTTGGCCCTCATATCTCATGTCAAGGGAATTCATTTTGACCGGAGCTCTTTCGTAGCCTTGCTTTTTCAACAGGTCCGCACCTACGCTGGCCATCTCAGCTAAGCTCTCCTTCATCTTGTTGACGTCGGCATGCTCAAGCCGAGATGGGAACGATCTTACGAAGTCGAATCTCATATCTGCCATCAATAGCCCCATTGCTGACGTCGCTCCCGGATATGGTGGGACGACGACTGTAGGAATTTGCAGGGTATCGGCAATTGCCCCCGCGTGGAGAGGTCCCGCCCCTCCAAATGCAACCAACGTGAACTCTCTGGGGTCGTGCCCACGTTCGACGGAGACCATTCTTATTGCCTGGGCCATATTCGCGACTACTATGTCTATGATGCCCTGGGCGGTCGTCGTGACATCCATGTCTAACCTCTTCCCAACTTTTTCTTGAATCGCTCGATATGCTAGGTCCTTGTCAATCTTCATCCTACCGCCTAGGAAGTAGTCTGCGCTTAGCCTCCCCAAGACAAGATTCGCATCTGTGACTGTCGGGTCTTCTCCTCCGAGACCATAACAAGCGGGGCCAGGATCGGCTCCTGAGCTTTGCGGACCTACCTTCAATCCTCCGGCCGCATCGACCCAAGCTATGCTTCCTCCTCCCGCACCAACTTCCGCCAGATCAATAACAGGTATCATCAGTGGATATCCGCTCCTGATGTCACCGGCTGCTACTCCACCTATCGCATACTCGGTAGTCATTCGAGGTAAGCCGCCAGCAATTAGGCCTGCTTTTGCGGTCGTCCCACCCATGTCGAATGAGATTGTGTTCTCGAATCCGGCAGCTTTCCCTATGAAGCTCGCGGCTATCACACCAGCTGTTGGCCCGGATTCTATGATGTGCACAGGAAATTGCTTTGAAAGTTCGGACGTCATAACGCCCCCATTGGATTTCATTACCAGGATATCGTGCTTGAATCCCAGGCGCTTAACGTCTTCATGCAGTCTCGTGAGGTGTTCACGAACTAGTGGTTTTATGTAAGCATCGGCGACCACGGTGCTTGCCCTTTCGTACTCCCTCCACTGTGGGAGTAACTCTGAAGAGACCGAAATGCTCAAGTCTGGAAATCTGGTCTCTGCGATCCTCTTCACAGTTTGCTCGTGTACGGGATTGGTATAGGAGAACAGCAAACAGACTGCCACGGACTTAACGTCATGACTTGCCAAGAAGTCTAGAGCGTGCTTGACCTGGTCCTCATCCAGTTCGCGGAGAACATGACCTGTTGGATCTAGGCGCTCTTCCACCCCAATCCTGAGATACCTCGGAACCAATGGTTTCAGTTTTACCCATTGCAGGTCATATAGACGAAACCTGGTTATCCTCGCTATCTCCAACGAGTCCCTATGTCCTTTTGTGGTAATGAATCCTGTCTTTGCTCCCTTCCGTTCGATAATCGCGTTGGTTGCCGCAGTGGTAGCATACACAAAACGCGCCGCGTCGTGCATGTCGATCTTTGCTTCATGGATTCCAAGAATGACCGCGTCCGCTGGAGACCTCGGAGTACTAGGTCTCTTGTGAATTGTCAGCGTTCCGGTGGCAGCGTCAAACGCAATCAGGTCTGTGAACGTGCCGCCAATGTCAACTCCAAGATCCATGTTTGAATTGTCACCCGTACGGGTACCAATACTTTGCAACCAACTGTTTGGCTCTATCCATAGACAGCCCGTAGATCTGAACGGCCGTTTCCAAACTGATGTAGCCGTTTATCAAGTCTTCTTCTACCAGCGACATGTCTCTTTCACGAGGGTTTCCATAACCTCCTCCTCCGGGAGTTAGCAACTTTATCTTGTCGGCCTCGCGGAAGATCATGTTTGAGAATTTCGTTGGAGACTTCAATTCAGGAGAGGTTTCTATGGGAGACCTGTACGCGCCGCCGGGGGCTTTCCAGATCAGATACTGGCTTGGGCCGCCGGGGCCGCCTCCGATGAGCCCGTTCGGCAAGACCTTGCATCTGTTGCCGTGCGCGCTTACTCGGCTTTCCTTACCCAACAGTTCGTATTCTCGTACGACGCCGAGACCTCCCCGGTACTTCCCGAACCCCCCCGAGTCTTCCCTCAACTCATACGTATTGATTCGCCATGGGTACTCATTCTCAATGGTTTCCGTCAGATAGTTGTGGGAATGGCCGCCACAATACGTCACTATGGCATTGTTTCCATCCTTACCTTCGCGAGCTCCCCAACCTACCCCGTCCCATATGCAGAAGACATAGGGCTCACCGTTGAGGCCTAGTCCGCCAGCTGTCAGGAGGAGGCATGTTCCTCCTTCAGCTCCGCCTACTTTCTCCGGCATGGCCTGAGCCAGAGCTTTCAGGACTGCATTAACTATTAGGTTATGGGTCTCTGTCTGACCTCCGTTCAATGGACCGGGGAAATCGACATTAACTATGGTCCCCGGGGGCGCGATTATTCTGACAGGACGAAATGAGCCGTAGTTATGCGGCATCTCCGGGTCTACTAGGTTGAAGATGGCGTTGTAAGTAGCTGATCTCGTGACTCCGTAGGGAGCATTGACGGGCCCTTTGGCTTGTCTGTCCGACCCGCTAAAGTCGACCTCCATCTTATCTCTATCTACCGTAACCGTACACCTTATCGTGTACATGTCGTCCGTTACGCCATCATCTTCGACATATTCTTCCGCTGCGTACTTGCCGGTCGGAATCTTTTGTATTTCTTTGCGCATAAGACGTTCCGCGTGGTCCATTATCGCTTCAAGATAGTTGAGATAAGTGCCAACTCCATATTTCTTGGCAAGATCTCTTATCCTAGTTTCAGCCGTCACAAGTGAACCGTACATGGCCTTGAAATCGCCATAACTGTTCTTCGCTGTTCGCACATTAGAGAGAACTATCTTCCAAACTTCCTTGACCTCTTCTCCGCGCCTAAACATCTTTACCGGAGGAACTATTATTCCCTCTTGATAGATCTCTGTGGCGGTTCCAGGGAATCCGCCTGGAGCCATCCCTCCCACGTCAACATGATGTGCAATGTTGCCAGCGAAACCGATTAGGCTATCCTCGTAGAAGATCGGTTTGATCATCAAGAATTCAGGCAAGTGTGTTCCGCCTCTGTACGAATCGTTCGTTATGATTACGTCGCCGTCTTGCAAATCATCAAATCCTATTTCTTTGATCGACCATTCAGCCATTGTAGACAAAGCGCCCAGTTGCGAAGGACAACCCTCAGCCTGCGCCACATGTCTGATCTTCGGGTCGAATATTCCCGTTGAGTAGTCCGTTCCCTCGTAGAAGACAGGTGAATAGGCGGTTCTGGTCATGGTTAGGCCCATTTCTCGACATGCGGCCACAAGAGCACCGTTTATCATCTCTAGAGTTACTGGGTCCAACGAGGAAGACTGTTCGCTGTTGGTCAATTCTTGCGGGCCTCCTTCGCCAAGACCCTTCGTGAGTAGTCTTGGTCGCATTCCTGGCTACAGAAAACAAGTTCGGTCCCTTCGAGATTTTTGCGAACGTAGGTGTCATATCTGTCGAAAATCAGCTTGCCACAGAAGTTGCATTTGATGTGCTTCAGAATATACTCAGCCATCGCAATCGCCTCATGAGTCAGCTGAGCTCTATAAAAGTGTAACCGGCAGGAGAGGACAGTTCTCGTTGCTTCGTACGTTTGACGGCGTATAAGAGCCACCTGGGAGAAAAGTCCGCTGAAGCTGCGGATAAGGCAAGATCCGCCAAGATCAGGTTAGGCTTCACGTATTGCTTCACGGATTCTTCCAGAAGCTTGATCGCGTGCTCCTTCGTTGGGTTATGATGAATCCTCGAGCCTGGAAGGAATCCTGAATGATCATCTAGGAAACTGATCATCCATTCATCCTGATCGGTCATGTCGAAGTCTGCTTGCCATAGGCTATTGCTATGCTTCCTCTCGAATCTGTGATTACCTAAATTCTTAGGTTTGGCGATTGGGTTGTTCAATCCAGGCTGGCGAGCATCGTGTGAATGGTTCTGAGGCTGACGGGCATGATCTCTCGAACCTTGTAGTTTCGCAAGTGTCCTTCGATCTTGTTTGCGCCGCAATGTTTGCGGCGTCTCAGCTCCAAGACGAGCTCCATCGTGGACCCAGGGGTCTTGTGATAGTGGTGGGGTGCACTGGATTTGACGAGGAGACCCTCCCATGCATGTTTCCTAGAGACTCCCCACCAGCCACAGACTGTTCTGTCATCAATTCGTAGGGCTGGTACGATCTCTGTGCTTGCACATTTTCCGATTTTTCTGTGGATGATCCATCTTCTTCAGCGCAGAGTTCCATCCACCGATGCCACTTTGCCTTGTCTCGGTGATTCAGTCTCTCTTTTTGAGACTGACACATGCGGGTAGCTAGCTCAAGATCTGGCTGCGATCATAACAGTTATCAGGCCGCGCTCAGCGCATCGGACGCATCGCATCAGCGGATCGATCGACAATGCGGAAGATCTTGATAGTCGGGGGGGACGGGTTTCTAGGAAGTAATCTCTTGTGGTACGCAAAGGAGAAACATGAGGTGGTTGCCACCACCAGGTCATTCCCTTTCAACGTGGAGGGATGCAAAGTTGAGCTTCTCGACATCGCAGAAAAAGACAGGTGCGTACAGATTATGCGCAAACACGACCCCGATCTCGTCATCAATACTGTCGCCGTCGTAGGCTTAGATGTGGCTGAGAAAGATCGAGATCTGACTCGACAAGTACACGTCCAGGGAACTAAGAACCTGGTCGATGCGTGCAAACAACCGGGCGCGGAGATCGTCTACATCTCCACAGATTACGTGTTCGATGGGACTAAGATTGGAGGGACGTATGATGAGAGTGACCAGCCTTCCCCAATCAACTACTACGGAGCGACTAAGCTCGAGGCTGAGGGAATTGTGCGAGACTCAGGGTTGGACTGGATAATCGGCAGACCAGCCCATCTATACGGGCCCAATTTCGCCACTCCTTTTGTTGAAGACGTCCTTCGTCAAACGCACGCTCAGAAGAGGTGCAGCTATCCCGAGACGCTTCTGAATATGCTCAGAGGAGGTCAAGCGATTGCGCTGCCTACTGAACTCTATCAAACGCCGGTGCTGGCGAGCGATTTTTCACAGGCGTTGCTGAGCCTGATAGATCTGGGTGCTAGAGGCATCTACAACATATGTGGCCCAGACTGCGTGAGCCGCTATCGTTTCTACAGCGAACTAGCCAGAACATTTGGCGCGGATTCCGGTTTGGTGACGGCGACGAGTGTAGAGGAGTATGCAAGGTTGTTAAACGTGCCAGCGAACATACTGCCAAGGAGAGTGTGCATGAACGCAAGCAAAGTGGAGGGAATTGTGGGAAGGAAGATGCTCGGGATAAGGGACGGCCTGGCGCTTTTTAGGTCACAACTTGATGCTGGCGAACGTCGCGTTGGGTGAGATGTTCTAGACGTTCAGGTGGAGAAGGAGCTGGCTTGTGGCAGGCCGTGACTAGCCTCTGACAGCACCCAGTGTGATTCCTCTGACAAAATACTTGTGAACAGCTAAGACAAGTATGAACAATGGTACAGTTGCGACCATAGCCATCGCCGCGATAGGACCCCACGGCATCATGGTCGGTGACCTGAACAGGTAAAGGGCAACCGGAATTGTGATGGCATTCGTTCGCGTGAGTATGAGAGCAAAAAGGTACTCGCCCCAGCAAAATATCATATTGAAGATCGACGCCGCGATCAGGCCTCCTCCCGTGAGAGGCACGAAGATCGTAACGAAAGATCTCCACCTTGAGCAACCATCTATCCAAGCGGCTTCTTCCAATTCGACTGGGATCTCCTGGAAGAAACCTCTCAACAACCAGACATCGAACGGTATTAGTGACATCGTGTACACCAAGACCAAAGCGAAAGGACTATCTATCAAGCCGATATTCCGCATGAACAAGAACATCGGAATAACTATCACGACGGAGGGTGTCAGCCTTAGGCTCAAGAGCCAATATGCGACATTCTCGCTCCCTCTGATCTTGAATCTGGCGAGAGCGTAGGCTGCAAGCATACTCAGAAAGAGCGCAGCTACGGTCGAGGCACACGAAACCACTAACGTGTTGAGTATGGGCAAAGCCCTATCTGTCAATACGAAATAGTAGTTCTGAAGCGTCTTCCCATTCCATTCGGGGAAGGCCTCCTTGAAGTAGACAATGCTCCCCCCAGTGAAGCCAAAAGGTCCTGTGAACCACTTAGACTCGAGTGACATTTCGAAGAACCACGTCAACGGCACGATGACTATCACAACGGCCAGACCGAGGTAAAAGTAGGCAAGCGCCTCGTCTCTCTTCATTACCTAGTTCCCCTAAGGATCATATGGAATCGCTGAAAGGCCGCGAAGACAACTACCAACACAAATATGGCTACTGCAGATGTGTACCCGAGATCATATTGCAGCGCGAAGCCTACGTTGTATATGTAGTATGAGATCGTCTGTGTTATGTCGGAGTATGGTCCGCCTCTCGTGATTATCGAGACTATGTCAAACAGGCGGAAAATGTCCATCGCCCTGAGCAGGACTGCTATCAACATTACGTCTCTCAGGAGTGGCAATCGCACGTGCCTCCAAATCTGCCACGCCGATGCTCCGTCGACGGTCGCAGCTTCACTCGGCTCGATCGGAAGCGACTGCAGACCAGCGAATAACACCAATGTCATGAAGGGCGTCCACTGCCATATGTCAACGCCCATGAGCGAGAACAATGCTTGGGGGCTTTCCGATATCCATGGGAATTGTGGTAAACCAAGGAAATCAAGAATCGTGTAAAGCGGTCCCCTAAAGTAGAACATGAACATCCAGACCCATCCCACAACGACGCTAGGTAACAGCATGGGGACGAGCAAGATAGCCATTATGTACCTGCGGAACCGTCCTATCCGGTTGAGAGCCATAGCCAAGGACAGGCCCAAGCCGAACTCCGCACTTCCGCACACGAGCATGAATGCTCCAGTGATCGTCAGAGAACCCCAGACCGATGGATCAGTTAGCAGGCGCACGTAGTTTTGTAACCCAGTGAACCTGTCCGTTCCTGCTGAGATGTTGTAATCTCTGAAGGAGACGTAAAACATGCTCAACATGGGAAAGATTAGAACGACAATCACAAATACCAGTGCGGGAAGAAGAAAAAGGAGGGAAGTAACGTCTCTTTTTTTCCGCGGCATTATTCTAGGCAAGCGTTAGGAGCCTACAGCTTAGGCACTAGGAGCGTCTTCCATTCATCTGCGCAGGCGTCCAGAGCGTCTTTGGGCTTCATCCTACCAGTGTAGGCTTCGATTATCCAGTAATCTAGTCGGTCCATAAGCATGTCGGCGTTCGGTTCGTCGGCGGGCCAATCGGGGGCTGGCCACTCTGCGCCCATTTGCCAAGCTCGTTTCCAGGCGTCTAGGAAACCTGGGTACATTGTCTCGAATTCAGGGTCTTCCCACATCCACTCGTACGGTGGGTCCATCCATGAGGGGCCCCATGGAGGCAGGCCCTCGTACGCCTTGATCGCGATGTCAGGCGACGACCACTCCAAGAGATACTCCAGCGCCTCGTCCGGGTGCTTCGACCGCTTGTTTACGCCAAAGAGGCAACTTTCGTAGATGGTGCCCCTCATCGACGGCATGTAGTTGGTCTTGCCGGCCGTCTTCGGGGCCATCTCTGGGTTCTCGAATGACGTCCTCCATCCCGCTCCAGTATCTGGGAACACTGCGACCCTGCCTTCGGCGTAGTTAGTTTGTAGCTCATCGAAGCCCGCAGTCAGACTCCCTGGAATCATATATGGAATATAGGAGATTAAGTCCTCTAGCGACATCACCGCCTCCTCATTGTTTATGAGCGGGTTCCGCTTCTCATCGATTACTGCCGCAGGCTTCCCAGCCTTCCACTGACGGTACATCCAGTGGTACATGAATAGCGCTTGCTGATCAAGCCTGCGGGCCATCATCCATTGCCACGCCCAGCAATCGATCTTTCCGTCGTTGTTGAGGTCTAGACCTCCGCCTTTGTCGCTAGGTTTGTCGCGGTTCAGAGCCTTGTATGTCTCCAACCGTCCCTCAGGCGTCATCAGCTTCTCTGGATCCAGACCCATGTCCTTGAAGATGTCCTTCCTGTAGTATACCATAGGTGTGTCTCCGTCCATTGGTACTCCGTATAGGCGTGAGTCATCCACAAAAGACCCCAGGGTCCCGTCCTTATTGCCGTATTGCATGGACAGCCTCTTGACAGCGGGGATAGAATCGAACCAAGCTTTCGGAAACTTACTCTCATACCAAGGAGTCAAATCCAAAAGGTAATCTCCTTTCCGGAGTTCCCCCCGCCAACGCCACACCACATAGACGATGTCTAGGTCGGATCCTGCCGCAAGGTCTCCCATTATCTTCGGGTGCCTTTCCCCGTAAGGCACCGGCGTGAATTTTGGAGGCTGCGCATCATGGCGTCTGGCCCATATGCCCCCAAACGTGTCAGGATTGTGAGACGCGAGATACATGTCGACAGCTTCCCCGGTCAGTTGCAGGCCAGGGTACTGAGCCCATTTTGCGGGCGGCCAACCTGGGACT
>Ga0129297_10001489_pt1 | contig 11845 bp, 11 predicted proteins | sample I18A1metaG_FD_94708 | JGI IMG/M metagenome (GOLD analysis project Ga0129297, IMG submission 94708) | Lake sediment bacterial and archeal communities from Gulf of Boni, Indonesia to study Microbial Dark Matter (Phase II) - ​I18A1 metaG | ecosystem: Environmental > Aquatic > Freshwater > Lake >... | reverse complement strand
CCCGTGGTCTAGGCGGCAATAGTTGAACGAAGCCGATCGCACATACGTAAGTGCCGGGATAACCAGGATATGACGCTGGCCTCCGGAGTCAGTGGTCGCGGGTTCAAATCCCGCCGGGCCCGCCACTTTCTAGGGGCAGATACCTTCATAAAGGACGAATGTTTCTACCCTTTCGACAAACGATGGCCAACAAGGGAGCCGACAAATATGCCGCACTTGAAGCCAATGCTGAGGCAAAACGTTGGCTCGCCAACTTGGCTAGAGGAAGTCCTCTGACTGCCGAGGTTGCTAAGCGAAGACTGGGCAGGGCCTGCGAACTACTATCTCTAACACCCGGAGACATGGTCGAGAAGGCAAGACAGAATCTAAAGGATCTTCAGGACTCACTCGAAGATCTTGTCGCCAAGCTTGAAAGCGAAAAGAAGGCTCCTGGCTACATTCTAGGCATCCTGAAGACTGTCAAGAGCTGGCTCAGATACAATGACGTAATCCTAACCCGTAGGGTCAAAGTCTCAAACCCGTCAGCGACGCCCACAATAGAGGACGAGCAGGTTCCAACACAAGAGGAACTATCGAGAATATTGAGAGCTTCGCCTCCTAGGGTCCGGGTTGCGGAGGCTTTGATGGCATTCGCAGATCTCAGGCCCGAGTCTCTGGGCAACCACAACGGAACAGACGGACTGATGCTCAAGGATCTTCCAGAACTCAGCAGCGAAAAGAACAAGATCAGCTTCCAGAAAACGCCTACAATGATAGTTGTGAGGCCCACATTGAGCAAGGGCAGACACAAGTATTTCACATTCCTTTCAAGAGAGGGCTGCACTTACCTGAAGGAGTATCTGGAGGAGAGGATCGGCACTGGAGAGAGACTGATACCCGAGAGCCCTCTCGTTGCACATGAGAGAGCGAGGGCTGACACCAAGAGATTCCTCCAGACAAGAAAGATAGCGCGTTTGATTAGAAATTACATGCGCAAGACTGGAGTGCGCAAACGTCCCTATGTACTAAGAGCCTACGCTGAGACACAGCTCATAATCGCCGAATCAAGAGGTAAGATAAGCCATCCATACCTACAATTCGTAGCAGGGCACAAGGGTGACATTGAGTCGCGCTACAGCACGAATAAGGGGAGGCTGCCGGAGCAGATGATTGAAGATATGCGCAGGTGCTACAGGGACTGCGAACCTTTCCTGAGCACGATAGTCCAACCTCTAGAGCAGATTGCAATAGTCAAGGAAGCAAAGGTGGAAGCCCTGAAGAGCATTGCGAAGAGTCTTCTGGGCATAGATCTGCTGGAGGTCAAGATTGCCAAAGAGAAGGAGCTGAGGAGGGAACTCGTCAGAGACGAGGAGATAGAACTCTTCGAATCCGAAATCAAGAAAATGCGAAGTGGAGAACGAGACCCGCAGATCATAGTCAGGGAAGAAGAGTTGGAGAAGCACTTGGCCGATGGATGGCAGTTCGTAAGCGTCCTCCCGAGTCAGAAAGTATTGGTAAGGAAGGTGTGCTAATACTGTCAGCGGGCCGGTTGAGGCGCATACCCAGTCAGGTTGCAACCAATTTGAAGTCTACACAGGACTCCTTCGGAGCGGCCCAATACCAGCAGGATCGAGCTAAGAATTCCTATAGGTGAACTGGCGTCGCTCGATCCCTCATTTTTTGCCGCTTGCTTCCTGCGCGCCGGTCTGCTTGACGAGGAACAAACGCCATAAACTACACAAGCACATCAATCAACCAAGGGAGCGTTCAAGGGCGTTTGGGCCAGAACAGTTCCGATAGACTCAATCAAGAGGCCAGGATAGCAATACTCGAGCACTATACCTCCAAATCAAATCATTGGTGTGCGATCCTTCTCTCAGTTGCTGTGGCGGGGCTTGCTGTTTTTTCTTCAAATGCCTATGATGTTCTTGCCCGCCTGAGAGTGATATTCATAGCAATGACTTTCGTGGCATTCCAAGGACTTTACGCCTTGTTCCGACTTCTTTGGTATGGTCTACTTCTCCGACATGTTCTTTGCGCATGTCCAAGGGCGCTGGGGGTAAGCGCGTCCGGGCTGAAGCAGGGCCAGAAGGAGACGTACATCTACCGTCTTGATAAAGGTGCCAATGATCTCGCCAAGAAAGATCAAGGAGGTAGTTTTCTTTGCCTCACTCACTCTTTACCTGCTTGGGCGTTGTGGACTGCTGCAGGACTTGCTGTCGGTATCCTGCTGCAAATCATAGCTTTCGACCCGTAAAGCCCGTGTCTCTAACTATGGCGATTTGATGATCCGTAACGACTCAGGAACGATCAGAACGGTTGATCTTGGCGACGATTTGTATGACGAGGATCCTACGCTCAACCGTCAGGAGGACCTCGCAGCCGAGTGGCCAATAAGGAAACGCCGAGTAGTCTGGTCTAGGACGACGCACATTGTCCTCTCAATGTAGCTCTTGCTAGTCATTCCCGCGATTTATCGATTTTACGTTCCTCTATGAGTAAGCTTACGGCGGTTTTTGGTCAATGAATTCGGTCACAACTTTGGCCTTTGCCCTGAGATGTGCGATGTATACCTGAACGCCTAGGGCCGTCATGACGTTCCCTGTAACAGTCATCACGATTAGTTCGATGGTGCTCAAGATATGAATTGATACGGCAGAATAAAACACGACAACCAAGAACGCCCAACCGAACGACACAAGTGTTCCGTATGCCGCAATGCTCCTCCTTCCTTCCTTGACGATTGCAATGGCATCTTCTATGAGACTGCGTCTCATCTCACTCATCTCAATCACCTCTCTGTCACAAGATGTCAGAGATTGGTTCAACTGCGTTTTCTTCGGTCTAGACCGAATTTCGGTTAAGTAGACTTCGCAGTCGATTATGTGTAATTGGGAGGTCATTGCGACGCAACTCGTCAAGGGCGAAGAAAAGATGACAAGTGACGGTGACAGTTTCATGATTTATCCGGGCGTACACAATGGCCCTCACTGACACACTCACTGAAGTCGTGACTATACTATTCGGTTCCGTCATCATAGCCGTGGTAGGCAATTGTCTTAACGAGAGAAGACAGACGCGTAGGCAACACACTCACTAGTATGCAGGCTTATAGCTACCGTCAGAATAATCTATCTCTCAAAACAGCTGAGTAGAGGAGATTCTGTGTCTGCATTTGCATCCAGAGCTGAGAACACATGCAACGCTCTACTCTGCGAGGAATTACGAAAGCTTGGACTTGAGGCATACTTTGAAGAACATTTTCTCACGCGGTTTGGCACGAGCAAACCGGATATTCATGCGAAATGGAAGGACACCAACTACTTCATAGAGGCGAAGCAAAAGCCCCGAAAGCTTGTTGATGCTGTAAGCAAGGCGTACACATACCAAAAGAGATTGCAGGCGGTTGGCCCAAGAGCCGTTTTTGCGGTACTGTATCCTCCTGATTGTCTCTCCGGTTGTGAGATGGCTGTGCTGTTGAACAAGCCGCCGTTCTATGTCTATCAAAGCTTGAACAGTCTGAAGGAACTTGCTCAAAGAATCCACAGTATGATTACTGAACCGCCCGCTTTTGTTGAGCTTAACACCACTGATGCGATCCAACTACTCCGTGAAGCGGTTTCTGGAATCAGCGAGGCCTTCGCAAAGGTTCAGGCCAAAGATGTTGAGGAGATCTTTGGCGGTCGCCTCTTCTTTGAGACGTTCCTCGGCGTAAGGGAAGAGAAAGAGATACCAATTGAACATCTTAGGGCCGCGGCCTCGTATCTGCTTGTAAACCAAATCCTGTTCTATCAGATTCTGGCGAAGGAAAAGAAGGAACTGATACGCTACAAGGAAATCGACTCTAGCAAGCTCGAAGAGACCAAAGAGCTTCAAGCCAAGTACTTCTCCAAAGTGCTGTTGGAAGACTACAAGCCTATTTTTGGCTTTGATGTTGCTAGCAAGATCAAGGGCTCAAACGCTCTTGAAGCCGTCAAGGTCACCATCGACGCAGTAAACGCCTTGTCACCTGAATCTCTAGGTCACGATGTTCTAGGAAAGATCTTTCACAACCTAATTCCCTTCGATTTGCGAAAGGTGATAGCGGCATTCTACACGAGCATTCAGGCAGGGGAAGTTCTAGCAACGTTAGCTATAGACAAGTCGGACGCTCATGTACTAGACCCTGCCTGTGGTTCTGGCACGCTGCTTGTCTCATCATACCAAAGAAAGAGAGACCTGTTGGAGAAAAGTGGTGAACGCTTCAGCTTTAAGCACCACAAACGGTTTGTCGAACATGAAATAACAGGGGTTGATATCATGCCTTTTGCAGCGCACCTAGCAGCTGTCCATCTATCACTGCAGGCACCTCTCTACACAACCGACTATGTAAGGGTCGCAATACAAGACTCGACAGCTCTGAGGCCAGGAGAAACCATAGCCACCGCCCATGAGGTTCTGAAAGAGGCTTTCAAACAAAGGAAGATCACCGAAGATTTTACGAAGCGTGTTGAAGCAAAACACAAGATTGTCTCAGGCATCGTAAATCTGGCTGAACAAGGGAATGAAAGGCCAGTCCAGCTAGGCAAGGTTGATCTTGTCATAATGAATCCCCCGTTCACTCGGTTCCAAAGAGTTCCACCAGAATACAAGGCGGCCCTCACAAGACGTTTCCCTGAAGCGCGTTATAGAGACTGTGTCCATGGACAGCTAGGATTGCATGGCTATTTCTTGCTGCTTGCAGACAGATTTCTTAAGAACGGGGGGCGGCTTGCGGCAGTCTTGCCGGCCACGACGCTTAGCGCAGAGGGATTCTATCCAATTCATGACATCTGGTTGAAGGATTACTCCCTTGAGCATATCATCGTTTGCGAGGGCAGATCCGCATTTTCAGAGAATGTTGCAGTTCGGGAGATTCTGTTTGTGGCCCAGAAAACGAAAACGAAGAGCAACAAAGTCGCTTTTTCAATTCTGAAAGTCTCGCCTGATAAGCTGTCAATCGGAGAGGCACGTTCGCTAGGCGAGCACCTAAGAGATCTGAGAGATACGAACGAGGTTGACACGACTGTTGACTCAAGGGACTACTTGTTCAAGCTGTCTCTACAAGATGCACTGGTCAAGAAGAAACGATCTCTTTTCAGGGCCATTGCTCTCTACCGTAGCGACATGATAGATCAGGCCAAGCAGCTCACGGAATTGTACGACAAATCTGGCAAGGTCACAACCTTCGGCGAATACTTGCATAAAGTTGATGCCGAAATGCACGAGAGTCCTAGAGGAATCAAGAGATTCGGTTACTACGGTCTAGCTGTCGTGAATAAGCAGAGCAGAGCTCTAAAGAAACACGATTTTTGGTTCATTGCAAGCAGGACAAAGCACCACGCCGTTGTTGAAAATCGATTCAGCCACGTTACAATCCAGATACCATGGGCCTCGCTAGAGCCAAATATCCGGCGCTACGCAGGTTTGGACTTTTTTGATATTAGTGGAGCGACGGACTACGTGGTATCGAAGCCATTTCCTAGACTGGAAGACATGCTTGAGGCGAGTGACCTTCCAAGCGACGAAAGAAAGCAAGCCCTCAGGCTAGTGAGGAACGGAGAATGGGAGCAGTTTGTCAAGGATCACTCCAGCAACGTTACACTTGTCTATCGTGCTAGAATAACCGGCGCGAGAACTCATTACGTAGCATTCTTCTCGGATAGTAAGATGTTTGCTGGCGGATCCTTTTGGAGCCTCAAAATTCCTGACGACGCTCAAGCGAAGCTCGTAGTACTCTGGTGGAACACGACTTTGCACCTCTTTCAACTGTTCGTCGAGAGAAAGGAGACTGAGGGGGCCTGGATCTGGTTCGACGGCTATGTCATGCGTGAATTTTCCATCCCAGATTTCACAAAGATGTCAGCTAAGGACACCCGGCAACTTCTGCAGTTATTCGACAAAATCGCAAAGACACCGGTCAGAAGCATTGTTGATCAGCTCAAGTCAAGAGATCATGTGAGACAAAGTCTTGATACACGCTTCCTGCGATTCCTTGGTATGCCGGAAGGCAAGATCAACATTTTTCTGGAGGGCCTCTACAGCGTTCTGGGCGACGAGATTCGGAGACTTCAGGGTTCTGCGGAAGAGGACGAACAAGAGGAAGAATAAGATGTGTGAAGTCACGGCGCGTTTCGCCGATTGTGCGTCTGTCAATCCTAATTAGCCACGGACAACAGGTGAGCCAAGAAGACGATATGTCAAATCATAGAGATGCGGTGTAACATACTGAAATGAGTCAACCGTCCCCCAGATACCCGCGGATGGTCATATCACCGACGGGCCCGATCTATCGTGCTCTCATTGAGAGGTATGGCCAGCGCAATATTTGCTGGCCTATTATAGCGTACAACCTCGAAGGCCCTAGTGTTAGATTCCTGATGATTGAAGTAAATGCTTTGAACCGAACCAACGAACACGTTCTAGGACCATTCCTAGGACCGGCACCATATCCGGAATATAGGCTCGACTACTTGGCGGACCCACGCCCTCCTTTGCCTATTCCGCTCGGTCATGACCACGCCTGGCCAGGCCCAAAGGACATCATTGCGAACTTGTACGCCAGCAGCTACGAATTTGTCACAACAAAGGGTGGCCTCAACACAATCGACATTGACTATGTTTGGAGAACAAATTGCGGCTTGAGAGGCCTGGAGCTAACCACATTTTACAACGAAATGTCAAGCCGCACGTATGCAGAACATCTTGTCCAGAGATTCATCGAAGAGCGCGCTGGTAGAAGGGGGGCCCACCAGTTTGCCCTCCAGGCTGAGGTGGCTGAGAAGAAAAGCATCGAACTTCACCTAGCCTTTGTTAACACAGAAGGCCACTCACTAAATGTGAAGACCGATGGAAAAGTCTATGTGATTTTGCTTGATCGAGATGCAGCTCGAACACTACATTCAGGCCAGTTGGTATGCGGGGAGTATCTGGACTTCAGTGAGTGGCTCCTTGAGCTTTGAGATTGATAGATGCCTCGTCGAGGACTTGACAGTGGACGTTTGGCAGTATTCCTCTTGTTCGTCCTTGTCCATGTGCAAAGCATCTCTCCAAAGTGTGATGTTTCGAAGGGCTTCGCGATTCGGATGTTCCAGTCGATTGACTCAGACATTGAGATGCGCCTCCGCTTTGGCGAGTAGTTATCCGAGCTCCTGGTCCCGAGTTTCGTTGTGGAGGTGGATGACTGGTGAGAGGATCTTCTGCAGTTCCTTGAGAACGTCTGTCTTCAGTTCTGGTTGCCAGGTTTTGTAGACTCTGATGAGGCGTTCCAGCTCGCTCTTCACTATCGTAATCTGGACCTTCTGCAGAATGATGTTCTGGAAGATGATTGGCTTCTCCGGATGCCAGATCCACTCCTGACCGTTCTTCAGCTCCTTCAGCGAATCATACCATTGAGCCAGCTTCCCTACAGGCCCTCTCCTAGCATCACGAGGATCACCTATACCGCCCATATCGAGACCCTGTCGGGTAAGAGACATACACGATACAATGTTGTTTCTTGGCATGTCGAGAAAGGAAGTGTTCCTCTTACCTACACTGTAACATTGTACAACGTCGGAGGATCGTCTGAAACGTTTCACTGGGTGGTAAGATAGAATTTCCGCCAAAGTCAGTCTGTCAGGTTGATTGCAAACTCAGACGGAATGACTCCTCACGTGCTTTCTTAGCTCCTCCACGATCTTCAGGAGTGTTCTCGGTCAGGGGCTTTTTTCATGACTATCTGGCATCTTTGAAACCGTCGCAGAAGGCGCATCGTAGTCGCTTAGCTTTGTTGATGTATTCCTTTCCATCCTCTCCTTCATGCGACCACCATGTACAGTACCCATCTTCATCGATATTGGCGCAGTTACGGAACCTGAATCCTCCCACCACTTCAGCCTGTTTTAGAAGGTCTTTCAAAGCCTTTTGCTTGAAGGCCCACTCGTATATGCTGATGCTCTTCAGGTCACGCCATTTCTCGTGAAGTACTTTCACCTTGTCTGGGTCAGTTCTTAGCTCGATGACTACTTGCGCCGGTGAAACTCCCCTCTCGAAGAGTTCGAATACAGCCGAGGCGTTGTCTCCTTCATATGCCGAATAATCCTCTAAAGTTTCTGCTGTCTGACACTTCTTCAATATTCTAGAGATCTGGGCAGGGGAGACGCGTTCTATCTTCGCTATTTCTCTGTATGTCTTCCCCTTTGATCTCAGCTTGAGTATCCGGTCCTCTAGCTCATCCTTCGATTCCCCACTCCCTTTTTCTGCTTGTTTCGGAAACAAAAACGGGAGTTTCACGTGTTCCACCCTGTTCCACATCTGTTTCCGACTGCTACGATCTGTTTCATCTGTTTCCTAGAGGAAAGACAAAGGAAATTCTGGCCGTCGTAGATACGTGAATTCCCACCGTAATCTTGGAAACAGAAGACATGTTCCATGAAACAAGTGAAATGTTTCTGGCTAGTCAGCATTGTTCTCAACTTCTAGAGGTTCCGGTTCCTCTAAGTTCAGGTCGTATTTTGAGGCGAGCTGCCTCACGATATCTCTCTCTTCCAGGCCTGTTTCCATAAGGCGAAGAGCTTCCCTTTCGATTCCTCTCGTCAATCTCCTGATGACAGGTCTCGCTATCCGTTCTACTCGCTCCTTAGTATCAGCCTCAGCCAGATATTCGCTAGGCACATGGTTCCGAAGCTCCTCTTCGACAACTCTCAGTAGGGTCCTCGGTCTGAGAGCCTCGACCTCCCAACATCGTTTTCCGTGACTCTTGATGTATTCCCTTGCCCTGCTATCCCTCCTGTTCACAGGGATTGACGGAGGTTCATATCTCCTAATTTGCCTGGTTGTCAGAGCTATCCTTTCCATGTCTATGCCCATCTCTCTTGCACTCACCTCCTCGATCTTGAGGCCTGAGGGGTCGTGGTCGCCGACGTACAGGATCGTTTGGGTGCCTCTCTTGGCGGCTCTCAGAAGAGCTTTGCGATACATGGATAGACTGGCGAACCCTCTAAGAACCTGTATCGACAGTCTGTATTTTGCAGCTAAGTCTTCAAGGAAATTCCGGATGCTGTCTTTCTCAACCCAAAGCTCAATCTCGTGGTATGGTCTTGGTGCGGGAATGTAGTGCCGCGTCGGATCATGAAACCTCGTGTCTAAGTCTCTGTCCAGTCTCCTCATCTTCGTCAAATGATAATCCAAGATCTTGTAAAACCTGCGAGACGGACGGTATCGATACTTGGAAACCAAAATGTAGTAGAGCTGGCGGACGGTAAGCCTCGCATAGTACCTTACAGTTTGCAGAATCCGTGACTCTAAGCGCCATGAGTCTCGACCCCTAGTTCGAAGGACTTTGGAAATCTTCCTTATTCTCCTTGGCATCCCGATCCACACTGGGAAAGCGAGTTGGCAAGCTTCTCAACCAGCTTCTCTTTCCGACCATAGGCTCGCTTGTTTAGAAGAGCTATGAGAGAGTTCGTAACCTCTTTGTAAGGCTCAATTGCTCCGCTTATGATGTAGTCCAAGAACTCATGCCGCAAGCACTTCAGAGTCTGCTCAAAGGTCCGGCAATAGATGTGAACCGTGTTCCCCGTTACTTCTCCATCTAGATCCGGGTTCTGACCTGGACTCCAAACGACTTTCAGATCATGGCCATCGTTCAGGAGGCGTTGAAGCTTCCTCAACTCTTCGTTAAGCTTGGCGTTGAGCCTGTTTGTCTTGCAAGTCCTTCGCATTCACTGTATGGCTCCTTGTTCACGCTTCGAAATTCTATTTGATTGACGGTGCAACATTCTGCAACGATCACCGTTATTCTTGTCAGAGTCGTTCCTTGTCGCAGCATTCATCTCATAGCGCTCTGAGTCTGCTTGCTTCTTCCTAGCTGAGCCAGAAATGTGAGATTTCTCTGTTACCTCCGACGCTTTTCCAAATCCGACGGGCGCTTGGCTCTCGATGCAACGTTTGACTCTCGGAGCTTTTCGCTGCGTTCGATGCAATAGAAGTTGCGCGATGGTTTTAGTTTGGTCGATGACTGCCCTGATGCCTTCGAGGATGTATTTCTGGTCTTGGGCTATGATCCCTAGGGTTTGTTTAAGATAGTACTCTCCAACTCCTCCTCTCATGATTGCTTCCATTACGTCTCCGAGCTTCATTTGGACAGCTCGGTCGGTCAGGATTGTTTCTTTCCTGAGTTTTCCGTCTTTGTTGTAGATTCTCTCGATAACTCCGGCTACTTCGCTGAGCGTTATACTTTTCAGACCATTGAGCTTGATGCTCTCGAAGTCCTTGTTCCATTCGATCTTGTGAACTGAGACTTCGTTCATATTCTCTACCAGGGAGAATCTGAAGCAGGAGAGGAAGATGCCGTCAAAGAAGTACATGACTTGGACGAACCGTTCATAGTCAAGCGGCCTCCTCGCGGCGCTAATGAAGAATTCAATGGTGTCATTTGTGAAGACATGGAGTTCCACATTTTCGCAAAGCAGGCTGGGGAACGACTTGTACACGTATGTGGGAGTTTCATGCGAATGCCAATTATCCATCTGGATGGCTAGTTTCCATGAGTCTGGAATCTTGGCAGACAGAACAAGCCCATGAACTGTCGGTAGAATGTTAGGACTACGGGAGAGCAGAGATTTCAGCTGATCCTCAAGCTCTTCTCTCGCTTCAGGATACGCCATGTAGAAGCCGCATTTACTTTCTATTGCCACCACTCTGTGCCTTTTCTTCAGGCGGTGGATAGCACTTCTGACGGAAGACTTGTTCAGGCCAAGCCTTGTAGCAATGACGGCAGAACGCCATGAGCCCCCGGCTGACATGAGAAACTCGTAGACTCGATCCATGACTCTGCTAGTCGTCTGTCCTACCCCCTCGAATTTCCTTTTGAGGAACTTCGGGCCGTCTCGTCTCCCACATTTCAATGGTGTTCCTGAGGCAATGCCTAGCCGCCTCCGCGACGGAACTAAAATCATTCTCTCGCACGAAGTGTTGAAGCCTTCTCCATAGCCCCGGCTCGACTGGAACGTCAACACGATACCGACCGCCAGGCAAGCGAGGCATATTCATGAACCACGAACGAGAACGCAATTCAGCAAGAACTAATAAGCCGTGTTTCGCAGTTTCCCTGAACTGGAGAAAAGAAATGACACTGCCGAGGATAAGGAGCGGACGTGGTGGTCCGGGAGCGAAAGACTCCTTAAGCCCGAATGAAGTGAGACTCTTAAACGATTTGATGAGACTGGGCGTAACCTGGCAGTATTATCTAATCAAGTACTTAGAATGGGGTCGGTCAACTGTTCACAAGTTGCTGAGTTACCTTGAGCAAAAGAGATTCTGCACTTCTCATGTGGACAAAGCCAACGGGAAGACTAGGCGAAAGTGCAGGCTAACCCCTGAAGGAGAGATAGTCGCCAAGAGATATCATGCGGTGGTACCATCGCAATGGCCTGCACAAGTAGAGGTGGTCCGAGATAGCAAACGAATCGGTGAAGACGTTCTGCCTTTGACTGTATGTGCCAACGAGACCAAAGGTAGGTTTATCAACGTCGGCGGTGGGACGGCTGTGTTCACATACGGTTCCTATGCGGCTACAGTGTCGCCTGGAAGCGCCCTTCCGCTAAGAACCATACCGAGAAATCTTCACGTCAGCGCGATCTCAGGGATCCCTGTCTTGTACGGGTCACCCTCTCCGGACGGCCCACTATTCTGTTTGTCATATCCAAAGAAGAATTCGTAGAGGACGATTTTCAAGGTATTCGCACCTAACTAGGTGCAGAAACCGCCGGGCCCACCACAGACAGCTTGGGCACGATCGGTCCTCGTGATCTTGTGGAGGACTCCGAAAAAGTGACTGGAGCGATTTTGGTTGCTGTACAGATAT
>Ga0129297_10001488_pt1 | contig 11846 bp, 11 predicted proteins | sample I18A1metaG_FD_94708 | JGI IMG/M metagenome (GOLD analysis project Ga0129297, IMG submission 94708) | Lake sediment bacterial and archeal communities from Gulf of Boni, Indonesia to study Microbial Dark Matter (Phase II) - ​I18A1 metaG | ecosystem: Environmental > Aquatic > Freshwater > Lake >... | reverse complement strand
GATTATGCTATCATGGTTGAGTCACATGAGCGACTACTCGATGTCCTTCGCAACCGACTTGGGCTGAAAGGGACCAAGGAAGGCTGCAGTACCGGCGATTGCGGCATCTGCGCCGTGCTCATGAATGGGCGGCTTGTCAACTCATGCCTGATTCTTGCCATACAAGCACGCAACAAAAGAATAGAAACCATCGAGAGCGTGGGAACGGCAGACAATCTTCATCCGGTGCAACGCGCCTTAGTCGAATGGAACGCGTCCCAATGCGGTTACTGTATTCCTGCCATGATCTTGGCTGCCAAGAACCTTCTAGACCATAACTCTTCGCCAAGTGATGATGAGATAAAGAAGGCTATCAGTGGAATCCTCTGCCGTTGCACGGGTTACGTCAAGATAGTTCAAGCAGTGAAAACGGCAGCCTCGGAAATCAGGGGGACGTAAGCCTTGGATGACCAAGTAGTCGTAGAAAACCTCGCGAAGAACCGACAATTGCTTGTCGTGGGCAAGAGTGTTCAGCGGGTCGACGGGATTGAGAAGGTTCTGGGTAAGCCACTCTATGCTATGGACGTTGTTCCGGAGAACACACTCTACCTGAAAGTGGCCAGATCCAAGTATGCTCATGCACTGCTGAAGCGCGTAGACGTTTCCCGGGCACGCAGATACCCAGGCGTGATGGCCGTCGTGACTGCTCAGGACATACCTGGAATCAATGAGTCAACCGCCCTGCTTCCGGATAAGCCTCTCTTGGCAAGTGACAGAGTCAGGTTTGCGGGCGAACCGATAGCAGCAGTCGCGTCCCTAGACTCAACAATAGCCGAAGAAGCCGTCGATCTCGTCAACATAGAATATGAACCCTTGCCAACGGTTTTCTCCCCCATTGAAGCAATCAAACCGGACGCACCCAAAATCCACGCCAATGGCAATATTGCCAAGCAAATGAGAGTGCGAAAGGGCAACATTGAGGTTGGTTTCAAAGAAGCCGACATAATCATAGAGAACACGTACAAAACGCAATTCCAAGAGCCTGTTCCTCTGGAGCCCGAGGCAGGTTTCGTGATCCCAGAGCCAGATGGCTCTGTGACATGTGTCGGATCCGTTCAGAGCCCCTTTCACGTTCAGACAGGAATAGCGAAGATACTGTCACTTCGCCCAGATCAAGTCCGAGTCATCCAGGCAGCAACAGGCGGCGCCTTCGGCCCGAAGTCAGATGAAATCCCCGTAGACGTGCTTGGGTTGTCAGCCATAGTGGCGGTGAAGACTCGACGGCCAGTAGCCTTGGCTTACACTCGAGAAGAATCCATGGTTGGCCATACCAAACGTCACCCCTTCGTGATTACGCTAAAGACAGGCGTCAAAAAGAACGGAAAGCTGGCAGCTTCTGAAGCAACTTTGCTCGCGGACACAGGCGCCTATGCTTCGCTTGGACCTCTTGTCATGATGCGGGCGCTCTTCCATGTGACTGGCCCGTATGTTATTCCGCACGTGAAGTCTGATGCTTACTGCATCTACACCAACAACACGATGACCGGATCCTTCAGAGGCTTTGGAGGACCTCAAGCCCACTTTGCCGCTGAGTCTCAGATGGATGAAATTGCTAAGAAGCTTCGTATGGATCCGCTTGACTTCAGATTGTTGAACATCCTCCGGCCTGGAACACTGACCGCGACCAGCCAGATTGTAGACGAAGCCTGCGGCCTAGAAGAATGCATCAGGAGAACGACGCAGGAAGCAGACTGGCAGAAGAAGCGCGAAGAATTCTCCAAGACGGAAGGACCAAGACGCCGGGGCCTAGGAATCGCAATAATGTACCATGGCAACAGCTTGGGGCCTGAAGGCAATGACTATGCAACAGTCCACATGCAAATTGACAAGGACGGAATAGTAAGACTCCGCACAGGCTTAACCGAATATGGCACGGGTGCCCCATCAGGCCTAATCCAGATCGCTGCTGAAACCATGCGGCTGCCGCTTGGATATTTCAAGCTAGACCCACCCGACACGGACCATTGTAGTGACACAGGGCCGACGGTTGCATCAAGAACAATTACCATCGGCGGACGGGCAACACAGATGGTTGCAGGACAACTTCATCAGAAGCTCAAAGAAGTCGCCTCAGGACTTCTTGGCTGCAAGCCAGACAAGGTCGAATCGGCAAGTGGCTATTACCGCTCGAATTCGGATCCGCGGCGTTCAGTGTCGTACCATGAGGTGGTGGAAACCGCATACAGCCAAGGATTGCAGTTGAGGGAAGCTGGTACTTTCACTGCACCCAAGTGCGAATATGATCCTGAAACATGTCAAGGAACAACGTATCTGCAGTACACTTACGGCGCGGTGACAGCAGAGGTCGATGTCGACACAGAAACAGGGCAAGTTCAGGTCCTCAAAATGGTGACCGCGTATGATGTTGGGAAAGCGATCAACCCACTCTCCTTGGAGGGACAGATTGAGGGCGGGACAGTGCAGGGACTGGGGTATGGCTTAATGGAGGAACTGATTCACAAAGAGGGAATAGTTCTCAACCCGAATCTTGCAGATTACTACATACCGACATCCCTTGACACCCCGGAAATCAAGACTATCATTGTTGAATACCCCGGGCCACTGGGACCATACGGAGCAAAAGCGATGGGAGAACCACCGATAGTTCTCCCAGCGCCAGCGATTGCTAATGCGATTGACAATGCAGTAGGTGTCAGACTCTACGAGATACCTGCTACGCCTGAAAGAGTGCTGAAAGGACTGAATAGGAAAAGCAAGCCTGGCGCCAGCCCTTGAAACACATTCCAATAAGCTCGGTGACGGATCTGGTGGAGGAGGCACACAAGCTGATCCGGGGAGCGGAGCCTTTTGCTTGGGTCACTATCATCGATCAGGAAGGGTCAAGCGCGCGCCATGTCGGTTCGTCGATGTTGGTGACCCGAGATGGCCAGGTTATCGGAACCGTTGGAGGAGCTGCCGCCGAGCTTCAGCTAATAGAACAAGCCGTACAAGCCGTTAGAGAAGGAAAACCGCGGACTGTCAAGTTGCCGCTTCCCGTCTGCGCGGGCACAATAACGTGCTTCATCAATGTTTTCCAGCCACCTGAAACATTGATTCTGATTGGAGCAGGCCACGTCGCGCAGCCTATGGCAAAGCTCGCAAAGATATTGGGGTTCAGGGTCATAGTAGTGGACGACAGGCCTGAGTATGTGACACCTGAAAGATTCCCGGACGCTGACGAACATATAGTGGAAGACTGGGAAACAGCGATAGGAAAGCTGCGGATTGACGAGAATTCCTACATCATAATCTTGACCTATGCCGGTGAATACGATGAGCTGGCACTGAGGCAAGTCATCGATTCGAAGGCAGCATATATTGGAATGATAGCGAGCGAATCCAAGGCTAAAGCAGTCCTCGCCAAGTTGCGAAGGGACAACGTACCTGAAAAGTTGCTTCAGCGTGTGAAAACACCCATGGGGCTAGATATCGGCGCCGAGACGCCAGCGGAAATAGCTGTCAGCACAATGGCTGAAATAATCATGCGCCGGCGAAAGGCAACCGGTGCCTCACTCTCCATCGCCGAACAAGAAATCTCCAAGACCGGTTGACCGGATCGCGGATTTCGGCATTTGCTAATGATTCAGAAGGTCCGCCGGGCACTGTTGCTTTCAATCTGAAGAAAGCTGGAAGGGATGAATTCGCTCAGGAAAACCTCCCCTGCTTTGTAGAACTTAATTCCGTTCCTATGAGCTTCAAGTGCCAGTACGCGAATGATCATAGGGTGAGCATTCTTTCTTAGCCCGACATCTCGCGCGTCTTCACATGTTGTCGACAAATGAACGTAATGGCGTCTCATTGGTTTCAACCCTGACTCCATTATGGATTCAAGTTTCGCCTCTGAGGTGCCGTGGTAAAGAAACGCGGGCGGGACTACGTTCTCGTACCGCACTTCAAGCGGTACGGTATGGCCATATAGCGCACGAATCCGATTGTCAGCAATTTCGAAGCGCTTCTTGTTGCTAGTTTCGACAATTTCCTTCACATGTCCGCGCTTCACCCAGTTCCACTTCTTTTGCCTCTTCATCGCCGAGAGTAGTTGAGGCAGTGAAACAAAACCCTCTGGGTCCAAACTCAGGCCGAGCGTCGAAGGATCGTGCCTCAACACGTATGAGAGGTACCTGCTCAACACCTCTCCGCGAGATGCCAGGAACTCCACCCCTTTTCGCATGCTTTGATCGATGCGAACTTAAATACCAGGTGGAGCACTTAGTTACTACAGAGATAGTAGGTTAAGACCTCTCATATGTCGCTAGGTGACTTGCAAGCAGATGTCCTAGGGGCCTTGCAGAAGCTTAGAACGGCCACTGCAAGAGAAATAATGAACGAGATTGGGACACACCGGGAACTGGCGTACACAACTGTAAGCACAGTGCTCGACCGGCTGTATCGGAAAGGCTTGGTGAGGAGATCAAGGGTAATTGGTCGAGGAGGGGTCAAGTACGTTTACTCCTACGCTCCGCCTGAAGAAGTGCAAGCCAGTTTCGTGCAAAGAACACTGAACAGGCTCGTGAACGCCTTCGGGCCCTCTATTGTCCCTGCAATCTACGAAGGACTTGAGCAGCTCACCAAGGAAAAGGCCACTGAAACGAAACGAAAGGCAAGCAAACGCAGGTAAATACTGTGGGATTTGGAATCTACGGCGTGTACTGGAGCAGCCTTCCACCGCTGGCATCTGTTATGCTGCCCTTGTTTGTGAGCCTTCTGCTCTACGCGTTATTTCGAACTTCAACTAGTCCCAGGGTACGATCTTGGAGTCTCGGTGTCATGCTTCTTTCCTCAATTTTCGTTTGGATTTTCATCGCTGTGAGCCTCCTGCTCTGTTATGCGTGGGCAGAAGCTTACGAGTACAACCTATCCGCTGGCGTCAGAGAAGTTTTCGGGACCGCAGTTCTCTCTTCAGTTGGGGCCGGCATTCCGCTTGCGCTATTCTTGCGCCAAGTGTCACCTCGAATTATCCTGAGAAAAGTGAAGACGCTGTCTGTTCCTCAAGAAGAAGTCGCGGAATCATTTCATGCGCTTGCGATGACGATGGGCGTTCCATCAGCGGAGCTCCGTCTCTCAGAGACGAAGGTTCCCCTATCTGTCGCTCTTCAGGTTGAGAAGCCGACTGTTGTCATGTCTGAGAGTCTGGTTTCGCTCTTAAACAAAGACGAACTTGAAGCTGTAATGGCGCACGAAATTGCTCACATAAAGAACTCCGATACCACGCTGAAAGCAGTGGTTACCGCTTACCGGACTACCTTACCTCACGATCCCATCATTCGTTTGGTGGAAGCCGCTTTCCACAGGGAACGAGAGCTCGCGGCGGACGAGACCGCTGTGAAAGTCACCAAGAAGCCTTTGTCGCTGGCCTCGGCACTGCTCAAGATTTACGAAGCTTTTCCCAAGAACAAACTAGCTTCCCACGGCACGTTCTCAATTCTTGGTGCGACATCCACAATAATGAGTCGCCACCCGCCGATACTTCGGAGAGTCAATCGGCTCATAAATTTGGCTGACAGCTTGAGTAGTTAGATTCTCCGCGGAATCTAGGCTGCAAGGAGACGGAAAGTGTCTGTCAGCCTGGTTCGGTTATTGCTTCGACTGTTCTTTCTTTTCTTTTGCGAGATCTTGAACGCTGACCATTCCCAAGGGCGGAAATCCCATTGAGACGCCCGCGGTTGGGGTGTTAGTTGGAACTAGCATGAGTGTGCCTTTGCTCTGCAGACCTAGTTCATAGAGGATGTTCATCCATCGCAGTTCGAGAGCTCTGATGTTCTTCTGGTACAGGTCTGCGGCCTCGACCATTTTCTGTGCGGCCTCGAATTCCGCCATCGCCAACGTCACTCTTGCTCTGCGTTCTCGTTCCGCTTGGGCCTGCCGCGACATCGCCTCCTGAAGCATCGACGGAATTGCGATGTCCTTGATTTCGACTGAGCTGACCTTAATTCCCCAGTGCTCGGTTTTCTCGTCGATTATGTTCCGGGCTTCCACGCCGACCTTTTCGCGCTCCGCGAGTAGCTCGTCAAGGCTCACTTTGCCGATGACCTCTCGAAGCGTGGTCTGGGCGGCCCAGGTGGTCGCGTCGAGGTATCTCTCGACGTTCAGAATGACTTTCTCGACGTCCACGGCCTGGAAGAACATTATTGCGTCCACATTGACTGGCACGTTATCTTTCGTCAGCGTCTGCTCAGTCCTGAAGGGCGTGGTCTGGACACGCATCGATACTATGTTCGGAATTCTGTCGACGAAAGGTATTATGTAGAAAATGCCGGGCCCCTTCATGCCAGTGAACCTTCCTAGCCGAAGCACTGGCGCACGCTCCCATTCTTTGATGACCCTAATGCCTGATGCGACGATGAGTATTATGAAAAGTAGGAGTATTGTGCCGGCGATGAATTCCGGGGTAATGAAATCCTCTAAAACCATCGGTCTTCCTTCATGGGAGGGCTTGCTTCGGCTTGACTCTTAAGATTAGTCCTTCTCTGCCTACAACCTCGACCGTTTCTCCTTGTCTGATTGTTTCTGTTGCTGTCTCAGCCTTCCAGATCATGCCTGCGACCCTTACCTCGCCGCGAGGCGACAGCTCGGAAACCACGGTCCCAACCAACCCCACGAGCTGTTCGGGCCCAACCTTGATTTTCATACGTCTCGCTTGAGCCACTTTGAAGACAACTATGCCAAAGATACTCGACATCACAAGAGCAACCGAAATCAGCGTCTGCCTAGCCGACTCAATTGCCTTGACAGAGAGTAGTTCCCATCCGGGTAGCGGAAACGCCAGAAAACTGCCAAGGAGAATCATTCCAATGCCGGCTAGGGCAAAGACGCCGATATGAGTCTTGATCTCAATCAGTGTTAGGACTATTCCCAGAATGAATAGGAGCGCTGCTGCAATGTTGATTCCAATTATGCCAAAACCAAGGAGCGCCAGAAAAACCATCAAGCCACCGGCTATCTCAAGCCCATAGCCAGGTGTCTTGAAACCAATTATGACCGCGTACAGTCCCACAATGAACAGAACTGTGGCGATAAGAGGGTTTGAGAGAAACTCCAGAAGCCTGATGCTTATCCCGGGATCGTAACGGTACTGCTTGGCTTGCGATATGCCAGAAAAATCGAAGGTCTTTGTGTATTGGACGCTGCCTAGGGAATCACTTGAGACCAACTTCCAGACGGAGGTCCCAACTTCAGTTCTCGAAAGAACCAAGGCGTAAGGCTCGAGCTGAAGCAGCAGGCTCTCCAGAGTATCGGCCGCGAACTCGACGACTTCGAGCCTGAGAGCTTCTTCTGGCCCGAGATTGATGTTCTGGGTCACGAACTCTTGGGCAATGGTCTGATTTCTGTTGTGCAGGCGCGCATTGTCCCGCATAAGGCCGGAGAGGGCGTTAATGTACTTCGACTGGTTCAGAACTTCCCCTGTGGACAGCACAGGCTGTGCCGACCCGATCGTTGTTCCAGAGGCCATTACTGCGATATGAGAGGCCATCAGAATGTACGTGCCACCACTCCAAGCCGTCGCTCCGGAGGGAGCAACCCAAACAATAATTGGGATAGGAGCATTGTTGAAGTCCCCCATAATTTGAGTCACTGACCCTAGCTCCCCGCCGGGCGTGTTCAGTTCGTAGACTATTGCCCTCGCACCGCCAACCCTAGCCTCTTCGATGGATCGTTCTACCAATTCCACAGTCGGTCGAGCGATTTCTGAGCTTATGCGAACAACCAGTACGCTGCCCTGCGCTGATACTGTTGCGGGCCATAGTAGTGTGGCAAGAAAGATCGTGGCAACGAAGGTAGTGGCAATAGCTCTCATATCTGCTTGGCGTCTCGAGTTTCCTACAAGAAGAGGTTCCTTTAAACTGTGCGTCATTCTTGCGGAAGTCCCAACACGTTATGAGATGTGATGGCACGTGACTGAAGCCGACGACAAAACTGTCGCACCGACGCTCTCCCAAGCACTCACGAAACCTTCGGCAAGAAGAACTGAGCTGAAGATGCTTGAAACCATCTGGCGACGTTTCCCTGTCCGGTTATGGAAACCACGCTCTCCGTTTGAAACGCTCATTCACACGATTCTTTCTCAGAACACGAACGACCGCAACAGCGACGCAGCTATGAGGAAACTGAAGAAAGGATACCGCATAACTCCTAGCACGCTTTCGAAGGCAAGAGTCAGCGAATTGATTCCTCTGATCCGTTCTGCAGGGTTGTACACTTTGAAGGCTCCACGTATCGTTGAAGTATCAAGGATAATTCAAGGACAGTATCATGGCAGCCTGTCTCCCATTCTGAAGCTTCCCTATGCTCAAGCGAAAGAGAAGCTGATGCAGCTGCCTGGCGTCGGTCCAAAGACCGCTGACATTCTGCTGGCTTTCGTTGCGGACCACCCCGTAATTCCCGTTGACACTCACATTGCACGAGTCACGAAAAGACTTGGAATCGCGGCCAGGAACGCAGGCTATGAGAAAATTCGACTCAGCTTGGAGGCCTTGATTCGGCCTCGAATTCGAGTGCCACTTCATCTGTCCCTGATCGCTTTTGGGAGAATGATTTGCAGGGCACCCAACCCGCGCTGTTCCATCTGCCCCGTGAATGATCTGTGTCCGAGCAGCACAGTGTAGCTGATGGTAGGCGGAAATTCGTCGTCAACAACTCTTTTTAGTGAAATGCATGGGCACGATTATCGGAGTTGGTTTCTTGCCAGCGGAAGTAACGGACGCAGACATACCTTTCTTTGCAGAGGTAACAGCAGGCGGCCGAATAACCATACCAGAGGAAATTCGGAAGATTTTCGAGATCAAGGACGGCGATGCGGTCTTCTGCAGGCTGCAGATCATCCGCAAGAAGAAGAATGATGTCCCGAAGGAAACTAAGCAGACTGCTTGACCGAAGCCGTTGACAAAAGGGTACGTCCCAGGGCCGTCAGCCTCACTTTCAGCCTGCCTCTTTTTCCGCGCTCAACTTCAACGAGCCCTAGATCATGAAGACCTTTGCCTTCATCTGAGCCTCGTATGTGGTAGCTCAGCAGCGGTTTTCCGTAATCTGACAGCTCCCTGAGTTTCTCCAAGCTTTCAACTTCTCCTCCAGCCCTCTCTATCGCGCGCAAAATATCCATCTTCGGTTCAGTTACGGCTTCCGTGTAAGAGAACTTCATCACGGGTAACACAACTGGTTGGTCATGCATCACATCGAAACCTTTGATACCGTGGACGAAAGCCGCGGTGACTCCAGCACAAGTCAAATGCTTGCTAGCGGACCCGACATTGATAAGGAAGTCTTGAAAATTCCCTGATTCTTTTCGTAGGATTTGGGCTACGGTTTCAAGCATGGTTGGTATCGCGCTATCCTTCAATTGAAGAATTCCCACTTCCAGCCTAAGCGTTTCTCTTAGCTTCGAGGACAATTGTTCTGCCTGTTGGGCTGATTCGCTGGGGACGATTAGTTCGAGTTTGTGCGCGGGGAAATTCCGGAGCCCCACAAGGACTGCTTCCTCGCTGCCACCCAAGATGGCTATTTGAAGGGTTTTGAGAGGCATGGCGTGCCAATTCTGTTCACAAAGAATTAAACCCTTAGAATTCGACTAATACGAACAATTCGCTTATGCCCGAAGCAGTGTGGAGGCTGTAGCTCCTGAGATGGCGGAGATGCCAACTTCCTATTCGAAGCATCTATCCTTGACGAGTTCCCTTCTACTCTCGTCTCCGCTGTACGTTTCCGTATTCCTAATGAGATTCAGCTTTGGGCTTGTGCTTTTCACTCTCCCCATTTACCTACCGAAAGAAGAATTCTCAAACCTTGTGGTAGGCTTGATCGCCGCCGCCTACCCTCTGGCTGAAACAATTCTTGGACCAGTGGTCGGAATACTTGTGGACAGGTTTGGAAGAAGAAAATGGATCTTCACTGGACTTAGTCTCTCGACGGCCGTTCTCCTCGCGTTCACATTGAGCACACAAGTGGCGTTCCTGATAGTCATTCACGCAGTACAAGGTGTAGCCGCGGCAATGATAATCGTCAGCTCATTAGCCATGGTAACAGACATCAGCAACGTTTCAACTAGGGGGCGAGAAATGGGAATCTACGATTTCGCTAACCTAGGGGGATACATGATCGGCATCCTGATGGCGGGGATCCTAACTCGAACACATTCCCTAGTGGCTCCCTTCTACTTCGGAGCGGGGCTGGCAGCGGTCGGGGCTGTGTACGCATATTTGAGAGTAAGGGAACCGCAAACAGAAGGCAGAGAGACCGCTCTCTCTCCGCTCGTGACAATGCGACTTCTCTTCACGGATAGACGCGCGGCCGGGATGTTCCCGATATGGCTCTCAGTTACGACTTTTGTGGGTATGGCTCTGACTTTTGGCCCGCGCCAAGGCGGTTCGCCGCTTTACGCTAGCGTAGTGTTGGCGGGGATCATTTTCGTACTGGCGTTCACACAGCCGTTCTTTGGTCATCTCTCGGACCGTTACGGTCGCGACCGGCTAATGATGCTGGGAATGCTGTGTCTCATAGGCCTGTTCGTTACTGCCATCGCGATTCTGAGAGGCAATCTCAAACTTCTGGATGTAGCACCGCTTGTCGCGATTTTCGCAGTGGGTAGCTTCGCCTTCGCGCCTGCGGCACTCGCTTCGCTGGGCGACCTCGCTCCAGAGAGGGGACGTGGGACAACGATGGGAGTTTACAGCGTAGTCATAAGCCTCGGCACAATAATAGGTCCACTTCTGGGCGGCTACTTGCTCGACCGCTACGGACTTGTTAGCCTATTCTATGCTGGGTTAATGATTCTAATCGCGGCGCTTGGCGTGGCAATAATTATCGGTGTGCCCAACTTGAGGAAATTCGAACCGATCAGGAATCGCTAGCAAATTGCTCCTACTCTTTCTTCGAAAGGTGTGTGATGATGTCCATTTTGGTCAGCACGCCAACGGCCTTTCCGTGTTGGATGACGACTACGGCGTTATGATGGCCGGACAGCTGTCTATACAGCTCCGATATCTCGGCCCCTGCGTCAATCGTCGGGAGCGGCGCGTCCATTGCCTCTTGAACCGGCTGCCTCAAGGAGGCCTCCTTAGTGAGAAGCTTCCTCATGACGGTATCATCGTGGACTGTTCCCAAAACGTGGCCCTCTTCCACAACAGGCAGCTGCGAGACATCGTATTTGCGCATCAGATCAATTGCATTCGCCAGCGGATCATTCAGGGCCACAGCAACCATGGCGGGCACATTTTCAGGCTTAGCGCTCAGAATCGACTTGACAGTGATTTTCTCTTCTCCCTCCGCTTCGACGTAGCCTAGTTCAAGCATCCACTCATCTGAGTAGATTTTGCTAAAATAGTTGCGGCCAGTATCAGGAAGAATTACGACCACCACCCTGTCCTCTGGAAGACCCTTGGCTACTTTGAGTGCTCCTACCATTGCGGCTCCACTCGAGCCTCCCACAAGTAACCCTTCCTCTCTTGCGAGGCGTCGTGCCATGAGGAATGAATCCTTGTCGCTTACGCGAACAATTTCGTCCACGTAATCCATCACGAGTGTCTTGGGCATGAAGTCCTCTCCAATTCCTTCAACTTTGTATGGATGAACTGGTTTTCTAAACCCGTAAAACCGCGGATAGAAAATCGAACCTTCGGGATCCACGCCTACGACTTTGACTTCCGGTTTCTTCTCCTTGAGATACTTGCCAACACCCGTGATGGTCCCGCCGGTCCCAATTCCAATGACAACGACATCAACCCTGCCTTCGGTCTGCTTCCAGATCTCTGGCCCAGTGGTCTCGTAGTGTATCAGCGGATTGTTCGGGTTCGAATACTGGTCGGGCATGTAAGCAT
>Ga0129297_10001486_pt1 | contig 11865 bp, 8 predicted proteins | sample I18A1metaG_FD_94708 | JGI IMG/M metagenome (GOLD analysis project Ga0129297, IMG submission 94708) | Lake sediment bacterial and archeal communities from Gulf of Boni, Indonesia to study Microbial Dark Matter (Phase II) - ​I18A1 metaG | ecosystem: Environmental > Aquatic > Freshwater > Lake >... | reverse complement strand
TCTCCCTCCTTGCCAAGCAGGTCAGTGTCACCCTGCCGGTCATCCTGCTGCTGCTGGACTGGCACCCCCTGGGCCGCCTGCACCGTGGCAACATCAGGCAGCGGGTGTGGGAGAAAGTCCCTTTTTTCCTCGTCTCCCTGGCCATTACCCTCGTGACCATCGGCTTTGCCGCGGCGGAGAAGAGCCTGATCACCCTGGCGAGCATGCCGCTGCTGGTCAGGACGGTCGTCTCGGGGAACGCGCTCTTCGAGTACGTGCGCCTCTCGCTCTTCCCTGTCGGGATCAGCCCCTATTTTGTGCTTCCTAAACCGCTCCCCTATGGCTATCCTGTCAAGGCCGCCGTGGTGATCGTCGTCAGCCTGCTGCTTCTCAGGTATGCCGGTCGACTGCGCGGTGTGACCGCCGGCTGGTTCTGCTTTGTCATCGCCATGGCCCCCATGCTGGCTTTCGTTCAGGCAGGGGACGATATCGCCCTGGCGGCCCGCTACACCTACCTGCCGGCGATCGTGCCGACCATCGGCTGTGCCGTGCTCCTGACGCGGCAGCTCGGGAGATGGCTGGAGCGGGGTGACCGGGGGCGGGCAGCGCTGGCCGGCACGCTCGTCCTCCTTGCCCTGCTGGGGGCTGCCGGCGCGACCATGCGGCTGATCCCGGTATGGCGGGATACGGGGACCTTCTGGTCCCGGGTGATCGACATCGAACCGGTGGGACGAGCCTATGGGGACCGGGGGGTCTTCTACCTCATTGCCGGAAGGAGCGACGCCGCGGAACGGGACTTTACCGCGGCCATCGAAACTGCCCGGGTGGCGAATCTGCCGTCTATCTACAACCTCTATGCCTTCCGGGGGGTCGCCCTGAGCGATGTCGGGCGTTACGACGCGGCGGTGGCGGATTTCGACCGGGCGATCGCCCTCTTCCCCCATCCGACCTACTACCAGCTGCGGGGCGAGGCGTTGAGCAAGCTGGGGCGGTCGGCCGAGGCTGCGGCCGATTTCCGCCGGGCCGGACCGGACCCTCCCCCCATCGACTGGTTTACGCGTGAGCCAGATCGAGGTGAAACAGGGCCCCTGCGCGGGCGAAGGAGATAAGACGAGGTTCGGTTAGGGGGGCCGAACCGGTTGTTGTCAACCCCCCTCCTGCCAGGTTCCTAATACAAAGGATGTTACATGAACAGTAAAGCAAAACTGGTCCTGCTCAGCTTCGTCGGGCTCTTTCTGGAACTGTGCCTGATCCGCTGGCTGCCGGCGCATATCTTCTCCATCGGCTTCTTTGCCAACGTGGTGTTGATCGGGTCGTTTCTCGGTCTTGGCATCGGCTTCCTTCTTGTCAGTTCCAGGCGCAGCTATGAGAAACTCTTCCCCCTCCTGTTCATCGGGATGATCGCCTTCGCCCTGCTTCTCGGCAGCGTGAATGTTGCCGTCCCGCCCGATGCCCAGACCTGGCTCTGGAGTTTTTACGGGGAGAACAGATTCGTCAGCCTGCTGACGATCGAACTGACCATCCCCCAGGTCCTGTCACTGGTGTACATCATTGCCCTGTCGGTCTTCGTCCCCCTGGGGCAGCGGATCGGCCGACTCATGCAGGAATTCGAACCGCTCCTGGGGTATACCTGGAATGTTGCCGGAAGCCTTCTCGGCGTAGCCGCATTTGCACTGCTTTCCGCGCTCGGTACTCCGGCCTTTGTCTGGTTTGCCGTCATAGGTGTCGTCTATCTTGTCGTCACCTGGCGGGAGAAGTGGGCACTCTTCGGCGCCGTTGCCCTGGCAGCCGGGGTCGCCGCGGTAGCGGTCGTGGAAAGCAGCAGCACCTGGTCACCCTATTACGCCATCAATACCCAGAACAATGTTGAGGAACACAGTCTGGAAATCTTCGTCAATCAGCTCTTCCACCAGAAGGCGGTTGATTTTGCCCGGGAGCCCGGGCTGTATGACAAGTACAGTACCCCCTATCGCTGGTTTCAGCCGGAAAAGGTGCTGGTGATCGGAGCCGGCAGCGGTAACGACGTGGCAATCGCGCTCAATAATGGTGCTACGTACGTTGATGCGGTGGAGATTGACCCGGCAATCCAGGCGATAGGCAGGGAACGCCATCCTCAGCGACCGTACGCCGACCCCCGGGTGCATGTCCATATTGGCGATGCCCGTTCGTTTCTGCACAACTCCCGGGTCCGCTATGACATGATCGTCTTCGGCACCCTCGATTCCCATGCCAACCTGTCCATTACGTCGTCGTTACGGCTGGACAACTATGTCTACACCCAGGAGTCGTTGCGTGAGGCACTCAACCTGCTGTCCGACAAGGGGGTGGTGGTGCTGCTCTTCTCCGTGCCGAACGAGTGGATTCATACCCGGCTGCTCGGCATGTCACGGGCGGCGTTCGGGGAGAACAACAGCTGGCACGTTGCCTATGGCGGTGACCTGTTCAATCTGATGGTGGTCGGCGGTCCGGGTGCCCGTTCCCTGGCGGCAACGAATCCGCTTTTCGGAAAAACGTTTTCCCCGGTGCCCCGTCTTGCCGATACCATTGTGCCGTCTGACAACTGGCCCTATCTGTATCTGGAACATAAAAACATCCCGCGCTTGTACCAGATTGTCATAGCCGCACTGCTGGCCATATCCGTCGTTGCGATCCTGGCGGCATCACCCCTGCGGCACCATAACCTCAATCCACTCTTTTTCTTCCTTGGCAGCGGGTTCCTGCTCCTGGAGACGAAGAGCGTCACCACGTTTTCATTGCTGTTCGGCTCAACCTGGCTTGTGAACGCGGTTGTCTTCGTTGCAATCCTCGCCATCGCTACGGTGGCCAACGTGGTGGTGCTGCGCAGGGGGAACCTTAACCCCCACGTGTTTATCGCCGGCCTGCTGGTTTCGATCATTTCCCTCTACTTCGTGCCCGTCGCGCCGCTCCTGCACTTTCACGGTCTGGTCAGGATCCTGGTCGCCGGGTTCCTGGTCGCCCTGCCGATCTTTTTTTCATCAATGGTGTTCGCCCTCTCCATCCGGAATGTCAGGTCAGTCGGAGCTGCCATGGGATCCAATCTGCTCGGTGCCGTGGTCGGCGGATTCTGTGAATACTCGTCCATGATATGGGGGCTGAACGCACTGTATATCGTGGCGGCGCTCTGTTATCTGGGGGCTCTGCTTTTTCTCAACAAAAAGGGGTGATGTCCTTCAGGGGAGGAGGTGATGCGAGGTGAGGGCCAGAGGGGGATGGCCGGACGGTACGTCTCTTCTCCCTAGCCGAAATAGACCGGGCGGATGATGCCCCACTGGCTGTACAGCGCCAGAAGCAGCAGGAGAGCCGGCAGAAGCTGTCTGACCCGCAGCGGGACGAACGTCTCCATGCCGATGGCCATCAGGAGGGCAAAGGCCCCCAGGGATGGGTAGAGCAGCCGTCCCTGTTCTGCCAGGAAGATCATGTTGAAGGCGAGGAGCGACACCAGGTTCAGGATGACGGTTCCCCAGAGCAGGGGGCGCATGCCCGGTTCCGGTCGAAGTCCGGATGCCGCGGGGGGGAAGAGGGAGAGAAGGGCCGCTGCCGAAAGCATGCCGTAGGCAAGGTACTGCCACCAGGGGAGAGGCAGGGTGAGCCAGCCGAACCGCCCCCAGTAGGAGGTGAACAGGAGCGGGCCGAAATCGCCCGTGAAAAATTCCCAGCGATGCTCCGGACGCAGCACGAAAAACGGGTGCATGGCGGCGCGGGTCTTCCACCCCAGAAAATCCAGGTTTCCGTAGAGCCAGGCATTGCGCCCGTAGTACCAGGATGACAGGAGCGTTGCCGTTGCTGCGGCTACGGCGATGTGTCTGGCCCCTGCGCCCGGTGAGGGTGACCGGTACCAGACCACCAGGCCGACCGGCATTGCGAGGAACAGCATGTTCGGCTTGGCCAGCATGCCGGCACCGAACAGCACCCCCAGGAACAGAGACTGCCGGGCGGTCAGGGGAGCTCCGCGGAGCAGGCGCGCGGCACACAGCAGCGTTGCCGTGGCGATCGCAATGACCAGGTTGTCATTGTTGAGAATGGCGGAAAGATGGATGAACTGGGGGTTGAAGGCGACGAGGGCCAGGGTGGTGAGCTGCAGCTCCTTGCGCCCCGGGGCGACTTCCCTGGCGAGGAGGAACAGTGCCGCCAGAGTTGCCATGGCGCAACAGGTTGAAAAAAGCCGCATCCAGTGTACCACCCGTTCCGGACCCGGGGCTGTGGGTCCGCCGGGAGGGTGAATGAACAGGTCCGGTTCCGTCCCGATGCCGAACTCCAGCCACCCGGGGTTCATGCGGGGGGGGAGCCGGTTGTCCGGGACCTGCCTGGCCAATCCGTTGAGGTCGAGAACGCCGATCCTCCTGATCCCCTCCCCCCGGTGGGGGTCGATGGCGCGCAGGATCGCCGCCGGGACGAGGTAGTAGAGGGGTGGCCCGAACCCTTCGGTGTCGGCGGACCGCCGGGGATCGGTCTGGACCGGCAGCCCTTTCCCTTGGGCCAGCAGTCGGGCATACTGGAAGTGGCTCGGTTCGTCCGGCCCTTCGAACGCAGGGAACAACAGGTTGGAGGTCAGGGAGAGGAGGAGAAAGCAGGCGCTGACCGCGACGAGCCACGACCAGGATAGATCTGTTTCAGCGCTCCCTCGTGCTGTACCCGTAAGCCCGGTCATCGTTCCGTCCGCCTGAGTGAAATCTGACCGGTCCCCGCCGGCTGCCACGACTATACCGCCACGGACAGTGGTTACCAAGCTAATTTATTCTGTTGTGCCGGCGACCGGGAGCTGAACTCCCCGTGATTTGCTTTGACGTCGCTTCGGGGAGGGTGGTATCTTGCAGGCACAGGAGTTGACTGTCGTCTCGCAGACGCTGAACAGGGCATGAGGCCGATGATTCGTCTTGATTTCATGGAAAAACGTACCCCCCGCCACGAACACCCTACTCCCCTCCCCGCGGTGTCCCCTTGATCCCGGTCAATGAGCCGCTCCTTGACGGCAACGAGAAACGATACCTGCAGGAGTGCATCGACACGGGGTGGATCTCGTCCGAAGGGCCGTTTGTGGAGCGGTTCGAAACGGCCATGGCCGAACGGGTCGGGCGGCGGTATGCCGTGGCGGTGGCCAACGGCACCGCTGCCCTGGAACTGGCCCTGGCCGCACTGGGTCTCGAACCGGGGGACATGGTGGTGGTGCCGACGTTCACCATCATCTCCTGTGCCGCGGCGGTGGTCAGGAACGGTTGTGTCCCCCTCTTCGTGGATGCCGACCCCCGGACCTGGAACATGGACCTGGACCGCCTGGCCGAACTGCTTGCCGACGAGATCGACCGGAAGGGGAACCGGCGGCTCAAGGCGATCATGGCCGTGCATGTCTACGGTCTCCCCGTGGAGATGGCGCCTGTGCTGGCCCTGGCCGACCGCTACGGTCTGAAGGTGGTGGAAGACGCGGCCGAGATGCACGGCCAGACCTGCGGGGGGAAGCCCTGCGGCGGTTTCGGCGCTCTCAGCATTTTCAGTTTCTACCCGAACAAGCTGGTGACCACCGGCGAGGGGGGGATGGTCCTGACTGACGATCCACCCCTGGCGGAGCGGTGTCGCTCCCTGCGCAATCTCTGTTTCCAGCCGGAGCGGCGCTTCGTTCACGAAGAGCTGGGATACAACTACCGCATCTCCAACCTGCAGGCGGCGGTGGGGGTTGCCCAGCTGGAGCGGCTCGACCGTTTCATCGAGCGCAAACGGGCCATGGGTCGACGCTACACGGCACTCCTGGAGGGTTGCCCGGGGGTGCAGCTGCCACTGGCATCCACCCCCTATGCCGACAATATCTACTGGGTCTATGGCGTCGTGCTGTCCGATGAGGTGGCCGGTGATGCCGCCGCCATGATGAAAAGGCTGGCAGGGCGGGGGATCGGAACCCGGCCGTTCTTCTGGCCGCTGCACGAACAGCCGGTCCTGCTGCGGATGGGGCTGTCATCTCGGGACGAAGGGAGATTCCCGGTCGCCGAACGGCTCGCCCGGCGGGGCTTCTACCTCCCGTCCGGGGTTGCTCTCCGGGAAGAACAGGTGGATGAGGTTGCCACGACCCTGCTGGAGGAGTGCCGGGGCATGGACGCCCGGCACGGGGGAGGGGGCCGGTCGTGACTTCCCGCCCTGTTGCCGTCCAGTCGGTGTCCCTCATCATGCCGACCTACAACGAGGCGGGGAACATCGCCGACCTGATGCGGGAGGCGGTTACCCAGGTCCGGGGCTGTGGCGTGGAGGCGGTGGAGGTGATCGTCGTCGACGACGATTCCCCTGACCTGACCTGGCAGATCGCCGGGACAACGGACGTGCCGGGGGCAACGGTCCGGGTGCTCCGCCGCCTGGATGATCACGGCCTGACGGCATCCCTCAACGACGCCATCGCGGCAGCCCGCCATGAGGTCATCGTCTGGTTCGACTGCGATTTTTCCCAGCCGCCGGAGTGTATTCCCCAGTTGCTGGAACGGATTGGTGCCGGTTACGACGTGGCGGTCAACTCCCGCTACCTCCCCGGCGGCGGGGAGAACCGCTCCGGCGACGGGTCCGGTCTCCACCTCTTCCTGAGCCGGTGCCTGAACCGTGCCCTTCGTTACCTGCTCGACGCTTCCTTCACCGACTACACCAGCGGTTTCATCGCCGTCCGGCGCCAGGTATTCCAGGATCGCCGCCTGGCCGGCGATTACGGCGAGTATTTCATCGATCTCATCTATCGCATCCTGCTGGAGAAGCGTTTCTCCGTGGTGGAGATCCCCTATGTCATGCAGCCCCGGCACAGCGGCGTCTCCAAGACCGGTACCACCCTGTTCCACTTCCTGAAGCGTGGTCGCAAATACCTCGCCACCGTCGCGGCCCTGAGAAAACTGCGGGCGGGAAGGGGCTGAACCGGTGGAGCCCGCGTTCTACGAGCAGATTTATCACCTGCAGCAGGACCACTGGTGGTACAGGAGCCGGCAGAGGTTCCTGGACGTGCTGCTGCGCGAAATCCCCCGGGAGGGGACCGTGCTCGATGCGGGGTGCGGCCCCGGTTCCATGGTCCACTATTTCGCCCGGTATGGTGCGGTGATCGGACTCGACCGTTATCTCCCCGCCCTGCAGATGTGCCGTCGCCATTTCTCAGGTCCCCTTCTCCAGGGGGACTGCACCGACCTCCCCTTTGCCGATGGCAGTTTTGCCCTCGTGGCCGCCTGCGAGGTGCTCTATCACCGCGCCATCACTGACGTCGGAGCGACCGTGGGGGAGTTCGCCCGGGTGCTGCAGCCGGGCGGACACCTGCTCCTGGTGGATTCCGCCTACATGGGGTGCTCCTCGGGCCACGATCTGGTCGCCCACGGCGCCCGGCGCTTTACCAGGGGGGAACTGGTTGCCGTCATGGAGTCCGCCGGTCTGGAGGTCGTGCACACCACCTATGCCTATGCCCTGCTCCTCCCCCTCGTCTGGCTGCTGCGCCGGGGCAAGGCCCTCCTTGGCATCAAGGGGGCGCCGGCCGGAGAGCTGCAGGGGACGTGGGGGCCGCTCAACTCCCTGGTGACCCTCTGGTTCACCAGGGAGGCGGCGCTGGCCGGCCGCATCGGCCTCCCTTTCGGCCTTTCCGTGCAACTCCTCGGCCGCAAGCCGGCGGGGAGGAACGCCTGATGCGGATCCTGCTCCTCAACCCCCCTGCCCAGCACACTGCCCGGGAGTACGTGGACCCCGCCAACCCGGATGACCACGGCCTGCTGGAAACCGGGGACTTCGGGCTCTTCCCCCCCCTGGGGCTGCTCTCCATCATCGCCTCCCTCAGGAAAACGGCGCCGGGACACGACATCTTCTTCCTCGACTGTATCGCCGAGAAGGTCGGCCACGGCGAACTGGCCCAGAGGGTCGAGGCTATCCGGCCCGACCTGGTGGGGATCACCAGCTTTACCGTCTCCATGTACGATGTCTGCCTGGCCGGCCGGACCATCCGGGAACGTTTCCCGGCTGCCCATCTCTGCCTCGGCGGCCATCATCCCATCGCCTTCCCCTTCGAGGCGGCCCGGCTCCCTGAATTCGAATCCATCGTCGTCGGCGAGGGAGAGGAGGCGTTCCCCGCCCTGGCCAGGACCCTGGCCGCCGGGGGGGATATCACCGCCATTCCGGGGGTCTATACCGCCGAGTCCATCGAGCGCTGGCAGGAGACCCCCCTGGAGGACGACCGCTTCCTGACGAGGCGGATGCCGCCTCCCGCCTACGTCGACGACCTGGACCGCCTCCCCCCTCCCGACCGTTCCGTCATCAGTCACCTGCAGTACCGGAGCATCGTCGGCGCGTCGAATCGCCTCGCCACCATGATCAGCAGCCGTGGTTGTCCCTGCACCTGCACCTTCTGTGATGTGCCGTACAAGATGTACCGGCAGCGCTCCATTTCCGCCATTGCCGACGAAATCGGCGAGTGCCTGGCACTGGGGTACGACGAGGTCCATTTTTACGACGACCTGTTCAACATCACCCCGGAGCGGGTGATCGCCTTCAGCGACGAGATCATCCGCCGGGGCTATCGCTTTACCTGGGATTTCCGCGGGCGGGTGAACACGGTGACCTACGAGTCCCTGGTCAGGGCGAAGGAGGCCGGGTGCCGGATGATCTCCTTCGGCGTCGAGACCGGCAGTGATGAGGGGTTGCGGCTGTTGAAGAAAAACAGTAACATAGCCCAGGTGAGGCAGGTCTTCGGCTGGTGTCGTTCCCTCGGCATCCTCACGATCGCCGATTTCATGATCGGGCTCCCCTTCGAGAAGAGCGTTACCGATGTGCGGCGCAACATCGATTTCATGCTGTCCATCGATCCCGATTATGCCCAGGTCTCCATCCTGTCGCTTTTCCCCCATACGGAACTGTTCAGTGATGCCGCCCGGAGAGGGCTGATCCGGCCGGAGCGGTGGGTGGAATTTGCCCGGGCCCCGCGCTCCGACTTCTACCTGGACCACTGGGAAGAGTGGCTGAGCATGGCCGAGCTGCTCCGCCTGCAGAAGAAGGCGTACCGTCGTTTCTACCTGAGGCCGCGCTACATCTGGCACAGCCTCCTGGCCACCTGCAGCTGGCACGAGTTCGGTGCCAAGCTCCAGGGGGCGATGAAGCTTTTCCGGTAGCGCCATGCTGCCGTTTTGAGAGCAGGAGTCTCATTCATGAAGATAAAAAATCTGCTCCGCATGGGGGCCGCATCCCTCGGAGCCAATCTGACCGGCGCAGCGACACCGCTGAACGTGATGATCTCCGTCACCAACCGGTGTCCGGCACGGTGCAGCTACTGCGATATCCCCAACCGGCAGCAGCGGGAGCTCACCACCGCCGAAATGATCTCTCTCTTCGACCAGCTGAAGGAGCTGGCGACCCAGCGGATCGCCCTCTGGGGGGGGGAGCCGCTGGTGCGGGACGACATCGGCCAACTCATCGACTATGCCAAGAAACAGTGCGGATTTTTCGTCAGCATCGACACCAACGGCTACCTGGTCCCCGCAAAGATAGACCAACTCTCCTCCCTCGACGTGCTGGTCATCAGTTTCGACGGTCCCCGGGAGGTGCACGACGAGAACCGGGAGCCGGGGAGCTACGACAAGGTGATTGAGGCGCTGCGGGTCGCCTGCCGGACCCACAACGTGTTCACGATCACCGTCCTGACCAACAAGAACATCGCCCACATCGACTTCATCCTGGAGCAGGCCCGGCAGCTGGGGTTCGGCACCACGTTCCAGCTCCCCCACCATACCAAATGCCTGGCCTCGGAAGGGGAGCAACTCCTCCTCTCGGAAAACGAGGCCTACCGAGGCGCCATCAGGCACCTCATCAGGCGGAAGCGGGAAGGGTATCCCATCGTCTCCAGTTACCGCTACCTCGAGTACATTCTCAAGTGGGAGGACTACCGCCAGTACGTCTCTCCGGACGATAAGGGGCTGACCTGCTGGGCCGGCCGGCTCTACTGCAACGTGGACACGGACGGTTCGGTCTACCCCTGCTCGGGCACCATCGGCACCATGCCGGCGAAGAACTTCCTCGACGTCGGCTTCAAGGCGGCCTTCGACGCCATCGGCGCACCGGCGTGCAAGTCATGCATCGCCTCCTGCTTCACCGAGTACAACTACATGCATTCGTTCCAGCTGGATGTCATCTGGAACTGGCTGCGCTATACCGGAAGAAGGAAACATGGCAGATAAGCACAACATCGTCGTCGTCGGCGCCGGTATCGCCGGCCTCACCCTCTGCTGCCGGCTCTGCGACGCCGGTTACTCCCCCGTGCTGGTGGAGAAGGAGGGGCGGGTCGGCGGCCTGGCCCGGAGCTTCACCTATGACGACGGCTATACCTTCGACATCGGGCCGCACCGGTTTTACACGGAGGTGCCGGAGGTGCTCTCCTTCATCAGGGGGGTGCTCGGCGACGACGTCCTGACCATGGGGCGGAAGAGCGCGGTGAGGATGTTCGACCGCTACTTCGACTGGCCCCTGGAGCGGTCGGCCCTGTTCCGGATGCCGCCGAAGATTTTTCTCGCCGCCGGCATCGACCTGCTGCGTGGCGAGAAGCTGAACGGGGAGAGCTTCGAGGAGTACATCCGCACGGCCTATGGCAAAACCCTCTACGAGATCTTCTTCAAACCCTACACGGAGAAGTTCCTCGGCCTCCCCTGCGACCGGATCTCCCGGGACTGGGCCGTGACCGGCATCGACCGGGCGGTGATCGACAACAGCATCAAGGTCAACAACCTCCTCTCCCTCGCCCGCTCGGTCCTCTCCCCCCGGCCGCCGCTGGATTTCATCTATCCGGCGAGCGGCGGCATCGGCGTCTTTGCCGATAAGATGGCAGCGATGATCGGCACTCGGGGGGGGACGCTGCTGCTGGATACGACGGTGACCGCCGTCCGCACCGACGGGGGGAGGGTGGTGGCGGTCCGTGCAGGTGAGCGGGAGCTCCCCTGCGATCTCCTCGTCTGGAGCGCCCCGTTGCCGCTGCTGTCTCCCCTGCTGGGGCTTGACCCCCCCGACCTGGAGTACCTGAGCATGGTCCTCTACAACTACACGGTGGAGCGGGCCATCGATCCCGGATACCAGTGGTGCTATTTCGGGGCTGACGACGTGCCGTTCAACCGGGTCTCCTTCCCGGCCATGTTCAATCCTCTCCTCTCCCCCCCCGGTGGGACGGGGATCTGTGTGGAGGTTACCTGCCGCCGGGGGGACCGGCTGTGGCAGGAGCCGGCAGACCGGGACGATACGATCAGGAGGGCGATGGTTGCCAACGGCATCATCGGCGCCGCTGACCGCATCAGCGCCTGCCACATCGAGAGGGTGGGGGATGCCTATCCGGTCTACGCCCTCGACTATGCCGACAGGCTCTCGGCGGCCATGGCCGAACTGGAACGGTTTCGCGGTCTTGAGCTGGTCGGCAGGACCGGCGGCTTCTGGTACAACAACATGGATCACTCCATCGAGGCTGCGCTGGCCCTGGCAGGGAAGATCGTCACCGGCGGGGGGGATCGATGAACGCAACGGCAGGGGGGCGGGGAACACTCTGGTACGTCATTCTCCTCCTGCTCGCCCTGGGGGGAGGTCTCTGGGCGTTCCAGGCCGGCAGGTTCGGCGGGGCCACCCTGGTGCTCCATGCCAGGACCTTTGCCAAGGGGACCGGCACGGTACTCTGCGAGGAGCGGGGGAGCGGCAGGGTGATGCGACTGCACTTCCCTATCGGCAGCGACGACGGCGAACCGAGTTATTACGTGGTACCGCTCCCCGCCACCCCCCTGCAGTCGGTGCGTATCCTCCCCCTGGGGGAGGCGGGGAAGTACGATATCAGCAGGCTGTATCTTTCCGGTGACCGGGTGCGCTACCGCTGGGACGAGAAGATGGCCTGCACTGCACAGCCCCTGGCGG
>Ga0129297_10001484_pt1 | contig 11882 bp, 9 predicted proteins | sample I18A1metaG_FD_94708 | JGI IMG/M metagenome (GOLD analysis project Ga0129297, IMG submission 94708) | Lake sediment bacterial and archeal communities from Gulf of Boni, Indonesia to study Microbial Dark Matter (Phase II) - ​I18A1 metaG | ecosystem: Environmental > Aquatic > Freshwater > Lake >... | reverse complement strand
TACAGGAGGCCCGCGAGAATTTGGCTAAAGACCCAGACTGGTATGCGAAAGGAAATAAAGCGGCTGGTAAGTGAGGGGAGCTATCTCGGCGAGCCTATGTCCTCGAAAATGGCCAAGTTGTTTTGCAGGGAATCGGAGCCGAACTGTCACGGGGCGAACACGTAAGGAAGGCATACCTTGGGTTATAGAAGAGCAGCGCAAGTCTCCACGAAGGACAATCGGAGTGCAGGTATGAAACATACACGCTTCGTTGACCTAAGCATTACCATTGAATCAGGTCTTCCGAGTGATCCTCCGGTTACGATTCCCAAGATAGAATACATGGATCACAACCGGGGCAGCGAGACGATGAAAGATTTTTTCCCGGGGATTACAAAAGATCATTTACCGGGTGGCCTGGGTTGGGCTGTCGAGTCTCTGACCTTGAATACCCATTCAGGTACACATCTTGACGCACCGTACCATTACCATCCAACTATGGATCGGGGTAAACCTTCTATGGCGATCGATGAGATTCCCCCTGAGTGGTGTTTTAGCGATGGGGTGACTTTAGATTTCCGTCATAAGGGTGATGGGGAACGCATCACTGTGGAGGATGTGGAGAAGGAACTGAAAAGAATAAAATACAAGATCAAGCCTTTGGACATTGTCCTCATTCAGACTGGGGCCGATTCGGCCTGGGGCACACCCCAATATTTAATCAAAGGCGCTGGTATGACCCGAGAGAGCACTCTTTACCTCACAGAGCAAGGGGTCAAAGTGATGGGCATTGATGCCTGGAGCTGGGATAGGCCTTTGCCCTTCATTGCTAAAGAGTTTAAGGAGACAGGAGACCCGAAGGTCATTTGGGAGGCCCACTTTGCTGGAATGGAGATCGGGTACTGCCATATGGAGAAGATGGCAAATCTTTCAGCCATCGGACGATCTTATGGGTTCACCGTCTGTTGCTTCCCGATTAAGATCAAAAGGGCGAGCGCCGGTTGGGTTAGGCCTGTAGCCATTGTTTACGAGGATTGAATCAGCCCATGTAACTCCAGACTGACACCCCACTTTTCCAACGTCCCATTTCCTCTGAACTCGTTTACCTCTTTTTCTTTGAGGAGGCGGAGGGTTTCGCAGGGAAAATCGGAAATTTATGAATTTATTGGATGTCCTCAATTCTACATGATCAGTGGCTCCCTTTTCTGCAATTCTTTCGAAAATTATCCCCTTCCCTTTGATGTAGCTGTCGGGCATGTCGCCTTTGTAAGACCGTCCATATCTCGTGCGAAACTGGTAACGATTTATTTTGGGAGCCAATATCTGACAGAACTGTAATCTCATTGACTTATTTTCTATAAGTTATTATCATTTTCGTACATTTAGAGCTTTCTTTCTCCTTTTCATAAAAGAGAGGAGAAAATGGTTTGTAAGGACATGGTCCCAGACAATCCATTAGCATTCATTCAACAGTGTGTCAGGGAAAGAAAGATACATTGGACCTTTCATGTCAACATGCGCTTAAAAGGTAGATCCATCTGTCGGAGAAAGATCCTTGAATCTGTCTCGACCTTTGAAATCATAGAGGAGTATCCGAAGGATAAATATCTACCAAGCTATCTTATTTATTCGCAGCACCAGGGATCCATATTTCATGTGCTATTTGCTGTCGATGCACCGGGAGATAATGTCCGTGTCATTACTGCTTATTATCCCGATACAGAAGAGTGGGAAGAGGACTTGAAGACAAGGAGGAAATCTTTATGAAATGCCATGTATGCGGGTCTAATATGAGGTCAATTGTTACAAATCTTCCCTTCAAAGTGAATGAGACAAGCATTGTCATCTTGAAGGACTTACCCGTGCTTCAGTGTAAGAACTGCAGTGAATACTTGTTAGACGACTCCGTAATGAAACGTGTGGATGAAATCCTTGAGAAGGTTGACACATCAGCGGAATTAGAGGTCATCAAGTACGCTGCATAAAATTTTCAGTCCACAGGATATTGGTATTCGAAGGAAGGAGTGTTCCCAAAATCAGAACGGTTTTGTAACCTGCTGTTTCTACAAAAGATAAAAATTTTTAGTTTTGCCTCTTGACAAGAGTAATACAGGGCGTTCCCTATTTGCGATCCCCAGTTCGTTAATCGAAGGAACTCCGACCTCCAACACCAATTTTTTTAACACACTTCAAACCCGATTCCTCCGGTAGGGCTTTTTCCCCAGAGTTTTTAAATTTTAACCTCCTCCCTTCCTAAAATTAGATGTTCTTCATAAATCTATGACAAACTAATCCCGATCACCTATCTTCCTTAGAATAGGTAATCCTTTGGTTTCGTTAGCAAATTTTATTGTCCGAGTTTGTGAATCTTTTCTCCTTCACCAACCAAAAGGGGACGTTGTTGAAAGTGTTCACTTTTCTATTTCGGGCATCGTTATTTGTTGGTCTGTGTAAATGAACATGCGAAAAGAAATTAGCGCCAATCCTCCTGAAAGAAAGAGAGAGAGTTTCTGCCACAAAGGTTACAAAGGCAGATTTTTCTTATCCTTCGCATTCGGCTGTCGGCCAGATCTTGCATCTCCAACAAATCCTCGGCAATCAGGCAGTGCAGAGATTACTTGAATCCAGTACCATCCAGGCCAAACTCACCATCAGCCAGCCAAATGACATTTATGAGCAGGAAGCGGATCGAGTGGCTGATCAAGTAATGCAGATGCCGGAGAAGGGCGCTGATGTCGATAAGATTGATTCCAGGTCCCTCATTACACAATCCGAAATTAGAAATCCGCAATCCGCAATAGAATTAAAACCCGCCTGACCCTTTACCATGGTTTCCCCGTGGGGCGAAGAGAAAGTTATGCAGCCACGTCGTCTTATAATTACACCTCTGGCTCAAAGACAGGTTGAAGAAGAGGAAGAAAGTCTGCAAGCCAAAGAATTCGCTGCTCAGAGTCCCGGGGTCACTCCTGGCATTGAATCCCGCATCAATACTCTTAGAGGCGGTGGACAGCCATTGCCTGAATTGGCGCGTGCATACTTCGAGCCTCGTTTTGGATATGATTTTGGCCAAGTGCGGGTGCATGCTGAGAGTGAGGCGGGAGCGATAAGCAGAGATTTAAATGCCGGGGCGTTCACAGTTGGAAGAGATATTTATTTTGGGGCAGGGGAGTATAATTCAGGCACATCATCAGGAAAGAGACTCATAGCTCATGAATTAACTCATGTGGTGCAGCAACATGGCTTCCGTAATAAGGGCTTATCATCATATATTATGCAACGCCAACTTAAATATATTGAGAAGGCAGAAGAAAGTGAAGCAGAAAAGTATCTTGCTAAATTTGACAAATCCTTAGAGGAAATTGACAAGCAACTTAAGGACGAGAAGAGTCCAGAAGGAGATGCTCTACGTGAAGTAACCGCGGACTTGCGGATACTTAGACAGAAAGGAAAAGTTGCCTGCTGGTACACTTCAGGTGGTCTTTATTACGCAAGTTACGACAATAAAACTGGCGAGTTACGTTTACACGTTTATTTTGGTGCGGCCACAGTCCCAGATGTTTTAATCCATGAAGGTATTCATGCTCTGCATGCGGCTCAATACCCTAAACTCAGTAAAATGTATGCCGAGGCGCTTGAAGCTGGTGGCGAGAAGAACGAAAAAGTTGGCATTTTATTACTGAAGTGGAAAGCATGGACTGAATACTGGGCTTATCGAAGACAGAGAGAATACCTCAACCTTGGAATGCCTCCGGAATTGCAATTAGATGCCCACAAAAGTGCACTTGAAAAGGAAGGTGTGAAAGAATCCGTCAAGAGAGTAGAAATTGAGACTGGTAAGAAATTTATGCCTTGGGATTGGAAGCCACCTGCTAAGTATCGCGAAATGGAAAAAGAAGAGAAGGGGAAGAAAAAATAGTGGTAGCAGCCATTTCTGAATAGGATAGTGACTCGGAGTGACTGGGGGGTCTACCCTTGACATTTGACAGATACCGAACGTCGGCTATGGATGTCACATCATTAATCTCTGCAAATTGGTATACATAAGCGGACAAAGTAAACTGAGATTAGGTGATCAAATTCATAATGAAACAATAACTAAAGAGAGTAATAACTTGCTGACCAGGAGGAGAAGATCTCTGGAAGTGAAAATCTAATGGCACGTTGCTCGATCAAGTACACGCTCAGACCTGCGGCTCACTGCAGAAATGGGTGCTGACACAGTGCTTAAGGTGAAAGGTCAAAGGGTAAAGGTCTAAGGAAGTTTTTAATATAGCGGATAAAAATGCAAATGGAGAAGGTGATCCTTCTTTCTCTTGTTGTAGCTTCTATTTCGTTTACTGTATCCAAGTCGAAGCTCTTCATGCCATTACGGGAGTGTGCCAAGAAGAAAATGGCTTATTTGGGAGAGTTTCTTTCGTGTGGTTACTGTCTTGGACATTGGGTATCCTTTGGTCTGGTAGCCATCTACCAGCCCAAGCTATTCAATTTCTGGTGGTTGTTAGATTATTTTCTGACGGCATTAGTCATTGCCTGGTTGAGTGCCTCCCAGTGGATTGTGATGTGCTGGTTGATGGAAAAAGCGAAGAAATAAGAAGGGTAATAAATGATGATCAATTAATCCAATATAAACGTGAGTAGTAGTTTAGAGAAGGAGATATAAGATGCCTGAACAAGTAAAGGATGACGGAAAAGCATCGAGTAAAAAAGATGCTTCAATTGAGGAGTATAGCGATATTAAAGAACAAAGAGAGTCTAGTCTCGAATATTCGCGTTTCCTCTATGACGATGTGAAGGATTGGTACAAAAACGCAGATACGAAGGCTCAGATTCTGCTTACATTGATGGGTGTTTTTGTTACCTTTTTGACAAGTTCAATTTTTGTGAAAGCCGATGATCTATCGAAGATCACAAGGTGTATGACTCCAATAATCTGGATTGTTCTGGTCACAATGGTGGGGACGGTCACGCTGGCGGTGATATCCGGATTGGCGTGTCTTTGGTCTCTAATACCATTACACAGATATGCTTGGAAGGAACCTGAGTATGTCGAACTCGATAATGGAGAACAATCTTCAATTTCAGGTCGGCAAGTCGGTTTCTTCGCCACCCTAATCACACTAAATAAGAAACGGTTTCAGTCTCATCTTCAGCAAATAAAGCCAGAAGATGAAGTCGAAATAAGGTTAGTACAGACATACTATTTTTCAAGAAATGTCTACAAGAAGCACTTTTTCCTAGATATCGGTTTTGTCTTAGCGTTTATGAGTCTTTTGCTATTTCTTTTGGCTGGTACTCTCTACATCAAAAAGGTTTCTGCCTCTAAGGGGAGACATAATTTGGAGGTACAAGTAGGGAATCATCTAATCGTACATGGGACGAGTGAGGGCATGCTGCAAGCCAGCAAGAAATAAGGGGTGGGAGGTGGGAAAAACAAAGCTGTGGGTGGGTAATTTTGAGGGCACCTTTTGAGACTAGAAACTTAGTGGGATCGTTGGAAGAGGAAGGAAGTACTTATGGTCAGAACAACACGGTGCTGGCATTGAGCGAATATACGGATGTCGAATGGCTATGGTGCTCAGACTCGTCAGCGGCTGTGGTTGAGTTTTGCGTTAAACCCACAATCGGGAAGTGCAACACAAAACAGAAGGTATGCTGCTATGGACATGGAGAAGCTAATAGTCGTCGAAACAGGTCCACTCAGGTATGTCGTATCACCCCCTCCTGCTTACACGCCAAGGACTGAACCTTGGCCAGTGCTGTGCTTTCTCCATGGGCGGGGGGAAGTTGCCCCAATGCCTATTCTTGAAGCCCTCACCAAGCATGGGCCGCTGCAACCCGGGGTCCCTCAGACAGTGAACGACCGTTTCATCGTCCTTGCTCCACAGTTACCTCCACAGCCTCAGCCGCTGAAAGATCCTGCTTTATGGTCCGAATACGAACCTAAAGTCCAAGAAGTCGTGGAGGAGGTGCAGCGGAATTACAACGGGGATCCCAAGCGGACTTACTTGACTGGTTTTAGCTACGGCGGCAACGGAGCGCTCGACTTTGTGTCGGATAAGGGCAAATTCTGGGCCGCACGCTGGCCGGTTGACCCAACAAAAGTGCCTAAAGGCTATCCTCAGGGTCCGATTTGGCTCTCCCGTGGCCAGTGTTCCGAGTACGAGGGTTTCATCAATCTTCCGGATTTCAAGCCAGCAGAGGACGACTTGAGCGGCAATCGCTATTTTTCCGATCATGGAGTAATCCACGCGGAAGCGGCGAAATCAGCCTACCGAGATGACCGGATCTATAATTGGCTATTGACGAAGCACCTATAGGGTGAATCCTAGGGTAAGTTGTTAAGTTATTTAAATATCTTGACCGTTTTGTCAGGAATGCCAAGGGGAATGGTATTAAACTTTTTCCATTTTACCGTTGGGAGTCTACTCATCACCTAAAACAATATATAACGTTGATTGCAATATTCACAAATATACTTAGAATCACAAAATGGTTGGTGGTCTTGGTTCTGTAAACGCGTATGGGAGTGCTCCGCCAGAATACTTCTTATGTGGTATCACATTTTGTGATACCAGCCGCTCCGCCTCAACACTATTAAGCTGAAACATGAAATCTTCAGGGAACCTACTGATATTTCTTTTGACTGCCTGATTTAAAACCCTTGTTTCAACATTATAGAGGTCCGCCAAATATGTACTCAACATAATCCTTTGCCCACGAATCAACAGGATGGATCGTTCGATGCGCTCAACAGGAATCAAAGATTTGTCTTTTGACATTTTATCATTCATTAACTTCTTTTACCGTTCAATTGTTCGAGAGTACGCTCTTCAGGCCACATTTTACAGATATTCTCCCGTTCAATGCGTCCGCTATAAATTTTACAAACAAATAAAATAGCAATTTTTTGAGAAACGGGATCAAATTTGATCATGAAATTGGTGCAGATAACCCGAATCACCTCTTAATCTGCACCAAAGATACCAAAAATCGAAAATTATGGCAATTCACAAGATCCTTGGGGGGTCTTAATCTCTTAGGTTAAAAGACCAGGAAATTATATTCCTTCTCTAACTCCCGTTGGACAGAAAAATGAAGGAGGAAAATGGTGAGAAATTGAGGTAAAAGAGAGGAGAAATGGTTTTTGAGCGCCTGGTCCCAGAGAATCCATTAGCATTCACTCAATCCGGTTATACGGAGATGGCGGAATTATTGTTCGAATAAATAAAGCCAACCGTTCTCCCAATTCTTATAGGCACACTTTTCCCGATTTAGCGCACATCTTCTTGACAAGATTTTGATTTTTCAATAATGTATCCTCAGCCTGGGGGATTTCTTCGTGTTTAAGCCTTGAAGAGTTAATTGATTATCTATTGACCGACCAGACAGGCATTGTAAGTTCTCTTAATCGGGACAGGAGCCAGCTCTGCCCTCCTTATTGGCTGGCCAGCTTAAAAGCAGATGCTTGGGTTCCGCTCAGGACCGTAGGAAATGAAGAGAAGAAAATTCCCAGATAAATTGTAAGAATCTAAAAATAGAGGGTTAACGGGAGCATTCGTCTTGAAAATAGGGAGGGAAAAGCAATGGTTGTTGGAGACATGCTTTTGAGAAATGCCAACAAATTTCCCGAGAAAATAGCGATTCTTTCAGAAGACCTTTCGATTAACTATAGGGCGCTAAATGACAGAGTGAATCGTTTAGCCAATGCCTTGCTAAAGAGGGGATTGAGGAGAGGAGATCGTATAGGCGTTTTCGTCAAGAGATGCTATCAATTCATCGAAATATATTTTGCCGCTGCAAAAAGCGGAGGGATCTTCTGTCCGTACAATAATCACTTAAAAGAAAAGGAAATGAATGACATTATTAATTATTCAACCCCGAGCTTTCTATTTCTGGACTCTGATTTTGGGGATATTGTCGATTCCATCAGACCGCATTTAGAATCTGTAGAACACTACGTTTGTCTCCAAAAGCCCAGGCGGTCTTTTATGGAGGACTACGAGAGTTTAATCTCTGGAGGAGAGAAGAATGAACCAGTTGTGAAGATAGAAGATGATGATGTGATGAGCATCTTCTTTACTGCTGGAACCACAGGAAGGCCAAAGGGAGCGATGCGAACCCACAAGCATGTCATAACCAATGCGATCACCGGCGTCATTGAATTGAAGGTCTCCTATGATGAAAAGGTACTCATATCCTTTCCCATGTATCATGTCGCATGTGAAGACAATATTGGTCGTCACTTCTTCATGCCCAACACCCTTGTCATAAAGCCTGAAGGTCAATTCGATCCGAAAGAAGTATTAGAGGTGCTGACCAGGGAGAAGATTACGATGTGCCAGTTTGTCCCTACGATGATTCATGCCCTTCTGCAATATCCCGATATAGATCTGTATGATCTGAGCAGTCTGAGGCTGATCTTGTATGCGGCTGCTCCCATGCCTGTGGAGCTTTTGAAAAAGGCTTTACAAAGGTTTAAGTGTGGTCTCGCCCAGATGTACGGTCAGACAGAAAGTGGCCCCCAGTTGACGGTATTAAAGCCCGAAGACCACGTTTTGGAGGGTTCTGAGAGACAACTTCAGAAGCTCGCCTCAGCAGGAAAGCCAGTGATATCTTATGAGGTAAGGATAGTTGATGAAAAAGGAGAAGATGTCTCGGTTGGTGAGGTAGGGGAAATCATAGGAAGAAGTGAAGCGATGATGAAAGGTTACTGGCAACTTCCAAAGGAGACAACGAAAAAGCTAAAGGATGGCTGGGTGCACACAGGCGACATGGGGAAATTTGATGAGGATGGTTATATCTATATTGTAGATAGGAAGGACGATATGGTTATTAGTGGTGGTGTCAACATATATCCTCGTGAGGTGGAAGAAGTCCTTTACCAACATCCGGCTGTAAGTGAAGCATCAGTCATCGGGGTGCCTGATGATTACTGGGGAGAATCATTGAAAGCTGTCATTGTTCTCAAGGAGGGAGCTACTGCCTCAGAAGAGGAGATCATCCAGTTCTGCAAAGAACGCCTTGCGGGTTACAAAAAGCCAAGATCAGTCGAGTTCTGGAGCGAGTTACCTAAGAGCCTACAAGGAAAAATTTTAAAAAGGGTGATCCGAGAAAAATATCTAAGGGATGCAGGAAAAAAGATCTAAATTATCCTGAATCCTGCGTGAAAATTATGGATGATGGTTTCGCAAAAAGTAACGAATTCCCCTTTTTCGTCATTCCCGCAAAAGCGGGAATCCAGGAAATTCAAATAGTTCTGGACTCCTGCGAAAGCAGGAGTGACACCTTTTCGGAATTTTTACGAGACCATCATGGATCAGATATTTAATTTATCAATCTTCTTGATGGCATATTCGAATGCATCCTTATACAAGAAATTCGTAAAAGGGGACCGTCCAACATTTCTTCGACATTAATCAGCCAAGGATCGTTACTTATAAATTTTGCAGAGCGTACCCCTGGTGGGAACTGACCCGCAGATCTCCTCCCGAGGCGGGTCATCGGACAATACAACATCGATATTGGATTCAAAGCAGCCATGGTCAGGAGCCGGGTTCTCCGGGAACCACCAGCCATGCTGGGCATGGATTACCCTCGGATCAACATCGTCGGTGAGCTTCACCTTAAACCTGACCCGTTCTCCTTTAATCTGTGGGGTTTCAACGTAGACCCAATCACCCTCCTCAATCTTTTCCCTTTGAGCGGTCTCTGGATGCATCTCGATCTCCGGGTCTGGTATGCGCTTCCTGAGCGGACTTATCTGTCGACCTGATGAATGGTAATACTCTATGGTTCTTCCTCCTGTAATGAGGATATATGGATATTCATTCAAAAGCTCCGGGGTGCTTATCGGGCTTTCTCGCGGTTCTACATAAGTTGGAAGCGGCTCATATCCGTACCTCTCAAAGATCGTTGAGTAGATTTCCACCTTTCCTGTGGGAGTATTAAACCCTTTCTTCTCATACTGTTTGTATTGTGGATCTACAGTTACATATCCCTTCTCTTTAAACTCTCCGAAGGTCATGCCCATCCCTTTGACCCTGAAATCATTAAATTCCTCGACACTTTCCCAGGGGAGATACTTTCGCTCAGCCCAAGGCATTCTCTTAACGAGATCAATGGCCATTTGGACATCATCTCGACTCTCATAGAGGGGTTCTAAAGCTTTCTGTCTCGCGGCGACGCAGTTCATGTACTGTGCGTCACAGCACTCATCTCTTTCCAACCAGGTCGTTGCGGGCAATACATAGTCAGCCAGTTCGGTGGTAGGGGTCATGAAAAAATCGGCAACGACGAACAATTCGAGATTTTTGAAAGCCCCCCATGTTCTTCTGGTATTCTGCATATTGACAACAGGGTTTCCCCCAGCAAGAAAAAGCGCCTTGAGGGGATAAGGTTCTGCGTGTAGCATGGCCTTAGCGGCTAAGGCAGGATGGACAAATAGAAAGAGGGGATTCGGACCGGAGATAAGGGGATATTCATCACTTCCCAGGCGTCCTTTGGCTGCTTCCGAAGGAAGTTTACAGGAGCCGATCACACCACCGGTGAGGATATACCCGGGTACGTGGGTCGGGAGGAGGTTGCCACCTTTGACTCCCAAATTTCCGGTGATGGCAACTAAGATCACAAGGGCGCGGTCCGCCTGGGTCGAGCTTAGATTATGTTCGACAGCCACCCGGTGGTGGACGGTCGCCGGCTTTGTCAGGGCAAAGAGACGCGCAGCTTCCTTAATCTTTGCCGCAGAGAGCCAGGTGATCTCTGCGGCTTTTTCAGGAGGATATGCCTTTATGTGCTCTTTAAGTTTATCGAAGCCGTCGCAGTATTTTTCCACAAAGGCTTTATCATAAAGCTCCTCTGAAATAACGGTGTGAAGCATTCCCAGGATTAGGGCTGCATCGGTCCCCGGCCTGATCTGGAACCACATATCGGCCTGAGCGGCCAATGGGGTTCGACGGGGATCGATCACGATCAGGTTTGCCTTATTCTTTTTGACACCTTCAAGCAGATCCCTTCCCCTTGGAGGATGGGAAACCAGAGGGTTTCCACCACAAACGAGAATGCATTTTGACGAAAGATAGTCGGGGCCCTCCTCTTGCATGACCGTATGTCCGACCGTGGCAATCTCAGCGACCATTGAGGGCGCAAAACAGATATGGAGATCCGTACTGATCACATTGGGGGTTCCCAGGGCGCTTGCCAGAAGTGAACAGGAAAAGAGAGATTCCCTGGGTGCTGTTCCATGGAAAGCACCCAGGGATCTCACGCCATATTTTTCTTTGACTTCAGTAAGTCTTGCCGCAATCTCATCAAGTGCCTGATCCCATGAGACTCTCTCCCATTTTCCCTCTCCTTTTCCGCCTGCCCGTCTAAGGGGATACTTCAAACGGTCAGGATGGTATGTGAATTGAGCATAGTTCGTTCCTTTGACACAGATGTAACCTCTGCTCGATGGGTGGTTTGGATCGGGTTTTATCTTGGTGACTTTACCTTTATCAACATGGACCAGGACTCCGCATTCTGAATGGCAGGCCTGACATATTGTTCTCACGATTTTTTCCATAATGTTTCCTGAGGGGTACGTCACCCCTGCCTACCGGCAGGCAGGCTCGAAAAATGAAAATATGAAATCCCCCCTGGCCCCCCTTTAGAAAAGCGGGATGTGAAAAAAGGGGGGGGTGTGAAAAAATAGCCAAAACCTACCAGGTTGGGCAGGGATAAATGATCCGCAATTGTAAAACTTTGGAATTATTCTTGCCCAACCTGTTCCTGAATTTTTTCACAGCCTCAAGGGGGTGCGGGGTTTACTTATCTTTGATGGCCTTCAAAATCCGCTCAGGTGTCATTGGCAAGTGGGTGAGTCTGACACCTGTGGCATGATAGATAGCATTCGCAATGGCTGGTGC
>Ga0129297_10001481_pt1 | contig 11892 bp, 15 predicted proteins | sample I18A1metaG_FD_94708 | JGI IMG/M metagenome (GOLD analysis project Ga0129297, IMG submission 94708) | Lake sediment bacterial and archeal communities from Gulf of Boni, Indonesia to study Microbial Dark Matter (Phase II) - ​I18A1 metaG | ecosystem: Environmental > Aquatic > Freshwater > Lake >... | reverse complement strand
CCCCCACCCCCCCCAACCAACAAAGCCAAGGCCAAGCTCGGCTGGAAGCCGAGCACGACTAGCAACGAAACCATGGCTTGAATACGCCTTGCATCTCTTTCCGGGAAGCCTGAAATAAAGGCTGCATGTGCATGTACATACGGACCACGGTTGGCTCAGCTCACGATACGGTTACCTGAACAGTTGAAGCGTCAGATGGAGAAGATGCGAGACCTCAACTGGTCTGAGATCATTCGCCAAACCATACAGGCTAGGATTCATCTCGAAATGCGAAGGAGACGAACCAAGGATAAGCGGCTCGTGGCTCAGGCGGTTAAGAAACAGAACGATATCGCTGAAGCCCTTTCATCTCGCTACAGCGGTCCTTGGAGCGGCGTCGAGGTTATTCGCTATTGGAGAAGCCACAGGTATTCGTCCTCGACGCGTCAGTAGTAGTAAAGTGGTACGTTAAAGAGGAAATGCGCGATATCGCATTAAAGTTAAGAAACCACTTCGTCTCCGAGCTAATCGATCTGGAAGCGCCAAGCCTAATACTGTACGAGCTTGGGAACGCCCTCCGACACCACCCTGGCTCCACTGCAACCGATTGTGCGGAGGCCGTGAGACAACTTCAGAACATTGGACTAATCTTCCACGAGCCCAACGACAATCTGATCGACGAAGCTGCGGCCTTAACCTACAAGGAGAACATAACCTTCTATGACGCGGTCTACCTAGCCTTAGCGAAAATCCTCGGAACAAAACTCGTAACCGCAGATGCAAGCCTGATCGATCAACTCAGCGAGGAAAACAAATCCGACGTTACGCTTCTCAAAGAATACGCCTAGCATTCACCTATCCTTGACAGGGTTAATCCTATTGACTGTCCACGAATGCAAATCATGTTAATGCGCTATCACCTTTGACCCATTATTCTATGTGAGAGAACTGCACCTTCACCGGCTACTCTTCTAGATATATTGAGGTAGGTAAGCTAGTATTGCACCGAGCCCCGCTGAGTTCGAATCATCAATGAACTTGGAAAGAATGCGTGTCTTCTTCTTCGACCTCGACGGAGTGCTGACAGTTGGCAAAGAGAACCCACGCTACATAGGCGGCCGGGAAGTCGTAGCAAAAATAAAACACGAAGGCAAGAAGGCCATGGTGCTCACCAATGATTCGACGCACACGTGCGAGGAGATTCACGAAAACCTAACCAGGCTCGGCTTCCAGTTCAACCTCGATGATATTCTCACATCGAGCTCCTTGACCGCCATGTATCTGACTGAACAATTCGGGCACGCATCTTTCTTCCTCATCGGCGAGGAAGGCTTGAGGCGCGAACTCCTAGCCGCAGGCCATGAACCCTCCCAAGGAAACCCAACCGTGATTGTTGTGGGCTTCGACCGACAACTCACATACAGCAAGCTGGACGACGCGTTGCGTGTATTGAAGAAAGGTGCAAAACTGATTGGGAGCTATGGCGGGGCAGTGTACATGAGCGACCATGGGCCAGCCCTGTCCGCCGGCCCGATCATCAAAGCCCTCGAATACGCCTCCGGCCAAAAGGCAATAATGGTCGGAAAACCGTCACCAAGAATGTTCAAGCTCGCCCTCATGCGTGCCAGCGGAAAAGCAGCGAACGCTGTGATGATTGGAGATCAATTGGAAACAGACATCCTAGGAGCCGAGCGTGCCGGCGTACACACGATTCTGGTTCTAACTGGCGTTGAGAGCCGAGAGTCTGTCAGGCGTTCGCGGATCAGACCTGAACTCATAGTTGATTCAGCAGACGATTTGATTAAGTTACTTTGAACTGTGGCGATGAGCATTTCATCGAGGTCAAGGCGCGGGGCTAGCCGCGAAGAACAAATGACATTGTGAAAGCTCGGAACTGATCGGATCGGAGGCCGAACCCAACCTGCAGACATTGCATTCTTGTCCGTCAAAATTGGCTTCCATCAAGTAGGGGGCAGGGTTTCCTACGCGGCATCCGTGTGCACGATGGCTTCAAGTGGCCGAGACGAATCATAACCCTTAAGACTGCCGGTTTCTGTTGTTGCTTTCACCGTTTGGTTAGAAGTCGAAAAGAATGTCAGAGGATGAAGCACAAGCCGGCGTTTCGGCACCTAGCGTTAAGGTCAGCGAACTCGGCCCCTACTCCAAACAGGTCAACACAACGGTGAAAATAGTTCAGAAAGGCGAAGCACGGGAGACGGTTTCCCGGCAGGACGGAACAACACACCGCGTAGTCGACGTTCTCGTCGGCGACGAGACGGGCGCCATCTACATGACCCTATGGGACGATAACATAGACAAGGTGAACGAAGGCGACACCGTCAGCGTCAAGAACGGCTACGTGCGGCCCTTCAGGGGATCCATGCGGCTCAACATAGGCAGGTACGGAGCCCTGGAGGCTGCGGAAGCATCGATCGGCGACGTGAACACGCAGAACAACCTTTCGGACAGAACCGTTGAGGAACAGCCGCGCTACCGCTCCTTCGGTGGAGGCGGAAGACGCTTCGGAGGCGGAGGTTACGGCGGAGGTTATGGCGGCGGTGGCGGCAGGTTCGGCCGAGGCAGGGGACGAGGCTACGGCAGAGGCCGCGGACGCGACCGATACTAGAAGTAGAATTAGCAGCTGAACGCTGCGGTTAAATTCCCACAGAATTTTTCTTTTCTTACTGTCAACTTAGCACAGAGTCCGGACCTAACAGTCTGCGGGTTACATTCTTATTACCGCTCAGAACTCTAGGCCAGAAGCCGGTGCATTTCGTGGAAGAATTCGGCAAACTCGCTGTTGAGTACGCGTTGAAGCTTGGAGCTCAATACGCGGAAGCTAGAGTGCAACGCAACACAGGTAACACTTACACACTCAAGAATGGTTCCGCCGAACCCGTCTCGCTCATGAGGAAATTTGGGGTAGGCATACGAGTCATCGTGGACGGGGCGTTAGGTTTCGCCTCGACCAACAGTCTCGACAACGCCGACGTCAAGTTCGCAGCCGAATCAGCTGTAAGGGCCGCTAAGGCTACACGAAAGCTGAGCTCCGCCGTCAAACTCTCCCAAGAGAGGAACTGGGAGGATAAGTGGGAAGCGCAAATGAAGGTTGACCCTCGCAGCATCCGACCCGAAGAGAAGTTCGACGTTCTCTTCGCCATCGAGAAGAGCCTGAGCCCCGAAAATATAGGTGTCTCATTACCTTCCCGGATTCTACTGCTCATGGAGGATACGACAGAGAAGTTCTACGTGAACAGTGAAGGCTCGAGGCTTGACGGGTTTGTCCCAAGGCTCAGCTTAGTCTACTACTTGACTGCGCACGAGCCAGGAAAAGGCACGATGCAGCGGTTCAGGCATGAGGGGCAGAGCCGCGGCTGGGAAGTTGTCAAGGAATGGGACCCGCAGAATTTTGCTGTGATGGAATCCCGGATGCTGGGTAGGCAGTTACGCGAAGGCGTCCAGCCCCCGAGGGACGAGGTTGACTTGGTTCTGGGCTCTGAGATCACGGGCATCGTTTGCCATGAGTCCTGCGGCCACCCTCAGGAAGCAGACAGAATTCTAGGCCGGGAGGCAGCCCAAGCTGGCGAATCGTACGTGAAGCCTGATACATTGGGAAAACGAATTGGGTCTGAGCATGTGACCATAATCGACGACCCCACACTGCCTCACTCTTACGGTTTCTACCTTTACGATGACGAAGGCGTCAAAGCCCAGCCGCGAACACTGATCAAAGAAGGCGTCATCGCAGACCTGCTCCACAACCGCGAAACCGCAGCTGAATTCGGCGTCTCAAGTAACGCGGCCAGCAGGGCATCATCCTACGACCGTGAGCCCATCGTTAGAATGGGGAACACCTACATGAAACCCGAAGACTACAGCTTGGAGGAACTGCTTGAGGGCGTGAAGCATGGCGTTTACATGAAGAGCTTCATGGAGTGGAACATTGACGACCGCCGGTACAACCAGCGGTACGTGGGCCTAGAAGCCTACCTCATCGAGAACGGGAAAATTACGACACCAGTGAAAAACCCCATTCTAGAGATAACAACGCCGGGGCTTTACAGTAGCGTAGATGCGGTGGGGAAGGAGGTCGAATATTCCGGAGCCACCTGCGGGAAAGGCGACCCCATGCAGGGCTCACCCGTCTGGACGGGCGGACCCCCAATCAGGGTAAGGCAGGTGCACCTGGGAGGATAGGATTTTGGACTCGGACGGAACAATGCGGGAAATCATCTCCACAGCACAGAAGCTGGGCGTGCAAACAGTTGCGGCTGGGTTCTGGCGATCGCGTGAAAGAATGGTGCGTTTCAGCAACAACGCGATTACCGTAACCAATAGTTGGCAGACCGAAATTCCAGCCGTCTATTTAGTCTCTGGCAGAAAACGGGCAGCATGCATAGTAGAGGAACAGGACCCAAATGAACTCAAGCGCGCGATCGAGGAGCTAGTAGGAACAATGAAGGTTACTCCACCAGGAGACGTGGACTTCGAACTCCCAAAGGGCCCCTTCAAGTACGAACCTGTCCCCGGAATCTACGACAAGAAGCTGGCAGAAGCCGAAACTGAACTCGTGGATGGCGTGGAACAAGCCATCAATGCGGCAAGGAAGGAAGGCGCCCACAGAGTATCGGGCGTCATCATTTCCCGAGCTTGGAAGCACTCCATACTTACCTCAGCGGGAGCCGAAGCTTCAGACAACGCCACGCAAATCGAGCTTACCGTTCGAGCATTCGTGACCGACGAAGCCACAGGCCAAGGAAACTCCCTTGCAACGAGCCTCGCGGAGTTTGACCCGGAAGGGGCCGGCAGCGCAGCTGGAAAAATCGCCAAAGCGGCTCAGAACCCGGAGCCGGGCGCGCCTGGAAAGTACAATGTGGTTTTCGGGCCCTCCATCTTCGCGAACCTACTGACCCGGGTGGCCGACGCTGCCTCGGCCTACGCCGTTGACTTGGGGTTCTCCTTTTTCCAAGAGCTGCTCAAGCAGAAGGCGGCCTCTGAGCAATTTACGCTTCACGACAATGGCCGGCTTCCAAAAGGTCCCGGCTCCATGCCCTTTGATGATGAAGGCTACCCAACACAGGAAATTCCCATAATCAGGGACGGGATGCTCGAGAACTTCCTTCACACATCGTATACTGCGGCAAAATTCAAGGCTCAGCTGACGGGCAGCGCTAGGTTTGAGGCTGGGGCGGCAGGGATGGTACCCGCCGCAAGAAACATCATTCTCAAGGAAGGCGACAGGACGCTTGACGACCTCTTCGACCTAGCACGCGAGGGGCTCTACATCACGAACAATTGGTATACGCGATTCCAGAATTACCAGACGGGCGACTTCTCAACCATCTGCCGCGACGGCGTCTTCGAGATCAAAGGAGGAAGATTGGGTCGGCCCTTGAAAGGCCTGCGTTTGAGCGATAACATGGTGAGAATACTCAGGTCAGTCAAAGCACTCTCAAGGGACAGGCACTGGATAAAATGGTGGGAAGTTGACACCCCAACCTTGACCCCTCACGTCCTAGTTGAGGGAGTAGGGATTACCACCGCTAAGAAATAGCAACGCCGAACTATTAGCCGGATTTGGAGATGGCGAGGACAAGTTCACGGAGCTTCTTGGGGAAGCTCCGGCTATGAATCCTGTACCCCTTCTCCCTGAGAACCTGGCTCAGCCGAGACGAACCTGACCAGAGCTCCTCTCTTGTAGTCCAGCAGATCCTATCGTCCTGAACAAACCACACCTCGTTCTCGCTGGCAATGACGTCGACGCCATCGATCCTTCGGCGAAGATCCACTAAGCGTCCCTGCCAACTCGATTTCTTTAGACAGAACGATTTAAAATTATATACTCACACCCAACAAGAGGCTACAGGTGTATGTCAAGCTTGACAGTCCTGATCGACTTGGAAACGAACAAGCTGTTCATTGGCGACGCGAATGTTCGCAAATCAATTGGAGACATAAACGAACTGAAGCTCTCCATTCAAGAGAAAGGCATTCTCCAACCGCTGCTGGTAAGGCCGAGCAGAAACAAGTATGAGGTTGTTGTCGGCTCAAGGCGATATGAAGCAGCCAAGGCACTGGGCTTGAAAAGAATACCAGCGATAATTGCCCCCATGGATGATGCGGACGCCCTCTCAATTTCCCTAACAGAAAACATCCAGCGAACAGACCTAGAGCTTGAGGAAGAAGCCGAAGGAATTCTCAAACTGATGAAGCTCGACCCGAAGAGGTTTGCAAGTGTCAAAGCTGTCGCAAAAGTTCTCGGCCGATCTGAGAGTTCAATCCGTGAACTCCTCGACGCCTATGAGCTCACGTTCAAACTTCGCGAAGGAGGAATGAAGGTTCGGGCAGCCAGGGCCCCCCCGGAGGAAGAAAGGCGCAAAGCAGAGTCTATTCCACTAAAACACACCGAGCTGGTGGCGCGAGCTCTGAAAACATCAGAGGTTCGTAAGCTTCCGAGCCGCGAGATTGACCGTAAGATTCCGGAGATCGTCAAGGTGATTGCACCTCTTCCAGAGGAAGAGGCCAGAAGAGTCGTAGACCGGTTCAAGATGTTCCCAGAGAAGCCAGTCGAGAAGATCAAGGAAGAAGCATTGGCCAAACAGACTGGCATTGCCGTCAAGGTCTACTTCGCGCCTCGTGTCGCACGGGCATTGAGCCAAGCGGCGGAAGAACGTGATATCTCTGAAGAGGAACTTGTCTCGATCGCTGTAGAGGAATGGCTGGTACTCAAGGGCTACTTGAAATCAGTGTGAAACCCTGGGCCCAATCTACGCCACAAGCAATCGGTTCGTCAACTCGGGAAGCACATACGTCCTCACTACGAAGAGTAGGGCGAAGTAGACCACTAGCAGTCCCAAACAGATCAGTAGGTTTCGTTTCCATTGAGTACCCCAGGCAACTCCCAGCGGCAGCCCCAGCCCGAACCCTATGATGTGGGATACATAGGCAACTTCACTCTGGACATGGTAGTACACAGCCACCGCATTGTACAGGAAGTAAAGAATCGCGACCAGCCCGACTGGCATGAGTAGAAGCCAGGAAAATCGGAGAGGCTTCAACAGCATTACCACCGCTGTTAGGGTGAATATTGCCGCGGAAGCCCCTACGAATGTCGACTCCGGAGGAAAGAAAGGCAGACTTAGCGGGAAGCTGACCAGCCCTCCCAAGAAGAAAGCCATAAGCATTCGTCTGGTATCGGCAACACTCTCCAACGTATTGCCGAACACATACAGGAAAATCATATTTCCGACAAGGTGTGCGAGATTGGCGTGAACAAAGACCGCTGTCACCAAAGTCCAAAGCCTGCCCTCTAGAACGTTCTTAAGGCTGAAGACCAAGTTTCGTTCGACGAATCCAGAATCAGCGGTCCAACTGTAGAAACTCACTACGATACAAAGCAGAATGAGTATGTTCGTGGCCCTCATGGCGTTTAGCACGAGACCGACGAATCAAGATCCTTCAACTCAAAAGCATACCGAAATAACGCCCGCCGAAACGCTGCTCATGATACCAACCCTGAATGAAGAGGAGGCAATAGGAGAGCTCGTCAGCGAGGCACAACGGGCAGGCTTCACAAGGATCCTTGTGGTAGACGGCTTCAGCTCAGATGCCACCCAGGGCATCGCGCGCCGGGCTGGGGCTTCTGTGATGCTTCAGGATTTCGGAAAGGGAAAGGGATGCGGTGTTCGCACTGGCATGAGAGAGTTCCTCGCTGGCCACTCGAAGTTGCTTTGCATAATTGATGGCGATGGAACAAATGCGCCATCGTTTCTTACAAGCATGGTGCCCGTCGCCATGTCGGGCGAAGCCGACGTAGTGCTCGGTTCGCGAACACGTGGCCGCCGAGACAGGGGCGCTATGGGCACGTTGACCTTAGCATCTAACCTGACTGTATCATTTCTGTTAGGGGCTAAGTTTAGGCGGATTTTCACAGATGTTCAAACGGGCTATTGGTTGTTCACGAGACGCGCAGTTGAACGGGTCTACCCTGCGCTCCGTTCGACTGGTTTTGAGATTGAGTTCGAGCTCTTCGTCAGATCCCTCCAGCAGGGTTTGCGGGTCGTTGAAGTCCCAGTAGGCTTCAGGAAGCGCAAGGGGCATACTAAGTTCAGTTTCATGTTACGCATGAGGAATCTCTACTACGCCTTCACGTTTCTTGCCTCATAGTTAGCATCTTTGCGCGAACACAACTAATAGGCAAAGAACTCTAGTCATCTTTGGACAGGGCTTGAGCTTTGAGCGCCAGAACGATAGTTGGCATCATCGTATCCGTCATTGGCCTGCTTCTACTGCTCTTTGCGGCATTGGGGTTCAACAACCTGCTCTTCGTCCAGAAGATGCTGACAAAATCGGACATTCCGGCATACAACCAGAGCGTCGCTCTACCCGCCTTCTTAGGACTCCTGATCTTGCTGGACGGTTCCTTTGTCCTCGGCTTGAAAAGAGCCTTCAGCCTGAGCCTCCACGTTCTGGGAAACTTCGTATGGCTGTACGCACTGTACCTCCTCAACCACAACCTCGCGATCCCAGTAACACAAATTCCCGCCTACCAGCAAATCTTCTACCTAGTTCTCATAGGCATCATCTTCTTCGTGGTTGGAATTATCGTGAACGACATCCCGCAAGCAACACGATGACCAACTTTCCGACTTCTCAGTCCGATTACAAGAGGGATCTGCGGGGGGTGTTCGCAGGAAGATGAGCAACCAATCACAAGGGACATGTCGCATCAATCAACAATCGGAGACATGAGGGAACATTTGACTAGTGCCTAGACGTTGACCTTGGAAACATATGGATTGCCGACAATGTAAAAACGCCACTTACGATCTCTTCCTTGCCTGATCCCAACTCGAGCTGATTGTCCTATTTCGAAGTTCTGTGGGTCAGCGCTTGTGATGAAAAGTGGGCCCGCTTTTGTCATGTCAGCTGTGTTTAGGGTTCTGTCGATGTCGAGAGCCTTCGTCAATTTGCCCGGGCCGTTTGTTAATTGAAGATCCGGAACATGCGGACGTAGCCTCCGCATAAATTCGACTCCTTGGGTAGGTTCTAGTGCGCGGATGAGGACGGCTCCTGGGATTCCCTCGGGTTCGGTGGTTACGTTGAGACAGTAGTGGTTTCCGTAGGTGAAATAGATGTACGCACGGCCTGGTTCAGCGAACATGGGCACGTTGCGTTTCGTTAGCCCACGAAAAGCATGGCTGGCTGGATCATGGGAACCGCGGTAGGCCTCAACCTCTACTATTCTCCCCGCCATGCGAGCGCGGTTCACAACTCTGACGAGGCATCTTCCAAGCAGGCTTCTGGCAACATGTATGGTATCTCGGATGTAGAAGTCCTGAGGAAGAATGGATGAAGCTCCAGTAGCTGTCCTCAATTGGTCGCGCACTCTAGTCGCATGGGTCCGTATTCAAGGCAAGACTTAATTCTTGTTTGCCAATAGCGCAGACTCGTTTGGTGACTTATTCAACCAAAACTTGAATCTTGGATCGTGTTGGGTGTGGATAAGAACAGAGTGGAACAAATGACAAAGGCTCTCTTGGAGGAGATGGGGGAGAACCCGCGGCGCGAAGGCTTGAAGGAAACACCGAGCCGTGTTGCTGACATGTACGCAGAGCTGACCGAAGGATACTCGATGAATCCTAAGCAAATCCTATCGAAGGAGTGGAATGAAGTTACTGGAATGGTTGTTGCTAAAGACATTGGATTCTTCAGCCTGTGCGAGCACCATCTGCTCCCGTTCCATGGTAAGGTGCATCTGGGTTACATTCCTTCAAGGACCGTGGTTGGAGTGTCGAAGCTTGTGAGGTTAGTTGAATGTTTCAGCAAAAGGCTCCAACTCCAGGAGAGGATGACAAAGCAGATTGCGGATGCTCTAAATGAGCACCTGCGGCCGTATGGTGTCGTTGTAGTAGTTCAGGCTCGACATCTATGCATGGAAATGCGTGGTGTCCGCAGCGGCGCCGACATAGTCACCTCTGAAATTCGCGGCCAATTCCAGAAGTTTGAAACGCGCAACGAGTTCTTCGAAATGCTGCGAAAGGAGGCATAGCAACTCGTGTCCAGCTCTCCCCAACGTGACATCGCCCGGCTCTATAAGCGGGAGTTCGCGGCGGGCCACATCATTGCGGGTCACCCTAAGTGTGGGCGCCAGCACGGACACAACTATCTACTATTAGCCAAGGTTTACGGCCAAAGCACTGAGTGGCTGGACTTCGAAGATATCAAACGCCAAGTCGACAAGTTCATCGATGAGAAATATGACCACCGCGACCTGGGAGACATGACTTGCGAGAGATTGGCAAGGGAGTTGCAACAAGCGCTGAGTAATTGCTTCAAGACGAATGTGAAAATTGAGCTGTGGGAGACAGGAAAATTCGGCGTCGAAACTGTATGAATTAGACTACAAACTTGGCAATCCGGGTTAGGGTCGGCTAGTACTTTTCTACTTCCCCGCGTACGTGCCCCGCCTTCAGGAGAGCGAAATGGTGAACCTCGGTCGGGACGCGTAGCTTACCTGTGTTGTGAATGTGCTCAATTTTCTGGAAGGCTTCCCGGTCAACATCTTTGTCGAAGGTTAGCTCGCCACTATTCTCAAGATGGAAGTTTCCCAGCTCCTTATGCAAGCCTACTATGTCGGACTTTGAAAGCAGAACGGACCCGGCGATGACCAGCTTCTTCGTGTCAAAGACATCGTGGGTCTCCGCTGGAGATTCCTTCAAAAATTGGATTAGGGCCTCGTTTACCAGGTCAGCTACGTTCTTCCCCTGCTGCTTGGCCTTGGCAACTACCGTGTTGTACAGATCACGGTCCAACCCCCGAATCAAGACTGCGTTGTTTGCCAAGATAGCCAACTCAAGGAGTTACGCTGCTTAACTTGATATACAGTTAACATTGATTACATAGCTTTCTTATAAAGCTTGCTAATTCTTTTAACACCCCTTAACTTGTACTACACGCTTGCCTCGTATGAACTCGATAAAGGAGAAATCAAGTTTGGTCGAAGACCTGGAGAGACTGCTCTTCGAAGAAATCCCTGAAATGGAGACACCCAGGATAAGGCGCTGCGAGTGGTGCCACCAGCAACTACCCAATGAACGCTATCACCTGAAGATCTGCCCCACTTGTCGAAGGGCGTCAATCGACGCCTTCATGAAAGCGCACTGAGCCAAGCAGATCAGCCTGCACTGGCAGGCAAACCGAAACGTACAAGTTCTTTTGAATCCTACTAAGACCTTCCAACACGGCTCAGGCAGACAATTTCTGTGCTCTGGCCTGGACTATCTTCAGGCATCAGGAATTCTTCCGGCGGCTCCCAAAATCATGAAATCCGATAGACCTCATTCCCTTCCCGGAGGGGCAATATGCGTAGGACCATCGTACTTCTCTCCGGCGGGATCGACTCGGCGACTGCTCTCTACATGGTGAAACAGGAAGACACCGAGACCTACACTGTCAACATTCTGTATGCTCAGGCGAGTATCCGGGAGGCTGAAGCGTCAAAGAACATAGCTGCTATTGCCAAAGTGAAGGAGCACCTCGTCGTGTCACTACCGTTCTACAAGGAAATACAGGACCGTTATCATCCGGGGCCATCGTCCAGCGTTTCAGCAGCGTACGTCCCTGCCAGGAACATTGTGTTCTATGGCATTGCTGCAGCCTACGCCGAAACATTGGGCGCCCACGAGATAGTCTTCGGTTCAAATTCTGACGATGTGAAGGAACTGCCAGATGCTAAGCCTGAGTTTATTCAACTCATGAACGAGTTGATCAAGCGCGGAACTCGTATGGGGACCGAAGGAAGCCCATGTCAAATTGTGAACCCACTAATCAACTACAACAAGCAAGAAGTCCTTAAGCTCGCGCTGCAGTTGAAAGTTCCACTTGAATCAACTTGGAGCTGTTATGAAGATG
>Ga0129297_10001480_pt1 | contig 11895 bp, 7 predicted proteins | sample I18A1metaG_FD_94708 | JGI IMG/M metagenome (GOLD analysis project Ga0129297, IMG submission 94708) | Lake sediment bacterial and archeal communities from Gulf of Boni, Indonesia to study Microbial Dark Matter (Phase II) - ​I18A1 metaG | ecosystem: Environmental > Aquatic > Freshwater > Lake >... | reverse complement strand
GCATTTCCACTGGATGCGCATCAATTGATAAGTTGCTTAATGGCGGGTTTCCAGTAAACTGTGTCAGCCTGATCTATGGTGAAGCAGCTACCGGTAAGACGACTCTAGCTATTCAGACTTCAATCGAATGTGCGAGAGACAACTTCAAAGTTATTTATGTTGATGCTGATCAATCCTTTTCGCATCAGCGTCTGTCTCAAATGACTCCTTATGACGCCACGGAATTGGGGCGGAGGATCATCATATTTCTGCCTGAGACCTTTTCGGATCAGTCTTCTATGATCGAAGATCTTGAGAACTATTTGACGAGGGCAACGAAGTTAATCATAGTTGATACTGTCACTTCACTGTACAGGGCGTCATTGGGGTCAGCGGAGAGAACGTTTACATTGAATAGGGAATTGAATAGGCAGATAGCGTATCTCGCTGAAATGGCGTTGAAACATCATCTATGCGTAATGTTGACTAGCCAAGTGCATAGTTCAGTGGATCTGCAAGGTTGGAGGATCGAGCCGGTTGCTAGAAGGATCCTATTTCATTGGCCGAAAGTAAAGCTGTTTCTTAAGCCTACAGGAAAAACTGACGTGAAAGAGGCCATACTAGAGCATCCCCGTAACTCCGCAGAAGATATGGCGCGCTGCTACTATACATTGACTGAAAGAGGCTTAGAAGAGGTCAGCCATTGATTAGACTCTAAGGGTTGTCAAATGGATATGGAGACCGTAATAACCATCAACGATTTGATAGTGGCTGCCTACTTCATGATCCCAGCGTATATTGCAAATTCGATTCCAATAGTCTTCGGCGGAGGTAGGTCTATTGACTTCGAGAGGAAGTTCATTGATGGAGAAAGAATTTTCGGAGCGAACAAGACGATTAAAGGTTTTCTAAGCGGACTGATATGCGGGTCGCTTGCAGCGATAGTGGAAGATTTTGTTCTGATTAAGGGGTTTGCATTTGCTGGAATTTTGATATCACTTGGAGCTCTTTGCGGCGATCTTTTCGGGGCTTTCGTAAAGAGGAGGTTGAAGTTGGCTCCTGGATTCCCTATGCCTTTAATGGATCAGCTTGATTTCATCTTTGGGGCTCTTCTTTTCGCGCATCCCTTTTATGATCTCACTCTGGGGGCGATATTCCTTCTCATACTGATAACTCCTCCTTTCCATATCTTCACAAATGCTCTAGCGTACTTGTTGAAACTGAAGAATACGTTCTGGTAGAACCTCAAGCTCTTCCGATCTTTCCTGTAAGCAGGAAAGTGATGTAGTATACAGTCAATCCAGTCAATAGAAGTCCTAGTATGAGAAGTAGATACGCTTGTCTCGGTCTATACGCGAGCCTTGTGCTCCTAAGGAGCATATATAACCCGGAAATTCCGACGAAGTATAACAATCCAACTACTAGGCTCTCAGAAGTCGTTTGTCTGTGTATATCCCCTGGATAGATGAACGTCCATCCGGAAGCACTGCTCTGCTGCAAGATTGCGATCGATGTTCCTGCGATGGCTTCTAGCGCATCGTAGACTCCTCCTGCGAGCAGGAATATCGCGAATCCCATAATTGCTAGTGTTGCTATTGTAACCGACGGCTTCATAGCTCTGGTGCTGGGTAGACGAAGTATCCTAAACCTGTACGCCACATTCGTGAAGAACCTGCTGATTCTCCACCTTAATCTGCTCAACCGATTCCTTGTTCTATCCAACGGAGTTCAACGCTCTGCAGCTTCCTAGTCTATTGATAAAGAAAGTTAAAATATGTTTGGGTTATTTCGTATAATCCTCAGCGTATCGCGGTGATGATTTGCCTCAACGCATAACATGTGGGAATTGCGGATCAGTCCTCTATAGCGGCATCGAACTTGAGTCACCAACGGAGGTAATACAAAGGTACAACGGGATATGTCCTAAGTGTAGAAAGAGGCTGAATTTCAGTACTGAAACGTTAAAGATAATTCCAGTGGCAGAAGAGTGAAGCTGAAGATCACCGACGTAGTCTAGCCGCTGACATTTCAGTGAAGCGTTATAAACTAATGAGTTGTAGAAATAGGCTGTTACCATAACTGCTATGTTGGTGTAATTATGGTAGCAGCAAGAACACATATTATCGAATTTCACGAGCAGTATGGACATCTAATAGAGTTCGCCGGATTCAAACTGCCGGCGTGGTATAAAGGGATACATGCTGAATGTATGGCGGTCAGAAATGCAGTAGGCCTATTTGACGTCTCACATATGGGTAGAGCTTTGATCGTGGGCGAGAACGCTGAATCTTTCTTGAACTATGTATCAACCAACAATGTAGCTTCCCTAGGTAGGTTCGGAGGACACTACTCACTCATCTGTAATCCTGAAGGTGGAATAAAGGATGATGTAGTTATTCTCAGACTTGAACGTGATTTGTTTCTCATGGTGTATAACGCTAGCAACCGTGAGAAAGACTTCTTATGGCTTCAACAGAAAGCAAGAAGCTACGGAGTTAAGGTTAAAGACATTTCGAATGACGTAGCGATGTTAGCTCTTCAAGGGCCCAGAGCTGAATCAACGCTGTCGAAACTTTGTCCTGAGAATCTTTCTGAGATTACGCGGTTCGGCTGTCGATGGATAAAATTGGGCGGGTTGAAATGTGTCGCTTCTAGAACGGGGTATACTGGAGAGGATGGCTTCGAGATCTTCGTATGGGACTCCCCTGTAAGCGACCCTCGACTGGCTGTAGAGACTTGGAATGCTTTGCTCGATGCCGGGAAAACTTTTGGAATAGAGCCATGTGGGCTAGGCGCCCGAGACGTCCTTCGTCTTGAAGCTGCAATGTGCCTCTACGGGAACGATATAGATGAGTCAACAACCCCATTTGAAGCAAGGCTGGGTTTTACAGTGAAGCTCGATAAGAAGGATTTTGTCGGCAAAGATGTACTCGTCAAGCAGAAGAGCGAGGGTGTCAAACGTATCCGCATCGGATTGAAGATGATAGACAAAGGTATACCACGACCGGGATGTGAAATCTTAAAGGATAACGTGGCCATCGGGAGAGTCACGAGCGGCACATTATCTCCCACCATCGGGGTAGGAATCGCTATGGGCTATGTTGCTCCAGAGTTCTCGAGTGAAGGAGAAGTTTTGATGATCAAGATCCGCGACAGGTTCACGAAGGCGCAAGTTGTCAAATTCCCCTTCTTCGACACTCAGATCTACGGGAGGACTCGATCGTCTCGCGGCGGATCTTGATCTCAACGCGATACAGACGAAAGTGAACGCCCACTACAACTAGTGTTCCAGTTGAACTCTGAAAAAGAATTGGAACTATAAGATACACAGCACCTCTAGAACAGGTTATGTGCGAATTGAATTCACTTCACTTTCACTATAGTTTCTTCTCTGTATCCGGTTATCACCCTAATGTAGCCTCTCAGTTGTTCGTCCAACGTGCCGTCGCCTGTATCGACCAGCAACCTTTTTTGAGGCAACGCGTAGAGTTTGTTCTTTGTAGCTATAACTATGATGTTCTCTTTCCTGATCTTCCTAATTACGGCGGGGCTTATCTGTTGGTTTCCTCTACCGAATATGTAGCCTTGTCCTCCTATGGGGGTTACAATGATCTTAGCATCTTCTTTCTCGATCAGTTGAAGTAGCTTTCGTTCATTGATGTCATGAGTAATGATACTTCCGTTCTTAATGACATCTACGCCGAGCAGTGTCTTTCTCAATCCAAGGATCTCCAGCAAGGCTCTGGTCGTAGTTCCTGGACCGATGATGTAACAGTAGCTCTCCTTCATCTCTTCAATAACCTGTTTTGCTATCGCTCTTTGAGCTTCGATCTCGTTCTCGGTTTGCGAGCTTGAAATCTTCATCCCTTGTATCAAGGACTCTTGGAAGGGCGTGAGCAAATACCCATAAAGCCTTGCTGAAAGACGGCCTTCTCGAAACTTCTCCTCATCTATGTCCATGACTTCCATCTCCTTCGTTGCCACTTCGCCGCGAAGAAAATCGAACACGATTCTTGCAGCTTCTGTTGGATTTATCGCAAAGACAGAACTGTGAACTTTAACCCCTGCAGGAACGCCTAGAACCGCGGTCGTCATATCTAACGCATCCATTAGATCTCTGGCAGTTCCATCGCCGCCGCAGAATACTAAGAGATCAACTCCTCTGCGACGCATTTCAAGAGCTGCTTCCTTAGTGTCTTCCGGGCCCGTTCTCTCCTTCGCTGTTCCTATCACCTCAGATGGAACCACTTTCTCATCAATACATTCACGTTGCCCCATCATCCCGGCACACGTGTATACATTGATCGAATGCTTGAATGGCACAGTTCCTCTGAGGAATTGTCGGGCTCTTTCAGGCGCCGTTGCGACCGCTCCTAGCTTGATTGCTTTCTCCAGAATGCCTTGTCCATCCGTTCCTTTCAGGCCGACAGCTCCACCCATGCCGGCAATAGGATTCACGACAAATCCTAGGCTTTTCAAAACTAAGATTTCCCTTTGATAAGCCTCATACCCATCTCAAAGCGGTCTTCGTTTATGACCCAGGCCTTCTTGAAGTCCATCTTCACCGCCTTCGCCCCTCTCTTCAATAGGAACAAAGGTTTCGCCCTAGCTTCTTCCTTTATGTAGTCTCTACTTTTTTCCAGCCATTTTCTATGTTTTTCATGAGGTGCTACAATGACTGCTGCTACATATGCGTCCACAGGGAGGTTCATCTCTCTTCTCATCTCCTGCAGTCTTCTGACTACATCTCTCACCAAGCCTTCTTGCATGAGAGCACGAGGGATTCTCGCATCTATGTATACTCTGCCTTGACTGAAGGCTCCGACAGCAAAGTCTTCAGGCATCTCCTCTTTGAACGAAACCATTTCAGGAGTTATCTTGACATCTCTTCCGTCGATCAACAACGTGTAGAAGCCATTCTTCTTGAAGCTCCCTGAGATTCTTCTCCCGTCGGAACTCTGAATGGCATCGACCATTCTCTTGGTTTCTGTTTTAAATGTTGGTCCAATGGCTTTGTAGTTTGGCTTAACAGTTATCTCCTTCAATCTCTCTTCCTCATCGATACTAATGAACTCAAATTTCTTCGCGTTTGCTTGCTCGAAGACTACTCTCTCAAAATCTTCCACAGCCTTCTTCACCACAGGATTATCTGTGACAAGGAGGGCTCTATGGACTGGTTGCCTCAGCTTTATTTTGAGTGTTTGTCTCGCACTGGCTGCAGCTCCCACCACCTCCTCGACTATGTCCATCTCCTCCTCCAACGTTGGGTTGACGAGCTCCATATTCGGTGCAGGATATGGCATCATGTGAACACTCTGCGGAGCATCCCTTTCAGCGGGTCTGATCATTGCTTGAAAAAGTTTCTCTGCCATAAGCGGGATAAATGGAGCGCCTAGAACGAGCCAATTCTTAAGCGCATAATATAGAACTGAGTATGCCGCCATTTTGTCTCGGCTCTCCTTTTCCAGCCAAAATCTTCTTCTAACAAGCTTGATGTACCAGCGGCTTAGATCTTCAAGGGCATATTGGGTCAGCGCGCGCGCAGATAAGTGAATGTTCAGTCCTTCCATCTCTCTTGTAACAAGAAGCTTGAGACTTTCTGTCTTCGAGATCAGCCATTTATCTTCAGGTCGCATGTGTTTCCAAGTTTTCTGTAGCGGCCACTTCTCAGGGGCGAAACCATCCAACTTCATGTATAGGCTTGCGAAGGCGAAAGCGTTCCAAACTACCTGGAGAATCCTCCATGTATCCTCTACAGCATCCCATGAGAATCTAAAGTCCTCCCAGACAGTGCACTGAGTTTCATATAGCCTGAGGGTATCTCTACCGTATTTTGCCACCACATCCTCTGGAGAGACAAAGTTACCGCGGGACTTGCTCATCCTTTCGCCTTCAGCATCCAAGGTGTGGCCGTGCATTAACACAGATTTGTAGGGGCTTTCGCTGAACGCTACTAGGCTTGCTCCGAGTTGAGAGTAGAACCACCCGCGTGTTTGATCATGCGCCTCCGTTATGAAGTCGGATGGCCACCATTCTTCGAAAGAGCTCTTGTTCTTAGGGAATCCAAGTGAGGCCCAAGATGCTACTCCTGAATCTATCCAAACATCCACGATGTCGGGCACTCTTTTCATCTGTTTTCCGCACTTGCATTTCAACTTGAGCGCGTCGACGCATTGTCGATGAAGATCCAGATCACCAGGCGGGTTGATGGCTCTCTGCATCAATTCTTGCATAGATCCTACGACGACTCTCCTCTTACAGTCCTCGCAGATCCACACTGGTAGAGGGGCTCCCCAATATCTCTGTCTTGAGATCACCCAGTCTCTAACGCCCAGCAGCCAGTCTCGGAATCTTCTCTTCCCAGCCCAATCTGGCACCCAAGTTATCTTGTCATTTGTTTCCAGAAGTTTCTCTTTGAGTTGAGTGATTTTTAGAAACCATTGGTCAGTTGCTCTCAGTATTAACGGTGTCTTGCAACGCCAACAATGGGGGTAGGAGTGCTCGATCAGCCTCTCGGCCAGCAGCAGCCTTTTCTTACTCAGGTCAGCGAGAATCGCTCCGTTGGCTTCCACCACGTACATTCCAGCGTATTTTCCCGCGTCGGAGGTGAAGTTGCCTTTGGCGTCTACTGGGCAAATCACCGGTAGGTTGTATTTCAGTCCAACTTCAAAATCCTCTTCACCGTGGCCTGGCGCGGAGTGGACGCATCCCGTCCCTTCCTCCATCGACACATATTCTTTGCTTAGAACAACCTTATGTACGTCTTTCAACTGCGATTGTACCAGTACATCATCTCGCAAAGGAGGATCGTATCTCAGCCCTTCAAGTTCTCGGCCGCTGAATCTCTCAAGGACTTGGTAAGTCTTTCCTGTCTCTTCGAAGACGAATCTGAGTCTCGCTTCGGCCAAGATGTAGATCTCATCATCCGCTTTTGCTCTTACATAGGTGGCCTCGGGGTTCACCATGATGGCCACATTGGCCGGCAAGGTCCAAGGCGTAGTCGTCCATATCAAAATGTACTCTTTCTCTCTCCCTGCTATGGGAAACTTGACGTATATTGAGTGGTCCTTCACAAGTCTGTATTCATCTGTGACTTCATAGCCTGCGAGAGCAGTTTCACATCGAGGGCACCAATGTACGACTTTCAAGCCTTTCTGGAGCAGACCTCTTTCCTCAGCCCTCTTTATGGTCCACCAGATAGATTCTACATATTCGTTTTCAAATGTTACGTATGGGTTGTTCCAATCCATCCATATGCCTAGGTTCCTGAAGGTTGTTGTCTGTTTCTCAAGGTTCTCTTCAGCGTACTGTTTGCACTTCTCTATGAAGTTTTCAATTTTGACTCTTTCCTCTATCTCCTTCTTGCTCTTTATTCCTAGACGCTCTTCTACCATTACCTCTATAGGTAGACCGTGGCAATCGTATCCAGGTTGATCTCTAACATTGTAGCCTTTCATCCTCCTGAATCTAATGACGACATCTTTCAGTATCTTGTTCCAAGCCGTTCCGATGTGTGGAGGGTTCGTCACGTAGGGTGGGCCGTCGAGAAAGTAGAACTTCGGCTTGTCCTTCAGCTGATTCTTGGCCCTTTCGTAAATCTGCTTCTCATCCCACCAAAGTAGAGTCTCTTTTTCGTACTCTTGAGACGGTCGGCCTTTCGGAACTTTCCCTACGACCAGACTCCTCAATTGATTCGCGCTCCGAGCCTAGAAAGAAAAGGAAAGGTGCAGTTACATTTTAACTTTGACATGTGCTTTCTGAAAAAATGACCGCAATCTAAATAACGGTCGTACTGATGTATTGTTAGAAGCTTCCAAGGTGTTCGGTGAGTGTCCATTACGTCTCGAATTAAAGATTTCTTTGCGGAGAGAATAAGCGGTGAGACACTTGCACCGAGGATGCGGGGAATTAAGGCTTTTCTGGAAGGTGTTTCGAAGGGAGATGTCATCAACTTCTTCTGTCTCGCCGCGATAGTGGCGATAGCGGCGTTGATTCGTCTCCAACCGGTTCGGTGGGGCTTCTATCTTTCAGAATTCGATCCTTACCAACAGTACAGGATGACAGAGTACGTCGTGAAGAACGGTTTCACATATTGGTTCAGTTGGTATGACCACATGACTTGGTATCCTTGGGGCCGTGATGTGCCGACCACGAATTATCCCGGAGTAGCTTTCAGCGCTGCAATTGTCTACCTCTTTATGAAGTCGATTGGGATCGAAATAGGTCTGTATCAGTTCTGCGTCATCTTTCCTGTTGTTATGGGTGCAGCGACTTGCGTTACCCTCTACTTTCTTGGAAGGGATGTTTGGAGCCGTAGCGTGGCACTTCTTTCATCTCTCTTCTTGGCTTTCAATTCGTCTCATGCGTTCAGAACATCAGCCGGCTTCTTTGATGATGAGACGATAGGCGTATTCGCTATGCTACTCTTCTTCATGTTCTACATAAGGGCTATCTCACCGAATAGATCCAACCGTGCATCCCTACTGTATGCGATACTCGCTGGATTGTCGTTGTCCTACATGAGCTTGGGTTGGGGTGCTTTCAGGTATCCCATGTCACTTGTCGCCCTATTCTCCGCAGTCATCATAATTGTCGGCAGATATTCTCGCCGACTACTGTTATCTTACGGCGTCACATACGGCCTAGATTTCCTGATAATGTCGCAACTGCCATATCTAGGCTTCAGCTTCCTCAAAGAATGGTCAACTGTCGCCATCTTTGGAGTTCTCTTACTCCTCTGCCTCTACGAACTCTCCACCCATTTGAAAACTATCAGACGGAAAATAATTGCAGTGCTATGCTTCTTTGGGTTAATAGGGGCAGCTGCATTTGTTCTTTGGCAGCAGGGCTTGATCGTCGGACTCGGTTCAAAGTTCTGGACCGTTCTAAATCCGTCAACTAGGCTGGACCTCCCTTTGGTCGAATCTGTGGCTGAGCACAGGCCGGCGACATGGGCATCTTTTTTCTTTGAGTTTGGAATAATCTCCTTGCTAGGTATCTTCGGATTCTTCTTCGCTGCTCAACGGCTGAGGAACAACGACATATTTCTAATTCTCTTCGGTCTGTCTTCTCTCTACTTCGCATCTTCACTAGTTAGATTGACTTTGATTCTGGCACCTGCACTGTCTCTCTTAGCTGCTATCACAGTGATCGAACTCGGCAAACCATCTGTTGACATCTTGCGGGAGGCTGTAATATTTCCGAGAAGGAAGACTCGTTTCGTGGCTAAAGTTGGAAGAGAGTTCGGAATCGCCATACTTCTGATCCTCCTGCTGATAATAATTCCCACTTTCGATAGGGCAACCAGAGCTGCCTACTCTCCAGCTACCATAGTCACTTCAAGTCTGCCTACAGTGGAGCAGCAGCCTGGCGATTGGCTAGAGGCCTTGACTTGGATGAAAGAGAACCTCCCTCAAGACGCTGTCGTATTCTCTTGGTGGGATTATGGATACTGGATTACGACGATGGCGGACAAACGTACTCTGGCAGACAATGGAACGATCAACTCAACTCAGATAGCCATTATCGCCATGACGTTCTTATCAAATGAGACTAAGGCTGTCCCAGTACTGAAAAAATACAATGTCACGCATATTGTGATCTTCATAACCTGGTATACACAAAATCAGACGATTGGTTTCTACGGGTATGGGGAGGAGAGCAAATGGTATTGGATGGCCAAGATAAGCAATGGGACAACGTACGGCGATGAGACGGTGAGGTACTACGAAAAAGCTAGAACAGAAGGAGAACAGACAGTCAGAGAATACTATCGCGTCGTTACGGCTGGAAATAAGACGATATCAAACCAGACCATAGTCAGCAGCAATGGTTTAACTCTATCATCCACCCTCGGATTGCTGATGGCTCAAGGCATATCACCCGGATCTGCACCTGAATCCAACTATTTTGAGCAAGTCTTCGCCTCTTCGAATCGCTTCGTCTTTGTTTACAAGGTTCTATATACAGAAGCCACTTCTATCACATGCGGATTAGATAAGTCAACTATGATTTACGGCGAAAATGTGGAAATCTCAGGTGCTTTGTCGAATTCTACGATGGGTGCGCTGGCTGATCAGAAAGTCATGCTGGAATACTCGATCAATAACGGAACTTCTTGGTCTGAGATTTCTACAACGACGACTTCGCAGAGTGGAACGTACTCTTACACTTGGAAGCCAAATGCAGGTTCATATCTAGTTCATGCGAGTTTTCCGGGCATCAAAGGCACCTACATATCCTCTACGAGCCTGAACCAATCGTTGACTGTGAACAAAGCCAATGCGGCAATTGTACTTGGATTATCATCGCCATCCATAGTCGCGGGCCAAAATGTGACAATCTCATGTAACGTAGCTCCGAAAGAATCGGGTGGACGCGTCGTACTGGAATACAGTACTGACAACGAGACATGGGCCCCGATCGCTTCGGGCGACCTAGCCAACGGATCCTATTCAACTTCTTGGGTGCCGAAGGATGTAGGTACAATGTATGTCCGCGCTACATGGGTTGGCAGTATGAACTACAATAGAGCAACCAGTTCTATCCAGATCCTAACTGTAAGCAAAGAGTAGCGTTCAGAGCCTTATCGCGGAACCGGGACCCTCTAGAGGAGAAGATAGACTAGTACTGCAGAAAGGGCTCCTATTCCGGTAGAGATGAAATTGACAAGGTTGTTGTCTATCGCTCTACACCCTGAGATGTAGATACTTGGCTCTCCACAATGCCTCTTACTTTCCGTAGTCTTATTGCAGATTGAACATCGAAACATTCCTTGGGCGGTCGCTCCAATCACACTATCAACAGTACATCCCAATAGACCTGAAATCAGAGCTATCGCCATCACTCCCATGAAGTTCCATTCTGGAGACGTGAAGACCCCGAGCAACCACGCTGCGAGGCCGATAATGAATGATCCGAGTAGAGTCGCAGATTCTCCCAGCGGAGATACGCCTCCAGATGTTCCGGGTGGAACTTCCTTACTGAGATCTGCTATGGATCTTGGGTTACGCGGATACAGCAACACTATCTCCGTGGCTGATGTGTCAGCTGTCGCTGTTCCAACTGCACCGATAAAGCCGGCGAGAAACATATTGTTAAAAAATAACCCCTCGCCGATCGCTAAAAAAGCAGCGACCCCGCCGTTTGCGAATACGTTTTGCCAAGCCCTAGCCCCGCCTTTCTCTTGAGCGAAGCCTCCTTTTCTCTTCGCCTCGTACTTGTACCTGGTAAACTGGGCCGCAACCAAATGGAAGACGAGAATCACAGTAAACCATTTCCAGCCGTCCTTAGGGAAGGTGAAGACTGAGCAACCGACTAAGAGCCCCGCGAGGCAGCCAGATCTGTCGACCATCCTCATCCTTAATGAAAGCCAACCGAATAATCCGCATATGAGTACTCCTTCCAATATTACGAGATAATTGAAGTAAAAACTCATTCAAATGATCCTCAAGCAACTGTCAATCTCCAGTCTTCCAGAAGCCTAGAGATAAGAAGCAGACGGGCGTTTGTTGACTTCATAATCCTCAGCACTCACAAGCCTCGTATTTGTTTGGCTGTGCGCTTTTGTAGAAAGAGTAAAGCGTCTTTCTTTGGGGAGAACTTTGGCAATTCTTACTTTAGGATATGTAGGTTACCCTCTCCTCTGCTCTTCTCTCTCTAATCACTGCCTCTATTCCTTGGTCAGCTTCTCTTATCTTCTCTTCGATCCGCTTCATTCTCTCTATCTCTTTGTCTATTTTGTCCATGTTGACTGTAATTTTCAGTAGCTTCGAGAGGGCTTCTAGGACGCTTTTGGCTGCTCGAGGATCGGGAACATAACCGATGGTTTCTCCGAGCAAGCATATTGCATCGACTCCCTTCGGCCTTGCCAAAGCAAGGATGAGGCCGGCGACGCCTACTATTGGTATACCGGTC
>Ga0129297_10001479_pt1 | contig 11897 bp, 9 predicted proteins | sample I18A1metaG_FD_94708 | JGI IMG/M metagenome (GOLD analysis project Ga0129297, IMG submission 94708) | Lake sediment bacterial and archeal communities from Gulf of Boni, Indonesia to study Microbial Dark Matter (Phase II) - ​I18A1 metaG | ecosystem: Environmental > Aquatic > Freshwater > Lake >... | reverse complement strand
GTCTGTCTTAATATAATCTACTTCTATATTCTATTTAGGGACTTGCTTTTCATAACATGGCACGATGAGCGAATATCTTAAACAAGGAAAAATGAGCTAGCCATTATTCTGGACGACTGGAAACTCGAGATCATAGCGAATTGCTACGCCAATGGTGCCGATTCTCGTGCCGTATACTTGGGACTGGTTCCCTGCCGTGAAATATTTTCTCTCCATGTCCAGAGGTGCAGTTTACAACTGCTTCTTCATGTCGCGAAACTGAAGAGTCGACCGCGCTCGCTTTCAAATAGCAAGAGTCCAGTAACATCTTTGAAGTGGAAGGTGGACATAGTCGAAGCCTAACGTTCTTAGACGCAAAAGACAGCGCGCCGTCGAACTTCTGAAAGACCTCGTCTCGATAGCTAGTTCAAATCCCCACGTCTCAGACAAAGACGAACGGGAAATTGCTCGATACCTCAAGGAACAACTGAAAGACCGCGGCCTAGATGTAAAACTGCAACCAGTCACAAGCAACCCATACTATGATTTTCGAAAAGGAAGAAGCCGCACTCGTCCAAACGTTATTGCTCGGACGGGCAGAGCCAACGGAATCAAACTGATTCTCAACGGCCACATCGACACGGTCTCCGGCAACTCGATGAGGCATGCGTTCAAGCCTCGGGTGAAGGGTGACCGACTCTACGGGAGAGGAAGTTCTGACATGAAAGGAGGCGTGGCCGCAATCATCGCTGCAACAGAGGCCATAGTTGAATCCAACTCGAAGCTGAACGGCGAACTCGTATTGTCGCTCGTGGTTGACGAGGAAACCTCGGGGCTAGGAACGCAAGAGTTCCTGAAGAAGGAAGGGCGGGCAGATTTCGCGATTGTAGCTGAGCCAACAAGCAATACGCTCGGAATCGCTCAAGCTGGGTACCTTGATTTCAACATCTATTCGCAAGGCGAGAGTAGGCACGGCCAGACTACTCTTCCAGCCTTCTGGTCAAGTGCATTCGTTCAGGCCACAAACCTCTGCAACCGCATAATCACAGACAGACAAATCATCCGAAAGCAGAGGTATGACGGGTTCGTTATGGAGATGACGGCCAATTTCTCGCCAACCAAGTACACCTCGCCTCCGTCAGGAGCATGGATGACCATGGAAGAATTCAGGGTCAACTGTCTGATCGGCCTTATTCCGGAAGCAACGATTGCAGAATCCATGAAGTCAGGTAGGATGACAGTGGGCTGGATCAAGAAACTGTTGAATGAATCGAATCGGCAGGGGCAGAGGAACAATCTCGAGCTCATAGATCTGAAACCCGGGTTCATCCAGACACCGAATGCCCACACAAGAGCATTTGAGCAGGCGATGCGGACTGTTCTTGGTCACGCTCGACACAGCTACGTATACAGTTTCTGTGACGCCACGTACTTTTACCGTGCAGAAATTCCCACAATTCTTTTCGGTCCTGGAAGAATGGAACTAGGGCACAGCACCATGGAATATACGAGCATCAGTGCGGTGAAAGACGCGACCAGCGTCTTCGCACACGCCATTGATAACATCTTGGGAAAGCCAATTCGGAAAACCTGAACCATAATCAGACCATTTGAATCGCAACTCCGAAGGAATAAGCAAGCAATACAGATTAGGAATGGCGAACCGCTCCTAGCGAGAACCCGTGCGAACTAGCTGAAGTGCGATACTCTTCGAAGACCATTGGCAAAACTAGCCGGGACGAATGCATTCTGATTTCTGCGTGGAAATATCAAGCCAAAGCTTGTTCTAAGACCGTGCTGATGCATTAGCGGCCAGCAGGAGTTACGGTATGAGCAACGCGCCGCCGGACCCACTTGTTGAATCGTACTGCCTAGACGAGTACATGGACCACTCGGTGTACATGGAGTTAGCTAAGCTTGAGAAGGACATGGGCAGACGGCGCATCCTCGAACAGCTTTCTGTGAAAGAACTGGAACATTACCGGTTCTGGACTATCATCGCTGGAGAGTACCGCCCTGAGCTCAACCGAATTCTGCTCACGGCGATAATGATTCTGAGGCGCCTGTTCGGGCTGACCTTCACGCTCAAGCTACTCGAAAGAAACGAAGGGAAGACGATTGCTGGGTACAAAGCCTACATGGGAAAACTTCAGGGAGACCAAAGAGTCACGCTTGAGTCCATTGTTCGCGACGAGGAAGAGCATGAACGGTACTTCATCTCGCAAATAAACGAGAACGTTGTGCGTTACATGAGTTTCATCGTGCTGGGGCTTGCTGATGCAATCGTCGAAATAACCGGAGTGCACGCAGGATTTCTCGGCGTTACGAGCTCCACGCTGATCGCGGGCATTGCTGGGCTCGTTGTGGGCTTCGCAGCGGCCATATCCATGGCATCGGCTGCCTACCTGCAAGCAAAGCACGATGCCAGCCGGTCACCAACGTTCTCGGCCATGACTACAGGAATTGCGTACATCGGAGCAGTCGCTTTCTTGGCGCTCCCATATTTTCTAACTCACGACATGCTTCTAGCGTTCGGGACCTCAGTCTTCTTCGCTCTTGCGCTCACGGCTTCCTTCACGCTGTACGGGGCGGTCCTAACCGACAGGTCATTCGTAAAGGAGTACGCGCTCAGCGTTAGTCTGACTTTAGGAACCGCCTTGGCCGCGTTTCTGTTTGGTGAGTTTCTGGGGCGAATCTTCGGCGTCAGGCAATTCCTCCACCTTGCATGAATCATCGCAGAATACTTTGGCCAAGACGCACGCTAGCCCGAGGCGTGCATCGCGCTTATCCCGGGATAGGACAGGTGAGGAAAGCTCACGCGCGGCGATTAAAGTTCCGGAACGATTCCAGGAACTCTCGGGAATGGTTGAACCTGAGCAACATGCTCCGCGCCACAAACGTAGCGGACGAATCTCTCAATTCCAAGTCCAGCGCCAGCTGACGGCTTCAGCTTTCCATTTTTGGCAAGCGTCAGCAGGAACTGGTAGTCTTCCTCCTTCAACCCGTCCCGTCGGAGTTTCCTCAGAATTTTCGAATGCTCGTGTTCCCTTTCAGCCCCTGAAATGGTCTCTCCGTATCCCTCGGGCAGGAATAGGTCGAAGTTATGCCATGTGCCCGACCTTTCGTCCTCGAAATCGTAGAATTCACGTGGTATGTCGGTCACCCAGACCGGGTCGGTAGCCTTTTCGGAAATGACTTCTGCCCACTGCTTGCCATACTTTTTCTCCAGTTCTGGCCTCGCGTAGACCTTGAAGGGCGTCTCTGGGACTGTTAGGTCCCTTGCAAGAGTCTTCAATTCGTCCTGCATTCTTTCCTTGACGGCCCTTATGGATTCCTTGATAAGGGCCTCGAAGACTCTGAACACGTCATCCCTCCCGCCTTGAGCGATTTCGATTTCTAGCTGGGTGAATTCGTAGAGGTGTGATCCTGTTTTTGCTCGTTCTCTTGTCTCAATTCTGATGTTGGGTGAGAGTGCGAAGAACTTCTTCGGTCCTAGGGACGCCAAGGTCATTTTGTGAATTATCATGCTTTGCATGGTTCTGACGGGTTTTCCGTAGATTTCGAACTCTACGCGCTTCTCTATGCTGGCTCCAGGGTCGGGCCAAAGTGGGTCTGTGACCTTGGCCAGCATGACTGGTAGGATCCAAGTGAAGCCTCTCTCTAACAGGCTCTCTGTCATGGTCCTCAGGACTTCTGTCTGGATCGCAAGGATGGCTCTCTTTTCTTCGCTTCCAAGCGCTTCCAGCAATCCTGAAGCATCAAAGGTGGTTGACCTGCTTGCCATAGCAATTCGCTTGTGGTAGAAGGTAGTTCAACTTAAGATATTTGCAATGCTTATTCGAATTTTTCCATATTCAATGCTTATAGGGTGGGAAGTATTATAATAATTACAATGGTAAGCATGCTCGATTCCGAAGACGTTGAGATTCTCAGACTCATTCAGGAGAATTGTCGGCTAACGGCTAGGGAAATCTCGGCAGCGACAGACATTCGGGTTACAACTGTGTTCGCCAAAATCAAGCGGATGGAGCGGCTTGGAGTAATCAAAGGTTACCACGCTGTCCTGGAAGATTCCAAACTGAATATGGGAACGACCGCCTTCATACTGATCTCCTTCGCCCATAAGGGCGAAGAGAAGGTTCTATCGCAAAGAAACGTGGCCAAGGAGATCGCGAAATTCCCTGAAGTTCAAGAAGTCCACATAATCTCGGGCGAGTGGGACATTCTGATAAAAGTAAAAGCGAAAGACGTTGTCTCCATCGGAAAACTTGTCGTCGACAAGCTCAGGCTCGTAAGAGGTATCGAAAAAACGTTGACGTGTCTGGTATTTGAGTCTACGAAAGAGTCTACCGCTATTCCTCTTTGATGCGACTCTACAATAGAGACATCTACTCAGTCAGTGTTCTGTTTGCGCCTGCTACCCCGGAACCTAATGTGAATTCAAAACCTTGCTCGTTGAGACTGCCTTCGACTGCGGCAACGGTGGCTAGTATGTCGTTGCGATTGACGTTGCCCATATGTCCGACTCTGAAGGCTTTCTGGCTCAGCGGGCCCAGGCCACCCGCTATAACAATTCCATTTTTCTCTGCTATCGTTTTGCGGAATTCGCCATCAATAACGCCCTCAGGATAGTATGCAGCTGTGAGAGTGCTCGCAGATGTATCGTCCTCGCATAGTAGTCGCAGGCCGATGGCTTTCATGGCCGCGCGAAGTGCCGCTGCCATCCGGGCATGCCTAGCGAATCTTGCCTCAAGCCCTTCTGAAAGGATCATCTGGCAGCTGTAATGAAGCGCGTAGATCATGTTCACTGGATGAGTCGCAAAGTACTTGGTCGGGTCCTCCATCACAGGAGCCCAACGTTTCAAATCACCGTAGTAAGTTCCGATCGGTATCTTGCGTTCCTCCCTTTCTTTCACAGCCTTGGGGCCGAAGGAGACTATCGCCAAGCCAGGCGGAACGCCAAGCGCCTTCTGGGAACCAGTAAAACACACATCAATTCCCCAACTGTCAAGATCGACGTTCATGGCTCCAAGTGAGCATACTGCGTCGACGATGAAGAGAACGTCATGTTCGCCTGCGACTTTTGCCAGCCTCTCGATCGGGTTCGCCGCCCCAGTCGAAGTATCGACGTGAACAACCAGCAACGCTTTGTAGTCTCTAGAAGAAAGCTTCATGTCGACTTCACTCGGCTCCGCGACAGAACCCCAACGAACCTCAAACTTATCCACCCTAGCTCCGAGGGTGGTCGCAACATCCGCAAGTCTTTCGCCGAAGTAACCATTGGAGATGGCGAGTACTTTATCATCAGGCTCAAGGATATTCGCGAGCGCTACCTCTGAAGCAAGTGTTCCCGAGCCGGCTAGCGGAAGGATTAGGCTCCTTTTCGTTTTGAAGATCTGCCCCAAGTATGCAAGCGTTTGCTGTAGAATATCTGCAAACTCGGTACTCACATGAGACACAGTAGGTCTAGCAAGAGATGAGAGCACGCTCGGCGCAACATTGGTAGGACCTGGAATCATGAGTAGAGATCTCTCGTCCATTAACGACCCGCCCCGTTTCGCTCTCTCCAGAGAGGTCGAATGACATTCCGTGTTTACGAACATTACTGTTGGACTTCTGGCTCGACCAGAAGCATCAAGCGAGTTCTTCCGTGAATGCTGACCTTTCAGTATGTTGCGCATCTTTTCGATGAGGCTAGGCTCTTAGCGCTATTGCTTCTGCTTATCTGGTTGAGAATACATGTTACGTCATTCGATATCAAAAGCTAGGGTACGGTGGCACTCTCTTCAATCCATAACTTTCCATGAGTTGCATCCAGTCTTGCTTCGACTCCGATAGGCAAGGTCAAGCGGTGTGTCCCGTGGCCGCAACAGAAACCATAGACCGCTGGTTTCCCTAAGGAACCAATGCGATCGCGGAGCATCTCCCAGACACTTAATGAAGCCTCATCTTCTCTCGGTTTGCTTCTAAGGATCTCGCCAACAATAATGCCCGCAGCGTCATGTAGTTTCCCCGCCAACCACAGATTGGTTAGGTTACGGTCGATCAGATAGGGCGGGTCATCCACCTCTTCAACGAACAGAATCTTGCCCTTCGTGTCGATTTCGTACGGCGTTCCCATGGTTGCTGCCATAAGTGATATGTTGCCTCCGATCAGCTTTCCCCTGGCTTCCCCATCTGTTATCGTCTTGATGATAGGTCCGTCAACTGGATTTGTGATCTCGCCTAGTGGTTCGGCAGTAGCGGTGGCTCTGAGGAAGCATCTCTCGGTGTATTCGGTGAATTCTGAGCCCATGTCGGTTATTACTGGTCCGTGGAAGGTTACCATGCCTGACTTTTCGTTCAGGGCGATGTGAAGTGCCGTAATGTCACTGTAGCCGAGAAACACTTTCGGTTTTGACTTGACCAACTGGTAGTCGACGTACGGAAGCATTCTAGGTGTTCCGTATCCACCGGTTACACAAAATACCGCTTCAACTTCATCATCGCGGAAAGCCTCGTTCAATTCATCCCCGCGCTCCTCGTCTGAGCCAGAAAGGTAACCGCGAGTCCTGAGTCGCCTGACGCAATCTCCCAGGGTGACATCAAACCCCAGCTCACCCAAGCTTCGCAATACCCGTCCTGAGCCAAGTCGGATGGTCCAAATCACTGCTGGCGGGTGCGATTGCCCGAATCATGTCTCCTTTCTTGAGAGCCTTCGGTTTTTGAAGCATTATTGAGGAGACCCGAACTTCCGAAATCTGCGCGTGCTCTATTTGTCAGTTTCGAACCAGTGCGTCGTCATTGTAAGTGGAACTGCTCTGAAGGAGCAGCTTCGGCGCATTACTTTCTGATTCGCGGTGTGATAAACCTCTGCAAATCAGCTAGACAATCAGTCCTTGGCGCTCACTGCATTCTTAGTGCTTGACGAGGACGTTGAACTCGATCAGAATACGGTAATGAAAGGAAAACACCAGCTAAACCTGCAAGAACTGAGTTTGATTCCACAAGGTTATCTATCATCTTGACCGAGCGAAGGAGTGGACAGGCATGGACAGTCTCATAGTACAAGAGCTGGAAAAAATCGTAGACAAGGACCATGTAGTGACACAGAGAGAGCAGATGCAGAACTACCTGGCCGACGAAACCCCTGCGTTTGTTAGGCCGAGGCCCGCGAACGATCTAGTCTTGGTACGACCAGCAGATACTCGACAAGTCTCCGCGGTGCTTGAAGTTGCGAGCAAGCTTGGCATACCGGTTTTTCCACGAGGCGGCGGAACCGGCCTAGTTGGCGGGGCCGTCCCAACCCGTGATGGAATAATTCTCTCACTAGAGCGGCTGGATAAGGTCGAGATTGACAAAGAGAATCTGATGGCAGTCGCAGAGGCCGGGGTCAATCTCGGCAGGCTGATGCGGGCTGCTGATGAAGCGGGTTTATCCTTCCCACCACATCCAGGAGACGAAAACGCTCAGGTCGGCGGGCTAGTTGCAACGAACGCTGGAGGATCTAGGGCGGTAAGGCACGGCGTGATGAGAAATCACGTCAGGGCGATCGTGGCGGTGCTGCCCACGGGGCAGGTCTTGAATCTTGGGGGAAAGGTCCACAAGAACAACGTCGGTTATGATCTGATGCAGCTCGTAATAGGAAGCGAAGGAACGCTAGCCATCATCACGAAAGCTACCCTGCAGCTCTATCCGAAGCTTGCAGCCTCACTCACCCTTATCGTACCCTACGACAACCGACGCGACGCGATCTCAAGCGTCCCAAAGATACTCAGGGACGCGGGCCTGCCTCTCGCCGTAGAATACGTCGAGAGGGACCTGATGGAGAGGACGGCGAAACATCTAGGCACAAATTGGCCTGCCAAGTCAGGGAAGTACCAATTAATCATAATAGTAGCCGAACCCACACGAGACCAAGCTCTCTCGCAAAGCCTCAGAATATCAGAAATCTGCCGGCAGAACACCGCCTATGAGACATTCGCAGCAGAGTCAGCGAGGGACCAGGAAAACATCCTGACAATAAGAAGCAACGTCTACACTGCCCTGAAAGCCGAAACATTGGACATTCTGGACATAACGGTACCCATCGCTGAACTAGAGAAAGTAATAGATGACATAGAACGCCTGGCCAAGAAATACGCGGTCGCTCTGCCAGTCTTTGGTCATGCAGGCGACGGCAACCTGCACATTCACATAATGAACGACTGCCTAGAACACGCTGAGGACATTAGGAGCGAAATATATCAGATCGCCACGAAAGCCGGAGGAGTCATAACAGGCGAGCACGGCATAGGCAAAGTCAGAACGGAAAAGCTGCAAGCATTCGTAAGCAAGAAAGAACTCGAACTCATGAAGAGCATAAAGAACCTGTTCGATCCGCGTGGCATACTAAATCCGGGAACGAAGGTATCAACCTAGGCCGACCGAGTCAAGGGTCTTCTCTTCAGTCAAGAATGGTCGCTTCTCCGTTCGGTTTGACCCAAACCTCATGTCAATCCAAGCCTTGCGAGCGTTTTCATAATCGGCCATTAGCCGGCAGGATAACATCGCCGCGTGCAGCCGTTCGAAGCCCCCCAATGCTTGCTTCTGGAAGCTGGTATTCGCGCCCCCAGCAAGCCCTCCTTCTCAAGAAATCCGAGCTCTAAAATCCGCGACCAGCCTTTTTGGTTAAGCTCAATTTGGAACGCCCCTCATGCACGTCGGTCATCGAGGTGCACGAAAAGATGGCTAACTGCGCGGTGCTTCCACTTGATAAAGACGAAGAGTGTGAGTCGCATTTCCGATTTCTCTAAAACGATTTCTTTCAGATGAGAATTATACCATGCTCGGAAACGATGCGTCGATGAGATGCATAAGACTCAAATCCTCATCCAGGTAATCGTTATGGCCTCTAATGAGTCTCAGCTGTTTAGCCAAGTCAATAACTGAGTCACCCACCCTACGACTGAACGAAGAAGCACGACTTTTACGTGAGCGCGGCGAACCAGTCATCCATCTTGGAATAGGCGAACCCAAGAACAGGGCCCCAGTCAGCGCAATCCTGAGTTCAGCCGCGAAATTGAATACTGGTGACATCAAATACTCACCGACCGATGGAACGCCGGCCCTCAAGAAAGCCATAATCCGCTACACGGAAGAGAACTACGACAAAGTTGTTGAGCCTGAGAACGTGATCGTTTCGTCAGGCGCCAAACAGTCAGTCTTCAACGTACTCTACACATTGCTCAACCCGAAAGACGAAGTCATCATACTGGCCCCGTATTGGGTGAGTTACCCGGAAATCGTCAAAATGGTATATGGGGTTCCAGTAATTGTAACCCCCGAGGATGGCGGTCTTCATCCGCGCCTGGTCGACATAACCAAGGCAGTCAGTTCGTCTACAAAGGCAATCATTGTCAATAGCCCGAACAACCCGTCCGGTTTGGTGTTTTCAGACAAGTTCATCGCGGAAATCGTCGAATTCTGTGAGAAGAAAAACATCTACCTAATCATGGATGACATCTACCACAAACTCGTCTTCGACAACAGGAAGCCAGCCTCGTGTTACGAGTACACGAGTCGTGACATCGAGGATTCCAAGCTTATCGTCATCAATGGGATCTCGAAATTGTACGGAATGACTGGGTTCCGCATTGGCTGGGCCATCGCCCCCAGAAAGCTCGTCGAGATAATGATGAACATCCAGGCACAGACAACCTCCTGCGCATCCGAGATCCTGCAGGCGGCAGCTGAAGGCGCTTTAATGGGTCTTCAGAGTGTTGTGGAGAACCTTCGCTTAACAATTGAGAACAATCGGAATGTCATGATGCAAGAGCTGCACTCCTTCAGCGGCATTCGGGTGAGCGAACCTCAGGGGACGTTTTACTGCTTCCCAGACTTCAGCGCCTACTCAAACGACTCAGTCGAGCTATCGGAATTTCTGCTAAGGAAGGCGCTGGTCGTCACAGTGCCGGGTAGAGAGTTTGGTATGGAAGGAAGGCTGCGGCTGAGCTACGCCGGGTCTGTGAAGGACATCACTGAAGGGATAGCAAGAATCAGGTGGGCAATCGATCCTGACTCACCGAACGAGATCTACATTGGAGACAAGCGGATGGTGAGGGATTGGCTATGAGCAGCATATTGGATGTCCGGACCCCGGCTCAAGGGGTAGCTCACGAGTTCAAGAGCGATTACGGAATTGAAAACCATGGCCTGAGCAACATACACCGAGCGTACTGGAACCTACCAACAGAAGCCCTCTACGAGGAAATCGTCTTTCGCGGGGAGGGAGAGATGTCACGGGGCGGAGCTCTGGTCGTTAACACCGGGAGGCATACGGCTCGGTCCCCAGACGACAAATTCATAGTCAAAGAGAGCACGACCGAGAAGAACATTTGGTGGGGAGAGTACAACCGGCCGCTCAGCCCCGACAAGTTCCACGAACTCTTCAACCGTCTGCAGGGCTTCTTGCAGGGAAGGGACGTATTTGTTCAGGATTGTTATGTTGGCATCGACACTCAACATCGGATGCCAATCCGTATAATCGCTGAATATGCATGGCACAGCCTCTTCGCGCGGAACATGTTCATACTGCCGAATACTCGCGAGGAGTACAGGCGCCACGTTCCCGATTTCACGGTAATGTGCGCCCCTTCGTTCAAAGGTCTCCCACAGATTGACGCGACTCGGACGGACACTTTCATCGCCCTAAACTTCGCGCAGTGTCTGTGCATAATTGGCAACACGGGTTATGCCGGGGAAATCAAGAAGTCCATTTTCACTATCCTGAACTATCAGCTGCCCCTGCGCGGAGTCATGCCGATGCACTGCTCGGCAAACATCGGGACAGAAGGAGACACTGCGCTCTTCTTCGGTCTGTCCGGGACGGGCAAGACTAGTCTCTCCGCAGATCCAAAACGACGACTGATAGGTGACGACGAGCATGGCTGGAACGATAACGGCGTGTTCAACTTCGAAGGGGGGTGCTATGCCAAGGTCATCCATCTATCATCCTCAGCTGAGCCACAAATCTTCTCCTGCACCCGCCGATTCGGAACGATTCTCGAGAATGTTACGCTTGACCCGGCAAGCCGCTTGATAGACTTGGACGATGAGTCAGTCACGGAGAATACCCGCGCATCCTACCCGCTGGAATTCATAGAGAACTCAGTTCCAGAGAAACTCGGAGGCCATCCGAGGACGATGGTAATCCTAACATGTGATGCATTCGGCGTGATGCCACCCATCGCCAAATTGACGCTGGAACAGGCACTCTACCAATTCGTATCCGGCTACACATCGAAGATCGCTGGCACGGAAATCCAGCTCGGGCGCGAGCCTGAGACAACTTTCAGCGCATGCCTCGGGGCGCCATTCATGGTGCATCATCCAGGCACCTACGTCAACCTGCTGAAACAGAAACTGATACGCTACGGTGTTCAATGCTGGTTGGTCAACACCGGCTGGGTCGGTGGGCCATACGGCATAGGGAAACGCATCAGCATCGCGTATACGCGCGCGATGCTCAACGAAGCGCTAAACGGCAAGCTGCTGAGCGCTGACTTTGCCACGGACCCAGTCTTCGGCTTTCAAGTGCCGAAGAGTTGCGAAGGTGTACCCGCAAGCATACTCAACCCAGCTGAATCTTGGCCCAGTAAGGATGCCTACATGGACAAGTATCAACAGCTGGCCATACGCTTCGTGAACAACTTCAAGAAATTTGAAGCGGCTTGCCCCGAACTTGTAGAGGTAGGCCCGAAACTGTGGCCGCTGGCACGTAGTGCGGGTAGAAGCAGCCAAAGCGAAAGCAGCTGTTAGCATTCCTAAAGAGCCAGCCAAACTGACTTGTCCTAGTCATGATGCAGGTCCGTTGCGCAGAGTTGAGTTGATCTGCAATCATCTCTTTAGCGATGTTTCTTGTGAGTCAGTTGCCTCCGAGTATTTCTTCCTTCAGGATT
>Ga0129297_10001478_pt1 | contig 11903 bp, 3 predicted proteins | sample I18A1metaG_FD_94708 | JGI IMG/M metagenome (GOLD analysis project Ga0129297, IMG submission 94708) | Lake sediment bacterial and archeal communities from Gulf of Boni, Indonesia to study Microbial Dark Matter (Phase II) - ​I18A1 metaG | ecosystem: Environmental > Aquatic > Freshwater > Lake >... | reverse complement strand
GCGGGCTGAAGCCAGGTGCCGCTCAGCGCCTGCCACATCCTGGATATACTGCTGGGGCTCCAGGCTGCGCTTGCGGACAACTTGCGTGGCCTGGGCCCGGGCCTGAGCCGCCACAGACTCTGATTTGGCGAGCTGGGCCGTGACTTCACCCGGCGCGTACGACCCGAGATCATCTCCGGCCTTGACCTGATCGCCCTCTTTAGCAGTCTGATGAGCGAACGTCGCGCCGAGCTTGGCCTTTATGTCGATTTGCCCCACGCCCTCGGTGTAGCCAGTAGCCGTCACCGTCGTGGTCAGAGCCGTGGTGCTCGTAGCTTCGGCGTATATGGCCAGACCGGCCCGCGCGCTTTGGTTGCGGACTAGAGTGAGTCCCACGAATGCCCCCGCCAAGAGAATGAGGATGGTTGGCACAACAATCTTGGGGTTGCGCACCAGGTTCATGATTGCCTCCTGCGAATGAAGCATTGGTTTGGGGTACACGTACGAGTATACGGCTACCCCCGCCAAAAAGTCTGCCTAAAAACCTCTTTAGGGTGTGAATCACAGAATTGCCATACCGTGCGTCCCTTGACCCGCGTGGCCCCTGTTCGCTATCCTCTAAGCGGACGTATTCCGTTACCCCAAGGAGGCACCTGTGTATTCCTTAATCTCTAGCGTCTACATCGCCCTCGCTCTGGTGCAGATCTTCGTTTATCTCTGGGCCGCATCCACGTACAAGAAAGGCTGGATCTGGGCCGCAGCGTTAGTGGCTTTGCTGGACGTGATCTTGCTCATGACACCGGATATGGCTCTGGTTCAGTTCATCGTGGGCCTGCACCTGCCGGGAGACCTGCCGCTCTATGTGTCTTCGGCCCTTTACCGGTCCTCCCGATGGGGTGTCGTGACGTACGGCGTTCTTACGGTTCTGCCCTTGGTGCTGGCCCGGCCGTGGACCTGGGGGCCTTCAGAGAAGCCCGCCGAAACGAAGAAGCACCGCAAGTAGAGAAGGCCCTCCGGTCGGAGGGCCTTCCCACTGGGTAGCAGGATAGAGAAAAGCAAGAGGCACCCCTTTTGGGGTGCCTCTTGCTGGAGCGGTCTTACTTGATGACGAACACCATGCCAACGCCGGAGGCGGCGGCAGGAGCGTAAACGTCAACCTTCATGCCCGCGCCAAGGTCACCAGTGGTAGCACTCTTGACCGAAGAACCGCTGTAATCAAACACCTGACTGTCGGTGTTGACAACGAACGCCACATCGGAGGCGAGGTTACCCGTGGTGTCGGCGTCGTCGGTGAACTCGTTGATGTAGACCAGGTTATGGGCCAGATCAACCTTCGTCACCTTGACAACCGGATCAGTGGGCACGTACTTGACCAGAACAGACGCAGCCACGTTAGAAGCCGTGGTCCCGTCGGCCTTGAAGTCAACCACGGTGCCGGTCACGTTAACCGCGGCCGTTCCGTAGATCGCGCTGCTGACCTTGTAATCGGTGCTGGTACCGCCCGAGATGATGGTGAAGAAGTAGCCATCGACGGTACGGTACTTGCCAGCCACGATACCGGTCTTGTCGGTAGCGGTAGCGGCATATCCACCGTCGATGACGACAGCCAGGACCACGTTGCCGTCCAGGTACAAAGTGGCGGTGACGGCCGTGTCAGTCTCCAGAGCGGAGCGGCTGATCAGAGCCCACTTGGAGGAGTCAGCGGCGTTGGTCGCCAGGTCGAAGATCGGGGTGGTGCTCGAGAGAGCGTAGCCGCCGATCAGGTGGTAGGTGTCGTCGACCAGCTGGTTGGTGCCAGCCGTCGGAACGGCCGGAGGACCAGCGGTGACACCGCGAGCGATCGTGACCGAGTCAATCAAGCCATCGCTGTCGACGGTGTAGTCGATCGCGCTGCCCTTCATGATCTCAGCCGCGGTGCTGGTCACAACGGCGCCGGAGGTCAGGTCGACAGTGTAGGCGCCGATGACGGTGCCGTCGGCGATGCCGAGGGTGGCCTTGGTCCCGTCAGCCTTGAGAAGCTTGACGTAGAGCTTGGTGCCATCCACGGTCGGGACGGAGTACGGATCAGCCGTCAGCACGGCGACCGTGGAGGTCGCGGTGGAGGACGGACCAATCACCTGAACCACATCGCCATCCTTGTTGAGGAGGACGGTGACGGCCTTACCGAGCAGATCGGTCACACCAGCAGTAGCCGGGTTGACCCAGGCGGTATTGGCGGTGGCGTAGCCCGTTCCATCGACGTACACCTTTGAAGACGTGGTCTTCGTCAGGTTGCCCGCCTTGGCATTGCGGGTGACGGTGAGGTTCTTGTACGTGCCGTCGGTGACCCACTGAACAACATCATTCTTCTTGATGTCGGCCAGCGCAGTCACGGCACCAGAGATGTTGGTCTTGTCATCAACCGACAGGCTGGAGGCATCATAGACCGGGCTGGTCTTGAAATAGACCTTCTTGAAACCGGTGCTGATGCTGTCAACCACGCCGGTCTTGACGGTGTTGGAGATCACGAAGGCAATCTTGCCATCGCTGTTAAGAACTGCAGTGGTTTCGTTGTTGGCGGCGGTGATGGTGGCGATGTCAGCCGCAACGTTGGTCAGGCCTTCAGTGACAGCGCCGTTATCGAAGAGACCCCAGGTGACAGCGAAATTGAGGGTGTTGCCGTCAGCATCCTCGATGCCAGTAACGGCAGGAACAGCGTTCTCAACGAGAGACGCCCCTGACTTAACACTGTCGGCACTGGTCTTGTCCTCGATGAAAAACACGCCGTCAGCGTTGGACCAGGCGCGAACACTGTGGCCAACTAGACCCACATAGCTGGCGCCATTCAGATCCTGGGCGGCCTTGCCGGCAAGCTTGATCTGATCGGAGGGGGCACCAAACTTCTCAGGCGACTGAACCAGAGTGCCGTCCTGGTAGGAAGCACCCAGGTTGTTGGCCAGAAGGGTCTTGGCGTCGACGCCGGTGGGCACACCGTAGGTCGGATGGCCGTTGCCGTCGATGCCGGTCTCGACCATCATGGGCTTCGTCAACGAGCTGTCAACGAACAGGGCGATGTTGCCACGAGTGGCGGCATCGTTGCCGTTGAACGCAACCCCGTTGGAGAAGCCGATCTGGGCGGCCTTGGCGATGTAGTTGGCCGGCCAGGTGCCGCGGCCTTCAACAGCCGGAGCATAGCCCAGCATGCGAACGATGATCGTCAGGGCCTGAGCGTAGGTGACCTTATCTTCCGGGCCGAACTTGCCGTCCGGGTAGCCGGCGATAATGCCCTGCTGGGTAGCGATGTTCACATAGCCAGAGGCCCAGTAGTCAGCGGCAACGTCGCTGAACTTGGTGGCGCCCTTAGCGTAGGTCGCAGCGCTGTCCAGGCCCAGAGCGCGGACCGCAATAGCCGCGAACTGAGCGCGGGTGACGGTGTCGCCAACGCCGAACTTGCCATCCGGATAACCGGTGACAACCTTCAACGCAGCCAGACGAGTAGCGGCAGCGGCAGTCTTGCTGTCAGTGACGTCCGGGAAGGACGTGGCAGCGAAGGCAGTGCCGACCATGCCGAAGAGCATCGCGACCACGGTGATGGCCACGAGCGCCTTCTTCAAAGTCATGTCTTCAAATCCCCCTTGTAATTTGGTTTCTCCTCGGGTATCCCGAGAAAATGAAGCCTGTTTGATACTCCTACGCGTGTTGGGAGCATCACTCCTTTCACAGAAAAACCTGTGAAACTCTATCATTCAGACCTGCCAAAGGTAAGTGCAGCGCACTCGTTGCAAAGACCTCTGAGAGGTTTGAAGGATTCATGACCTTGTGTTGCCTATTCAGCTTTCAAGGTGCGGGCCCTTGCGGGCCGGGGTCCGCCGTCCGTCGGCGGGTCTTGCGCCCTACTGGATGAGGGCTATGAGATCACGGGCTGGTTCACCGCCCTGACGGGGTGGCCCGGACCGAACGAGGTAACGTAATGCGGTCTTCGAACCCTCTCCTGCATTGGCGCCCCGATAAAGGATTCGGGCCTTGCTGGCAGGATTTGTGGGTCATCCTGGGTCTTCTTCCGGGTCCTTTAAGAACTGGCTCCGAAACCCAGGCTGGAAGGCACCACTCAGCCCTTGCCCTTGCTGAGCCGGGCACAGGTTCTGGTTCCATTCGACCAGTTTTTCCAGAAATCCTCCCGGTTTCGGGGTTTCCGGCGGAGCGGGGTTCCGTAGGGGCTCCCACTAGCCGACGGTAGATGGACGTCCGGTTCCCCCGTTTTGTTCCCAACCGGCGAAAATTTTTCTTGTTATTTCAAGGACGACCTTTACTGGTAAGCATTGAGGCCTGTTGGTAGAACCGGTAATCAGACGAAACGCCCCCCGGCGAAGTTCCGGGGGGCGTTCCTGGGTTTTTGTGGCGAGAGGTGTTTTAGACGGCCCCGAGTGTCGTCAGGAGCCGCTTGAGGATCACGACAGCCTCAGCGCGGGTCGCCGGATCCTTGGGCGCGAATTGGTTGCCGTCCCGCCCCCGAATCCACTGCTGGCTGACCGCCAGCGCCGCGCCATCGCGGGCCCAGGCGTCCACGCTGCCGCCGTCCGAGAAGGCCGCGATGGCAGCCTCTACCTCAGACGTAGATAGAGTGATGGTCTTACCGGCCTTGCTCAGAGCGCGCTGGAGCATCAAGGCCATCTCCTGGCGGGTCACCAGGTCATTCGGCCGGAAGAGGCCGTTGCTGCCCTGAACCAGGCCCTGCCGGGCCGCCGTCCGCACCGCGCCGGTGTACCAAGCCTTGCCGTCCACGTCCGTGAACGGGGTGGACCCGGGGGTTTCTTCGAGGCCGAGGGTCCGAACCAGCAGTGCGGCAAACTGAGCGCGGGTCACCTGTCCGTTGGGGTCGAACGTGATGCCGTTGCCCGTGCCGTTAGCCACGTGGCGCGCGGCCATCAGTTCCACGTCATCCTGGGCCCAGTGCCCGGTCATGTCGGTGAACTGCTTGTTGAACTCGAAGAGGGTGTAGGTGCTGAACCCGTGAGTGATGAAGGTGACCGTCTGATTCGCGGTGTCCACCTTGCCGCCCCGGTACTCCCACTGCCCGGTGGTCGAATCAAGCCGGTAGACGCCAAGGTGGCTGGGGTTGCTGGCACTGGTGTAGGGGATGGTGACCGTGATACCGGTGCTGAAGTGCTCAGTGTTGGAGGCGCCCAGTTTCAGGGAGAACTCCAACACCCGACCGGACTGGTTCATTCCAGTTCCGGCGTTATCCAGAGAACCCTTGACGGACTGAGAGCTCGGGTCGACCAGCTGCACAGTGACCGTGACCTTCTCAGCCCCCGCATAGCCGGGGAGTTCGGTCAGAGCGTCCGCTGGAATCTGCAGCGTCGCCCAGGAGGTGTCTACGGTAAGGCCACGGTCGTGGTCGGCCAGCTTGTCGAGGACAGAGGCGGGAACCTCCAGGTACTTCACTGTCGTGTCCTCACTGGAGGAGTCGCCTGCGTCGGGGATGGTGACGGCGATGTCCCTGTTTCCGTCCGTGGTATCGTTGACAATTGCCGTCACGTCGCCGGTCGGGTCATCAACGTCGATCGTGACGTCGCCGGTGGACGCCCCACCACCGCCACCGCCGAACACCGGTGTTGTCGGTGTTACAGTGCCGCTGTAGGCACTGGCCAGGGGCGTCCCGGCCAGGTCGGTGACGCCCGTGGACACGGTCACGTCGTACTGGGTGCCGTACTGGACGGCGGCCGTAAAGATGGCCTTGCGGCCGGTGGCATCGTAGGTGACAGTGCCGATCACTGCAGAGGCGTCACTGTGCTTGGTCACGGTGAAGTTGGCATCGATGATGGTGGCCGGGTCCATGTCCTCGGAGAACTGGATGTTGAGGGCGGTGGTCGATAAGCTAGTCACACCGGTGACCGTCGGCGCGGCCAGGTCCAGAATGATGGTGTCCTTGATCTCTGTTGTGGACTCATTGCCGGCCGCATCACGGAATCGGGCGTAGATGGTCTTGAGACCATCGCCCGCGGAGAGGGTAAAGGACGGGATGGGCGCACCGGTCGGGACGTACGTGGCGCCTACGAACGTGGGGCTTTCCGAGAGTTTTACCTCAACGCCCAGGTTGGCGTCCGTTGCGGTGACGGATACCGCCACGCTACGTGTGGCCGAGGTGGTCACGGTGGCGCCGCTGTCGATCGAAATGGAGCCGGTGGGCGCCGTGGTGTCTAGCACGATTCCGTCCGAGGCCGCGCTTCCTGCGCTCTGCTCGTTGTTAAGCGCATCGCGGAACCGAACATAAACCGCCTTGGGCCCATCGCCTGTGCTCAGGGCGAACGAGGCAGTCCCGGCCTTGGCAACCCACGTGGCCCCGGTAAAGGTCGGGTCAGCGGAGATTTGCATCTGGGTGGCATCGGCAGGGGCCGTGATGGTCAGGGTGACGGCCGTGGTCTTGGTGTAACCGGCGCCGCCGGCGATGACCACTGAGCCGCCCACAGGCGGAGTGGTATCCAGCGTGATGATGTCGTTGGCGCTGGCGCCAGCGTTGAGGGCGGCGTCACGGAACCGCACGTAGACGGTCTTGGTGCCGTCGCCGACAGTCAGTGTAAAGCTCTTCGTGGTCGCAGCCGGTTCCCAGGTCGCGCCGCTGAAGTCGGCGGCCTCGGAAACCTGCATCTCTGCGCCCCCGGTGGGGATGGTGATGGTCAGCGTCACGGCGGTGTTATTGGTCGAGGCTGCGCCGGCGTTGATCTTGACCGTGCCGGCAGCAGGAGCGGCCGTGTCAAGGGTGATGGTGTCAGAGACAGCCGTCCCCACGTCCTGGTCGGCGTCGCGGAACCGAACGTAGACCGTCTTGAGTCCGTCACCGGCCGCGAGGGTAAAGCTCTTCGACGCGGCGGCCGGCTCCCAAGTCGCACCGGTGAACGCGCTGCTGGAGGAGACCTGCATCTCCGTTGAAGTGCCCGGTACCGTGATGGTCAGCGTTACGGCTGTGCTGTTGGTGTAGGAGGTACCGGCGTTGATGGACACTGCGCCACCGCTCGGGGCGACCCCATCGCTGGGCATGACGCTGACGGCTGCGGTCATCGCGGATTCGTTAGCCGATGTGTCCACCGACGTGACCTTGTAGTAGTACAGCGTGCCATTGGTCAGGCCGCTGTCCGCATACGTGGTGGCTGTTACGAGCGCGCCGTTGATCTTGGTGTATGTGGCGTTGTCCGTGGAGCGATAGACATTGTAGCCCGCCTTGTCGGCGTCGGCAGGGGCAGTCCAGGTCAGGGCTGCCGCGCCGTTGCTCTTAGTGGCGGCGAGGTTGGTGGGCAGGGCTGGAGCCACGTTGTCGTGGGGCACGACGGTGGTGGATGCGACCGCCGACTTATTGCCCGCCAGGTCCACGGCTTCAACCTGGACGTCATAGGTCGTGCCGTTGACGAGACTGCTGAGGGTATAGGTAGTAGCCGTCAGGAGTGAAGAGTTGGCCTTGGTGAATGAGGCCACACCTGTGCGGTACCAGACGTTGTATCCCGCCAGGTCCGGCTCGCTGTTGGCGGTCCAGGTCAGGCTGGCGGCCCTGTCGGTACCGGCGGCGCTGAAGCCGGTGGGTGAGGCCGGGGGCGTTGAGTCAGCAACCAGGGCAAGGCCGGCGATGACCCGCTGGTACTGGTCGGTGTAGGTGGAACCAGACACTGTCGTGACAACAGAGTCATATCCACCCGCGGTGCTGGACACCGTGGCCGTCGAGCTGCCCACGTAATAGCCGGTCTTGTAGGCCTGCATGGAGAACGTGCCGGCGGTGGACCGGTTGAAGAAGAAGTGAGCCGTACCGTTCCCGTTGTCCGTCAACCCGCTGGTGGTGCCGGAGCCGGCGCCGGTGCGGGTGTCAAGCACAGTACCGGTGTCGGAGAGGAGGCGGGCCGTCACCGTGCTGAGCGCCTGCCCGCCCAGGCCCAGGTCACCCTGCACCTGGTACTGCATGGCGTTGGCCGCCTGCCAGGTGGCGGTTGCGCTGTAGGTAGACGCAGTGACCGTAACGGTGTTTCCGCCGGCCACATTCAATAGGTCGGAGGCGTCATTCGAGGGATCTAGGGTGAATCCAAACTTGCCGGTGAACACGCCCGTGTTGGCGCCGGTCTCGGTGAGGGTCACGGAAATGCCGGTGGCGTCGGCCGTCGACTTGGCCGTAGCCGTCACCGTGTCCACGACCCCGGAGTTGGTGTTGGAGACAGGGTCGTTGAGGGTGATACGGGCCTTCAGGCGGTCGCCGCCCTCGGCGCCGATGCCGTGGAATATGGCAGCGCTGAGGCTAATACCGACCGTCATCGGCTTGGCGCTGACCACAGCGGAGTAGGCCGAAGCGTTGTTGGAGGTGTCGACTGCGGTGAGCTTATAGTAGTAAGTCGAGCCGTTGGTCAAACCCGTGTTGCTGTAGGTGGTCGTCGTCAGGAGTGAGCTGTTGATCTTGGTGAAGTTGACGTTATCGGTGGAGCGGTATAGGTTATAGCCCGCCAGGTCAGGCTCCGCGTTGGCGCTCCACGCCAGGTCTACCTTGGTGTTGCCCGGAGTCGCCATAAGGCCCGTCGGGGCGGCCGGTGGCGTCGCGTCCGTCGTAGTGAAGTTACCGGAGTTGACGGCCACGATGTCCTTGCTGGTCACTACGGACAGGTTATAGGTGCCGGAAGGCGGATTTAGGATCCCGGCTGCCGTGGTGAAGACCACGCTGGCCGTTGCGCCAGAGGCCACAGCCACGGGTGTGGTGAAGGTCACCTGCTGGCCGGAAACGGTGGCGGAACCGGCCGCACCTGCAGCCGTGTTGTTGACCTTGATGGCCGAAAGAGGAATGGATGCCGGCACGGTGGTTCCGGCGGGGAAGGTCACGGTAATGGTGTCAGTTCCGCCGACAAGGGCGCCGAGCGGATTGCTAGGTTTAAAGGTCATGGTGTAAGTGGCGTTGGCCCCACCCCCGAGGGGGCTCACGGAAATCGTGGGGGTGGTCACGCTAGACGCGACGGCGTTATAAGCGTCGACCATACCGCCCGTCCCGACATTGCCGCTCAGGCTCGCCAGCGGCTTGACTGTAGACTTGAGGCGGCTAATGACCGCGGTCGGAGACAGCTCAGGGTGCACGCTCATGAGCAAGGCCGCCACACCCGTGACATGCGGCGTGGCCATGGAGGTGCCGTCGAGATAGACATAGGCGTTGCTGTAGTCGGGGTCTCCATTGTACTCCATGCTGAGAACGGCCTTACCGCCGCCCGCAGGTTCCAGGACGTCACGGTAGGGATCGTAAACACTGAAGGTATAGGTCTTGCCGGCGAATGCCGTACCGGTCTGCCCTGACACCGTCTGATTCTCCCCGTACTCGGCGACGAAGTTGGCGTCAAGGAAATTGGTGAAGAAGGAGGCGTACTCAGGCTGGGTCGTGTCCCTAAAGCCGGTCATTGCGTCGTTGCCGCTGAGGAAAAGGTTTCCGCCGTTATTGAGGTAGGTCTGAAGGCTCGCGATGTCCGTCGATTGCAACGGATAAATGCCGGCACCCGGATCCCCAGCAGCGTTCCCGGTTACCCAGATCACGGCATTGTACGTACCCAAAGTGGCTGCGTCAGGGCCCGCCGAACCGTAGGCAACAGGCTGCACTGTAACGTTGGTATACCCCGCCGCAGTCAGCGCCGAGTGATAATCGGCACCGGCGTCGACATAACCGACATCACTTTCGTCGTCATCCACAAGAAGTACACTGCTAGTAGCCGGCGTAAGGCCAAGGAAATTGCCTACCCTCGTGATTGCGTCCGCCCGCTGGCCCGCAGCCGGGATTGCGTCATTGATTTCTTCAAGGCCGAAGCCCCAGAGAACGGCCTTATAATTGGATCCGGTTACTTCTGCACCGCCGCCGCCGTACGCCGTCTTCGGGTAGGTGCTGGCGATGGAGACGCCCGGGGCGGCCACATCAACTGACGTGGTGCCGTAGTTGGAGAAGCTGGCCAGCGCACCGGTGTTGCCCACCGCAGCCACTGTGATCATGTTGGCGGCAGTGTAGTAGGCGGGGTACTTCGGCGTCGAGTCGATGTTCACGCCGTCGTTTCCCGCAGCCGCGACGAAGACCATACCGGAGTTGGTAATAGCGTCAGAGAGGGACGAGCTGCCGGGGCCTTCCCAACTGTTATTCGACAGCTTCACGCCATGGTTCTTGGCATAGGTAATGGCAAGAACGGCGTCGCTGGTGAAGCCGCCATTAGGACCGAGGAATTTGAGGGACATGATCTTGACGTTCGGGGCCACGCCCGCCACGCCTAATGCGTTATTGGTGTCGGCAGCAATCGTCCCTGCGACATGCGTGCCGTGCATGTCACCGTCGTAGGGGTCAAAAACACTGCCGTCCTGATTATAGAAGTCGTAGCCGTTAACGTCGTCGACATAGCCATCGCCGTCGTCGTCGACGCCGGGGAGGCCGCTGGCTTCAGCGGCGTTAACCCAGGCCCGCCCCGCCAGGTCGGGGTGGTTGAAGTCCACGCCCGTGTCGATGACTGCTACCACGAGGGAGCTGGATCCCTGGGTCAGATCCCAGGCCTTGGGCGCGTTGATGTCGACGCCAGCGTTACCTGCCTGGCCCAGAATCGTCTGACCGCTGTTGTGCAGGCCCCACTCCAGGCTGTAGTACGGGTCATCTGGGGTAAAGTCGGAAGGATAAAGGACATAGTTCGGCTCGGCGTACTCCACCTGACCCGATGCCATTAGGGCGCTCGCCTTGTCCTCCACGCTCTCGCCCTGGGCGAGGGAGAGGACCTCGGCGCCGGTCAGGGAAAACCGCCGCTGCGTCTTCAGATTCATCTGCTGCTTGACGGCGGCGGCCGTAGCTACCGCGACGTTGGGCTTGAATTTGACGATGAGTTGACCGGGAGCATAGGCTCTCTTCGCGCCCCGGTTCTTCTGAGGCGCTTTGGTCTGAGCGACCGACCGCACGGACGGGCCTCGGGAGCTCCTCACACGGGCGGAAGCCGATCCTGGCGTCATACCCACCAATAACGACGCCGTGACCGCAAGACTCAGGAACCGTGACAGCAGCCTACGCATCATACCTCTCCTCCCCACCTCATGCACCGCCGTTCTTCTTCATATCTTGAACGGACGGTTTCCAGGGCCTACCTGGACTGGATTCGACGGCCATTTGTCGGTTCCTGCGTAACTAAATAGTTATTTGTCGGAAAAGAATTCCGATTTGCATCAACCTTTCACCGTAAGGATTTCGACCCAAAAGAAAGAGCGCCGGCCTGCCCGGCGCTCTCCTTTAGCAGGGTCAAAGTCATGCGGAAGGGCTTGGGGCTAGATATCCCCCGTATACGTCAGCAGCCGCTTAATGATCACGATCGCCTCCGCCCGGGTGGCCGTTTCCCTGGGGGCGATGCGCCCTCCGTCCCGGCCCTTCATGAGTCCGGCCTTGACGACCTGGGCAATGTCGGCACGAGCTTCCGTCGTGACGCCGGCCACGTCGGAGAAGCCGGAGAGCGCCGCCGTCACATCATCGGCCGTGAGCGTCTGGCCCTTTTGCTTGTACTCCAGCCCTCGGGCCAGCATCACCGCCATGTCCTCGCGGGTGATAAGCCCCTCCGGCATGAAGTCCCCGCCTGCCTTGATTAGCCCGGCGTCGAGGGCGGCGCCCAGGTTGCCATCGTACCAGGCCTCCGCCTTCACGTCCTGAAACCGGCCGGCCGTTGGCTTGGGCTCAAGACCCAGGGCCCGAACCAAGAACGTGGCGAACTGGGCCCGGGTGACCGTGCCCATCGGCCCGAACTCGCCGTTCCCCACGCCCTTCACCACGCCGCGGGCGGCCATCAGCTCTACGTCAGGCCTGGCCCACAGGACCTGGTCCAGGTCGGTGAACGTGGGGGCGCCAAAGACGGTCTCGGCCGTAATCGGGTTGCCGTACTTCCCCAGGTCCAGGGTGGCGATGACGCGCAGCGGCAGGGACGTCCCGGCCG
>Ga0129297_10001476_pt1 | contig 11907 bp, 14 predicted proteins | sample I18A1metaG_FD_94708 | JGI IMG/M metagenome (GOLD analysis project Ga0129297, IMG submission 94708) | Lake sediment bacterial and archeal communities from Gulf of Boni, Indonesia to study Microbial Dark Matter (Phase II) - ​I18A1 metaG | ecosystem: Environmental > Aquatic > Freshwater > Lake >... | reverse complement strand
GGTTCAGAGTCGGTGCTGGTTCAACATTTGGTGCGAAATCCGTCGTTGTCACCGGAACTGTTAATGGAGTTCCGAGCAGTGACACCGCTTCAGCAACATTCACTGTGGACGCAAAGATAATGCTCTCGGCTGGCTCGGGGCCACCGGGAACAGTGGTATCAGTCTACGGGTCAGGTTTTTCTTCAGCTTCGGGTGCTTGCGTCCTAACCGGGACGCCTGTTATCCTCATGAGCTGTGATCAGGATGCCACTGGGCATGGCACGATCGTGGGCCAGTTCAGTGTCGCGTCCATCGCGGCAGGATCCTATTTCATCCAAGTCGACGATTCTGGTGGTCCTCCACCGTCTGCATTTGCTCCGTTCTTGGTGACTGGGGGTACAGGTCCAAGTCTAATCTTCTCGCCGAACATGAGTCCCACTGGGACATCTGTCACCACGACGGGCTCCGGTTGGAATCCTACGGATGTATCCGTAACGCTCACTGCCGCGGGCCCTGGAGGAGGTGTATTCTTCAGCGGTGTGAACCCGACTACATTCACATGTTCAGTTTCGGGGGCTTCAATTTCGAATTGCCAGTTTACGGTGAAGTCCGATGCAGCCGGAGCACTTGGGGGAACTTATACTATCACGGCTACGGGTTCGCAGGGAGATTCTGCGGTCGCGCAGTTCCTTGTTCAGTCAACTTTTGTTGTAGCACCGAATAGCGGTTTGCCTTTGAGTACTGGTACGTTTTCCGGGTCTGGCTATCTTATGCTTGTCGCGGACTGTTCGTCTGGAATCTCAGGATTTCCCTCTCCGCTCTTCTCTGCGGTTTCATGCTCCATCACCGCAGGGGGCCTCCTGTCAGGGACCTATACAGTCGATGCAGGAGCGGCTCCGGGCGCGCATACTGTTACTATCTCTGGAATTTTCGTCCAGCAAGGGTCCATTTCGGTTCCATTTACTGTAGTGGTGCCCTCGATAACACTGACGCCGAGCGTGGTCACTCCAGGAGTGCAGATCTCTGTTGCGGGGTCTGGCTTCAGTACTTCCGACACCGGATGCACAATCACTGGTTCAGTGGGCGGTCTCGTCACTTCGCCAACTTGCTCCAAAGTCTCAGGGTCAGCCAGTCTGGCTGGGACTTTCACTGTGGGCAACGTTGGCCCAGGTGTTTATACTATCACCGTTACGGGAACGCCGACGAACGACGCGGCATCAACTACGCTTACGGTTGTTACGCAGGTGACCACGACGTCGACTGTATCGTCTTTCACGAGCACGACTACTTCTTCGACCAGCACTACGACAACTGTTACTACTACGGGGACTTCAACGTCGATTAGTACCACGACCGTGACTTGGACGGGTAGGTCGACAGAACTCTTCATAGTGGGTACGGTGACCACCATGTCCGCGCAGAGCACAACAAGCTCGACAATGTCTTCGACGACCACATACTCGAGTACGACGACGTTGACGTCAACTTTGACAACGTTTCTGGCGACGACGGTTACGGTTACCATTGGCCAGGTCTTGCGAAGCTTTCAGTCTCAGCCGTACGCTGACTCTTTCGGGTTCTTTGCGGTCCTGCTGGTTTTTGCCCCAGCGATTTTCAGGAGGGTCAAGCGTTGAATATGAACTCGCGTTCTCTAGCTGTGGCTCTCATTGTGGCCATCACAGTTGTTGCCGCATTGGCCTCGTCTACGGATGCTCCGGTTTCCGGATTGTTCAGGCCTGCAGTGACGTTGACGACCACGACTACGACTACCACCACGACCACGTCGGCCATATCTACGATCTCTTCGACTTCCGTGAGCACTTCGAGCATAACATCTTCGACGAGCACGACTACCACAACTACGTCGACTAGTTCGAGCTACACGGCCACGGTTTCAAGGACTAGCACGTCTACGTCGACGTTGACTTCATACACGGGGACGTTGACGGCCATCCTAACAAGTATCCTTACGAGCACGACAGTTCAAACTCAAAGAGCAACGACGACATCATCGGTTGTTTCATCTTTCACCTCAAGCAGTTTCATTATACCGCCCATCGTCGGGATTCCAGGCTTTCCCGCGGAATCTATCATGGCAGGCCTTCTGTTTGGTCTTCTGTGCTTGCTGCTGCTCGGCAGAAGGCGCGTCAAGAAAGAGCTCCATGCTTAGGCTGCTGGCGCGAATTCCTGTAACGAAGTATGTCAAGCGCCGTGTGGTCTTCCACCAGATGTGGTTCGTGCGCTTGGCGCCTGGTCGCGGTACCGTCACACCTCAAGTTTGCGATATGCAAAAAACGGTGGCCGATACGCAGGCCATCCGTTCCATTCCTCTGCGATACTCTGAGGTGGCTTAGGTTAGTTTTATCTTCCAAGACGTGCTTCTTGCGTTAGAAATGGTCGGGGACGGCGTTTGGGGCGTCAGATGAGGCTTCTCCTCTCAATTGCAGTCGTTATGGTGGCCTTCTTTGTCGTTGCAGCATTTATGTCTCCGGCCAATTCATTTCTGGGTCCCGAGCAGACAACTTCAACGTCTTTCACCACGACTTCTTCAACTATTACATCCACTACAACCAGTCTGTATAGCACCAGCAGCACTACGACCTTCACGTCCACTTCGACCTCTGTCATTTCGACATCTACGAGTAGCACAACGACCACCAGGACTTCCACAATTACTAGCACAATTCTGCTGGCCACAGGTTCAGTCATAACGGTCGTGGTTCTCCAGAATTCAGTCTCGTACACATCCACGTCCACGACGTCGACGTTCCAAACCAGCACCGCACTCAGCACGAACATCGTGAGTTCGACAACGGTTTCCGGAACCACTGCGACGGAAACTTCGCCAACGACGTCAACGTCCACGGTTCTGACTTTTGCTCCAGCGCCTGTATCGCAGGCCGTGCCAGGGTTCTCTTGGGAGGCAGTAGTTCTTGGCGTCCTCTTCGGTGTCATGCTGCTGGCATTGCGACGGCGTCACGCGGTTGTTTCAGGCCAGGAGATGGGGGAGTGAGATTGAAAAGGTCAGCAATGCTATCCATGCTTTTCTTGGCAATCTCGGTGGTATCCGCATTCGAGCTTGCCCCCGCCAGTATGGGGTTCGTTCCGTTCCAAACCACCACCACGTTCACCATATACCGGTACACGTCAACAACCATTACGACGAGTGCCTCTCCCACAAGCACTACAACAACGACGTCGACCACTAGCATCACAACCACGAGCACCTCAACGTCCACAAGTGTAACGACCACAACTTCTACTAGCGCCAGCTCAACAGCGAACTTGGCTGCCACAGAAACTGAAACCTCCTACACTGCTACCTCGATAGGTTTCACCAACACTACGCTTACGCAGACGTTCTACACTACTGCGTTCACGAACTCTACTACAATTCTCGTGGCAGTCCAGACGCAGACGCAGACTATCATGACGATGTTGGTCACGCTCATCACAATACGTGAACCTGGAATTCCCGGTTTTCCGTTAGAGTCAATATTTGTGGGGCTGCTGCTTGGTATCTTGGCTTTGCTGCTTGTCCGTGGCAGGCGGTCGAGAGCTTGAGCCATCTCAGCATGAGACGCAGACGAGCTTAGAGCATCAGAACTAGTGCCCTTCAGCTTACCGCAAGCTTTTTTCTGTTCGCCTCCCGCGCATTGCGCGTGGTGTCAGGTTGAGCCGAGATGGAACGAAGGTTTCACTGTTGATGTTCGTCGTCTTTCTCTCTACTACGCTGCCTCAGGTGCATGCTCAGAGCACTGAGATCTCGGCTCTCACTTATGCGGACCATCTGACTCTCGGGGATGTTGAACCTGTTTCAGTCAAGGCAAACGTTGCATACGCTGCGGCCCCCACGGGTTTTTCGCTAGTGGTAGGTGTCTTGGAAGCGGATTCGACGCCGCCAAGAGTTGTGTCTGGTATCGCAATGGCCGCTCCGGAGACGTGCATGAACCAGCCTGTTCTCGAAGCGCTTTGCGTCATGAGGCCGTCTGCCTCTTCTGGGGTTGAAAGGTTGGAATTTAGAGTCGGGGGGATTCTGGGTGAACCACAGGGCTCGGAGGTTTGGCGCTTGAACATGTCTGCTGTTATGCTAACATCGAATGGCACCATAATTGCAGGATCAAGCAGTAGCGTTGTCTTCTCCATCAGGTTGGTTGGGTTGACGCTTGCCGTAAGCGTCCCCGCTAACGTTGCTGTGACAGTCGACGGTAAGCCACAGCCCCCAGGCCCTGCGAGAGTGGTATTGGCTGTGGGTGAGCATGAGCTATCGGTTCCAGCATTCGCCCAGGTCGACAACTTCACCAGGCTTAGGTTTGATCGTTGGGCTGACGGGGGCAACCAGCCTGACAGAAGTGTCTACCTGAGGGAGAATGCGGCCGTCGAAGCCCAATACATCACCCAGTACTATCTTGTTCTTTCGAGTTCGCAGTCTGAGCCGACTGGGGCCGGCTGGTACGATGATGGCTCCAACGTTACCTTCGCCGTCAAGAACACAACTCAACCGATGGGAGGATGGTTGGGTATGCTAGGAGCAAAGTGGAAGTTCCAAGGGTGGTACGAGGATGGTAAGCTGCTTACAGAAAAGGAGGCGGGTTTCATATCCGTGGACGGGCCTCATAGATTGTCGGCTGTATGGACAGCGGACTACTCTGCACCAGCCGCAATAGTGGCAGCCACCCTAGTCTTGCTGGCCTTGGCGGCCCTAGTCTTCCTCAGGACACGTGTACGTCGCAGTCTTCGATCGTGAGGACAGATTGAGCTAACGGAGACTCGATAGAGCCTGCGTGCACAAGTGAACCATTAGGGCCTGCTCAATTTGACCAGTTGGTGTGGAAGTTGCCCGCCTTGTCGATTCGTTCGTAGCCGTGAGCCCCGAACCGGTCTCGTAGAGCCTGAATGATGTTAGCGGGCAGCCGTTCACTTCTGTATGCATCGCAGTAGTCTAATGATGCGTTGATGGCTGGGATTGGGATCCCGGCAGCCTTTGCCTGCTTGACTGCTTCGCGCCATTTTGGGTCTAGCGGGATGAGGCGGCCGGCGAATTCTGTTGAGACGATTAGGTTTCGTGGTTCTTCGGTTTCTAGGGCATGCGTGATTGGGTCGAGCATTTTGGCCCGGATGATGCAGCCTCCCTTCCAGATTCTCGCTACCTTCCCTAACGGTATGCTGTAGCCATAATGCTCCGAAGCCCTACTCATCAGGTGAAAGCCCTGCGCGTACGAAACGATCACAGACGCCTCCACCGCAGCTCTGAAGGATTCAACCGAGCCTGCGTGAAATCGACTGGTGGGGGGTCGGGATGTTCCTAGAACCTTGGCCGCATTCAACCGTTCGTCCTTCATTGCTGACAGGTTCCTGGCAGCTACAGCGGCGTCGATGGTGGGAACTGGAACGCCAAGGTCCATGGCGTTCTGCGACGCCCACCGGCCTGTGCCCTTCTGGCCTGCACGGTCAGAAACTAGCGTGACCAATGGAACTCTTTTTTCTTCGTCCATTTTTCCTAGCACTTCGACGGCGATCTCGAACAGAAAGGAGCCCAGTTCCCCGTGGTTCCACTCATCGAAGATTTCGCGAACCTTACTGATCTCTAATTCGCCTGCCCGTGTCAGAAAGTCGTAGGCTTCAGCAATGATCTGTATTATGGCATACTCGATGGCGTTGTGGACCATCTTGACGTAGTGGCCTGCGCCTCTTGGGCCCAAATATTCGCAGCAGGGGCCGTCCGCCTGCGCGGCGATCTTGGTTAGGATTCGGCTGACTTGGCCGTAGCCCTCCGTAGGGCCGCCTACCATTAGGCAGGGGCCCTTAAGCGCGCCCTCTTCGCCGCCGCTCACGCCGATGCCAAGAAAGTGTAACCCCTGGGCTTCCAGGTTTTGGGCTCTACGTTCAGTGTCCTGAAAGAAGGAGTTGCCCCCATCCATGACCACATCTCCCCGTGAAAGCAGGGGAGTCAGTGCTCGGATCGTTTCGTCAACTGCAGGGCCGGCCGTCAGCATAAGCAAGACACGCCTAGGCGTGTCGAGTTCTCTCACGAAGGCCTCCAAAGAATAAGTAGGCATGATTTCTGGGTGCCTGCTCGTGAACTCCTTGGTCTTCTGCGGGGTTCGATTGAAGACAGCTACTCCGAAGCCGTGGCGTTGAAGGTTCAGCGCCAAGCTCTGGCCCATCACACCAAGCCCGATTAGGCCAATATTCTTCCCGCCCAACTCAAACCCTTCGCGATGGAGTATGAATTACTCGGCTTGAAAAAGAGGTTGCATTTCCCCAGCATTGCACATTCAGCGCTAGGTTCACGTGATCTTAACTTACCGCTGACCGTTAGTGGGACATAGCCGATTATCGGCACCCGTACAAGAAGAGTGGAGGCTGAGGTTCAGGGAGACAACGACGCGTAATACCTCAACTTGCTTAACATCTTTCTTCGTAGCGGGTGCAGGCTTTCATCGCTTGGTTCAGTGTTGAAGTGGTGACCGTTTTCTGAGCTGAACATATGTGTTGAGCGCGGAGGAAAAGCGTTTTCCTCGAGGTCTGCTGTCGGATCTTTCTCGCGTGTTGTGAGTAGGCCGTATGCCATTGTGTTTGCTCTTCACTCTTATCGAGGGAAGCGTCTACGTAGAACATATACAGAAAGCCCCAATAGAATATATCAAACAAACGCCGAGGCCCAGCACAGCGTAAATTGATTGCTGGAGTATTGAGTTTTGATTACACGCACAAAAGAGGAATTACTGGAGAAAGCCAAGAAACCCGCGCAGGACGCAATGAAGCTTCACCCCTTCTTCAGGGGAAAGATAGAAGTCCTGCCGAAATGCGTGATTCGTGACTTCAACGATTTTGCCATCTGGTACACGCCGGGCGTCGCCGAACCATGCAGGGCGATCGCCAAGGACGAACGTTTGGTGTATGACTACACGAACAAATGGAACATGGTCGCAGTGGTGAGCGACGGAACGAGAGTTCTTGGGCTGGGGGACATCGGGCCGAAGGCGGGGCTTCCCGTTATGGAGGGGAAGTCTCTGCTCTTCAAGTATCTTGGCGGCGTCGATGCAGTTCCGATTTGTTTGGGGACGAAGGACCCTGATGAAATTATCACTGCCGTCAAATGGTTGCAGCCTTCCTTTGGCGGCATTAACTTAGAGGACATAGCGCAGCCGAAGTGCTTCCGGATTCTGGATACGTTACGGGCCACGGCTGAGATTCCCGTCTGGCATGACGACCAGCAGGGCACGGCTACCATCGTTCTGGCAGGCCTGATCAACGCTCTGGAATTAGTCGGCAAGAGAGGGCCAGACGTGACGGTTTCATTGATTGGGGCGGGGGCATCTAATGTCGCGGTAAGTAGGTTGTTGTTCGCTTATGGAATCAAGCCTCAGAACACTGTGTTTGTCGACAGCCAAGGAATATTGCATCCGGGAAGAAAGGACATAGAGCTCCGGAAGGCTGAGTTCGTTGACAAGTGGCGCATCTGCCAGATGACCAACAAGGACGGACGCACCGGAGGAATTCCAGAGGCTATGAAAGGGACTGATGTCTGCATAGCCCTCGCCAAGCCTGGGCCTGACACGATCAAGAAGGAATGGGTGGCCGCCATGGCCGATGATGCAATAGTCTTTGCCTGCGCCAACCCGATTCCGGAAATATGGCCTTGGGAAGCCAAGGAGGCGGGGGCGCGGGTCGTAGCGACGGGTCGATCCGACTTCCCGAACCAAGTCAACAATTCATTGGGCTTCCCCGGTATCTTCCGTGGCACGCTGGATGTTCGGGCGCGAACAGTGACGGACGAAATGTGCATTGCAGCAGCCGACGAACTTGCCAAATGCGCCCGCGAGAAGGGGTTGAGCGAAGACTACATCTGCCCGAACATGGACGAGTGGGAAGTCTTCCCGAGAGAAGCCGTTGCGGTTGCGATGAAAGCGCAGGAGGCGGGCGTGGCCGGCCTGAAGTTGAGTAGGGACGAGCTCTACGAGCATGCAACCTTGATGATCAAGAGGGCCAGGGATATGACGAAGCATTCGATGAAGGTGGGGTACATACCCCAACCTCCGGCATGATGGTGAAGTAGGATGAAGAAGGATAACTCACAGAAAGTTTACGACCTGCTAATAATAGGCGGCGGGCCCGCAGGCCTAACAGCCGCAGCATACGCAATCCGGAAACGATTAGAAACGATGCTGCTCAGCGAGGACTTGGGAGGCAAGACGAGCTACAAGTTTTCCTTGGAAGGCGTTGAAACACATTTCATAATTGATGGCGAAGAACTCGTCGGCAAATTCAAGAGCCAAATAGAGTACCTAGACTTTGCACGTCACCTAGACGCAGTAACCAAATTCGACAAGGTGGGCGAGCTATTCGAAGCCAAAACCAAAGGAGGCCAACTCTTCAGAGGTAAGGCCGCAATAATCGCAACCGGCGTGACTCCCAGACGCCTTAAAGTGCCAGGAGACGAACGCCTGATAGGCAAAGGGGTGAGCTACTCCGTAGCCAGCCATGCTCCACTCTTCGTGGACATGGATGTGGCCGTGGTTGGCGAGGGCGTCCGAGCGCTCCAAGCAGCCGCAGAGCTAGCGAGAATCGCAAAGAAGGTCAGCCTGATAGGCGTCCCGGACAAGGAGCTGTTCTCCCCTCTGGGTGAACTGCTGAAGCGCTCAGGAAAGGTTGAGTTCCTCGGCGACTTCGATGTCAACGAAATCAAAGGAAAGACGCACGTGGAAAGTGTCCAAGTCAAGTCTAGAGTTGGCGGGAACAAAACCGAAATTCCCGTCAGAGGGATCTTCGTGACACTGGGCCTTGTACCTAACTCAAGCCTCTTCTCCCACCTGGTTCGAACTGATGCGGAAGGAAGAATCATCGTTAACGCGAGAAACGAAACGGGAGTCCCGGGGCTATTTGCGGCGGGTGATGTAACCAATGCATACTCTGAGCAGGTGGTCATCGCAGTAGGCGGAGGAGCAAACGCCGCGCTCAACGCCTACGACTACCTTCTGACCGCCACAAGCTAAGCAGGCCGAACGCTGATATTGGCCGTCGCCTATTCCTGACGCTGCGGATACAAGCAGCCCAGCGCTCATAGGCTTGAACGATTATTTGATGGGCGGCCGCGAAGGTTACTTAGGGTTGCGTGCCTCGCATGGGCTATTGGTTGTCTAAGACTGATCCCGATGAATACACCTACGCCGACCTGGCGTTGAAGCACCTACGAGCCGCACGCAATGGGGACCTTGCTTTCATCTACCATACGGGCTGTGAGAAGCAGATTGTTGGGATAGCGAAGTACTGTCGAATGCTTACCCTGACCCGGCAAAGAAAGACCTGAGGCTCGTAGTTGTTGATGTGAGGCAAAAGCGGAAACTCAGAAAACCCGTGACGCTAGGACAGATTAAGGCGATGAAGGAATTTGCAGGCTTCGAACTCCTTCGCCTGCCCCGCCTCAGTGTAATACCTGTGGATAAAACTAACTGGAGCAAAATTCTCGGCCTGTCAAAATAGTTGGAAAGTCATCGCAATGGGACGCCGATATTCTTCCTCCTACTGAAGGATAGGAAAAGGGCAAAAGTGCGCAGATGGCTGCGATATCTTTTGGTCGTTGCTTTTTGGAAGACATTCTGTGATGCTATAGAGCCGACGTTCAATCAGGCCACTCGAATGTGGTAAATCATAAATCCAGTGCCGTCGCGAATGCTTGTTGAGGTGATACTGTCTTGTCTAAACGAGAATATGACTTCGAATTGGACATGCGGCACAAGGACAGAAAATTCAGGTGCAGAACAGTAAAGAAAGTGGATAAGCCTCTGTACAGGCTGGTGATTCCCGAGCGCCAATTCTTTGTGCAACTCATAAGCTTCGCTCCTGGGAAGGGCCCCAAGGACTACGTGGAATTCCATGAGAAACTCAACGAGCGCCGGCATTCGATGGACATTCACGAGATCGCCACTTTTCTCACGTGGGGCCCGTATGACATGGTTGTCATATGGGACGCGCCGAACTTGGAAACCTACAATGAGTTCTTGGCGGAATGGGTAAACCCTAGCAGCGGATCCCCAGGAACTGGGCCTACGCTGGTCGGAGCCTCATCCTTGGCTCACAAGTAGTCTTCACTCCTAAAGAAAACGAGCTGCGAGGGAAGGTAGCGTGAGCCCTAGACGAAGTTATGGGACTAAGGTTGCTTCGCCGTTCGGTTTGATATTCACCTCGTGCCAACGTGTGTCGTGTGGTTGTCCTTTGAGGCTTCTGAGGCGAAGCAGATTCTTGGTTTCGTCGCCGCGTTCCATTACCCTCAGATCGATGACGCCGTCGCTTATGTTTTCCATCCGTTTGTACAACCATTCGGTGTGGATTCCGCGGACGACGCCTTGTATCGTAATGCTCCTACGTTTTCGTTCCTCGGGGTTGACTCTGCTCTCCATCCACTCAAGGAAGGCTTTCTCCTCGTTGAATCTGAGAATGCCTGAAAATGATTCCACAATTATGAGTGAACCAGGAGGCCAGAAGTCGACAATATCGTAGGCCTGCTGGGGACCAGTCTTCGAAGTCTTCAGCCATTCAAGGCTAAGGTCTGCAACCCTCAGAGAACGTACTCGCAATTCTCCTTGGACTTTCTCAAACACAGGTGCGTGTAGGTCTGCGGGTTCAATTCGGCCACCAGTAAGAGTTGCAGTGTACCAATCCTCAACTGCAAATCGTCCAGTACTCTCTGCCGCTGCAAGGTCGATGCCCAGCGCCGATACGCTATGCTTGAAATCTACCGGCGACCTAGCTGTCACCAAATAGGCCACATGGTTGTTGGCTTGAAAGAAACGTCCCGCGATTGTTGTCGCTACCGACAACCACTGGGAGTCCGGATCATATTCGACTAGCACCATCGTGCCGGGCTTGATTCCGCCGGGCACTAGTTGACCCAGCAGGGGCACGTTGAGGCCTTTAGGCAAAGCCAAGTTATGACTCAGATCCCCGTAGAATTGTTCCAGTCCAGATTCACACGGCCAGTATCCTTCGACATTCACACAACATGAGGTTTTCTATAGAGAAAAGCGAGCAGAGCGTGGCCGTATCGTAAGATATTCAGACCTGGGGCGCCTTACGGGGGAATCCGCCAAAATTGCTTTCTACTACTTCAGAGTGAAGCACCGCGGAGCCCCTAATCTTATGCCGATTAAGCCGCAGACTTCTGTTGACGGGAAGATTTTCGGAATTTGGCGGGACGCTGGCCCTGCAGACGCTTTTGTTGCGGGTTTTCCCGGTTACGCTGGAAGAGTCTTCATTCCGTCGCCTGAAAACATCGACGGGCTTAGAAAGAGAATAGGAACTGCACAATTTCACTGCGAAACAGAATCGCAGCGCAAGCTGCTCGCCTGCATGGACACCTACTTGTCCGCAATAGAGCCTGCGAGCATTCCAGGAGGGATAGTTGACACAATCTTCGCCCACATGATAAAAGAAGGAATCAAAGTCAACCACATGACAAGCCTCGCCGAGTACGGCAAGAAAGCGCTTCGAACATACCTAGAAACCAACAAACAGAGGGATTGGCCCATAGGCCTGAAACTTCTCGCCACAATCCGATGCGATGGACTATTCGAGATTCTGAATGTTGTTCGCTCCAATACAAGGAGCAGAGCACTCAAGGATGAGGCTGACGAACTCCTAGCCGAAGCGAAGAATTTTCAAAAACATGTGCGTGTCGAAGGGTTCTCGAAGGGCTCGTTCGACGAGGTCTGGAAAATAATTCGCGAACGAGGGTGCGCGTTAGACAGGCAGGAGATCTACCCTCGCGCGCTTCATGACTTGTACGACTACCCCGAAACCCCAACACAAGTCGAAGAGAAAGGACTAAGATTTCTAGAGAATGAGCTCAGCGACTACAACAACCTCGTACGCGAGTTATCCGAAAAGCTGGGATGCGAAGCTCGGTGCGAGGCTGTGACGCAAGCT
>Ga0129297_10001475_pt1 | contig 11913 bp, 15 predicted proteins | sample I18A1metaG_FD_94708 | JGI IMG/M metagenome (GOLD analysis project Ga0129297, IMG submission 94708) | Lake sediment bacterial and archeal communities from Gulf of Boni, Indonesia to study Microbial Dark Matter (Phase II) - ​I18A1 metaG | ecosystem: Environmental > Aquatic > Freshwater > Lake >... | reverse complement strand
GTCCATCGTGGGAGGAAAGCCGGTACTGGAGGAGGTACTCGTTGTCCGCCTCGAGGAACTCGTCCCTGGTGCCGGAGAACACCGCCCCTCCCCTGTACAGCATAATAAACCTGTTGGAAAAATCAACAAACCTTTCCGGATCGAACGTCACGATGATGGTCGCCCGGTGCTTCTGCGCGGCCCAGAACTTGAGATGGTTCATGAACGTTTGCGCGTTCAGGAGGCACTGCCCGGCCAGGGAGTGTTCCACGAGCATGAGCGCGGGATCGAGCGCGATGGCGCGCGCGTAGGCGGTGCGCAGGGTCTCCGCCGCGGAGAGCGCGACCGGCCTGTCGGTTCTGCAATGGGTGAGGTTCAGCTCCCGTATGAGGCTGTCCGCCTTCTCGTTTATCTCGGAAACCGTCAGCTTCGAATGGTAGCGCAGCGGAAGCTGAATGTTCTCTTCGACCGACATGTTGTTGATGAGCCCGTAGTTCTTCTGGAGATAGCCCAGCGCGGTGCGGTACTTGTGCGCCTCGAAATAATCGTAGCTCTCGATGGACCTTCCCTTGAAGAAGACCTCGCCCTCGAATTCGTCCTCCAGGCGCGCGATTATGGGGCAGAGGGAATTGACGCCCGAATCCTCGGGGCCAAAGATCACCACGTTCTCCCCCTCGGCCAGCGTGAGAGAGAAGGACGATCCCTCCAGGAGGCACTCGCTCCTGAGGCATACCGATTCGATCCGTAAAATTTCCCTTTCGTCCATTCCGCACACCGTCAGAAATAAAAGAGCACCGATATGAGCGCGTTAACGACAAACAGGATCAGGAGCGTCCGCACGACCGCGCGCGACACGAAAATCGGGATCTGGAAATCCGAGCGCGGCATGAAGCCGTAGTAGCAGCAGATCGTGGGAATGAGTATCCCGTAGATGAGGCTCTTCACCACCGTGATGAGCAGGTCCTTGAAGCTGAAGGCGTCGATGAGCGCCTGCACGAAGATGCCCGCCGGAATGAAAACCGTGGACAGCGAGATGATGTAGCCGCCCGCGAACGCCGTGAGGTCGAATATCACGATGAGCGAGAAGATCGCGAGTATGGTGGCGAGTATGCGCGGAAAGACGATGTAGAGCCTCGTGTCGATCCCCATGAGCTCCAGGGACAGGATCTCCTTGTTCTGCTTCTGGGTGGCGATCTCCGCGGCGATCGCCGACCCGGAGCGGCTCACCACGATCATGGCCGTCACGAACGGCCCCAGCTCGCGCGCGATGATGATGACGAGCAGGTTGCCTATGAATCCCTCGATCCCGAACTTGGGGAAATTCTTGGTGGCCTGTATGATGACCGTGCCGCCGAGCATGAGCGCGATGGAGATGATGATGGGAAGAGCGTCCACACCCGTGAAACGGGTCTGGTTCACCATGATCGTGTAGATGGAGCGGAACCTCAGGTAGCGGATGGACCGCAGTGAGAACACGATCGACCGCACGAACCTCGAGAAGTGCCGAACACCGTTGCGAATGGAAGCTGTTTTCCGGATGAGGTAGTTCATTGGCCCGCGCACGGTCCCTAAAATTAGGGTTGATTTTTAAATCCGCCCGTTCCTTATGGTTACATTAATTGAACACGCGCAGGCAAATTGCAACAAAAATCGACACAAGGGACCGGTTTTCTCCGCACGCACGCGGGGACTCCATGCACACGATGACCATCCGCGAGCGAAAAATCCTCTTCTTGCTGCTGAGTACGCTGGTGGTGCAGGCGTATATGGTCTTCTACTATGACCACGTGTCCTGGCTGGGGGAGCGCGTCGCGGTGTACGCGTCCCGGACGGCCGCCATGATCGGCATCAAGTCCGGGAAGCTCGAGCTCATGAACCCGTTCGAGCGCAGGAAATTCACGAAAGTCTACCAGGGGCTTCCGGAGGGCTTCATTCACGCGGGATCAATGCTTTTCTACCGCGCCTCCGCCGACACCAGGCTCCGCGATCTCGCCGAGACTGCGGTCCGCTACACGCATTGCTATCGCGCATCCGCGCTCGAGCGCGGCATCCGCGATCACAACCGGCTCACCGGCGACGTGATCCGGAAGGGGACGTCGGTGTATATACCCTACTCTCTGCCCGGAATCGTCGTGGACGCCCGGAATCCCGTGCGGCCTCCCGTCATCTTCACACGGGGCCTCTACTACACGGGAAACTCTGCCGGGAGCGCGCGCCTCATGACCGTGCTGGACAAGTACATCCCCCTGGGGATCAACGCCGTTGTCTTTGACGCCAAGGACATCACCGGCGTCCTCAACTACCGAAGCCGTACGCCCATAGCCAGTGAATTCAACACCCACGAGAGAAGGATGATCGACGACGTGGGCAGGCTCATCCGTTCTCTCAAGGAGCGGGGACTGTACACCATCGCACGCATCGCCGTGTTCCAGGACCACCTCCTTTACAAAAAGAACCCCGACTTCACCATAAAGTCCCGGAGCACCGGGCGCACCTGGAGCTCCCATCCCGAGTTGTGGCTCGACCCGACCAACAGGGACGTGCAGGACTATAACATCGAGCTCGCTATCGAGCTCGCCGACAAGGGCGTTGACGAGATCCAGTTCGACTACATCCGGTTTCCCACCGCGGGCGACATGGGTGATGCGCGCTATAGCTGGCAAACGGGGAAGATGTCCAACGAACAGGTCATCGCCGACTTCCTCGCACGGGCCTACCAGGAGATAACGAAACGCAACTGCAATGTTTCAATCGACATCTTTGGCGTGGTCGCCTGGGGGAAGGAGGTGGACATAAGGGCAACGGGGCAGCGCGTGGAGCTGCTCGCGAAACACTGTGACGCCATCTCACCCATGCTTTACCCCTCGCACTTCAACGACAATTTTGACGGACGCGACAAGCCCGCGGACCATCCCTATTATTTCATCAACGAGGGCTGCCGCAGGGTGAAGGATCGCGCGGGAGACTGCATAGTCCGTCCCTGGCTCCAGGCCTTTCCCTGGCACGTCTCCAACTTCAACGCGGAGTACATAATCGAACAGATCAAGGCCTCGAACGACGCGGGCGCTTACGGCTATCTGTTCTGGCATGCGGCGAACACGTACGAGACGGTACAGTCGGCACTCACTAAACACGCGCCCTCGCTCAAAAAGGAAAACCTGAAACGGGAGATGACCAGTGCTCGTCAAGAATAGCGATTTTTACAGGGAATACGTCCGCGTCTGGGACGAGGGTGCCGTGATCGACGCGCCCTTCATCACCCTTGGGGTCGAAGCCATCCTTAAAGACTTCTATGGCGATCTCCTCGACGCGCCGCCGCCCTTCCCGGTCGAGGCGGGAGAACGGGTCCTGGACCTTGGCTGCGGCTGGGGACGCGTACTTAAACCGGTCATGGACCGGGGCGCGCGCGCCATGGGCCTCGACATTTCCATGAAGATGGCCGCTCTCGCAAAGAACCATCTGGTCAAGAGCGGGCACAAGGCCCAGGTTATCAACGGCGACGGCACCCGCACGCCCTTCAAGGACGGGAGCTTCGACAAGATCTATTCGCTCCTGGTGCTGCAGCACCTTTCCAAGGAGAACGGGAAGGAAGTCTTCAAGGAGGTCCATCGCCTGCTCCGGGACGGCGGCACCGCCTACATCCGCGTGCCGGGAAGGTTCGCGCCGGAGAACCTCCTGTTCGCGTTTCTGCAGTTCGTGAGCATCCACGTCTTTCGGTTAAAGGATCCCATCCGCATGCGCTTCTACCGCCTTGGGGAGATCAGCCGCATATGCCGCGGGCTTTTCCGCGAAACGGCGATCACCGCCCACGAGTTCCGTCCGCCCTGGAATTTCCACACGCGCTGGACCTGGCATTATATCATCGTGCCGCGCCGGTTTCACGCGCGGCTTCGCAGGATCTCCGACTGGTTCGAGCGCAAGGCGAACGGCCGCGTGCCATTCCTCCGGCATTTCGGGGTGGTGCTGATGGTGAAGGTGATAAAGTAGTCACACGTCCAGGACGACGGTTGCGCGCCACTGTGCTCCCTCGCGCTCCACGGACAGCCGGTGCATCGTGACCGCCTTCACGTCGGTCATGAACGCATGGCTCCCGCGCCGCATCATCTCCCCGCGCGCCGCGCAGCTGAGCGACAGCCCTTTCCCCCGCTCGCTTATTTCCACCGTGTCCGGAACGAGCAGGAGGCCCTCCGCGTCCTTGAGGTAGAGGAATTCCTGGAGAAAATTCACGAGCAGTATGTCGACCGAGCCCGCCTCGACGGTGAAGCGGTGCGGCCGGGTCCTGCCCACGGCGTCCGGATCCTGCAGCATGACCGACCGCAGCGCCTGCGCCGCGGCGATGAAAAGCTCCTCGCGGGAAGAGCCGGTGGCGAGGAACGCGATGTCGGCGCTCGTGATGTCCTCGAGTATTCGGAACCCCATGCCGTCCTCAGCCCTTGATGTTGCCCAGGGGCGAGAGACGCGCGACGGGCATCGCCAGGCCCGCCCGATGGGCGGCGTTCACCACCTGGTCCACGTCCTTGTAGGCGGCCCCCGCCTCCTCGGCGAGCCCCGGGTAGGACGAAGTCTGGACGTATATTCCCCGCGCCTCCATGGCGCTCCGGAGCTCCCCGCCGCGGAAGCGCTTGCGCGCCTGGGTGCGCGAGAGCACGCGCCCGCTCCCGTGAACCGTCGTGTAGAAGGCCTCGCGCGCCCCCGGGAGCCCCGCGCACACGTACGAACCCGACTCCATGCTCCCGCCTATTATGACCGGCTGCCCTAGTTTCGCATAACGCGAAGGGATGTCCCTCATGCCGGGCGCATACGCGCGCGTGGCCCCCTTGCGGTGCACCAGGAGGGTCCTCTCGCGCCCGCCGGCGGAAAGCTTTTCGAGCTTCGCGGTGTTGTGGCACACGTCGTACACCAGGCGCATCCCCAGCTTTTCCCAGCTGCTCCCGAAGACGCGCGAGAAGACCTCGCGCACGCCGTGCATGATGAGCTGCCTGTTGAGAAAGGCGATGTTGATAGCGCAGTTCATCGCCCCGAAATACGCCTGCCCCTCGGGCGACTGGAACGGTGCGCACGCGAGCTCGCGGTCGGGCATCGAGAGGCCGTAGCGCGGCCCCATCACGGAAAGAAATTTCTGGAGGTAGTCCGTCGCGACCTGGTGGCCAAAGGCGCGGCTGCCCGAGTGGATCATCACGTATACTTTCCCGGCCTCGATGCCGTACCCGGCCGCGGTCTTCGCGTCGTAGATGTCCCCGGGGAGCGCCGCCTGTATCTCGAGGAAATGGTTTCCCGAGCCCAGGCTTCCCACCTGGTTCTTCCCGCGCTCGCGCGCCCTGTTCGAGACCGCGTCGGGGTCGGCGCCGCCCATGCGGCCGTTTTCCTCGCAGTATTCAAGGTCCTCGCGCGTTCCCATGCCGTTCTCCACGGCCCAGTGCGCGCCCTTGATCATCGCCTCGTCGAGCCGCGCGCCCTTAAACACGTGGGCCCCGCCCTCGCCCACGCCGGAGGGAACATGTGCGTAGAGCATATCGACGATCTCCCTTATGCGCGGGCGCACCTCCTCCACGGTGAGCGCGGTGGCCACCAGGCGGATGCCGCAGTTGATGTCGAACCCTATGCCCCCCGGCGAGATCACACCCTCCTTAGGGTCGATCGCCGCCACGCCCCCTATGGGGAAGCCGTAGCCCGAATGCCCGTCGGGCATGCAGAGCGCCGCGTCCATGATTCCCGGGAGCATCGCGACGTTCGCGACCTGGTCGAACACCGCGGCGTCCATTCCCGCGATCAGCGCCTCGTCCGCATAGATGCGCGCGGGCACGCGCATGCCGCTCTTCGCGCCCCTGGGAATTTCGTAGAGGTAATCGTTGATCTTCGTGAGCGATGCGGTATTCATTGCCTACTGCCGGATGCCAAGGTCATGTCCGCACGCGGTGCACGTCCCGCCCCTGAGTGCGGTTATGCGCACGCGGTAGCCCCGGCGCTCTATCACCGTCGCGCCGCACGACGGGCATTTCGTGTCCTCGAAATTCCCCGCCCGGGAGATGTTTCCGCAGTACACGAAGGAAAGCTTCTTCGCCGCCTCCGCGCACACCCGGTAAATGAAATCGACGTCCGTCGCGGGCGCGTCGTACTTGTAGCTGGGATGGTAGCGCGAGATGTGCCACGGGATCTTCGGGTCGAGCGCGGCGATCCAGTCGATCATTTCGCGCATCTCGTCCATGCTGTCGTTCATTCCCGTCACGACGAGCGTCGTGAGCTCCACGTGGCAGCGCCCGTGCGCCGCCCGGATGGTCTCGAGCACGGGGGCCAGGGTTCCCTTCTGCACCTTTCGGTAGGTATCCTCGCGGAAGGCCTTGAGATCAATGTTCATCGCGTCCGCGTACTCGAGGATCTCGTCCAGCGGCGCCGGGTTGATGTAGCCGTTCGTCACGTACACGTTTTTGAGCCCCTTTTCGCGCGCGAGGCGCGCGCAGTCCTGCACGTACTCGAACCAGATGAAGGGCTCCGAATAGGTAAAGGCGATTCCCACGGAACCGTTGTCCAAAGCGGCCTTCACGATGTCGGCCGGCGCGTAATACGATGAGCGCGCCCCCGCATCCTGGGAGATGTGCCAGTTCTGGCAGTACGCGCACCTGAAGTTGCAGCCCTTGGTCCCGATTGAGAGGATGGAACTGCCGGGGTAGAAATGGTAGAGCGGCTTTTTCTCGATCGGGTCCATCGCCATTCCCGTGACCTCGCCGTAGATGGCGGTGTAAAGCGCCCCCTTCTCGTTCTTCCTCACACCGCACGTCCCCACGCGGCCGTCCGCGATCGTGCAGAGATGCGGACAGAGCGTGCAATGCACGCGCCCGTCGTCCCTCGCGTCGAAATGTTTTGCCTTCACCATCGAGCGCATGATCCCCACTCTATCCATAAATAAGCAATGTGCCCTGCGGGCCGATTATCCATGAAGGTACGCACACACCCGGCAATCGGGGCCCGTGCAGGAGAAATCCCGTATGGAATATACTCCCGATTTGCATACACGTCGAGCCGGGAGTCCGACGCGTCCCGCAGAATAATCGTCTCCCATAAAAAAGCATTCCTGGTACAATCGCCGCTCTGTCCGGGTTTTCACAACGATACCATTGCACACAAAAGCCTGCTCACCCCGCTCACAACAGTGAGGCTACCCCGGGCACAACAACCGGGTCATCCCGATCGGAGTCGAAGGATGTGTTACACAATCGATTCTCTTGTAAATAAAGGTCGGTGCGCTGGATTGCCGCGTAATCGCTGCAATTCCCGGGCGCTGAATCGGCGAAGGGGTTCAAGCATGCGGGTTGGCATGATGCATGGTTCGACGGACCCCGGACCACCCCGCCGAACCGCTCGCTCTATTAATCACGTTTCTATTCGCTGCAGGCAAACCCGGTGCACTACCCGGACCCGGGAAAGAGCCTATGCCGTCTCCTGCTTGGCCTCGGCCTCACGATGGATGCCCTTGTGCGCCGGCTTGATCATCTCGCACTTACCCTCGAAGGTTACGCCGTCGGCGATCTTGAGTTTCGCCGTGCGGATGTTGCCGTAAAGCTTCCCGGTAGGCTGTATCTCGAGGCGCTCGCCGGCCTCTATATTCCCATGCACCGTCCCGCTTATGATGACGGTGCGCGCCTTGATGTTCGCCTTCACCACGGCCCCGTCGCCGATCACCAGGAACCCGTCGGAGGTGATCTCGCCCTCGACGTAACCGTTCACCTGGAGCGATTTCTTGAACGTGAGGTCCCCGTAGAATTCCATGTCCTTCCCGAACACGGTCGCGATCATCCCGATCTCGAACACGGGGTTCTTGTTTACCTGTATGATTTTCTTTGACATGCCCTTACCGCTCATTTCGTGGTCATGGTGAATACGCCGTCCCAGTCTTCGCCGGGCGGGTTCATCTTGTATTCCTGCGCCCTCTGGAGGTATAGCTCCGACGGCCCGTCTTTTGGATCAATCTGGACCGCCCGCTCAAAGGCCTTGATTGCCTCGTCCCACTTCCTCTGCTTGTAGGCGGTGAGACCAAGATTGTAATAATGGAGCAGTTCCTCTTTTTCCTTCGTGATCATACGCCCTCCATGGAAAGGGAATGCATCATGGTACGCGATTAATAATTTCTTTCAACCAAAAATTTGGCGAGATCCAAAATAATCCGCTTGTACGGGGAGTCCGGTATGCCCTCGATGTACCCGTTGAAAGCCGCGGTGTACTGTTCGGCGGTCACGCGGCAGTACTTGAGCCCTCCCGCGGCGCGGATTCTTTCCTGCACGTACGGCCAGTCGGCTGCCCTGGGGCTTCGCGCGAATTCCGAAATCCTGGTTCTCTCGGCCGCGTCGCACACCTCCAGCAGGTGCAGGAGCGGCAGCGTTATTTTTCCCTCCATGAAGTCGTTCCCGCTGTCCTTCCCGGTCTGGGCGGCGCTGCCCGCGGCGTCGAGCGCGTCGTCCACGATCTGGAAGGCGAACCCCAGGTTTAGCCCCGCATTGTACAGGTCCATGGATTCGGCGTCGCTCATCCCGCCCCGCACCGCTCCCAGCTTCATGCACGCGGCCAGGAACCGCGCCGTCTTGAGCTCGATAATGTTCAGGTAATGCTGCTTGGTAATCCGGTCGATGGACGAATACTCAAGCTGGTAGAGCTCGCCCTTCACCATGTCGCTGGTCGCGGAGACCAGTATGGGAAATACGTCCCTGCTCCGGTCACCCACGGCAATGCCCAGGGCCTTCGTGTACATGTAGTCCCCGGTCAGCACCGCGACGCGGCTCCCCCATTTCGCGGAGACGGTGGGCACCCCCCTGCGCATGCTCGACTGGTCTATGATGTCGTCATGGATGAGGCTCGCGCAATGCACGATTTCGGCCGCGGCCGCGAGCTCGAGCACGGAGTTGCCTGGTTCCTGTTTGAGCCCGCTGGAAAGGATGATAAGGGATGCGCGGATTTTTTTGCCGCCGCGCGCGAAGAGGTGGAAGGCGCTCTCGTCCAGAATGGGTATGCCCGTTGAAAGCTGGCGGCGGATTTCCTCGTCCACTTTCTTCAGATAGCCGTCTATGGGCCCGACGATCTCGCCAAGCTCTAATCTCAGGTCGCGGTGCATGATGTGTATGGGAAATTTCCGGTCATTGGGATATGAGCGCTCTTCCCCCCGCGCGTCCCGGGACGGAGCCCGGCGATGCGTCCTCCGGGCGCCGGCCTGCGGCAACGGGATCAATCAAAGGCGTTGATGCACTCACGCTGAGATTCGAATATCTCGAAAACCTTGTCAAGCATTGTTGTCTGAAAAAGCTTGAGCAGATTGTCGTTCACGATGACGAGCTTCACGTCGCCGTCCTTGTCCTTGATCTTGCGCTTTATGGCCACGAGCACCCCGAGGGCGGAACTGCAGATATGCTTCACGTTTATCATGTCGACGCATATGTTAAAGCGACTGCCGCTGATGCAGCTCTGGAGATGGCCCTCAAGCTCCTCGGATGCCTCCTGGTCTATCCGTCCATCAAGAACGATCACTTCCACGGCTTCGTTAGAGAATCTCTTCATGGGTCAAGCTCCATCACGGTAAGAATTCTTGAACAGGCAGTCATGCGTGAATCACCATATCCGGTTTCGCTTGCAATTATATAATCAAAAGTAAAGGTTTTCAAGCTTTTTTATCCCCGCACGGGCTATTGTGAGGGAATAAACGCCGGCGGCCCCCGCGTTTTTAAGCGTCCGGGCGCATTCGTTGATCGTGGCCCCGGTGGTCAGGATGTCGTCTATGATGAGTATGCGCGCTCCACTTACAAGCTTCCGGTCCACCGCCGCGTACCGGTCCAGGACATTGATGAACCGATCCGTCCTGCGCATCTCCCTTTGCCTGGGGGCTCCCCTTCTCTCCATGAGAAGCCTCCGGTACCGGGTGCCGAGCGTCCCCGCCACCGTTCGCGCGACGAGCTCGGACTGGTTGAACCCGCGCTTCCACCTCTTCCCGGGGCTCATGGGAACGGCGGTGACCAGGTCGAACTCCAGTCCCGCTTCCGCCAGCCCCCTGCACGCGAGGGCGCCCAGGGGGCGGCACAGTCTGGCACGCGAATCGAACTTCAAGCTTTTGAGAATTGCCTCGAGGGCGCCCCTGTATTCGCCCGCACAGATATTCCTGTCCGGGTAAAAGGCGCGGTCGCCGCACACCATGCATTTTTCGTCAAGGAGCATCCCGCCGCAGCGCGGACATCCGCGGGAAGGCGGTTTGATCGACGAGAGGCACGCAGCGCAGGCGTCGTGGTCGCCCAGGGACACGGGGGAGCCGCACACGACGCATCGAGAGGGGAAGATGTATGACAGGAGCTCATACATCCACGAAACCGGCCGTGCGCGTCCCACGATCAGGACCTGTACCGCGTCGGATCGGGCACGCCCGCGTCCATGAAACCCTGGCGTCGGATGAGGCAGCTGTCGCATGCGCCGCACGCGCGTCCATCCGGATCGGGATCGTAACAGCTGTGGGTAAGCGCATAATCCACGCCCAGGCTTGTCCCCAGCCTTATGATCTCCGACTTTTTCATCGCCATGAGAGGTGCGTGGATGGCAAAGGGACGCCCCTGAACGGCCGCGCGCGTTCCCGTGTTCGCCATCTCCTGGAAGCGCGCGATGAACTCGGGCCTGCAGTCGGGATAACCGCTGTAATCGAGGGCGTTCACGCCAATGTAGATATCCCGGATAGCGCGCGATTCCGCGAAGGCGAGCGCGTAGGAAAGAAAAAGAATATTGCGCGCGGGGACGTAGGTCGCGGGGATGTCGTCCTCGCCGCCCGCGTTCCTGTTCTTGGGCACGTCGAGCATGCCAGCACCGGTCAGGGCCGTTCCGGCGAAGATGCGGGAGGGGATTTCAATTACAGCGTGCTCGCTGATGCCTAAGGCATTCACAAGGCGGCGGGCCGATTCGATTTCGGTCGCGTGACGCTGGCCGTAGCTGAACGTAAGCGCGGCGGTCTGCGCGCATTCACGCGCCGCGACCGCCGCCACGGTCGCCGAATCGACGCCTCCGCTGAGAAGGACGAGTCCCGAGGAATACTTCACCGTCCCGAACTGCTACTTCTTCTTTTTGGACGATGCGGCCGCGGGCGTCATGGGGAAATAGTCGTAGGGCTTCACGCCGTACACCTTTTCAAAGTCCTTTCCGAACGGGCACATCACGCAGCTCGCGCGGTACATCGCCTCGAGCGCCATGGTGGCCTCCTCGTACAGCACATCGGTCTTGTCTATAGCCGTGGACCTTAGCTTTAAAAAAGCGCACTTTTTGCACTTTTCGGAATTTGCCTTCACCTTGTCAGTTACCAGCGCCATAGAGATCCTCCATTGTTGTTTTGTGTGCCTATAGTATACTCCGAACGAACGGATAAATCCAGAACTATTTTTCCCTCTCCCGCGGGTTGCCGCGCATAACGCTCACAACCTCTGGAACAGTATGAAATTTATGAGGCGTGCCAGGAAATAAGCCCCCGAAAACAGGAAAAACGGTATGGTAAACAGGAAAATGTACACCTCCCCCTTCGAAACGACGGTGGAGTGGAGCACCTTTTTCCCGAAAAAGTTATAATGATAGTTCTCGGGATCGCGCGATCTCCTGAAGATGTTGCGCAGGATATTGATTTTGACCAGCAGCATGGTCATCATCATCAGGCCCGACATCACCCACATGAGCATCGCCAGGTTCAGGTCGCGCAGGTAGTCCGGCCTGAACAGCGACAGCATGGTGAGCGCCCCCGCGAGGATAATGTTGCTTATCGCGGTGTTTACGAATCTCCTGAGGTACTTCCCGTCCTTCTTCAATACGTATTGAATCAGGAAATAGATATGGCTGGTGAACGATATCTGCAGGAAGAGCAGGCCTATTACAATTATCATATCCGGTTGCAGGCGGCTTGTATTGAATTAAGACAAACAAACCCCCTTATAG
>Ga0129297_10001471_pt1 | contig 11919 bp, 8 predicted proteins | sample I18A1metaG_FD_94708 | JGI IMG/M metagenome (GOLD analysis project Ga0129297, IMG submission 94708) | Lake sediment bacterial and archeal communities from Gulf of Boni, Indonesia to study Microbial Dark Matter (Phase II) - ​I18A1 metaG | ecosystem: Environmental > Aquatic > Freshwater > Lake >... | reverse complement strand
CCCTTGAGGTAGGGAGCTATTGTCTTACCTGTTCCCGGTACTCTTGGATCTCGAGACGATGGCAAAGGTTCTAGTACTCGCGGTCCTACGTCAAAATCATCCTCTGGTGTCAATCCTCTTCTGCAGTTGAAGGCCCTCTCTAGGTTCAGTACCCTCTCCCCGACTAGAAGTGCTTCTTCAGGAGTGAAATTCCATCCCGTAGCCGCTGATATAGCGTCACTTGCATACTTGAGAACTCCGGGAACTCCCCATGATGCAAACCAGCACGTACCCATGGAGTCGTCAAAGTACTTCTTGATACCTGTCTTTCTTGCCGCCTCAGCCTTTCCTTCCGGAGTGAATGGGTCTTGGAGTTCCGTGTAGCCTGCGTCTGGATCAGGTGAGAATCCGGTAGCTCCCTGCGACGGCCATCCTGATCCGCCGCCTACGATCTGTCCAAAGAGAATACCCCAACTGGACCGCCAGTCATGCATATTCATATCTGAACCTTTTATGTGAACCGCAAACTTGGGGGCATCACCGCCGATAATCTCAGCTGCCCTCTTGGCACCTAGTGCAAGTATGTCTCCAAGTCCCTCTCTCCTGGCTGTCCTCCTCATTAACTCCTCGGCAGCCTCTACATCTCCCCATTTGAGTTCAAGGCCGTCTGTATCCTTCTTTGTGATCAATCCCTTCTCATAACACTCAAAGGCAAGGCCGACTGCACATCCTATGAATCCCGCCTCCATTCCCAGTCGATCCTGAAGATCTACCATGTGGTAGATTGCTCCTACTTCGTTGACGCAGGCCGCCATTGAGCTGGGGCCTTCCATATTTTCTCCTCCACCACTCGGATCGCCGACGTATCCCTTGTAGGGTCCTTTCAAGATCTTTACCTCATAGCTGCATCCTACCGGACATCTAAAACAGGGTTTCGGCGTAATCTCTGCTATCTCTTCGATGTTCGCGAGCCATTCCGGCGGGCTACGTTCTAGGAAGTTCTTGGCTGAAAGTACTCCAATTCTCTTGTCGTAGTCATAGACATCTCGTCGGCCTTCTGCACTTTGGCCTGAGAGACGCATGAATTTTGCAATATCGCTCTTGAAGAGATCTTTCATCCAAGCTACAACGACTTTCTTCATCCGCTCGGGATCTGCAAGCGGGATCTCCTTTGTCTCGCCATAGACAGCCATGGCCTTGAGTTTCTTTGATCCCAAAACAGCGCCTGTTCCAGAGTGAGAGAATGAATGATGCTTGTCGTTCGCGATGATAGCTCCATGAACTAGATTCTCTCCAGCAGGCCCGGTTGCTGCAACGCTCGCCTTTTCCACTCCCAGATCCTTCTTGATTAGATCTTCTGCTTCATGCGTGTCCTTCCCCCAGAACTTTTTCGCATCTCTGAGCTCTGCCCTGCCATCACATATCCAGAGGTAGACAGGCTCCTGCGATGCGCCCTCAATGATCACTCCATCGTACCCTGCAAACTTGAGATATGGACCCCACCAACCGTGAGTGTGCGAGCGACCCACCGTGTACTGTGTCAGAAAGTTGAGGCTGACAGCCGTTGTGTTATTTGGTAGCGGAACATGTGTGGAAGTCAACGGTCCTGTCATGAAGTAGATAATATTCCTTGGATCCCATGGACTAATACCTAATGGGATCTCATCGTATGCCATCTTTAATCCGAGACCGAAGCAACCGACGTATTGCCTTAAAGTCTTTTCATCGGGAAGCTCTTGATCGGTCAACTTGGCCTCAGTCAAGTTGACTCGCAAAATCTTACCAACATATCCTCCCTTTATCAATTCGACCTTACCTTCAGATCCCTACTATCTTACTTAGCTTAAAAAAACTTCGCAAACAATTCGATGAATAGAGAGAGTTGAAACTATCGTATGTGAATTTAGTCGGGGAGCCTTGTCCATGATGTATATTGGTGATTGGAAAGATTAATAATACCATTCTTGGGCGTTATATTCGAACGTGGTTGCATGGGCCCGCTAACTGATTCGCTTGCCGCCTACATAAATGAGCTGAACTATAGTTCATTGAGTCAAAGAGTTGTGAACAAGGCAAAGATGTGTATCCTAGATTTTTGTGGAGTAGCCCTCGCAGATTGCTTTCTAAAATCAAACGAGATACTGATCAAAATGATAGAGGAGTTCGGAGGAAAACCGGAGTGCACCGTTATCGGACACAACGGTCTTAAGGTGCCAGCTCATTACGCAACGCTAGCCAATTGTGCAATGGCGCAGACACCTGAGCTCGACGACGGGCATCGATTTAGTGGTTTGCATCCTGGGCCCGTAGTGATAGGAACTGCGTTGGCGATTGGCGAGCAGCAGCAGTGTTCAGGAAAGCATCTTATTGCCGCGACTGTGGCTGGCTACGAAGTGATGATCAGGATGGGAATGACTACGCATCCCATGCAATGTTTGCGGGGGCATCACAATACCGTGACCTGCGGTGTCCTTGGAGCGGCTGCTACCGCCGCAAAACTCCTTGAATTGGACAGGAAGGCCGTGATGAACGCCTTGGCGATCGCTGGGCCTTTGGGATTATTGGGACCGGAAGGTTTCCTCTACATTGGATCCATGTTGAAAGGAATTCCGGCTGGTGTCGCTGCGCACAATGGCGTCATATCAGCGATGCTGGCAGCGAGAGGGTTCACTGGTCCTCCGGAGATACTTGAAGGACACAAAGGCTATCTTCAAGCCCTTACGGGCGAAGTGGATCAACACCTGGTTGCGAAAGCAGCTGAGGGCTACCAAAGGGACCCGGAAATTCTGAGAGTATATCACAAATTCTATGCCTCATGCCGACACACTCACCCGGCGATAGATGCTGTACTTGCGATCACTGAGAACAATCGTATCGAAACTGAAAAGATCGATAGCGTAAAGGTTGTCACTTATCCGATCGCAGCAGAACTGGTATACAATCCAAAGGGATATCCATTGGTCGCAAAGTTCAGCATACCGTACTGTGTGGCGTTAGCATTGCTGCAGAGAAGAGTTGGATTGATGGATTTCACTAACGAAAGAGTGAAGGATTTGAGCATACAGGAAATTTCAAATAAGGTTCACGTCATCTCGGATTCAACGGTTGACTTTCCGTCAAAACGAACCACTACGGTGGAGATCAAAATGAAAGACGGCAGGAAATACAGTCACACCTTGGACTATCCGCATGGGTGCCCGGAATGGCCGGCTGATTGGCAAGATATAGTAGCTAAGTTTAATGGTCTCATGGATGGTATCATTGATAAAAGAAGATCAAAGAAGATAGAAGATATAGTATCACATATAGATCGCGTCAAAGAGGTCACAGAGCTCGCGGAGACACTGGGCGAATCCGTCTAGCAGTTACTTTTTTTCATGGGTCTTCTAGTTCGCACGCCAGAATACTAGTTAGTTCCGAAATATCTTGAAGCCGCTCTAAATTCTCAACAAGTCTCCCTATCTCCTTCACCCTCTCGTCACCCAGTGGCCTTAACGCGAATCTTGAACATTTCCTAAACTTCTCGTAACACTGTTCATACGTTAGAGGTAACTTTGGATGTCCAAGTGGCAGATCGACCAGCACGTCGAAAGTTCTCTTCCTCGTCTTGATTCTAACTACAGACGGAGATATCTCTCGACCGGCTTTCTTGTCTATGCCCTCATCGACTCTTGGTCTGACTTTCTTGGCCATTTCCAAGACATCAGTTCTCTTGATCGAGTCAAGCTGAAAGTCTTCTATGAAGACATCTCCCTTAATCATTGCACACCCGGAGACATAGGGTAGACTGAACTGCGCGTCCACAATAGTTACTGGATTGTACTTTAGATCCTCCGGTTCGCATACAACGGCAAAGGCTGATTTCGAGACTCCTACATCGATCGATTCAACTTCCTTTGGCTTGATGCCGTACTTTCGTTTGGCTCCGACCACAGCATCTATAGTCGAGTGAGTCCATCTGCAACACGGATAGGGCTTCAAGCTCAGATTACTGACTTCAAACTTGCTTCCCAGTTCGTCTACCAGCTTCTCCGGGTCATAGGATCCGCGAAGATATACTTTATAGAATCCATATTTACCCTCCAGACTGGACTTTGGCCCAGTAAATCCCTTCTCGGCTAGGACAGCTGCCAAGACACCGTTCTTTGCAGCCAATCCTGCTTGAAGGCGCTTAGCTAGGGTCCCTTCGATTAAAGACTGAGTGTTTCCAGCCGCCTCGCTATAACAAATTCCCAAAGCATTCAAAGTATCTTCCTTGTTAAGTCCAAGTATCTTACTAGCCGCACATGTAGCGCCAAAAGTTCCCATGAGAGGCGTATAGATCCAACCATACTTCGAAGGGGGATACTTTGACGCCACCCCCATTCTGCAATGAATCTCCATACCCGCTGTGATTGCGGTAATGAAGTCCTTTCCGTTTGTCTTTTGTCTCTCAGCAAGTGCAAGGGCTGCAGGAGCCACGCAAGCAGAAGTATGCAGCACGGCGGTGTCATGGGTATCATCAAAGTCCAATGCATGACCCATGGTTCCATTAGCTAACGCGGCTAGTGGAGCAGGCTTTTTTCCACCATAGGCGATCAGTGTGCTTTCTTCTTTCCCACCATACTCGTTCACTATATCAACTATAATCTTGCAACCAGCAGCGTTGGATCCTGCGAGAGTACAACCTAAGAGATCCAAGAAGACTTCCTTGACCTTTTCGACAACTTTCTTGGGAATATCCTCAAATTTCAGGTCCGCAGAATAACTAGCTAATCTCTCGCTTATCTTCAACTATGGCCACACAAGCGATAAGATCGTCAACAAATCCTATAGGGTTTGCGTCGGTTTTTCGACCTGACGAATTGCTTCCGTTACTTGCTCACCATCGTTTCGTATCGGTATCTCTGATGAGCCTCTAAAGGCGACATGCCTTTCCTTACCGCTTCCAAGATATCGTTCTCAATATGCTCGAATATCTTGGCTGTGTGCAAAACCTCCTGCGCCCTTTCCCTAGCGACCACGGCTACGCCGTTGCCGTCAGCGACCACTATGTCTCTTGGCTCTACCCGAGCGGTTCCACACTGGATGGGAACATTGATTGCTTCCAAAGCGACTCGTCCTCTTGCAGTCATAGGTACGATTCCCCTAGCGAAAACTGGATACCGTAATTCTTTAAGTGTATCAACGTCCCTAGTTGCACCATCGACGATTGTTCCTGCCACTTTTCTGTCCTTGGCAATATTGGCTACAAGTCCTCCCCAAGAGTTCATCAGCGGGTCACCCCTATTGTCGATAACGATCACATCGCCGGGCCTCGCGATTCCGATAGCTTGGAGTAACCCAAGATGCATCGCAGCTGTTCCTGCTTTGCTAAGTTTGATGGTGACCGCTGGACCAGCAATCGCAGGGCAACCGCTCCACACTGGCAGTATGCCCGGAACAACTCCCGCCAGCTTCAACTTGTCGAGAGCATCGGAAATATTGCACGTCGACAACTTTCCGAACTCTCTAACCATCTTTCTAGCGACATCTTTCTGTTCCGACAATCTAATCCCAACGCGATACTTGGACAATTCCATTAAAGTGTTAGATTAAGAAGAGAGTGAGCATGTTTCAGTTTTGGCAAGATGATAGGCATATATTCAAAGGTCTAATAAGAGACTTGTTCCTCATTCTGTCCATTGCTGTTCCCGCAAATCTCTCCATGTGTCTATCAACGATTGTTATTGCTTTGACCATGTCAGAGCTTGAGAGGTAATCTCGCCTTTCTTCAAAGGCAAACACATTAGCGTTAACCTCGATCATGTCGGCCGCTTCAAACAGTATAAGAGCCTCTAGATCCACTGGCATTCCTGACATAATGAAGCGGCCGTACTTGCATTCCCGTTTGACGATCTCTTCCAGATAGTCCATTTCCTTTCTTCGAGCTTCAGCGGTTATCGAACGAGGCCTCATAACATCTCTCACAGATATCTTTCGCGTCCTCCCCTTGGACACCTCAATGGAGATCTCGTCAGATTGCACGTAGTGAATCATGGCTGACCTGTCTGCCGTACATCTCGCTTCATCCTCATCCAACGCTCTCTCAATCTCTGCGGCTTGATTTACGACATCTCTACTGCGAAGCTCTTCGCGCATTCGATCCAAATCTTGAACCGTAATGATTCTTTTATCCGGAACAAGTGTTGACTTGATAGCTGGAATTATATCGGCGTACACACATCGCATTACTCGCCTCGGTGTAGTTCGAAAGGGTTCAGCGTTCTGCCATATCAATTCCCACATACGATCTCTGACCAGCCAATCCCCGGCAACTATTTGGTCCTCAAAAAATACGGGAGTTGTTTTGCCTTTAAATGCAATAATCTCTTTTGTGAACTGAGTCATGAAACCTCCCTCGCAGTCGTCTATCAGCTCTCGAATTGTAGGCGCAAACGCCGCGCCAATTGGCTCCCCGTCGGATCGGTCTATACCCGGACAATGGACTAGACACAAAATAGGCGTTCCGTTCCATTTAGCATTCAGGTGCATCGGATAGAGTCTGCACATCAGCGGCCTACTCTCATATATACGGCAACCCTTGCCTGGGGAGAGGTATGGGCACCTGTCTTCTCTTGTGACGAGTCTATACTTGAACGAGCCACTAGGCTGCCGCACCGTAAATTGACTTCCTAGGCCCGCAATGTCGTGTTCAGTCATGGCGACATCTGATCTGCAACAGTCCTCACACTCAAGACACCTGAACATAGTATCCGGTCTGAAAGATGTGATTGTCTTCATGCGTGTCTAGGAATCCTGCAAAGCTTTTGCAACAAGTTCAGTCAAGTCGTATACTTTCATGTTAGTCCCAAAATCACTGATTGTTTTTGTCAGATTTAGCTCACAGAATGGACAGGCCGACACAATAGCTTCAGCTCCGACCTGTAACATATCTTTGATTCTCTTCGAAGCTATCACGCTTGCGATTTCAGGGTAACCCGACATGACACCGCCTCCAGCACCGCAGCAACGAGAATACCGTCGAGACTTGCCTGTCTCAACCAATTGAACGCCTGGCAATCTTCTGATTATCTCTCTAGGAGGCTCGTATACACCTACATGTCTTGCCAAGTGGCATGGGTCGTGATATGCAAGTTTCAAATTCCAACTTCTGCTTAATCGAATATTGCTTTCCTTCAACTTCTCCGCTAGGAGCTCTGAAATGTGCAGCACTCGGAAGTTGAAGTCATTGAAGATCACTGGATAGTCTTTTTTGAAGGTTCTGTAGCAACCTGCGCAACTCGTTACTATAGTGTCTACGCCAGTTCTTCGAAATGCCTCAATGTTCGCTCTCGCTTCAGTCATGAAGTCATCTCGAAAACCGGTTCGCAGAAGGAAGCTTCCGCAGCACCTTTCATTGTTGCCAAGGTATGCGTACGGAACCGCCAACTTGTTTAACACGTCGACGGTCGCCGTGGCCATGTTCTGAACTCTGTACGACGGAGTGCAACCCAACCAAAGCAACACAGTGGCATCATTTGAAGGATGAACATAAGTCAACCAAGAAGTTCTCTTCTCAGGCGGCTCTAGGTACGGGTTACCATACGAGCGAACGCTTTCTACATTTTTCTTATGCTTCCCCAAATACAAACCGTCTTCTACTGCGATCGCGCGAAGCCTTTCAGCAACAAAGTCAGGGGTTGATATCTCAAAAGGACAAACCTCTTTGCATATATTGCAGCTTGTACATTTGAATAGACCTTCGTCAAAGGCCACCCTCAGCCTAGGTCCGTCATCACGTGGATCAAATTTCCATCTAGCAACCTCGTTGAGGATTGCAGGCCCCCCGTAACCCTTCCATCGAAGTTCCTCAAAAACGGGACAGGCAGCAACGCAAGCGAGGCACCTCGTGCACCAGCTCACATCTTTTAAATTTTCAAGTTTGGCTGAGGGGATCAAGTCATACGTCTCGACCAGAGGTTTGCTTCTCTGAATGAACGGTCTTATCATCGAACGTTTCTTGTTGTATTCATCAAAGTTGATGATCAGATCTCTGACTATAGGGAAGTTTTTCAGCGGTTCTACCGTCATTCCATCTTCAGCTTTTCGTGCACATGCTAGTGCTGGTTCTCCGTTCACATTTACCGCGCATGAGCCACATCTGCTCCAAGTGCATCCGTAGCGGAATCCTAGGTTCGTGTGGTTTCTGAAGATATGGAGTAGCGCGTCCATCACGCGCATGCCCGGTTCATAAGGTACATCGTACAACTCGTAACGTGGTTCATCATCTACAGAGGGATCAAATCGAAATACCTTGACAGTTATTTTGTCTTTGTCGTTTCCCTTTTCCATCACTGTTCGCTTCCAGACTTCAAGTATGGAAAGTCGATCTCTTCAGTCCAGAACTGAAGTTGCTCTTCGTCGAGCTTCGCAAATATCGTCCTCAACCAGTTCTTGTCATCTTTTTCAGGAAAATCCGTTCTTATGAATGGGCCTCTTGATTCTTGTCTCATTAGAGCTGATCTGGCCATAACTTCTGAAACCAAGATCATGTTTCGAATTTCGAGAGCCTCCATCAAATCTCGGTTATATACTGTGGTCTTGCTTCTCGTGCGCAAACGAGGCAGTTCTTCACTCTTCATTCTATTCAACGTGGCAATAGCTTTGCTTATACTCGAGGCACTCTTGACCGGTCCTACATTTTCCCACATCAAGTCCTTCAACTTCATCTTTACTGTTGCCGGGGTGATTCCCTCATTTCTGTTCAAGAGCGCGTGGACCATTTCTCTGTGAGATTCTATCTGGGCGTTATCGAAAGGATGCATTTTCACTCTCTGTGCATACTCAGCTGCGGACTTTCCTGCTCTTCTGCCAAACGTGAGAGCATTGATTATTCCGCTTCCCCCTATTCTGCCTCCGCCGTGTACGCCTCCAGCGCAACATCCAGCCGCGTAAAGTCCGGGAACCGTTGTCGCAGCATTCTTATCGATTACTATTCCTCCGGAATTGGTGTTTGTGACTGGCGCAATCTCAAGCCAACTCTTCTTCGGATCCACGCCCAACTCTTGGAATGGTACCACCATGAATTCCTTCTCGTACGTCTTTAGAATCTCCGGAGGTATAGTCGTCGCGTCTGCCCAGACACCCCTGTGAGGCGATCCTCGGCCTTCATTTACTTCTGTAACAATGGCTCTTGCAATTGTATCCTTAGGTGCAACCTTCTCCGGGTAGCTGGGAAAATATCTCCTCATGAACTCTTCGCCACCTGCATTGTACAGCCGTACGGGCGCCCCTGCAACAGTTACAGGAATAGCTATTCTCGGGCGCAAAACCTCCGAGCGTGTTGTTGAGAGGCAAGCGGGAAACCATAACTCCTGTTCCATATCTCTCATGACTGCGCCAGCTCGAATTGCCATAGCATGCCCGTCGCTTGTGTTCATAGGTGGACATGATACCCAACGATACACTTGCGAAGGTGAACCTGTTGTCATGACGACTGACTTTGTTCTGAAGACCATGAATCGACCGTTCTTCAGACTTAGAGCAGTCGCCCCCACAACAGAAGCTCCGTGTTTGAGCAGATCGATAACCATGGTCTCTTCGACAATTTGAATTCCTCGACGAAGGATCTCTCCGGTTAGGGATCTCATCAGCTCCTTGCCAGACCGCCAACCATGGCCGAGGGTCCGTGGGATTTCGTGTCCTTCAGTGAGGAAGGTCTTGATTCTTCCATCCTGCTCTCTATCCCAGATTGCACCGTATCGTTCAAGCTCTGCCAGCCTATCAGGTCCTTCATCGATCATTATCTTCATCAGTTCTTGATCGCAAAGCATCTCACTGCCTTTCACGCTGGCGACAAAGTGCTTATTCCTCTCGTCACCGGGTCTTGCCCACGGTCCGACGCCAGAGTAGTATGCGGACATTATCGAACAGCCGCTTCTGCCGAAGATATCTTTGACAACCATTACTACGTTCACGTTTAGGTCGTTCGCTTCAATGGCTGCGCGGCATCCGGCTGCACCTCCACCAATTACTAGAACATCTGAGTCAATGACTTCTGTGCTAACCAACTCTCGGTCACGCGCCTAGATCTTTCTTTGCAGAGAGTGGTATCCGAACTTTTTCCGAGCCTCAGACAGTTTGGCTCCTTTCTCTATCTCGGCTTCGATGTACTCTTCGGATTCAGCGATGCTCTTTGCAGCTTGAAGTATCTTCTCTCCCATTCCCTTAGGGACGATGACGACTCCGCTGTCGTCGGCTACAACGATGTCGCCCGCTTCAACTCGGACTCCACACAGAGAAACTGGAACGTTAATCGCATCGAGTTGGACTCTATCCTTGCCCGTTACCATGAACCTTCCCTTGGTGAATATTGGGTACATGAGTTTCCTAATCGTGGGGATGTCCCTGCATACGCCGTCTATTATGGTTCCTGCCAAGTCCATTCTTTTTGCTGTAATTGTGAGAAGATCTCCCCATACTGTGCAATCGGTTCTTCCACCGTTGTCGATTACTATAACATCTCCCGCTTTGCAGTAGTCAATGTAGTCACCAACGGTGCCTGGCTCAACTGCCGCTGGAACGTATTTTACGGTAAACGCAGGTCCTGCAATCTTGACAGTGTCCACCACCGGGGTAATTTCATGACATCCGCCTTTCACCTTGAATCTATCAAGAGCATCCGATATGTTCGGAGTTGACAGCTTGTGGAATTCATCGATAAGCTGTCTGGATGGTCGATCAAACTTTTTGTTTTCCAATCTGTAATCACCTCTATTCAGTTGGATACTTCTGCTTTATGACCTTGTCAAAACCATAGATTTCAAGCGTAGATTTTCCCTGCTGGATAAGTTTTCTCACTTCTTCTTCTTTCTTCGCTCTCTCTTTACTCCTCGCAACCGCTGTCCTCATCTCTTGCTGTGGAATCACTACTACTCCGTCGTCGTCACCGACGACTATGTCACCTGGGTTCACAAGAGTCCCTCCGCACATGATCGGTTTGTTTATGGAGCTCAGCGTCTCCTTTGTCGTTCCGCTTGGGCTTAGGGCTCTCGCGAAAACTGGAAATTTCATCCCCGCGATTCCGACAAGGTCTCTAACAGCTCCGTCGACGACCAGACCTTCTATGCCTTTCTTTTGTGCTGCGAGAGACATTATCTCTCCCCACATGCCGCACTCCTTGTAGCCGCCTGCGTTCACCACAAGAACATCTCCAGGGTTCGCTAGCGCCAAGGCTTTGTGAAGTGTTAAGTTGTCCCCAACGTGACAGAACACAGTAAACGCCGTGCCCGCGATCTTGGCACCAGCCCAAATAGGTTTGATCTCGCTGCACATGTTTCCGCGTCTTCCCATAGCTTCGCAGATCGTTGGTGTTCCGAGCGATTTCAGATCAGAAAGCGGCACAACGAGTGAGTTGCGTTCCATCGGTTAAAATCACTTCCTTTGCCGAGACATATAGGGTCATTCTTTATAAGAGATTTGGTGAAGTTGGCTAACCGATATAGTCCATGCTATAAACGCTCCCACCATAATGAATGTACCGTGGGCAAAATTGAATATACCGATAACTCCCCACAGGACTGAAGCAGCAATGAGGCTTATCTATATTTCCTGTGTGAATTGACTCTTCAAAGATTTCCCTCAATTTTTTTGGAGGAAGCGCACCACCAAAGAAAAGGTAGCACATTGTATAAAGGCAAGCGATCAAAAAGGAGGTTAGTCGGTTAGACCGAGAATTGACGCCAAAACTGCCATTTTCGAAGGTACTGCGTATTCATACATCTTGAAGTAGCCTTGGTATCGGGTCTCGTCGATATCCCTTGCTAACTCATCTAGACGTGGTAGGGGAGCCAATATTAGAAGATCTTGCTTGGCCCCTGCTTTTTTAAGAGTGTCTAAACTGATGTGGTATGCATTCTTGAACCGTTCAAACATCGCTTTCTCTTCACCCTTAAATCTGTATTCCATCATTGGCATTAT